>Ga0268283_1000022_pt1 | contig 162403 bp, 148 predicted proteins | sample saktaG_13_FD_190140 | JGI IMG/M metagenome (GOLD analysis project Ga0268283, IMG submission 190140) | Saline water microbial communities from Sakinaw Lake, British Columbia, Canada - sak_2013_06_06_36m | ecosystem: Environmental > Aquatic > Non-marine Saline and Alkaline > Saline ...
GCAGAACCCCCCGATTTTGTGAAGAATGAAAATTTAATCCCAAAAAAATATTTATCAATTATTATATGTTAATATAGTAAGTTATAACGTTTCTAAGAAAGTTAACCGGACAGCAGTGATCAGACATATTTCCCAACTGTAAAATTGGTAGCACCATCATGACGCCAGGCAGGCCATCCGCAAGCAGGGCCATGTCGTGGTGACCAATCCCGACATGCTGCATACCGGCATCCTGCCCCACCACACCAAGTGGCAGAAGCTCTTTGCCAACCTGAAATATGTGGTGGTGGACGAGCTTCACATCTACCGGGGCGTGTTCGGCAGCCATGTGACCAATGTGTTTCGACGTTTGAAAAGAATCTGCCGCTTCTACGGGCAGGACCCGGTGTTTATCTGCTGCTCGGCCACGGTGGCCAACCCAAAAACGCATGCAGAGAACCTGCTGGAGCGGGAGGTGGCCCTTATCGATGAGAGCGGGGCGCCCAGGGCTGAAAAGACATTCATTTCAAAAATCCCATCGAACGACCACTATGTTACCGGCTATCGGGGAGGCTACCTGCCTTTTCTTAGGCGGGATATCGAAAAGGGGCTGAGGGATCGCAGCGTCATGGAAAACGCCTATGACCCCACGGTGTCCATCTTCGATGCCTACCCGGGCGGCATCGGCTTTTCGGATAACCTCTTTGAGCGGCACGACGAGTTGATCCGAGCCGCACGGTCGCTCATCTCTTCCTGCCCGTGCGACCACGGGTGTCCCATGTGCGTGGGTCCGACACTTGAAGTGGGACCGTCGGCAAAGCATGCGGCCATGCAGCTTCTTGATTTGATGGAAAAACCATGAGCCTCAAGGAAAGACTCAGACGCCTCACGGGGGACGCCGGCAACCCCGCAGCGGATCTGAAACAAGACAGAATCAGCGAACTCTGAAGCAAAATCAATGAGATCATGAACCGCAGGGAGCGCCTGGGAGCGACTTTGCCCCCTCAGGCAAAAGATCTGCCGGTCTCATTGGAGAGCGTGGTTGCCGGAGAGGATGCGCTGATGGGACTTTCCATGGAGCATCGCCTGCGCCGACTCCTTCACAAGAAGGGTTTATGTCAGAATTCAATAACCGGGGTCAACGGGATCTCCGGGTAGATCTGCCCGTGGCAGGGAGGCATGGAGTTGTACACCCACTCGATATCGACACTGCCGACTTCCGTAAAACGGGATGTTGAAAACCCGTTGAATGTTCCCCGGATCAGGACATCCTCCATTTTCATGGTCATGGCAAAAACCGCGACAATAGTTCCTTTGGGAATCTTTTTCAATTCATTGCCGTAGGCTCCGGCGGAAAAAACCACCCTGCGGCTGTCTGCCGCCTGGCACTGGAGGACCGGGATGATGACCGGGAACCCGTCTTTCGGAATCCATGAGATGAATTTCAGTGTGTCAAGCCGGTTGAACATACTTTCCGCAAAGGGCTTGAGGATTCTTTCCGGGTTGGCGGTTTTCAGGCTTCCTTTGGCAAGCCGGGTCAGAAGCGATGCCAGGATGATTTGGCCCAGCGGCAACCCTTCCTGCCCGGATGTTTCCACAAGATCCAGATAGTGAACCGTGTGGATGCCGAAATAGGCGTTATACCGAAACATGGGCAGATTGTTGTAGGCCTCGAATTCCGGGCCTTCTTTTCTCAGATGAGTCCACGTTGCTTTTCCCCGCCACAGCTTCCGATCCAGGGTCATGATTAAAAAACCGATATTGCGGCGGTTTTGAATGTACTGTTTGCTGTTTCCCTTGCAGAACTCGCCAAGGGTCACCGTGGTGGGGTCTGCCGCCTGAATGGATGTAATCAGGGAGACGTGGGGGAGTCCTTCGGGGTTTATGGAGGCCACAAGTCCGATTTTTTCTTCAGGCTTAAAGGCCTTGATTTCATTTTCCGTAAATGCTTTCCGGGTATCGGACATGGCAGTCAAGGCGCTCCTTTTCAGTTTGTGGCGAATCTGTTTTCCCGTGACGTCTTTTCTTCAATGCGCGTGGAACCGCTCCAAACGACGATATCGGGGTTGATGCCCGATTCTCCGGCGATCCGGGCAAATTCTTCCATGGATTCTTTTGGAAGCAGCAATTCATCCCGGAGGGCCCAGTCTTTGCCCAGCCGAAGGTATTTATCCCGGCAGAGATTGTTGAAGGCGCAAAGCTCCCAGCGGCTGACGACATCGCCCAGGTTCCCGGCGATAAAGCGCCCGATCCCGGCAATATTGTCCCTGCGGGCGGTCATGCCCGGGATCACGGGGGTTCTGATCCAGAGCGTTTTCGGGTAAAGATGGCTTCGGATGTACTGCGCCACAGCCAGTAGATTCTCCAGAATCCGCCCGTTGTGCTCCCCGGTGAATTCCCGATGCTTTTCGGTTTCAATTTCCTTTAAATCATAGAGAACCAGGGAAGAATAGGGGAGAAGCTGCTCGATCGCACCTGCGGCGCATGCCCCGCAGGTGTCGAGCGCGGTATGGATGCCGCTTTCCCGCAGGGATTTTAATAACATCGCAGCAAATGCGGCCTGCATGCCGGGCTCGCCGCCGGAGACGGTAATGCCGCCGCCTGATTTTTCAAAATAGGCCCTGTCTTTGACAACCTCGTGGGTCAGGTCGCTAAGAGTCCAGTCTTTTCCCAGTAGCTCCATGGCTGCCGCAGGGCAGGCTTCGGCGCATGCCCCGCACCCCGTACAGGCCAGGCGGTTGATTGAAACGCCCGTTTGCGCGAAGGACAGCGCGCCGGACGGGCACGCATCCAGGCATGTTTTACATCCCAGGCATCTCGATCCGATCCAGTGAACCTGAGGCAGCATGGAAATGCTTTCCGGGTTGTGGCACCATCGGCATTTGAGGCTGCAGCCCTTGAAAAAAACGGTGGTGCGGATTCCCGGGCCGTCTTCCGTGGACATCCGCTGAATATCCAGGATTCTGGCGGTTGTTTTAGAATCCATTGTGGCTGACCCGCTGGATGACTTCATTCTGCAGCTCCCGCCCGACGGTCGTGAAATAGGCGTTGTAGCCGGTGATCCGAACCAGCAGATGCTGGTAGTCCTGCGGATGTTTCTGGGCATCGATCAGGGTTTGCGAATCCAGTATGTTGATCTGAAGCGCGGTACCGCCGTTTTCGGCATATCCGCGCAGAAACGCCTTGAATTTATCGCGGTGTTCCGGATCACGGATCATCGACGGATTAAACGTCATGGTGTGGCTGGCGCCGTTTGGGAGAAGATTCACATAGCCTTCCCAGTATCCGGCGGTTTCCGATTTGCCGCCCAGGACTTTTCCCACGGAATTGGCGTTGGCCGTCGGCCCATGGATGTCCGCGCCGTTGGACGGACAGATCGCGTTGGACAGAAACTGCCCCTTCCTGCGGCCATCGGCGCTGGCGGCCATGACATACCCGTCGCCGGCCCAGTAATTCCAGCTCAGCATGCCGGGACGGAATCTGCGGCCGGTCGACAAGGTGGTGTGCTTCCAGGTTTCGCTGCACCACAGTTCCATGACCTTTGATGCCATACTGTCCGCCGCATCGTCATCCCGGCCGTATTTGGGGGCTTTGTTCCGGGCCGTTGCCTGGAGTATTTCATGCCCCTGCCAGTTGTCTTTCAGGGCCCGGATCAACTCGGCCAGGGTGCATTTCTTTTTGTCGTAAACCAGGTATTTGATGGCCAGCAGCGAGTCCACGGTGGTGGCGTAGGTGACGGCTTCCAGGGTGGTGTGGCTGATTTCGGCCCCGCCCCGGGTGACATCCAGGCCTTTTTCCGCACAGCCCTTCACCAGGCAGGACAGATAGGGCGTGTTGAAATAGTCTTTCCGGATGGATTCGGAGCACTCATACAGCGCAACGCATTCGCGGATGATAAATGCGGTTTGAACCGCATAGGCCTTCCAGAATTCCTCCCAGGTGGTAAACCGGCAGGCATCGCCCGTATCCGGTCCGTCCCGGGTGATTTTTTCCGTTCTGCCGGTCATGGGATTTTTGAAGGGCAGCAGATCTTTTCCGCCGGTCATGGCCAGCTCCACGGCCTTTAGCAGATTCAGGTTGTTGTCGACGGTTCCGGACCGGTCGTTGCCCGCCATGGTGTTTTCAAGGCATCCCACCGGCGCGTAGTCAAAAACATTGTCTTGATGGATCAGGTGGCTGATGCCGGACATCTTTGCCTCCAGCATCATGCCGGCCATGGACCGTTCGTCAAAATTGATCAGAAAGGGCGCGCCCTGGCTGGTGGAGATCATATCCGTTATTTTATCCAGCAGCGCATCCGGCGAGTTGCGGTGCAGCCGGACATTGGGTTTGGGCTCCAGAATGGGGGACATCTCGTCGATGACTTCCAGAATGGCGTAGGTCAGGTCGTTGGTCAGATCCTTTCCGTCCCTGCCCATGCCCGAAAGGGTGATGAGCTGGCCGAAACCGGCGGTAATGCCCTGGTTGCCGTTCCGGATCATGGCATCATAGGCGGTGTTGCAGTGGATCCAGAAACACTTCAGGATTTCCTTGCCGAATTCCCGGTTCATGCCCGCTTTGAGGGAATCCTGCCAGTAGGGCAGCAGATATTGATCGATGCGGCCGAACGAGATTCCCGGGCCCGGATAATTCTCATCGCTCATGACCAGCATGTGGGTGATCCAGAGCGCCTGAACCGCCTGCCAGAAGCTTTTCGGGGGATGCCATGGCACCAGATCCAGGTTCCCGGCCATCTGCAGGAGTTCTTCCCGCCGGAGCGGCTCCTTCTCCTGCCCGGCCAGACTCCGGCAAAGCGCCGCATATGCGGCTGCAAAATCTTTCGGCATTTCGGCGGCCGTGATCATGGCGCGCAGTTGGGCGCCTCTGACGCCGCTTTTATCCGCCGGGCTCAGTTGCTCGTACTTTTCGGTGAGGTCCGCGTGGATGCCTTTCCATCCGATCCGAAGGGCGTTCTCGTGGCCGGGAATCAGGTGGCCGCTCGTGGCGCCGGCGTTGCCGTACCCGTGATCATGAAACCGTTTCATCCGGGTCCTGGCGCCGTTTTTGCCGGCCGTCAGCCTGTCATATTTTTTCTGCTCTTTTTGCGTCAGGCACAACGAGGTCTGGACATTGAACCTGGCGCCTGCGATCAGGTCTCCGGGCAGGATTTCCCTGGGAACGTACCTGACCATGGTTTCCCTGACAAACCAGGCCCGCCTCTCCGGCAGACTCCAGGACCAGAAATCCTTGTCCAGCGCAACCGTTCTGGCGGCCTGGCGGTACGAGCTCACCATGGTCTGCATCAGCATATAGGTTTCCGGGACAATATAGAACGTCATTTCATTGAACTGGATGTCCCATGGGGTTCCGGTGGTCCAGGCGGTGAATTCATTGTTCCACGCCCGCCCGGTTCCCTTGAAATAGTAATCACGGAGCCAGGAGATCCTGCCGGAAAGCTTTTCGGGGTTTTTGATCTCGGGGATTTCTTTTCTTAAAGCCGATGATGTCATGGGCAGCTCCTTGTCCGGTGATGAATTGAGAACGATGGAAATCAGGTGAGTTTTTTATAAACGTCTTTACGGTGCCCTATTTTGACGACAAGGATGACAAGCCGATCTTTATGGATTTCATAAACAATCCGGTAAACACCCCCGCGAATCCTGTGAAAAGAATTGTTGCCTTTCATTTTGGTAGTAGCCGGGTCAGGCAGATTTTCAGCAAGATCATCTATCTTCTTCTTGATTTTCCGCAGTTCTGTCCTGGGGAACTGCTTCAGGCTCTTCAAAACGGCCGGTCTGAATTCAACGGAATATCTCACGGCTTAGAGACCCAGTTCTTTCCAGAGTTTTTCAGCCGGAATGTTTTCCCCTGGCTCTTCAAGGGCTTTTTTTGCATCTTCAATATCAATGCATTCTTCGATAAGCTGAAGAAATTCAAGCTCTTCCATGGAAATAAGGGCGGCAATTTCCTCGCCCCGGCGGGTCAGAACAATCGGCTCTTTCCCATATGCAACCTTGTTTACGATTTCTGAAAGTTTTTTTCTGGCTTCGGCCGTAGAAACTGTATTATGCATGACAAAACCTCCATGATGTACATTTTGTACATAGAGTACATATTCCATAGCGCGTTGTCAAGGAAGTATAACCTCCACCCGGTTGCTGGAACACGCACATGAATGCTCATAATCATTCTGCCGTCCAACCCATGGCTCGGTGAAAAACTTCACGCAAAGTCCGGAAGGCCGACTCCTGTCGGTTCGGGTGGAAATAGACGAATAAAGGTCTTTCCTGAGTGGTTCCAAATGAAACATTGACACATTATCCGCTTTCTTGTAACAAAATTACCGGCAACCTGAACCACCTGTTTATACAAATGTAAAGGACGTTATATATTAAAATAATAGGAGAAAATTCTTCCTAATTGGCTATCCGGAATTGTATGATTCCATAACGCCATATTCACTTTCCTTAGGTCGGCGATGATATCGAGACGAGATGGCTATCGGAATTGGCGTTTTTAAGTTAGTCAGCTTTGATCAGGATCGTATCTTCTCATGAGGCCGTTTTGAACAAAACCAGGCACATTCATGTCACATGCGCCATCATCGAGCGGGATGGGCTCGTTCTGGCTACCCGGCGAAGTGCAGCCATGAGTAAGCCGCTTAAATGGGAGTTCCCGGGTGGCAAAATTGATCCCGGCGAGTCCCCGGAAGCTTGTCTGCTCCGTGAGATTCATGAGGAGTTGAGCCTTCAGGTGCGCGTTGGGAAAAACCTTCCGGTCAGCACCTATCATTACCCGGCATTTACCATCTCGCTCTATCCGTTTATCTGTGCGATTGAAGCAGGAGAGATCGTCCTTCATGAACACGCTGCCATCGCCTGGCTATCACCTGAGAAACTTCACACCCTCGAATGGGCTGAGGCCGATGTGCCGGTGCTGGCGTCCTATCTGGCACAAATTAAGGCTGAGATCCTTTGAAAAACCTTGCCCCGGGCATATATGAATTGCTGATCGACGAGTTTCTCCGGGACGCCATTTCACGAAGTCCCGAGTTAAGGACCGTATTTGGCAAGATCGATCCGGAAGAGCAGCCCAGTCTGTATGCATCTTTTGTGGCAAAGGTGCTTGAACAGGCACTCCGGGAGGACTCTGACCCGGAAAGACGACTGGCGCTCTGTAACCGGATTCTTGACCAGGTTGCCAGTGAACCGGGCCTGGGGCATCTTGCAAGCCATCGCCTTGTCAGAGTACAAAAGCCGATCCTTCTTGAGATCACCCCGCCGCATTACGGCACATCGGGCATCCCGCGGCCCCAGTCTCCACTTTCTGAAAGCAGTCTTTTCACCGGCTCCCCCCAGGAACCCCAACTGGCCCACGAACTGCTCCATGAAATGAAGTCTGCCGACAGCGTCGACATTCTGGTTTCGTTTATCAAATGGTCGGGGCTGCGCCTGCTGATGCCGGCCTTTGAAGATCTCTGGCAGCGAGACGTTCCGGTGCGGGTCATCACCACATCCTATATGGGCGCTTCCGATGCTCCTGCCGTTGAATGGCCGGCTGCAATGCCGAACATCAAGGTGCGCGTTTCCTACGATACCGAACGAACGCGGCTTCATGCCAAGGCGTATCATTTCCGGCGCAATTTGAGACGTACTGGAACAGCAGGGAATTTGTCCCCTTTGACTCCCTGCAGCCGGGCCGCTTCCGGGAGGCCATTTCCCGTGAGCGAAACAGAAAGACAGGGCTGCAGCCGGTTTTTCGACCTGACGCCGCACCCCTTCCAGGAGCGCATCCTGGATGCGGTGGAGCGGGTGCGCTATGAGAGCGAGCGGCCGATAAAGATTGTCTGGCGGCTGCAGCATCCGATGCCGGTGGAGATGTTTGAAGACAACAGAAGGGGCGGTTAATGGGGTAAGGTCGTCAGTATCACTTTGGCTCGCTTACGTTAACGATATCAATGAGGAATCCGGGGGACACCAGCCCGAATACCGACAATAAAATGAAACGGATATACCGATGATTTTCATTGTTGGGCTCTGGAAGCACAAAGAGGAGAGCACGATGAGCAACGAACAGGCGGCGCCTGAAACGAAAGGTGTTACGGTGAAGTTACTTGCAACGGTTGACCTTGGCCCTGAGATCGAGGGCATGGCATGGCGCCAACTTCGAATGCGTATGGTGACCATCGACCCTGGAGGCGTCTTCGGCCCGATTCACGACCATAAAGACAGACCAGGCACCGTCTACATCCTGCAAGGAACAATCACTGACCATCGAAATGGTGTCGCTACGGACTATGGACCGGGAGTGGGCTGGCCCGAGGATAGGAACACCAGACACTGGCTTGAGAACAGAGGAACGATTCCGGCGGTGGAGATCTCGGTCGATATCGTCAGGCAAGATTAAGCTCAGGCCCGACATCCATAATTCCATAATCCCGAATTCCGGGGAGCGATTAAGATTCGAGCAGGAAGAAAAAACATAGACGAACTTATAGAGCAGGGGATAAGCACGATGGAAACGAAAACAGACATTATGACCGACGTCCGCAGCTTTATGAAAAGCCGAGTGATTCTAACAGGTGCCGAACTCGACGTTTTTACCCGGCTGGACGGGAATTTTCTGACGGCTGCAGAGCTGATCGGAGACCGGAATCTCGACGAACGGGCGACCACCCGCATCCTCGACTGCCTGGTTGCATTCAACCTCCTCGAAAAGCAGGACGCAAAATACCGGACATCTCCGGCGGGATCGACGCTTTCATCCCGTCACCCGGAATCCATCCTCCCCATGGTCCGGCATATGAACTTCATATGGCGCAACTGCGCGCCGTTGTTTTCGATTTGAAAAACGTGATTCCGATTACAAAAGAAAAGATCAGAGAGGCAGGAATTGAAGACCGGGCGACGTTTGTAGAGGGGAATTTTTACAAAGACCCCCTTCCCGCCGGGTGCGATCTCGCACTTCTGTCTGCCATCATTCACCAGAACAGCCCCGATCAGAATCTGGCGCTGTATCAAAAAATATACCGCGCCCTTAGTCACGGCGGGGCACTGCTCATCCGGGACCACATCATGGACACGACACGCACCCGGCCGTCAGCCGGGGCGCTGTTTGCCCTGAACATGCTGGTCAACACACCGGCCGGCGACACCTACACGTTAGGCGAGGTCAAAGAGATCCTGGAATCGGCGGGATTTGAAGACGTGGAATGGATCGTCTCCGGAGAAAAGATGGACAGTCTGGTTCGCTCCGTCAAGCCGGTGTAATCGTCCGGGTCACAGAATCGGTTTGAAAAACCTGCAGAATGCAAATGGGGTTCGTAGAAAACAAAAGAGTCAGATATGTATTACTGGATTAGATTGCTCCGTGATTCGGGCATTCTTGATGCCAAACACGCTGATTCAGTGATCGCAGATTATGAAGAGCTCCTCAAACTTTCCGGCACTATCATCCGAACCACGAGGTCCAAAATTCCTAATTCCTAAGTTATATTTACAAGTCGTTATATATGACGAATAATATGCAAAAATATCTTGCATATCGTCATAATTTACGATATATAACTTTTAATTTAAGGGGTTCCTGATGAAGATTGAAGGTTTATTGACAGACGAGGCGATTCTGGCGGAGCTGGGCGGGCGCCTTGCGCAGCGTCGACTGGAACTTCAGCTTACGCAAGAGATGCTGGCGGAGCAGGCGGGCGTATCGAAGCGGACGGTAGAGCGTATCGAGGCCGGGGCTACTGCGCAAATGTCGACGTTAATCCGGATTCTGCGGGTATTGGAACTATTGGATCGGTTGGAAACACTGGCGCCAGAGGCCGGACCGCGTCCGATGGATCTGGTCAGGCTGAAAGGCAAGGCGCGGAAGCGGGCCAGTGGTAAGAGGAAGTCCGCGGCGGATAAGGAGCCGTGGCATTGGGGTGACGAAACGTGAGCACAACGGCAAAGGTCAACCTGTGGGGACGAACAATCGGTGCGGTGTCGCTGAAAGACGAGGCCGTAGCCGCGACGTTTGAATATGACCCGGCATTCATCAGGAGCAGAATCGAGGTGGCCCCGCTGCTGATGCCGCTATCCAGCCGGCTCTACGCCTTCCCATCGCTGCGACCGGAAACCTTCCACGGTCTTCCGGGGCTTTTGGCGGATTCACTGCCGGATCGGTTTGGTAATGCGTTGATTGATGCCTGGCTTGCCCGGTCCGGACGCATGCCTGAATCATTCAATGCGGTGGAACGCCTCTGTTATACGGGTACGCGCGGCATGGGTGCGCTGGAGTATGCGCCGGCAACCCGATTGGCCGCACCCGGCACCTCCCGTATCGAAGTCGACAAGCTGGTAAAGCTGGCTTCGGAGGTTTTGACCCATCGCAACAACCTGCAGGGCTGGTTCCACAAGGAGGGGAAGGAAACGGCTCTGCAGGATATTCTGCGGGTCGGTACTTCCGCGGGCGGGGCGCGAGCCAAGGCGGTGATCGCCTGGAATCCGAAAACGAACGAAGTCCGGTCAGGGCAGGTGAAGGCGGGAAGCGGGTTTGAATACTGGCTGATGAAGTTCGACGGGGTCAGCGGCAACAAGGATAAGGAGCTGGAGGACCCAAAGGGATACGGTGCGATTGAGCATGCCTATTACAGGATGGCGGTAGAGGCGGGAATCGCCATGAGTCCGTGCCGACTGTTCGAGGAGAATGGGCGCCGCCATTTCATGACGAAGCGGTTCGACCGGTTGGATGGCGGAAGCAAGCTGCACATGCAGTCGCTTTGCGGCATGGTGCATTATGATTTCAACCAGGCAGGAGCATACGGCTACGAGCAGGCATTGCAAGTCATCCGCCGGCTGGGGTTGCCGATGGCTGCCATCGAGGAGCAGTTCCGGCGGATGGTTTTCAATATCGTGGCCCGTAACCAGGATGATCACGTAAAGAACATTGCCTTCCTGATGGACCGGTCGGGAAACTGGTCACTCTCACCCGCGTTCGACATGACCTACAGCTACCAACCAGGCGGAAAATGGACATCGAGTCATCAAATGACGATGAATGGCAAGCGGAGCGCATTTACTCTGGAGGATTTCAAAGCGTGTGCAAATAGCGCTTCAATGAAGCGCGGGCGTGCGGAAACGATCGTTAATGAAGTGAGGGATATTGTAGCCCGATGGCGGGACTATGCGGATGAGACGCGCGTAAATCCGGAGCAGCGGGACAAGATACAAACTGCCCTGAGACTGGAGCCCTTTAAATGAAACCCGGAGAACATAAAAGCGTTTAGGAATGAAGAATGAAGACTGACAATCCGAATCTGATTGCCATGGCCGAGCGCGCGCGTGTTGTCCAGGAGGCCTTTGTCGAAACGTCGAACTGGAAACGCAGCGACAACCAGATTCGGGAGCTGCGCAAGAAGGTTACTTTTTTCATCTTTGCGGAATGTGACGACCTCGAAGAGGATAAAAGGGGACAGATTTATATATAATGAGAAAACTGTAAAATAAATCTGTCCCCTTTTTGGGGTGGTGGGATCAGATCCCGGGATCAGATCCCGAGATGATTTTCTGTGGGTATCTCATACCGGATTATCCGTCGATAAATGAGACGGCGGTTTTAACGGCCCGGTTGGCTGATTTGCGCATGTTGACTTCGATCATGTCCTGATAGCGGGTGAGCGGAAATGTGTGCGTTACCATTTCGTGGAGGCGCACCCGGCCTTCGGCGGCAAACCGGATGGCCGTCTCGAAGACATGTTCATTACGGCCATCGACAAGATTGACACCGTGCGCATAGACCCCCTTGATCGTCTGAAGCTTCAGCCACAGGGGCGTCAGATCCAGTTTGACCTCGTCCCCGATGCCCACGACGCTCAGCGTGCCGCCTCCGGCCATAACCCGCATCGCCGCGCGCAGCGTGTCCGTATGCCCGACACAGTCGAAGATCTTCGTGAAGCCGCCCATGAGGATGTTTTTCCCCAGAAGCGGTTTGTAGGATTCGGCATCGGTGACCTTCCGGGCGATGCCGGCGATATCGCCGTCCGTCACAACATGATCGGCGCCGGCCTTTACCGCCAGCTCCGCATGAAACCGCGATGGCTCGGCCACGGTGATGGAGCATGGGATCTCGAATGCCCGGATCGACTGAACGATCAGGTTGCCGATGACCCCGCCGCCGATGACGAGCACCTTGTCATCGGCCACCGGCCGATTGTCCATGACGGCTTGAAGCGTTACGCCCAGAGGCTCCATCATGGACGCTGTTTCCGGGGACATCCCGGCCGGCAGCTTGTAGATCTGGCTTTCATGAGCCACGAGATACGGGGCAAACCCGCCGCCCGCATCCTTGCAGATCCCCGTGAACATCCCCGGGGCCAGGCGACCTTTGGCCGTGTTTTCACAACTGCCGGGCCTGCCGGCCAGACAGCTCGGACAGGCCGGATCAATGCCACGGGCCGTGCATGTCAGGCCGGGCGACATCGTGACACGATCCCCGACCCCGTGTTCCATCACCCCTTTGCCAGCCTCGACGATTTCTCCGCATAACTCATGCCCGAGCACACAGGGAAAGGAGGTAAAGGGAGAGGCGGTTGGGGAATCCTTGAGGAAAATCAGACTCTGATCGGAGCCACAGAACCCGCACATCAGGGTCCGGAGCTTCACCCAGTCCGGCCCCGGCAGGGCGGGTTCCGGGATATCCACAAATTTAATCGTTGCCAGCGGCCCTTTGTAGAACAGGGACGGGAAGAGCGCGCCCAGGGGTTTGAGGACAAGGAACTTCGCCGCGGATGCGGAAAATTGCAGTGCTTTCATGGAGCCTCCCGGTTTTTGTGGCCAGAATTCAATTGACGCACAAGGACGTACTTCAAATACGCTCACCTGATACAAATGTCTTGATAATAAGTTATTCCAGTTTGAGCGCCTGGTAAAAGATCACCGATGCCGGGCTCATAACGGCCGGGTCGGTGATCACGTTGACGCAGGCCGGTTTTCCGGATTCGATCGCCCGTTTGATTGCCGGGATGATCTCTTCGTCTTTTGTAACGAACTCTCCGTGACCGCCGAGAGCCTCCACCATTTTATCGTAACGCCGAAGATCCAGCTCCGTGCACTGGAGCCTGTCCTTGCCGATCGACAGCTCCTGCCCGTGTTTGACCATGCCCCAGGCGCAGTCGTTGTTGATGACGCAGACAACCGGGATGTTGTGGCGGATCATGGTGTCGAACTCCATCGCGTTGAACCCGAAGGAGCCGTCGCCGTTCAGCAGTATCACCTTCTTGTCGGGGTGGGCGATCTTTGCGGCCATGGCAAAGGGAATGCCGGTACCCAGGCACCCGAGCAGGCCTGACGCGGTGCCTACCACGCCGGCCTTCAATTTCGATGTGAAATGCACGAGTCCGAAGTAAACCGTATCGCCGCCGTCAGTCACATAATACGCGTCTTCGCCCACGACCTTCTGTATCTGGGCGGCCAGGCGTATGGGATGGATGGGATCTGAAGGCGTTTCCCGCGCTTTCAGCTCGGAATCGATGAATGCCATCGATGCGGCCCGCAGCGTTTTAAGCCAGGTACTGTGATCGTTTTTCTGCACGTGGGTAAGGAGCTCGTTCAGCACCGACTTGACGTCCCCCACGAGCCCTGCATCGGCTTGCCGGTTGCGGTCTATCTCGTGCGGGTCAATGTCGATCCTCACGATCTTTGCCGAGAGCGGAATTGCGGCTCCTGACTGCAGCAGCCAGTTGAGGCGAAGGCCCGCGATGACGATCAGGTCGGCCTGACCCAGTGTCACCATCATCCCGATGTTGCCGACGTCCCAGATGGACTGCGGATGGTTGTCGGGAAGCTCCCCCCTTCCATAATTCATCAGGATGAAGGGAATTCCCGTCTTCTCGACGAACTGTTTCAGGGAATCGCCGCAGCCGCTGAACCCCACGCCGCTTCCTCCGAGAAACAGCGGCTGTTTGGCGCTGTTGATGAGATCGGCCGCCTGTTTCATGTCGACATCGTCCGGGTGAACCCTGTATTGCCGTGTGGGATGCCTGGGCAGCGGCGCATCCTCTTCGGGTATGCTGATGTTCAGAATATCGGGCGGGAGCTCTAGAAACACGGGCCCCGGCCTGCCCTGGGTGGCGTATCTGAAAGCCATGGAAAGATATTCAGGGATGCGCTTTGTCTCGTAACAGGTGGCGGCCCATTTAGTGATGGGCTTTACCATGTCGATCTGGTTCATCTCCTGGAGAGCGCCCCGGAGGTCTTCCTTGATGGGATGCTTTCCGCACAGCACCACCAGCGGGGCGTTGTCCAGATACGCGTTGGCGATTCCCGTGAGCGCATTGGTGAAGCCGGGCCCGGCGGTTACAAGGCACACGCCCGTCTGCCGCGCATAAACCGACCATGCGTGGGCCGCCATTGCCGCCACCTGCTCGTGACGCACGTCGATGGCGCGGATGTCGTACTGCGTGAATCCGTCAAGTATCGTCTCAATGTGTCCTCCGGAAAGAGCGAATACCGTTTCAACGCCTTCGACCTCTTTTAAATATCGTGCGACAAGATGACCGCCTTTAATAGCCATGAAGAAACCTCCTTTGAGATATTATGTTTTTGTATACCGCTTATAAACAGCCCCGACTGAGGAACAATCATCCCATTGCCAGCTTCACGCCGTCGGTGAACCACTGAAGATAGGGGACCATGCCATCAACGCGCACTTTTCCTTCAGCGGCCGCCCTGAAGGTGTCGGCATCACCGGTTTTCGACGTCATCACCCTGAACGCCGTCCCCGCGTCAGTCCAGATGAGTGCGACGTCGCATGGATGAAGCGCGCCGCTCACCGAAGAGAAAGCACCCTTGTCGAAGATAAAGAGGCGGCCGATTGTATCGTCGGCCGTTTTAATCAAGACCCTGAGCTGCATGATGCCCAGATGCTTTCTGTAGGCGGTGTTCTTTTTCGCGGCAGATTTCAGTTTTTGTGCAAGAATGAAAAGAAGCAGTATAAACTTCATGGCAACCTCCCGGTGTGTAATGAGCGTCTGTCTCGCCTCACCCGACTAAATGCCGATCGAGGCAATGATCCTGGAAATAAGCGTCTGAAGGGGCGAAGGAAACACGCCGGCCCAGAGCACGCCGAAAAGAATTGCGGCAAAGGCAACATGCGCGGCCGTGCCGAAGCCGGTGGTAATAGCCATGTCTGTTTTTGGCTTCATGAACATGACGACGATGACCTTCAGATAGACAAAAAGGGACAGGATGGCGGATGCAATGCCTATCGTCGCCAGCACGGTATACCCGGCCTGCAGGACGGCCTTGAACACCATGAATTTGCCGATAAAACCGGCTGTCGGCGGCAGTCCGGCAAGGGATAGCAGGCAGATGGTGAGAAGCGCCGCCTGCCAGGGGTGGGAATACCCCAAGCCGCGGTAGCTTTCAAGTTCGTCCAGGTCGCTATCGGGTGAGGCGCAAAGCGTTGCAATGGCGCCGAAAGCCCCCAGGTCCATCAGGGCGTAGGCGGTGAAATAAAACATTACCGATAGCCCTCCATCCTCTCTGATGGCCAGCACCCCCATGACCGCATAGCCCATCTGGGCCACGGACGAGTAGGCCAGCAGGCGTTTTATTCGCGTCTGGGCCAGGGCCGTGATGCTTCCGATCAGAAGCGTTGCGGCGGCAATCGCCCACAGTATCGGTGTGCAGTGGGTCCAGAGCCAGTTCGAGGACAGCATCAGAATGCGAAGAAGTCCGGCGAAAACGGCGATTTTGGAGCCGGTGGTCAAAAAAGCCGTTACCGGCGTTGGGGCTCCCTGATAGACATCCGGGGTCCACAGGTGAAAGGGAACCAGGGAAATCTTGAAACCGGCCGCCGTCAGAATCAGGCCAAGGGACAGGAGCATGCCCGTTGCAGACCATGGCGTTTTGATGGCTGTCAGGCCAATGGGCATGTCGAGCGTTCCAGTCGATGCGTAAAACATGGCAATGCCAAATGCCAGAAATCCCCCGGAAACCATGCCCATGATCAGGTATTTCAGAGCCGCTTCATTTCCGAGCGGGTCATTCCGACGCATGGCGATGAGAATGTAAAATGCCAGGGAAAGCAGCTCAAAGCCCAGAAAAAACACCAGCCAGTGGGTTGCGCCGGCCACCAGCGACATGCCCAGAACCGCAAGAATCATGAGCCCGTAGAATTCATCACCGGCCACCTGCCGCAAACCGGCATGCCGGTGGCTGAACAGCAGTGCGAAAAAGGCGACCAGGGCAAAGAGCATATTGAAAAAACGCGCATAGGCGCCCACATCCAGCATGTGAAAGAACGGTGTTTGGCCGCCATCTGTCAGCAGCGCGGCCACTGCCGCGGAGAGAACCGTGCCGATTGCCAGGGAAAAGAGCAGGTGTTTTGGCTTTTTTTTCACAAAAGCGCCGACAGTGAAAATGGCGATGCCGCCACCAGCCAGCAGGAGCTGAAAGAGAATGGATTTCCAGGATAATACGGTCATGGTTGGCAATCTCGTATGAAGTCAAAATGGTTGAAGCAACTGATGAATTTGTAAACAGTCATGGCCAGAGCATTGGCCGTCCCCAAGTACGACAATCTCCCGCTAATTTTACAGTATATTCAGTCCGGCCAGAGCCGTCCCGATGATTTTTAGTGCCGGCCCCGGATGCAGGCCCAGCCAAAAGACCCCCAGGCAGAGCGGAATCAGGATGGCCAATTCCCGGCTCGTGAGATCGGCAACATCGGGCCTGGGCCTGGCTTCTCCCCAGAGGCTTTTCCGGAGCATCCGCAGGCCATAGACCACGGTCCAGAGAAGGCCGATGAATCCGGCCGCAGCCATCCAGGGCCGATCCGTGAAGGTTCCGACCAGAATCAGGATCTCGCCCACAAAATTGTTGAGGCCCGGAAGCCCGATCGAGGCCAGTGAAAAAAACAAAAAAAATCCGCTCCATACCGGGATGGTTTTCCACAGTCCGCCCAGTTCGGAGAGTTTTCGCGTATGCAGGCGTTCATCCAGCATACCGATCATGATAAAAAGAGCGGAAGTGGTGATGCCGTGGTTGATCATCTGAATCAGGGAACCGCTCAGGGTCGTTGCATTCCATACGGCAAGCCCGACAACAATCAGCCCCATGTGGCTGATGCTCGAATAGGCCACCAGTCGCTTCAAATCCTCCTGGGCCAGGGCAATCCAGCCGGCATAGAACATTCCCGTCAATCCCAGAATCAATAAAAGGGGCGTAAAAAACTGGGCCGCAGCGGGAAACAGCGGAAAGGCGAAGCGGAGCAGGGCATACACCCCGGTCTTCAGAAGAAGCCCCGCCAGAATCACGCTTCCGGCCGTGGGCGCCTCGGTGTGCGCATCCGGAAGCCAGGTGTGCAACGGAATCAGCGGAATCTTGATGGCAAAGGCCAGCGCAAAGGCGCCAAAAAGCGCCAGTTCCAACGGCAGGCTTAAGGAGGTGTGCATCAATTGGAGCAAGGCAAAAGTGGTTTCACCGGTCTGGCGTGCATGCAAAAGGTGCAGGCTCAACAGGGCCAGAAGCATCACCAGGCTTCCTGAAATGGTGAAGAGCGCAAACTTGACTGTGGCGTAGATACGTTTTCCGTGCCCCCAGATACCGATCAGAAAAAACATCGGAATGGACTGAAACTCCCAGAACAGGTAAAAGAGAAAGATGTCTGTTGCCAGGAACACCCCCAGGACCCCGGTCAGCATGGCCAGCAGGAAAAAATGAAATGCGGCCACATGGTCCGTGATTTCTCTCCAGGAGACCAGCACGGCCAGCGCGCCGAGGGCTGTGGTAAGCAGGATCAGCATCAGGCTGATACCGTCCAGCGCCAGAGTAAAGCGGATCCCCAGCGCATCCATCCAGGAAAAGTCTTCAACCCGTAACCAGTTTCCGGCAAGCCCTGCAGACTGGGGGCTCAGAGCAAAAAGCGACAGCACCAGAACAAGGTCTGTCAGCATCACCGTCAGGGCAAGCCGGCGGCACGCCCTCTCGTTTTGCCGGCACGCCAGCGCGCCCAGGGCACCCATCAGCGGAAGAAATACGATTGTGCCAAGCAGAGGAAATGCGTTCATATCTGAAAAACCCACCATGCCACGGTCAGGCTGCACAATATCAGGGTAAATCCGGCAACCATCATGGAGACATACTGTGAGATTCTGCCGGTGGTCCAGAGCCTGAGCCTCTCCGCCAGATCCAGAAAAAACCGGGCGCTTTGGGCCAGCCCCGCGTCCACCCATCCCGCATCCACCTTCTGCCACAAAAACCCCGCCGTTGTCCGGTAGGGCGTGATGATCCAGGTCCGGTAGAGCCGATCCAGGTAAAAGCCGTTCAGGAACAGGGCGTTCAGTTTGTTCCGAAATGCCGCCTCACCGCTTTCACTTGGCTGGATGCGGAGGCCGTAAAAGATCCAGGCAGCAATCACCATGATGATCGTGATGAGGGCGGATCCCATCTGCATGGCGGACTCCATTTTCGGGGATGCGTGCAGTTCCATTGCGGCGCCCGGAACCGCTGCCAGATAATGCACCAGCCACTCGTTTCCGGCGCAGTTGACGGAAAGATTAAAAAAGCCCGCAAACACGGAAAAAAAAGCCAGCGGCCACAGAACCCAGATCATCCGGTTGGGAATGGATGCGGGGGAGATGGGCGCCTGGCCGGCACCAGCATGTGACTTTCCGAAAAACACGATAAAAAACAACCGGAACGCATAGAGCGGCGTGATTATAGCAGCCAGCGCCGCAATCGCCCACAATACCTTGAAACCCGTCTGGGGTTGAAGGAATACGGCCAGAAGGATCCGATCCTTGCTGAAAAACCCGGCTGTCAGGGGGACGGCCCCCAGGCTGGCAGTTCCTGCCAGAAACAACCAGAACAAGTGGGGCATCTTTTGCCGCATCCCCCCCATCCGGAAGATGTCCTGTTCTTCGTGAAGGGCCTGAATGATGCAACCCGCAGCCAGGAACAGGAGTGACTTGAAGAAGGCATGGGCAATCAGGTGAAACAGGCTTCCCGCCAGATCCCCCGCACCCACGGCCAGAAACATGTAACCCACCTGGCTGATGGTGGAATAGGCCAGAATGCGTTTGATATCCTTTTGAACCAGGGCGGAAAAGGCTCCGAAGCAGATGGTGATGACGCCGACACAGGCTATGACGGCCATCAGAATGGGAGAACCCTGAATGATGGGGAAAAACCGCATCAGCAGATAGACACCGGCGGTGACCATGGTGGCGGCGTGAATGAGGGCCGATACCGGCGTGGGACCGGCCATGGCATCCGGAAGCCAGACAGCCAGGGGAAGCTGCGCGGACTTGCCGATCGCAGCCAGAAGCAGAAAGAATCCAATGATCCCTGCAGTCTGGGAGCTGAGGCCGGCGGCGCTGTCGTTTATGCCGGAAACGGAAAGATGACCCAGGCTGAACCAGCAGAGCGCAATGGCGATGCCAAAGGCCACGTCCCCCAGGCGGGTGACGACAAAGGCCTTGGTGCCGGCGTTTGCAGCCTCAGGTTTTTCGTACCAGAAGCCGATCAGCGCGTAGGAACAAAGCCCCACCGTTTCCCAGCCCAGGTACAGGAATACCAGGTTGCCGGCGGTGACAATCACCAGCATGGCGAATACAAAGAGGTTCATAAAACAGAAATAGCGGGTGTAGCCGCTTTCGTGGCGCATGTAGGCCACTGAATAGAGGTGCACAATGCTGGATACAAAGGTGACCATGAGCGCCATAACCGCCGCCAGGGGATCATAGTAAAGTTCCAGGTCCACCTGAAACGAACCCGCGGTGAACCACTGCGCCAGGGTCAGGCTGTGGGCTTTTTGTCCGGATAAAAGAAAGGCGGTCAGGGCCAGGACAAAGGCTGCCGCCACGGAGGTGCAGGCGATGGTTTCAACTGACCGCCGGGACAGGAAACGCCCGATCAGTGCCAGGATCAATGCTCCCAGCAGGGGAAGTGAGATCAGTAGAAAGAGTACCGGTTTCACGTTATCCCTTCAGCAGATTGAATCGATCGGCGTTGGTGGACAAGGTCCGCCGCTGGACGCACACGATGAGCGCCAGGGCGACGGCGATTTCAGCGGCGGCCGCCGTCATGACAAACAAGGCCATGACCTGACCGTTCATGTCCAGCCAGCGCATGGCGGCGGCGACAAATGCGATTCCCGCTGCGTTCAGCATGACTTCCACACCGATCAGAATCATGAAAAGACTCTTCCGGGTCATGGCGCAGGCCGCACCCATCATAAAAAGCAGAATCGCCAGAAACAGCATGTGCGTATAGGGGAGGGTCATGGGGTATCCTCCGGATGGCCGGTTCGGCGTCCCAGGTAAAGCGCACCGATCAGGGCTGCAAGAAGCAGCAGGGAAGCGATTTCGACCGGAAACCAGTACTCCTGAAACAATATCCTGCCGAACTCCTGCGGCGTTCCCGTTACTGCCGGCGGGCGCAGGCGGTTTCCGGGATCGGCGAAAACGAGCATCCCGGCCATGACCGCGCTGATCCCTGCCAGAATCAAGGCCGGAAGCCATTTCTTTATACGTGACGGCTTATCACGGGGATCCTGCTGATCTTTGACCATCATGACCACAAAGAGAAACAGCACCATGATACCGCCGGCGTAGATGATGACTTCAAGAGCCGCCAGAAGCGGCGCGCCCAGAATGTAAAAAATCACAGCGGTTCCCATAAAGGAAATCACCAGATAACACACGGCATGAACCGTGCTTTGCCGGGTGATGGCCAGTCCGGTCGCGCAGATGACAATCGCCGCTGCGATATAAAAAATGATGTTAAATAGGGTCATCGACATCCTTTAAAACTTCCGATTCCTTGCAGGAAAGGGTTACGGCATCAGACACCTGATATCAACGGGCTGGTCTTCTCCGATATGACTTCCCTTGTCGCCCACCATGGCAACGCCGGCATGGCGGTAAAAATTGTAGTCGCTGTTTTTGCCGCCGTGATTGGCCAGCAGGTCTTCTTTTTCGTAAAGCAGTTTGAGGATATCCCGCTGGCAGGTTTCAAAATGCGGTGTGAGCTGAATGGCCAGGGTCGGGCAGGCCTCTTCGCAGAAACCGCAATAAATGCAGCGGGCAAAATTAATGCGAAACCAGGCCGCATGGCGTCTGCCGTCAGAGCGTTCGGCCGACTGCATCGAAATGCAGTTTACCGGACAGACCCCTGAGCATAGATAACAGGCCACGCAGCGTTCATCCCCGTCCGGATCACGCGTCAGAATGATGGTCGCGCGGGTGCGCTCAGGAAGCCGGCGCTTGAACTCCGGATAAGGCTCGGTGATGGGAGTTCTGAACAGATGCCGTAACGTCATGGCAAATCCGGTCAGAAGTCCGTAGGCGCCTTCGGATATGGATCGGAGTATGGGCGGCTTTTGGTTTTTCATGACTATTTTTCCAGTATCAACAGCGCTGCGCCGGTGACAATGATATTGGCCAGAGCCAGGGGCGTCAGAAACTTCCAGCCCATGTCCATCAACTGATCGGAGCGAAAGCGCGGCAGGGTCCCCCGGACCCAGATCATTCCGGAAGCAACGACTGCGATTTTAACAAGCAGCCAGATGATTCCGGGAAAAAGGGGGCCATGCCAGCCTCCCAGAAAAAACACGGCTGTCAATGCTCCCAATGTTACCAAAGTGACATATTCGCCAAGAAAAAACAACCCGAACCTCAGTCCGCTGTATTCCGTGTGGTAGCCGGCTATCAGCTCGTTTTCAGCTTCCGGCAGATCAAAAGGAATGCGTTTGATTTCAGCCATGGCGCTGACAAAAAAAATGGCGAAGGAAACCGGCTGCACAAAAATGAACGGAGTGCTTGTCTGGGCAGCCACGATATCCACCAGGCTGAAGGAACCGGCCATCATGACGATCGGAACCAGGGACAGCCCCAGGGACAATTCGTAACTGATCATCTGGGCAACACCCCGGATAGCGCCCAGGAGGCTGTATTTGGAATGGGACGCCCATCCGCCCAGGGCCACCCCGTAAACGCCCAGGGATGAAAGGCCGAGGACTGCCAGAAGTCCGACATTCAGATCCGTAATCACTAGCGGAATCCGGTTTCCCCACAGGGTAAGACTGTCCCCAAATGGCACCACCGCAAAAATGAGCATGGCGGTGGCGGCTGCAACCGCTGGCGCATAGCGGAAGATCACGCGATCCGCCCCTTTGGGAATGACATCTTCCTTGGTCATCATCTTGATCAGATCGGCAATCGGCTGCAGCAGTCCGAAGGGGCCGGCCCGGTTGGGTCCGATTCGTATCTGCATGCGGGCCAGAAGCTTTCTCTCGGCCAGCACCAGATAGGCGGCTCCAAGCAGCAGAGCCAGCAGCGCAGCTCCGAGTTTGATAACCAGCAGTATGAATCCCAATATCCACTGGGTCAGCATTTATAAATCCCTTCTTGCAACTGGCTGATGAATTGGATTTTTGGGAAAAATGCGCAGGTTGTCCGGAATTTTCGTGCTGTTTTCAATGTGAAGGTTCAGTTCCGGCCCAATCCGGGACCACAGATCATGAAAAGAGGTGACCGCAGATTGAGATAATGAAATGGCGGCTTCCAGTTCCGACAGGATCTGCCAGGCGGCTTTGGCACCTGTGCCGGGGATGTCTTTTCGAAATTCCCTCGGCGGATGTTTCCCGCCTGTCAATTGCGATAGGGGCATGCCATTGACGTGAACCGGGGTTGCCTGTTGCAGCCGGCCTTCCTGATTGATGAAACCGGCCTGAGTTTCAAAATGTGTCAGTGTGGGAAATATGACTTGCATCAAGGCAGGGGCGCCCATCGTGGTGGGCGTCTGCCCGATAAACCCGATCGTGCGATTCGGAAGATAATCCATCACGACCAGGAGATCGAGTTTTCCCAGTGCGTTTTTTACCCGCTCCGGATCCGGAAAATGGTATAAAAAATCGGTTTCCGCCAGAAGCAGGGCCTTGATTTTTTCATTTTCTATGGCGCTGAGAATCTCGGAAAAGGGCTCGGCGCCGGCAGAAGCCATGGCTGCTCCATAGGCATTGGCTCCGGACAGCACATAAAAAAGGCCTGTCCGCTTATTGCCGGTTTGAAGATGATGTGCCAAATCGGCTGCTGCGATGATGACGGATAAATCGACGATGTGGGTGCCGCATACAATCACCGGTCTTTGGCTTTTTTGCAGCATTGTTTCCAGGGTCCGCTGAATTTCTGAAGTATCCCGGAAATCTGCATCAGACTCGGGATGCGGATTTTTTTCCATAAATTCGTCGGCGGTTTTAGGCAAAGCGAAATTCAGCATTTCCCTGAGAGCCGAAGCCAGATTATCGGATGTCAGGGGCCAATGCATGAATTCAAAGGGCAGTGAAACAGGGCGAGGATCCAGAACCGCAATTCTTGCCCCGGCCCGCTGGGCCTGACGCATGGCCAGTGCCAGCATGGGGGCTTCCCGGATCGGATCTGCGCCCAAAACCAGAATGGCGTCGGCATGTTCCACCTGGCGCAGGGAAATGGCCAGATCCGGATCAAGCCTGCCGACTGCCTCAGACACTTTGTCCTGCAGCATCTGATCCATAAAATAGCCGGGACCTCGCCAACCCAGCGCTTGGGCCAGGAATTTGAGGCACAGCTGGGTTTCAACGCTGGATCGGGATGAGGCCATGCAGGCAATGGCGTCGGGGCCGGACGCTTGGGAAATCGATATTAGCCGATCTGCCGCTGTCTGCAGCGCGTCTTTATAAGTCGCAACGTTTCCAGAAATGCAGGCCTGCCGCAGCCGGTCCGGATGATTGGCAGATATAAACCCGAAACGGCCGCGGTCGCAGATAAAATGACCATTGATATCTTCATTGTAGCGTGCTTCCACCCGGATCAGCTCTCGATAACGGGCGCTGACGACAATGCTGCATCCCAGTGAGCAATTGATGCAAAGCGACGGCGTTCGCTGAAAATCCCAGCGCCTGCCCTTGAACCTTGCGGGTTTGTCTGTCAGAACGCCGGTGGGGCAAATGTCGATGAGGTTGCCGGAAAACGGGTTTTCCAGCGGGCCGTCCGTATACCTCCCAAAATAGATACGGCTGGCGATTCCCATGACCCCGAAGTCCCGGTATCCGCAGAAATCCTGATAAAAGCGCTTGCAGCGATAGCATTGAATGCAGCGGTTCATCTCGTGCTGGACCAGCTCGCCCAGGTACTGATCCCGATGCGTACGTTTTTTCCCCATGTAGCGGCGCATGGCGTGCCCGCCGGAGATGGTTTCGTCCTGGAGCAGACAGTGGCCGCCTTCATCGCAGACCGGACAGTCATGCGGGTGATTCAGCATCAGCAGCTCAATAACAAATCGCCTGAAATCAACGGCTTCATCGTCGGTGCTGGAAACCACCATTCCGTCTCTGGCCTCGATCATGCAGCTCATCTGAAGTCCGCGAACCGGGCCCTCGAGAAATTTTACGGCGCACATCCGGCAGGCCCCGATCGATCCGAGCGCCGGATGATAACAAAAGCGCGGAATCATGATCCCCGCCTGCTCCGCAGCAGCAATCACCTTGATGCCTGGAGCAACCTCGATTTTTCGATCATCGATGATCAGTTTCGGCATTGCCGTCCTTTTATTTGAAGGGACACCCGCGCTGGCTGATATGCTCCCGCACTTCGTCTTCAAAATAGGTTAAAAGGCTTTCCACCGGAGAGGCGGCGCCAGGCGCCAGGGCGCAATAGGAGTTCCAGAGATATCTGCTCATCCGGCGCAGCAAAGGTATAAATTCTTCCCTGCCTTCTCCGGCTTCGATGCGGGCCAGGGTATCCCGGATATACGGCAGGCCTTCCCGGCAGGGAGTGCACCACCCGCAGGACTCACGCGCAAAGAATTCGATCATGTTCAGGGTTGCGCCCACCAGGCATGTCTTGTGGTCGAACACGATGATCGATCCGGTTCCCAGGCGGTGGCCTGCCAGTTTCATGGCATCAAAATCCATTTCGATATCATAAAAGGATTTCGGCAGAAAGCGGGTGGATGCCCCTCCCGGAAGACAGGCCTTGTACTCGCAGCCTTCGGGCAGTCCACCGGCGTGCGCTTCAATGATTTCACTCAGCCGGGTTCCCATGGGCAGCTCAAAGCACCCGGGCCGGTTCACCCGGCCGCTCACGCAATAGAGTTTGGTGCCGGCTCCGGTCGGTGTGCAGGCAAGGCGCTTGAACCATTCCGGGCCATGGCGCAGGATGTGCGGCACACATGCCAGGGTTTCCACATTGTGGGTTACCGTGGGCAACCCCCAGATGCCTTTTTCCGTGGCATAAGGAGGCGGCTGCATGGGGTTGGCGCGCTTTCCCTCGATGGCGTTGATCTGTGCGGTATTTTCGCCGCAGATATAGCGGCCTGCACTGCGGTGGACGGCGATATCCATCGAAAAGTCACTGCCCAGAATATTTTTTCCTAAAAATCCCGCTTCTTTTGCGCGGGCGATTTCCCGCTCCAGGATCCGGGCCGCATTTTCATAGGAGGATCGGATGAAGATAATCCCTTTTTCAGCCAGGACCGAATACCCCACGATGATCATCCCTTCGATGATCTGGTGCGGGTCTGTGTGAATCAGGACGCGATCCTTGAAGGTTCCGGGCTCCATTTCATCGGCGTTGCAGACCATATACCGGGGAAAAGGCGCGGTTTCGGCCACGGTCATCCATTTTCTGCCTGCCGGAAAACCCGCGCCTCCTCGGCCGAGAAGTACGGCGTCCAGGGCGAGTTGCTGCACCTGGAGACGGGTGTATTTTCCCAAAGCCGAGGCCAGGGCATCATAACCGCCGCTGGCGCAATATTCTTCCAGCGTGGCAATGCGGTTGGGCTGACGGTTTTGAAACAGAACCTGTATCGTCATCTTTCCAGCCCCTCGAGAATTTCGTCAATTCGCTCCGGAGTCAGTTTCCCGTATACCTTGCGATTGATCATCATGGCCGGAGCCCGGTCGCAGTAACCGATGCAGCAGGTGGGCAGCAGGGTGAAGCGGCCGTCCGCCGAAGTCTGCCCGTAATCGATGTTCAGTTTATTGCGGAGGTAATCCAGAATCGACTGATGTTCCTGCATCCAGCATACCACGCCATCGCAGACGTGGATCACATACCTGCCCACGGGTTTGCGGTAGATGAATTCATAGAAAGTGGCGATTTCCTCCACTTCCAGCGGCGTCATTCCCAAAAGCACTGCCGCTTCTTCCAGAAGTTCATCGCTCAGATACCCGAACCGGTCCTGAAGAGTAAAGACAAGATCCATGACCTGCTCCCGCGGGTGATCGATTGCGGCGATTTGCCGTTGCAGCGTTTCCTTGAGATCGTCCGGTATCATTTCAAGTCTCTCATCTACCGGTCAATGTCCGGCAGCAGGTAATCCGCCGAACCGATAATGGCCACAAAATCGGAGATGGAAGCGCCCCGGGCCATCAGCGGGATGACCTGGACATTGGCAAATGCAGGCGTCCGGATACGCATCCGGTAGGCAGCGCTTGCGCCGTCGCTGACCACGTAATATCCCTGGTCTCCGCGCGGGGATTCCACGGCCGCATAGGCTTCCCCCTGCGGTATTTTGGGGCCGCGCGTTGTATGGACAAAATGATGAATCAGGGCTTCGATGTCCTGGAGCGTTTTTGCTTTTTGCGGCACGCCATAGCGGCAGTCTTCACTGACGTAAGCACCGCCCGGCATCTGCTCCGCTGCCTGGCGGATGATCCGAAGACTCTGCCGCATTTCCTCGACGCGAACCCGGTAGCGGGCGTAGCAGTCGCCTTCGGTTGCCGTCGGGATATCGAAATCATAGTTCTGGTATCCGGAATAGGGGAATTTTTTGCGAACATCCCAGTCCATGCCACTGGCGCGCAGCATGGGGCCGGTCACCCCCCAGTCCATGGCGTCCTGAAGGGAAAGATGGCCGATACCCTGGGTTCGGGCCTTGAAAATCGGGTTTTGAGTCGTGAGCGATTCGTATTCCTTAAGACGCTGCGGGAACGCTTTGACAAAGGCGTCAACGGCTTCCTTCCAGCCATCCGGAAGATCCGCAGCCACCCCGCCGATGCGGAACCACGACGGATGAAGCCTGCCGCCGGTGATGAGCTCCACAATGTCCATGATCTGTTCGCGTTCCCGGAAGGTGTAAAAATTGGGCGTCATGGCGCCCAGATCGTGCGCCAGCGTGGCAAACCAGATCAGATGATTGTTCAGCCGGAAGAATTCGCTCAGCATCACCCGGATGCACTGGGCCCGGTCCGGGACCCGAATGCCGGCAAGGGTTTCAACGGCTGTCAGGTAGGAAAGATTGTTGGCGGTTCCATTCATGTAGTCCACCCGGTCGGTATACGGTATGAACTGGTGCCAGGACTGACGTTCACCGATTTTCTCGACCCCGCGGTGGTGATATCCGATGTCCATGTCGAGATTCGAGATTCTCTCGCCGTCGAGCGCCAGAACAAACCGCATCAGTCCGTGCGTGCTGATGTGATGAGGCCCCAGGTTAAGCAGCAGATCTTCCCCGCCACCCGGCTTTTGGAAGAACACCCCGGCATCCAGAGGCTGCTGAAGCCTGGCATCCGCCAGTGTGTAAGGCGGCATTTCCGTGGCCCTTCCGGGATAGCTTTTGAGAAGCGGATGACCTTTCCAGTCATGCGGCATGATCAGGCGCTTCAGGTTCGGGTGCCCTTTAAAATCAATGCCGAACATGTCAAAGACTTCCCGTTCATACCAGTTGGCGTTGGGCCAAAGATGGGTGAGGGTGGGCGCTGCCGCGTGCGATCCATAAAGGGGAGTCTTAATGCGGATTCGGCTGGGACCATCAAAGGAAAGCAGGTGGTAAACCAGGGTGAAGTCCGGATAACGGCCCCTATCCTTGCGGGCTGATTCGTCCACGGCCGTAAGGTCTTCCAGGCGAAGGAAGCGCGGACCGGCTTCATTTTTCAGAAAAGCAAGAACATCCAGAATTTGATCCGGATTCACCTCAAGGGTCAGCATGTCCGAGGTATCGCCGATCGGTTTCACGGCGTCCTTGAATCTTTCAAGAAGCTGGGTTTTCAGCGTTTGATCGGCGGAGCCCAGTTCCATGCGATGCGATGGCGGGGTCCACATCAGTTCGGTGCGGTTCTGCCAAAAATGCGGCGGGGTTGCAGCGGTTCCCCGGATCGGAAGGCCTTCATAACCGGTTCCCCGGGTATCCCGGCTTTTGCTGATTCCATCTATCCGCACGGGTTGCTGTGTGCCCTGGCTGCCGCCTTCCAGATTCAGGACAGCGCGAGCCGGGCGTTCGCCGGTGCAAATCTTTTTCTGAAGCAGGGTCAGTGCATGCAACACCGCTTCGGGCCGGGGCGGGCAGCCGGGAATATAAATATCCACAGGAAGCATCTGATCCACGCCCTGGACCACGCTGTAAACATCGTACATGCCGCCGGAGTTGGCGCAGGAGCCCATGGAAATCACCCACTTGGGTTCGGCCATCTGTTCGTAGAGACGCAGCACCACCGGAGCGATTTTTTTAAAAACCGTCCCGGAAATGATCAGCAGATCTGCCTGACGGGGCGAGCCCCGCATGACTTCAGCTCCGAAACGCGCGATATCGTAACGGGAAGTGAACGCTGCGGCCTCTTCGATAAAACAGCAGGAAAGCCCGAAGAACATGGGCCAGAGGCTGTACTGACGGGACCAGTTGATGAGTGCATCCAGCCGGGTCAGCAGGAAGTTTTGCTGTTGCAGGAAGGCGGTGATGCTGTTGTTCCCCACTCCAGTCCTCCCTTCTTCCACACGTAAAACAGCCCGAAGAGCAGCAGTACGATGAAAAACGTCATTTGCATCCAGCCGGCCCATCCCAGGCCGTAAAAGGAGACGGCCCACGAAAAAACAAAGGCAGCCTCCACATCAAAAATGAGAAAGAAAACGGCCACCAGGTAAAACGCCGCCGGTGAACGCAGCAGGGCCTGGCCGGTCGGGATGACACCGCTTTCGTAAGCCCGTTCTTTCTCCCTGCCGCTTTTTTTTTCACCCAACCAGGCGCAGCAGAACAGCAGGATCGCCATCAGGGCGAACACCATCGCACCATACGTCAACATGGCCAGAAGGCCGGGTTCCCAAGGCGATAGGCTTGAAGCGTTTCCAGCGGGTTGCATGCTCTATTCCTGATTGTTTTGCGCGTTAATCATCCAGTCATACTGACAGATAAATGACCTATTGGATATGTATTATGTTAAAAAAAACTTGTCAACACCTACATTGTACAGCGATGTTGACGGTTTGGATGAAACGACCGGGTTTCGGCAATGCCGTGAGGTTTTCCCTTGACCCCGTGGGTTTCTTTCAATAGACTTGAACATGTAAGTGGCGTCTCAATAACAAAACATGAAAATTGACCGGCGCAAAGACGCTGATTTAAGAGAATATGCGAATTGGATTCTTTGATTCGGGCATTGGCGGCTTGAGCGTTCTGTTCGAAGCGCTTCGCCTATTGCCGCGTGAGGATTATCTCTACTATGCGGACGATGCCAACGTTCCCTATGGCAATAAGTCACGGGAAGAGATCCGGTGCTGCGTTTTTGAAGCGGTCGATTTTCTGGCTCGAATGGATATCAAGGCACTTGTCGTTGCCTGCAATACGGCAACCAGCGCCGCCATTCAGGATCTTCGCCAAAAATACGATTTTCCCATCATCGGCATGGAGCCGGCGGTAAAGCCCGCGATAAAATCCGTGGACAACAAGCGGGTGCTGGTATTTGCAACCCCTCTGACGCTTCGCGAGTCCAAATTCATCGGCCTTCTGAACCAGGTCGATATCCACAATGCGGTTGATTATCTCCCCCTGCAGGAACTGGTTGCCTTCGCGGAAGCCTATCAGTTCGACCGGTTCGTCATTCTGTCCTATCTGAAAGAGCGCTTGAAGGATTATGATTTGAACCGATACGGCGCCGTGGTTCTCGGGTGCACCCATTTCCCGTTTTTTAAAAACCATATTCGTGAAATCTTTCCTGAAGGCACGGTCATCGTTGATGGGAACAGGGGAACGGTTCAAAACCTGAAAAAAATGCTGGCATCCATGGGAAAGATTCATGAAGGCAGCGGCCAGGTGGCTTACTATCGATCCGGCAAGCGGGTTTTGGAGGATAACACGATGGAACGGTATCTGCATCTGCTGCGGCAGATCGAGGATGCCGGTTCGGGCTGATCTGAGACCCGCAAACAATTCGTTTATCCGATTATCTTGATCCGCTGCCGCCAGCATCGGTATAAAAACGATTGCCAGTGTGCTTTTGTCATAATTACGTCTCCGGGGTGGCAAGGTTATAAAATATTTCATGACCCCGGCAATTATTATCCGCTGCTTCTGGATAGGGGACGCTTTTTTAATTTGACCAATGCATGAAGATTCCATAAGATTAAAAATTGTTAAAAGCGATTTAAATTTTTTCTGCAACAGGAGTCTCCATTCATCTGGATGAACGTTCACATTAAGAAAAAAATATCCGGCCCGCTTACACAGACCGAAGCCATCCTTGAAAGCATTTCAGATGGTGTTTTCACGGTGGACCGCGAGTGGCGCATCACCTCGTTTAACCGGGCTGCCGAGAAGATTACCAAAACTTCACGCAGCGAGGCCATCGGCCGGTTTTGCTCTGAAGTGTTCCGCTCCAGCATGTGCGAAACCGAATGCGCGCTGCGGCGGACCCTGAAAACCCGCAAAGCGATCATCGGCCAGTCCGGTTACATCATTGACGCTGAAGGAACCCGCATTCCGGTCAGCGTTTCCACTGCAGTCCTTCGAGACGGGCAGGGGCAGATCGTCGGCGGGGCAGAGACTTTCCGGGACCTGAGCGAAGTCGAGGCCCTGCGCCAGGAGCTGGAAGGGCGTTTTCATATCGGTGATCTGTCAAGTCGCAGCCCCCTGATGCAGAAGGTATTCGATGTTCTTCCCGCCATTGCGGCCAGCCCCAGCACGGTGCTGATCCTCGGGGAAACCGGAACCGGCAAGGAACTGGTGGCCAAAACGATTCACGCGCTGAGTCCCCAAAGCAAAAAACCCTTTATTGCCGTCAATTGTGGCGCACTTCCAGACACCCTTCTGGAATCCGAACTCTTCGGCTACAAGGCAGGAGCTTTTACCGGCGCGGGAAAGGACAAGCCGGGCCGTTTTGCGATGGCCAAAGGCGGAACCCTTTTCCTGGACGAAATCGGTGAAGTAAGTCCGGCGTTTCAGGTGCGGCTCCTTCGGGTGCTTCAGGACCGGACCTATGAACCCCTGGGTGCGACCCAATCCGAAACCACCAGCGCCAGGATCATTGTTGCAACCAACAAGGATCTGTCCGAACTGGTTCGCCAGCATGTATTCCGTGAGGATTTGTATTATCGCGTGAATGTAATCCGCATCGAGCTGCCGCCGCTTCGCCGGAGAAAGGAAGATGTTCCGCTGCTGGTGGAGCAATTTATCGCCCGGTTCAACCGGCTTCAGCAAAAATCCACCCGGGGAATTGCCCCGGAAGCTCTTTCCCTGCTGATGGCCCATGACTGGCCGGGAAACATCCGCGAGCTGGAAAACGCCATTGAACGCGCGTTTATTCTGTGTAACGAAGGCGTCATTACCATCGAACATCTGCCGGAAGAGCTGTCGGCCCGCTACACGACACAGATATCCAGTGCCAATATGCAGACTTCACGCGAACTGATGGAGGCACAAGCTATTCAAAACGCCCTGGAACAAACGGATTTCAACCGTCTGGCTGCGGCCCGAGCGCTCGGTATCCACAAGAGCACCCTGTTTCGGAAGATGAAGCGGCTGGGTCTTTCCCTGCCAACACGGGATGGGCGGACCCGAGTTCCGACATAACAAACGAGAAGATCCGGATGCGGAAAATTGTTAGTGTCTGAAAGGACTTTTCGTTCAGGCGCTATTTAATAACAGGGAGGATGCATGAGCTGGAGACTTTCTGCCGCTGTCGAAGCGATTCTGGATAAAGGCGGCGATTTTACGGGCATCACTCGCGAGGAGGCCATGAGTCTGCTTGCTCTGGACCTGGATTCCAGGGAAGTTTATGCGCTGATGGAGACGGCCCGCCGCATGTCCTGCCGGCAATTCAAAAACAAGGGCGAAAATCATTTTCATATCGGCATCAATGTGGCGCCCTGTCCCTACAATTGCTCTTTTTGTTCCCTGACGACCCAAGCGGGCATATTTACGCATGCCATCGAGTTCAGCGAGGCGGACATCCTGAAATGGGGTACGAATGCGGATTCACAAGGCGCGGATGCGCTGAACATCATGACCACGGGGACGTTTTCATTCGAACGCCTGCTTGCCGTTGGCCGGCTGCTTAAAAAAACCGTAACCACGCCCCTGGTCGCCAATACGCGGGACATCACCCACAAGGAGGGCGAGATGCTTATGGAGGCTGGATTCGTGGGCGCTTATCATGCTGTCCGACTGGGGGAAGGCAAGGACACGCCTTTTGACCGCGAAAAACGCATCCGCACCATTTCCGTTATCAGGGATGTGGGCCTGCACTGGATGAACTGTGTGGAGCCGGTCGGTCCCGAGCACGGTCCGGAGGAAATCACGGACCTGATGTTTCTTGCCAGGGATTATGGCGCAACTTACAGCGGTGTTATGCGCCGGATCAACTTTCCCGGATCTCCCATGGTTGGTCACGGCATGATTACGGAGCGCGAGATGGCCCGCATGGTCGCCGTCAGCCGCCTGGTGATGGGGGATGTGCCCCGTGCCCACTGTACTCACGAACCTCACGCGGCATCGCTTTTGGCGGGCGCCAATCTTTTTTTTCCGGAAGTGGGGGCGAGTCCCAGAGACGGTGAAGCGGATACCGGAAAAGGCCGGGGAAAGGATATCCGGACATGCCGCGGCATTCAAATGGAAATGGGATGGAATCCGGAGTTGCCGTCCAATTGCTTTGTTGTGAAATCATCCGTAATGCATTCCCTGTAAGCATCTTGATCAAGGACTCCCAATGAAATGCTTTTTCATCCTGATACTGTTGATTCTTCAGGGATGGCCCGCAACGACCCAGGCACTGGAATATCGAGTGGGTACCTGGAAAACGGCTCAAACCATTCAACCGTTTTTCTATGAGAAATTTCTTCCAAAAGGCGTTCGGCTGGCCCTTTTTACCTTTACCAATCCGGCGGATCAGAAAACAGCCCTTCTGGCAGGGAGCCTTGACATGTGCGGCACGACCCTGGCCCATGCCATTCAATCGGCGTCGATGGGCCAGCCCATTGTCGTGGTGGCAGCGCTTTGCAATAAGGCATCGGCGCTGGTGGTGAAAAAAGATGGACCAGAGGCAACCGAGATCGATTTAAAGGGGAAAAAAATCGGATATGTGCCCGGCACCATGCATGAAATCCTCTTGCGGGAGACCTTGTCCCGAAACGGGTTTTCACCGGATAAAGATGTGACGCTCATCCGGGTCGATTTTTTTGATATGAATCTTGCCCTGGCACGGGGAGGCATCGATGCCTACCTGTCCGGCGAGCCCCTTCCCAGCCAGGCAGTGGATCAGGGGCTGGGCCGGATCCTCATTCATCCATATTATGACCAGTCCGTGGGAACCATAAACGCCGGAATGCTCGTTACCCGGCAAATGATTGAAAAAGATCCGGCGCGGGTGGCAGCCCTGGTAAAAGCCCATGTGCTTTCCACCCGGTATCTCAATGAAAATCAACCCGCCTGGCTCAGCAAGGCTTCGGAATTCGGAACGATTCTTCCGGTTCTTGAAAAAGCAGCGTCGAATATTGAACTGTCCTGGGACATGGATGTGGACTTCATCCGAAAAGTCCGGGCACTGGGAGATCGGATGCTGTCGCTGGGCATCATTCAAAAACAACCGGATTATCCGGCCTTGATCGATCCCTCTTTTGTCAAGGCTGTGAAACGGGACTTGGAAGTAAAATGAACGACCGGCCGAAGCTTTATCAATTGCTGCCGTGGATCATTCCGGGGGGGTTTCTAACGGTTTGGTTTATGGTAAGCGAAACCGGGTGGATCCCCGGTTACCTTCTTCCCCACCCCAAAGATATCAGCAAGACGGGATACACGTATATCTTCGGCCTTGCGGGCGACGGCCCTTACGCCGGCAGGTTCCTTACAGATGCAACCGCAAGCCTTTTGCGGGTAGCAATGGGGTTTTCCCTGGCTGCTTCCGTGGGAGTCCCCCTTGGCATGTTTTCGGGCCGTCTCGACTGGGTGGAAAAATTGCTTTCCCTATCGGTCAACGGTGTCCGGGCCGTACCCGGCATCAGTTGGCTGCCCCTTTCCCTGGTCTGGTTCGGGATCGGCATGAAAACCACCGTGTTTCTGGTCTCTCTTGCCGCCTTTTTCCCCATCTATCTGAACGCTGCGGCCGGCGCTCGCGCAGTGTCCCCCATTCTGCTCCAGGCAGGCGCCATGATGGGCGTGGGCCGGATTCGAAGTACTTTCGCCATCCTGATCCCGGCTGCCATGTCTCACCTCATGGCAGGGCTTCGCCTGGGTCTGGGCGTTTCCTGGGCCTATCTGGTCCTCGGCGAATTGACCGGGGTCCCCAACGGTCTGGGAGCCGTTATCATGGATGCCCGCATGTCGGGACGGATCGATGTCATCATTGTTGGCATTGTGCTGATTGCTTTACTTGGACAATCGAGCGACTATCTGTTAAGGTCCCTACTCCGGATGCTTTTTAAAAGCGCAAGGCGGACCCCGTGAGCACCCGGCTGAAAATCGTCTCGGTTCAGCCGGTTCAGCCGGTGGCGGCTCTATTCATTGAAGGGATTTCCATAATATTCCGCGTTAACCAGACCCCCTTCCATGCCCTTGAAAACATCAACTTTCAAGCAGGTACGGGCGAATTGATCTGTATTTTGGGTCCGAGTGGCTGCGGAAAATCGACGCTTCTAAAAATTCTTTCAGGCTTCATTCCCCCCAGCGCCGGGCGGATTACCTTGAATGGCCTTCCGGTCTTCCTGCCGGGGCCGGACCGGTGCGTCGTTTTCCAGGAAGATGCGCTTTTCCCCTGGCTGACGGTGGCGGAAAACATTGCCTTCGGATTGAAAGGCAGGGGGTTCGGCAGTCGATCCGTTCGTCAGGAAACAGAGCGGTTTTTGTCCCTGGTGAATCTTGAGGCGTTTCGCGACTACCTGCCACGGGAGATTTCCGGAGGCATGAAACAGCGGGTGGCCCTGGCCCGTGTGCTGATTTTAAACCCCAAGGTGCTCCTGATGGATGAGCCATTTGCGGCCCTTGACGCGCAAACCCGCGAAGAGATGCAGAATTTCCTGTTAACTTTGTGGAAAAAACTTTCCCACACCATTTTGTTTGTCACTCACGATGTGACCGAAGCGGTCACCCTGGCGGACCGAATTCTGGTAATGGGAAAAAATCCAGGCCGGATCTGCCACGACATCGCTGTAACCCTGAAGCGACCCCGAATGCGGGAATCCGACGCGTTTCATCGTCATTGTAAACACCTGTATGCGCTGCTCCGAACGTAAAAAAAGGGGGCGGGTAGTCGTTATGGAACTATAAAGACTTCTTAAACGAGGATGCCAAATAGTATTTTCACGGTAAACACTCATTAAGCATCAAGTGGTTTCCATAAATGAAACCCTGGGAGTCCGGCCAGAAGATCTTTTGGCCCGCCTGCTACTGGCGGCGGGATGCCCGCGCTCCCAGATTATTTGGGCTGTAAAGAGAGCAGGAGGGATGCAATCATGCCAAAACCCCAAAACGCCATGATTATTTTTCAGCTTCTGGACAAGTCCAACTGCAGGCAGTGCGGCGAAAAAACCTGCATGGCCTTTGCTGGAGCCGTATTCACAGGCCGGCGCCCGCTGTCGGAATGCCCCAGACTGGACCGGCAACTCATCGATGCCTATTCCGACAATTTCCAAAACCGGTTTGATGTGGAACAAAACCGGGATGATTATCTGGAGCAACTCAAAAATTTGATTCAGGACATTGATCTGAAGGCAGCAGCAGAACGCACCGGCGGGCGGTATGAAAAAGACAGGTTGGTCCTCAAGGTGATGGGCAAAGATTTCAGTATCAACCCGGCAGGAGTGCTTTCAACGGACATTCATGTCAACCCCTGGGTGGCAGCTCCGTTTCTCAATTACGTACTGTATGGAAAAGGCATTGATCCCATCGGCGACTGGCGGTCGTTTCGGGAGCTCACGGATGGAAGAGAGCGGTATCCTCTGTTTCAAAAGCGGTGCGAGGAACAGATGAAACAGGTGGCGGATAGCTATACCGAACTCTTTGACGATATGGTGCAAATGTTCAGCGGCAAGCAGGTGGATGCCCAGTTCCAGTCGGATATCTCCGTTGTGCTTTATCCTCTACCCAAGCTGCCCATCATGGTATGTTACTGGCTACCGGAGCAGGGGATGCAATCCAGTCTCAATGTGTTTTTCGATCGGACAGCCGATAAAAACCTTGATATCGGATCCATCTTCAGTTTGGGGGCCGGATTGGCGCAAATGTTTACCCGGCTGGCTCAGAGGCATGGATTTTGAAAAATGGGGTCAAATCTTTTTCTTGACAAACGGCTCTATCAATAACCATGAATTGTCAAGATAAAGATTTGACCCCTTATATATATATGAAGCCCCTTATGAAGTCCAGGGGCGGATCAGCCGCTTGCCTTCCTTGAGCTCACCACGCAATTTTTCCATATGACGCAGGGTGGCGATTTCATGCTCCAGAACCGACTCTTTGATTTGAAGCCGAGCCAATAACGTTCCGGGCTCCGTGGGGCCTTCCTTGCGAAGTACTGCCAGAATTTCTTGCTGAACCGGAGTCAACTGGGATTCACAATCTTGATTCTTGGCAAACGACTTTGCGCTGTATACAGCCCAGGGTTCGCATGCTTTTGCCGGAGAAAGAATTTCCATGTAACAATCCTCACAAAGGATCTGGCCGTGAAGTTGTCTGTCTTCCCCATCGGCAACATCGATTTTGCATTTTTCACATTGCATTCTGTCTCTCCATCGAAAAAAAATCATCTTACAACCCCAGATGCCGGGACAGATCGTCCCAGATCTTTTTGACTGCAACTGCAACATCAGAATGAGGATCATATTCAATGATCGTTTTACCCTGAACCATTGCCTTTGTAAAGACGGAATCAAAAGGAATCCGGTCCATGACTGCGATGTTCTTTTCTTTTGCATAGGCCTCGATGGCCTGTCCCATCTCGGGGTTGAGGTCATATTTGTTGACACAGACCATGGCCGGAACCCTGAAGAAGCCGGCAAGCTCCGCCACCCGCTCCATGTCGTGTTTGCCCGAAACCGTGGGTTCGGTCACGATGAGTGCTGCCGTGGCCCCGCCAAGGGAGGCAATTACCGGGCAGCCGATACCCGGAGGACCGTCCGTTAACAGTAGATCCAGATTTTTCTTTTCGGCAAGTAATTTGCCCTGCTGCCGGATCAGGCTGACAAGCTTGCCCGAATTTTCCTCGGCGATGCCCAGTCTGGCATGCGCCATGGGTCCAAACCGCGTATCGGAAAGAAACCACTCGCCGCATGTGTCTGAAGGAAAAGCGATGGCCTTCTCAGGGCAAAAATAATAGCAGACCCCGCATCCTTCGCATGCAATGGGATCCACAATAAAGTCTTCGCTGATGGCGTGCCAATTACACAATTCCCGACACAGACCGCATTGGGTGCATATGTCCAACTTGATTTCGGCGGTGTGTCCGGACTCAAAATCATGTCGCTCCACAATCCGGGGGTTCATAATAAGATGAAGATCTGCTGCGTCCACGTCTGCATCACAAAGCACCATCCTCTTTGCCAGAGAAGCGAAAGCGGCGAGCAGGCTTGTTTTGCCGGTTCCCCCTTTTCCGCTGATAACGATCAGTTCTTTCATAAGACGTCTCTTTTCCTTAATTCCTGGGGGTTATTCTGAGTTGGTGTTTGAGAGATGATTGCTTCAATCCGGTGGTACAGGTTCAGGAATTTCTCTTTCCATTCCGGCATCACCTCCACGAGCATTTCGCCCCGCGAATAGGCTTCAGCGATTTTTCGATCAAAAGGTATTTCCATCAAAATGGGCATTCCCTGTTCTGTTGCATACTCCCGGACGCGATTGTCGCCCATATCCGAGCGATTGATAACCAGGCCGCAGGGAATACCGAGAATTTTTACGGCCTCAGCTGCAAGTTTCAGGTCGTGCAGACCAAAAGGCGTGGGTTCGGTCACCAGAAGAACAAAGTCCGCCCCTTTCATGGCGGCGATGACCGGGCACGAAGTTCCGGGAGGGGCGTCGATAAGGGTCAATGCACCGGCCCGGGCGTATTCCCGTACTTTTCGGATCAGCGGGGGAGACATGGCCTCCCCAACCCTCAGTTTTCCATGAACAAACTCCAGTTTGTTTCGGCCGCCCCGTTCAACAACACCTATTTCCCGACCCGTCTCCGTGATGGCCTTTTCCGGACAGACGCGTATGCAGCCGCCGCAACTGTGACAGAGCTCAGGAAAAGGCAGCACGGTTTTGCTCATGACAACAATTGCCTTGAACTGGCAGATATCCCGGCACTTGCCGCAAAGGGAGCACTTTTCCATATCCACTTCGGGAACCGGGGTGTTTATGATTCGGGTCTCATGAATTTCGGGGCGGATGAAAAGGTAGGCATTTGGCTCTTCCACATCGCAATCCAAAAGTTGAACATCGCCTTCAAGAGAAACAGCCAGGTTCGTGGCGATCGTTGTCTTGCCCGTACCGCCCTTTCCGCTCGCAATACTGATAATCATCATAACTCCTTGTTTGTTTATGTTCTGGATACCTTGCTGTCAAGCCGGAGCAGCTAATCGGCAGTAAATTCCTTAAGCAAAAATATTATCCGGCTTATACGGATGGGCACCTTCCACCACTTCCACCCCGGCCTTGGCCTTGATTTTGTTGATCAGCGTCTCTTTATAGGGGCAGTGGTCGGTGATACATGGGCCGATATGAACCTTGGTCACTTTTTCCTGCATCGGCTGATTCCACAATTTTACCTGAGCCAGGCGCGTAACGATCGTTGCGCCAGGGCAGTCTCCGCAATTGAGCAGCCCGATCATTTCGGCCTCCTGACCGGCATAACGTTTGAACTCGCCTTCCCGGCGGTTGAATCCCACCATGCAGCGTGAACACCCGATACAGACATCATCCATTGCTTTTTTGCAGCCAACAATCAATATCTTTTCCACCCAAAACCTCCTTTTCTCCCCTGACCCGAACGAAAAATGATCAACCTCTTGGTAGGGCCGGGAGCCGCTATTGATGACTCAATGTTTTAATTTTTCGCCGTATCTTGTTTGCCGGTTCCCTGGCCGCGACCCCTGCCGTCGCCCCCGGCTCCGTTACCGCCGCCGTCTTTTGATCCTTTTGGACAACCAGAGCCTTTTTGTTTTTGCCCTTTTCCGCATCCTTGTCCAGATCTCTGGCCTGATTGGGGCCCCTGATTCTTTGGACCGGTTCCGTCTCTATTTGGCATGACCTGTTCTCCTTTTTTGTCTACGAGCAACGTTACGCCCCATTATGTTATTGAGATTATTATTTTCCAACATTTGTATTAGCCGGCACGAAAAAAAATATGAAATCCTGGAAGAGATTTCGCCTTGGCAACAGCAGTTCTCAACCGTCGCCTCCTGGCTGTTGTGATCAAGCATTTATCATGCCAGAGCCAAATATATTTATAATATGCCGGATTTAAAAGTTATTGAGATATAGTGGGGAACATCGGAGCCGGACCTGTAAAATAACAGTCGCATTAACGCTATTGATCTCACCTGAAAGAGTAGCATTATGGCTACTGAATTGTCGCTTTCCCCTCTGCAACAAGATAACTATATATCAATGGATATCATCGGGTTGTATTTATATTTCAGATAAATGATATTTTGGCGCTATATTTGCATATCTCTTTCACAGACTCAGACTCACAGACTCATAAACTCAGGTGGATGCAGATGAAAGCAGCTTTTGCAGTCTGGAACAATCGAATCGCCCCGGTATTTGATGTGGCCAGAGAAATCCGGCTGGTCGAGGCCGAATCCGGGCGTATCGTCCGTGAAAGGGATGAAAAGCTGCCTGCGGATTCGGGTCCTGAAAAAGGACGCTGCCTGATTGAGCTCGGGGTTGATACGTTGGTTTGCGGGGCCATTTCCCGGCTCATGCTGTCCCAGATTGCGGCTTATGATATTCGTGTGGTCTCCTTCGTCGCCGGAGACATTGGTGAAGTCATGCGGGCATGGCTCTCCGGCGATTTTATAAAAGAGGCGTTTACCATGCCGGGATGCTGCAGAGGGGATGGCCGGTTATCCAAAATGGATCCACTTGAAAAGAAGGAGCCTCGTATACACAGGCATCGCGGTTGTATGAATCCGCGCGGCGGGCAAGGCGCCGGCCGTGAGGAGAACACCGCTCATGGACAGAAAAAGGAGCATGTTATGGTGAAAATTGCAGTGAGTTGCGAAGAACCCGGCCTGGATTCGCAGATCGATCCCCGGTTTGGTCGTGCCGCCGGATTTTGTATTGTCGATCCGGACACCCTTGAATTCAAATATGTCGATAACGGAGCTTCACAGGCCATGGCCCAGGGTGCCGGCATACAGGCGGCCGATACAGTTTGCCGATCCGGAGCCAACGTGGTTCTGACCGGATCTGTCGGCCCCAAAGCCTTTCGGGCGCTGTCAGCCGCCGGCATTCAAGTCGGTCAGAATTTGGAAAATATGACGGTCCGCCAGGCCATTGCCAAATTCAAGGCCGGGGAGGTGGAGATGGCGACTACGCCCAACAGAATGGGGCATGGCGCATAAAAAATAGTATGTCGGAATCAAGCAAATTTGTTGTATTGAAGAGAATCCGTTTTATCACCCCAATCAGGCCGGTTAATCATGTCGACCATGTCTGGAAACAAAGACAACTGAAACGCATTGTAAAGGAGAATGAATTGTGAATACTTTAATCGCTATCCCTTCCTCGGCACCGGGTGGGTTGGACGCGCCGCTGGGGGCCCATTTTGGTCACTGTGATCTTTATACACTGGTTACCGTGGAAGACAACACCGTCAAAAAAGTGGATGTGATTCCCAATGTTCCACATCAACAGGGCGGGTGCATGGCGCCTGTCCAGTATCTGGCCGATAAAGGCGCTGCCAAGCTGATCGCCGGCGGTATGGGATTTCGCCCGCTCATGGGGTTCAACCAGGTGGGGATCGAGGTTTATTTCGGTGGAAACTTTCTGACTGTTGGAAATGCCGTTCAGGCGCTGCTTGATGGCAAACTGCCGCAGTTTTCTCAGGAACATACCTGCGGCGGCGGTGCGCAATAACAGTGAGGCTCGATGATGGCAATAGAGATTGAGCTTCCTGAAAATAGTCACAATGATCATCCGCCCCATCTGCTCGATGAGCGGTTTTATGTGCATGCCAATCAGCCCCGGAATATGGGGGGCATACCCGAAGCAGAAGGAAAGGCAACCGGAGTGGGTGTCTGCGGGGATTCTATTGAAATCTACCTGTCAATTCAAAACCAGGCGATCGTAAATATCGGACAGATTCCCCATGGCTGCATCTATACGGTGGCCTGTGGCAGCGCCGTGAGCCAACTGGTTAGCGGCAAAAGTCTGGATGATGCTTTAAAGGTAACTCCCGAAGACGTGGCCGCGGAACTGGGCGGCCTGCCAGAAGACCACATGCATTGTGCATCCCTTGCGGTGAACACGCTAGGCGAAGCCATCGACGATCATTACCGGAAAATATGGGGAAATCGCGTAAAAACCGTTCAATGATCCGTTCCGGATTCTGAAAAAACCAGGGCGGAAAGTCGGAATTTTCCGATTTTCCGTTCTTATTCAGGAGACATACCCATGCCGATTTATGATATTGCATGCCGCTCATGCGGCAAAAGCAGCGAAGTGCTGGCGATCAGTAGCCATGATCCGTTGATCTGTCCGGATTGCGGAAGTGACATGACAACCCGGATGATGTCCACCACAAGTTCCTTGACCGGCCGCAATGCCAGGGATTTTCCAGGACCCAAAGATACGGCCTGTTGCGGCAGCAACCCTTCTCAGGCGCATTGCGCCGGACCGGGTTCCTGTTGCGGTAAAATGGGATGATCACAGGTCCGGCGGCAGTCCGTCAAGCAAACATCCCGGGGAGAAATGATGAATAAAATATTGATTATTACCCAGCATGCCGATAGATTTATCAAACTGGCCAGAGGCCTGAGCGCTGAAAAATCAAATGAAATCGTTTGGGCCGATTCCATGGCAACCGCACGTGCCGCCGCCTTCGCTTTGATTGATTTGATCATAATCGATGAAAGTCTGGACGGACGTTCAGGCCTGAGTATCGCCAAAGACATGATCCGAGTCAACGCTCTGGCCCAACTCGCACTGGTTACCACGCTTTCTCCGGAAGAATTCCATGAAGCATCGGAAGGTCTGGGAGTACTGGCCAGTTTACCGTCCCATCCCGACGAAAAGGATGCCGAACGCCTGCTGAATGCCTTGGCAGCCTTGTTGTAATTTCCCGTTTCACAATTTGTAAAACGCGATTACAGGATAGCCTGCTTTTCTTCAGGCTATTCAATTCCAAGATGATTTACCAGAGAGTCGTTTCTTTTTCTTTCATTTATTCCACTGTTGTTTCTGACAATCCAAAACCGTTTATGGTATGAGAAAGGAGGGGCTGATGGCTGAAGAGATCAAAATCGGATGCGCCCGACCCACCGGCGGGCTTGTGGGTGACCCTGCTGAACCGAAACAAGAATCTTTATTCCAGACCGTCGAAAAGGAGGTACGTAAAATGATTCAGGTTGGAAGAAAAGCGCCGGATTTTTCGGCACCAGGCTATCAGAATGGCAAATTCATTTCCGTGAAACTTTCCGAATATCTGGGGAAATGGGTCGTGCTCTGTTTCTATCCGGGTGATTTTACGTTTGTCTGAGCCACAGAGATTTCGGCAGTTGCCGAAAAGCACTCAGAATTTGAAAAACTGGGCGCCCAAATATTGTCCATGAGCATCGACAGTGTATTTGTGCACAAAATGTGGAATGATCATGAACTTTCCAAAATGGTCAATGGCGGCGTACCGTTCCCCATGCTGTCGGATGCCGGCGGAAAGGTGGGGACAGCTTACGGGGTATACGACGATGATGCCGGGGTTGAAACCCGCGGCCGATTTATCATCGATCCGGACGGCGTTGTCCAAGGGTTTGAGGTTCTGACCCCGCCGGTTGGACGGAACATCGGGGAAAGTCTGCGCCAGATTCAGGCATTTCAGCTGGTAAGGGAGAGCAAGGGAACGCAGGCGACGCCGTCTGGCTGGCGTCCCGGCAAGATCGTGCTGAATCCCGGACCGGATCTGGTTGGCAATGTCTGGAAAGTGTGGAAAACGAATATGGCGTTTGATTGATCATGAATACAGTGATTGCAAAGCAGGGGCCGATGTCATTGATATAAGAAACTTATCCAAAAAGAGGGTTGCTTTAAGTCAATGACATTGAAGCAGGGCCTGGGAGGCGTAAAATTGACGGAAACAGGGAGGAGGGAATATGTATTTCAAGCAGATTGCTGTTGAAGGGATGGGTTGTCTTTCATACCTTATCGGATGCCCCCAGGCCAAAATCGCCTGCGTTGTGGATCCCAAACGTGACGTGCAGGACTACATCAGTCTGGCCAGAGATAACGGGATGAAAATCACGCATATTTTTGAAACCCATGTTCATGCCGATCATGTCAGCGGCAATCAGGAACTGCATTTCCGAACAGGCGCCAAAATCTGTTTCATGGAGAATTCCCCGGTTGCATTTGATCATACCGAACTCAAAGAAGGGCAGCAAATGGCTTTTGGCAATGCCGTGCTCGAATTTCTGAAAACGCCGGGACACACCCCTCATGCCATGTCAATCCTGGTTACGGACACTCTCCGCAGCAAGGACCCCTGGCTGGTGCTGACCGGGGATTGCCTCTTTGTCGGAGATATCGGCCGTCCGGATCTCGCCGGTGAAGAGCTGATTGATGAGCAGACACGCAACCTGTATGACTCTCTTTATCACAAATTGGGCAGGATGCCGGCCAACCTAGAAATCTTCCCCGCGCATGGCGAAGGGTCCCTCTGCGGCAAAGGGATGAGTTCCAAATCGAGCTCAACCATTGGTTTTGAGAAAATCAACAATCCCATTTTGAATCTCACGGCCGAGGCTTTTGAAAAACAGATGAAGCAAAGCTTTCCGGAACGGCCCAAGAGCTTTTCACATATTATCCGTACGAACAAAAACGGAGCGCCGCTACTGGATCGATGTCCGGTCATCCGGGATATGAGCCCCCAACAGGTTAAGGATCAAATTGATCGCGGCGCGCTTGTTCTGGATACCCGGGATACGGCAGCTTTCGGCGGGGTGCACATTCCGGGTTCCATCAATATCGGATTCGCCAAACAGACCGCCAACTGGATCGGTATGGTCATCGATCCGGGCGCCGAGCTGATTTTGATTGTTACTGACGAAGAAGCCTATGCAAACATGACCTTACACCTTCACAGAATCGGTTATGATAATATAGTCGGCTATCTCTATGGCGGTATGGCGGCCTGGCAGGAAGCGGGATATCCGATTCATCAACTCTGGCAGATTTCAACTGAAAAGCTGAATCATAAACTTGAAACCGGAAAATTCGATTATTTGTATGATGTGCGAACGCCGTCGGAATGGTCAACCGGCCATATCCGGCAGGCAGCGCATCTGCCGCTGACAGCTTTGCTTAAAAACGCACCGCAAATTCCCAAAGACAAGGAAATTATTGTTGCCTGCGGCGTTGGATACCGGGGAAATATTGCAGCAAGCTTTCTGCAGAGCCAGGGCTTTCAGCATGTACATAGCCTGGCAGGCGGCATGAAGGCGTGGATGAATAGTGGTCAGCCCATATCCGTATAGAAATACAAAGACTATCAGCGCATATTGCCATTTTGAACCTTCTCCCCGAAAAAAGAAAAACCCGATTCCACTCACGGGAGGAAAAGGGTTTTTCACGACCGATTCGCCATCCTGAAAATTCTTTTGCGCGAACAAAAGAGATACGATGACTCATGAAACGGTATTGATCGACTATCGCGACGACTGCTGAAAAGGCTATCTGGACGTAAGTTTACGTCTTTCCAATCTTGACGCCGGAGACCGGTTCACCTTTATCTGTTCACCCGGGCAGGAGGCCAAGATGGCCAAAGTTGTTGCCTGCCGAAACGGCCGGATCGATGAAAGACGGCCGCAAGCAGATGGGATCGTTTTAACTGTGAGCAAAAAGCCCATATAGTTGCTGCCTGGATCCGCAGGGACCCAGGCAGTCTGTCTTGTGAGGGGACTTATTGGGGTTTATATCCCATGGGGAGCTTCTTGAACCGCCCGCCATGGATGATGGGGTCTCCCGGGTAGCCCAGGGCCTTGAAGTCGATGTAATCCGTCGTGCCGATCAACTGGCTGACGTCACGGCCCTTGGAGACCATGAAGCTGAAGTCGGTCCCCTTGTGGGCGATCTTTTTGAAGTCAATTTCCCGGTTGTCCTGATGGCAGCGGTTGCAGGTGCGTTCGCCTTTCAGGCTCTCGTGGCACTGAACGCAGGACAGCGCCATGTCGGCCGGCATGACCTCATGCTCGATGCCCCAGAACATGCGGGTGTCGATCCATTTGTACTTGCCGCTGTAGGGCAGATGGGACGCCTGCATGCCGGTGCTGTTGGCTTTCTGCCAGTCCAGGTTTTTCCAGTAGGCTGTCGTGTCCTCCTTGTCCTTGGGGAACAGGTGCGGCAGAACCAGATAGCGATTTTCAAGATCGGCCGACATGGTGCCCTGCATGATTTTGAAAGGCGCAATCTTGGAGCCGGGATCCTTGATGGAACCCACCGGTTCGGTGATGTTGACGGAGGGCGCGTCGATGTCGATCTTGTCGCCAAGGAGCACGCGTTTCATGGACCCGTTGTACCAGGTATAGACCGGCTTGGCCGATTCCTTCCAGACGAACTCGCCTTTCATCCAGTTGTAATCATCCATGCCGTATTTGTCCTTTTGGGGCTTGCGGTTCTTGTCACCGGCCTTGGACCAGTCCCAGGAGACGATCGTTGGCTTGCATTTGGCGTACACCGGCGAGTGGCAGGTGTTGCAGGCGATGGTTTCGCTGTGTTTGTTCAGGTGCGCATCCAGCAGGCTATCGCAGGAGTGTGGCTGCTTGCCGTGGCAGTCCTCGCAACTGAAGCCGCCTTCGGTGACAGGCACCGAGGTGCTGCGGCCAGCGATTTTGTGGTTTCGGGTGCGATGGCATTCCGAGCACTGGAAGTCGTAGCCGCCCATGTGGATATCACAACTGCGCTCGGGGTCGAGGAGCTGGCGGGACATGTCCGCATGCTTGACGGCTTCGCCGCCGCCGCCGTTAAAATGGCAATCGCCGCAGGTCTTGCGGCTGGTGCGGCCCACGCTCTTAGCAACCTGCACCAGATCCACCTTGGGATCGGGCATGCCGGCCTCGGTCGGCACTTTCATGTAGGTGCCGGTCCTGTCGTGGCAGACCAGGCAGTCGATTTTGGTCATATCGGTAAAATCAAAGGTGTCATCTCTCCATCCATATCCTGCGTGGCAGCTTGTGCAACGAGCCTCGTTGCTGTGAATGCTCACTCAGAAATTGTTCACGGCGGTTGTGGCCTTGCCGTGCTCGACGTGTTTACTGCGGTTCAGGGTGTAGGGAGACGGTCCCTTCCACAGCCAGTGGGCGGTTTTCAGCATATCTTCGCCGGCAGCCTTGTGGCAGCGCAGGCATTCCTGGGTCACTTCGGTCGGCTGCGGCTTGTCCGAAAGCTTCACCAGCTCCTTATGGTCAGGCACGTTCTTGTTGTGGCAGCCCAGGCAGTCGGTTGGGCCTTTCTTCATTTCCTGGTGGCAGCCCGTGCACTGCTGGTGATAGGCGGCCTTCAGGCCGATGCGTTCGGGCTGGTCCGTGCGGAAAGCCTCCTGGTGGCAGGCCGAACATCGCGTGGTCTCCTTGGCCTTGGCATCCAGGGGCCGGCGATGATGGCAAAGCGCACAGTCCTTGAGCTGGGCCGCGTGCTTGTTATGCTTGAATCGCACCGGACCGTAGAGGTCTTCGCTTTTTTTGATGATGGGACTGTCAAGAAGATAATAGCTGTTGGCAGCATCCTTGATTCCCAGACCCATCTCCCGCAGCCGCATCTGCCGGCACAACTGGCACTCTTCCATGACGGCTTCAACAAAGGGGACAACCTCTTGAGACCGCTTCTTGGCGGCCTCCTGGTCCGGGGCAACCCATGCCGGGTTGGGTTGGTGGGCCGGCGCGGCTCCCTCTGCAGCTGCGATCGCCTCCGGGGTCGATAGACTGCCGGATGGGAACCCGATCAATCCGCCGATTGCCGCCAGCGCCGCCAGCATGGCAATGGCGCCGAACAGCCGCTTGATCCTGTTGGTCATGCGGACACCTCCTGTCTGGGTCATGAAGTCACCTCCTGTCCGGATCTGTTCAGGACCGGTAAATATGTTACGAAAAAGCGGTAGAGGAACATCAAGCCCGCGATGAATCCGACGGTGATGAGCACTTCCGTGACAGACGGGAAGTAATTGTTTTCACTGATTGGCGGGCGGTAGCCGACGACGAACACGTTGATCCGGTTGAGCAGCACCCCGCCGACGATCAGCGTGCAGGCGGTGAAAAGCCAGCGGCGCGAGCGGCGCACAACGGGTGAAAGCAGCATGATCCAGGGCACGATTACGCCCAGGATCATCTCCACCAGAAAGGAATTGGTCTGGGCCGTCCCATCCAGCAGATAGACATAGGTCTTGCGGATCACCATGTCTCCCACCTTCAATGCCAGGTAGGTTCCCAGCAGAAAGATGGTGATGCGAGTCAAACGCGAGAGGACAGGCATTTCCGGATCGAGTTTCAGCGATGTCGTGGCAAGTGTGGTCTCGAACACCACCATGGGGTAGCCGATGGCGATGGCCGAACTCAGAAAGAGCAGTGGCAGGATCGGTGTGTACCAGAGCGGGTGCAGCTTGGTGGGTGCGATCAGCATCAATGAACCGAGGCTCGATTGATGCATGCAGGAAAGCACAACGCCGATGATGATGAAAAACCACATGAGTTTTGAGAGTATCGCGTCGGCCAGTCCCAGCAGGGTTTCCGTCACCTTGTTGAGGGCCGAGAGCGGTGCGGGCAGGTTTACCCGCCCCTTGAAGCGTTCCACCACGATGGGAATAAATTCGATGTAGAGCACGTTCACGTAGAACATCACGCACATGGCCACTTCAAACAGGACCGAATGGGGATTCCAGTAAACCATGGGCTTCCAGATGGCCCAGGATCGGCCAATATCCACAATCAAACCCAGAACGACAAACGTGTAGCCCAGCATGGCGGTCAGCAGGGCCGGCCGGATGACGGGCTCGAAATAGTGTCTACCGAGGATGTGCGCCAGAAAGGCCGTGGTGAAGCCGCCGGCTGCAAGCGCTACGCCGGATGCGACATCGACACCTATCCATATTCCCCAGGGGCGGGCGGTGCTCAGGTTGGATACATAGCCGATGCCGCCGATGAAACGTGCCAGCACGGCTACGGCGCCGGCACCCATCAAAAACGCCAGCACGAGCATGCCGGGGGTCCAGAACGGCGCCCGGATCGGATTAGGGTGAGCAATCATGGTTGACCTCCTTTGTGATGATGGTCTTGACCGCCCTTATCACGGAAAGCAAACATGATGCCTCCCAGCATACCAAAGAGTACGATCGGTGACCAGAGGTAGCTGAACAGGGAGTTTTGGACCGTCTCGGCAAGCTGATTCAGCGGCCGGTTGGGCACATTGATGAATCCGACCCGGTCGAAGGGAACGCCGGAAATGTACAGCCAGGAGGTGCCGCCGGCCTCTTTCTCGCCATAAATATGATTGATGTAACTACCGGGGTCGCTCTGGATCCGCTTTTGGGCGATCTTGAGCAGGGTGTTGCGACGGCCGAAGGTAATGGCCTCCACCGGGCAGATGGCGGCACAGCCAGGAGGCTTGCCTTCTTTTTCGACCCGTTCGTAGCAGAAGGTGCACTTCATCACGCGCGGGGTGATCGGATCCCGGTATTCATAGGCCGGGATTTCAAACGGGCAGGCCACCATACAGTAGCGGCAGCCGATGCACTTGGTCACATCGTAATGCACGGCGCCGTTCTCCTTCTTGGTCAATGCCCCCACGATGCACGCCGAAGCACAGGCGGGATCCTGGCAGTGCATGCACTGGACCTTAGTGAAGGTGGGAACGAGCTGGTCGCGCTGGTCGCGCCGGCCCGGATAATAGCGGTTGATCACCGTGTAGGCGCGTTCGTCAGGCCGGCGCTTTTTATCCAGAACCGTCAGATCGTCAAATGGCTGTGCCGGCTGAGGCAGGCTGTTTACTGTCTGGCAGCCCTGCTCGCATTTGCGGCAGCCGATGCAGCGGGTCAGATCGACCAGGCAACCCAGTGGATCCGCCGGAGCGTGTGATTGCCAGGCTTCGGCGGGTCGGGCGGCAGCGGCAACGCCTGCTCCCGCAGCCCCCGCTATCTTGAAAAATCCCCGTCGGCTCAATTCCATGTAGGTCCTCCTTTCATTTCCTCATAAGCGCTTCCTTGTTAGCACTGCTCTTGTATCGCCCCATGGACAAGGGCTGCCACACCATTTAGAATTTTTACGATCATGATCGTCAGATCATCCTCCTGTTCACGATCGCCCCGGAATTCAGCGACTGCGTCCAATATGGACCGCATCATGGTTTTTGCTGTTTCAGCAGCATGCTGGCGAATCACTTCACACAGGCGTTCCCTGCCGAATAAAACTCCCAGTGAATTGCGCGTCTCCGGGATGCCGTCCGTAAACAGACAGATCACCTGTCCGGGACGAATCGGCGAGGATTGCCGGGTAAAAGTAAAATCAGCCGATATTCCCAGGGCGATTCCCTGGCCTTTCAAGTCGAGAAACGAATCCTTCTCGGCATCATAGAGGATGGCGGGGTCATGGCCTGCCCGGACCCATTCCAACAACTGGTTCTCCTGATCGATACGGGCCAGAAAAAGGGTCATGAAGCGGCCCTCTGCTTCGACATCCCTCGCGTACTGGCGGTTAACATCCGAGACTATTTCTTCCAGGGCTCCCGGCATTGCGGCCCGGAGTCGCAACATTCCCCGCACGCTGGCCATCAGAAGCGCCGATGGCAGCCCGTGGTCGGAAACATCTCCCACAACCAGACAAAGCTTTTGATTGGCGCCGGAGCAGAGATAATCAAAATAATCACCGCCGGTTTCGTCGCTGTAAAGGGTCATTGCCTGGATATCGAACCCCGGAGACCTGGGCGGGCCGCTGGGCAGAAGCCGCTGCTGAATTTCCATGGCCACGGAAATGGACTGAAGCATCCGGTAATGGTCTTCAAGCCTGGGTCCGATACCATCAAAAATTTTTCCGATCTCTCCAAATTCATCATTGGATACAATGCCGGTTTTAGCCTCAAAATCCCCGCCTGCCAGTTTGCGTGCGGCTTCGGCAATTGCCTCGATTTTTTGGATAACGCATCGTGAAAACAGCATGCCGCAAAGGGTTACCAGTATGATGAGCAGAGACAGAAAGCCTAATGTAAGGGTTTCCACTCGGCCCACCCGCTCCAGAATATTCTGCCTTAATTCCAGAATGCCGTTTATTGGTAATTGATTTTGGGGGATTTGGGTCCGGCCTGAATCCGGACCCTGAATCAAGGGGGGAACAACTCTGCTGGAGTCTGCCGAAGGCTGAACCTGTTCCAGCTTTTGAATCAGCGCATCAGCCATCACGCGGACGTTGTGGATGCCGTAAGACCGCAACCCGACAATGGGCAGGATCGAAACGCTCAGCAGCAGCAACAACAGTTTCCAGCGAAATTTCATTTTATGGCCTCATGCATTGCACCCTTTTTCTATTTGGTCAATGCGTCCTCAATACAGGCTGAAAAACAAAATAAATCCTTATGGATTCTACATATACAAATAAACCAATGCAACTATAAAACATTGAATGTTTTTTGAGTTCGTTGGCCGGCATGGTGTCGGGATCAGCCGATCGGTGGGTAAACCCTCACGCCAGGCGCCAGTTGAAGGCGGATTGACGAATGTCGATTTCGGCCTGTTTTAAAATCTCCGGCACAATATCGGTCCAGCCCAGCGGCATGATATGAACGCCCTGCACCAGATGCTTGATGCTTCGAATGAATCGGGCCGTCATTTCCGCGGCTTTTTTCTTTCGATCCGCTTTGTCCACCGAAGCGATCTCGTCGATCCAGGACTGGGGAACCTGAATGCCGGAAACATTCTCGTTCATGAATTTCCCCATCTGGGGGGATTTGAGCACCACGACGCCTACCTGAATCGGAGATCCCAACGCCGCCGCTTTTTCCATGAAGCGCTCCAGTAAATCCGCGTCATATACGGCCTGAGACTGAAAGAATTCCGCACCTGCATCCACTTTTTTCTTCATCTTCATCAATTGCAGTTCAATGGGGACGAAATTGGGGTTGACCACGGCGCCATGAGCCATATCCGGCGGATTCTCAATGGCATTTCCTGCAATATCCTTTCCGTTGCGAAGTCCCGTAGCCATACGGATCAACTGAACCGAATCCAGGTCAAACACCGGTTTGGCCTCTTTATGATCGCCCAGTTGAATGTGATCCCCTGTCAGGAGCAGCACATTGTCGATCCCCAATGAATAAGCTGTCAGCAGATCGCTTTGCAGGGCAATGCGATTTCGGTCCCGGCAGGTGAGCTGATAGATGGGCTCAATCCCCCGCTCCTTAAGCCCCACGCTTGATGCCAGGGAACCCAGCCGCATGACGGCTGACTGGTTGTCCGTCACATTGACGGCATGAACATAGTCCTGCAAAAACCTGGCCTCCTTGATGCAATTCGGGTGAATATTCTTATCCCGTGAAACCGTACCTTTGATCGGCCCGACTTCTCCGGTAACGACAAAGATACCTTTATTGAACAAACTGGTTATTTTCATGCTGACTCTCCTGTCATTCTTTCTGAAATGGCGATAGCCCAAATCAATCCTGATTGCTGATAGTTATTTTTCCGGCCTGTGAACAGAAGGTGGCTTCATGCGGACTGACCTTCAAGGTTCGGGGGCGGCTCCATTTGGCATGATTTTTGGGTTTCTGGTAAGGCTCCAGCAGGTCAAGGCGATCCAATTTTTTTAGCCGCTCGTAAATCAATACCCATCCGCAGGGCCTTTCCTTGTCCACTTCGCAGAATCCGTTTTCCGCGCCGCCGCAGGGGCCGTTGAGCAGTTGTTTGGAGCACAGCGTCATCGGGCAGAGTCCGCCGGTAAATTCGATGACGCATTCTCCGCACAATGAACAGAACTCTTCAATATTTGATTCGGAAACGGTCTCTCCGCCAAAAATCGTATCACACCCCGGGTGAACCATACCACCGTCGGTAGCGTCGATAACCGTATGGACGCCCTGCCCGCAGCCCAGAACCAGAAAAGAATCCGCGTTCCGGGTCTGCTCGATGTAGTCCTGTTGCAGCACTTTCCGGGTATGGTCCAATTTGCACAGCGACATGCCCTGCGGGCCCGGAACCGTATAGCCGACGACCGTGATGCCCCTTTCATTCAGCCGCTTGGCCATACCCTCGGTTTCCGCCTCGCCGCCGGAGTGGCATTTCCAGGCGCAATTGTTGCATCCAACGACAAAGACTTTTTCATTCGGCTGGATATGGTTGACGATTTCATCAATCGGTTTTTGAATGGTAGCGTGCACTGCATAACCTCCTTTGATGCTTTGGTTTGTCCGGATTAAAAATACCGCTGCTCACACTGGATTGCGGCCTGCTCGTATTCTTCGTACAACAATTTCAACCGCTGGTTGGCGATCGTAATTTTTTTCTGCCTTTCCGCGTGATCCGATTCAGCCGGATAGCAGGCCAGGCAGCGCTCATAGCGGGTTATTTTGTCCTGGCGGTCGATGCGAAAATTTGCCATCAGGAATATCGTCTTGCTGTGTTGATTGGCGAAATGTTCCACGGCGGAAACCCATTCCAGGGAAGGTTCCACACGGATCGCCTGACCCGCTTTTGCAACCGCGATCAGGTCATGAATGGTCACGGGCTGGGCCGGATTTTCATGGAGGTCTTCATATTTCACCGTCATTTCCTCCAGAGAGAACAGCCGCTTGTCCACCGCGATGCCGATCTGCTCCAGCCGGTGGTAGTCTCTTTGCAGATAACGGTTGGCGATCATGACCGCCTGGGAAACATGGGGGCAGAGGTTGTTCGGACACCCCCGGCAATAACATTTTCGAAAGGAATATTCTTCGCCATTGACGGTTCCGTTGAACATGCAAAGAAAGATGTGCGCCCGAAACGGATTGTCATGATAGGCAAATTCAACCGGCAGAATTTCAAATGTGGTCTGACAGGTCAGATCCGCACCCTGTTTTTTCAGCTCCACTAAGTCGGTTATCCGGCATGGCGGATAATGGGTTTGCTTCTGCATCATGATGACTCCCCTTGCGCTTAAAAAACAAACACCGCATTTGACTGCATCGCTTCCAGATTGACTTTCCCGCCGGCAGTGGTTTCCGCTCCTTCGATCAGATCTTCCACGGCGATATTGCGCTCTTTGATGCAGGGCACGCAGACCCATAATTTTCCGCCCAGTTCCAGAAAATCCTTCATCAGCTTTTTCATGGGCGGAAAACCGCCGCCCACCAGCATGTGATCGACGTATCCTTTCTGGGCCATATAGACGCCTTTGCCCTGCAGGCAGATTGTCGCACCGATATCCATGGCAAGCGCGGCACACCCCAGCACAAAGGGCACCGAAGCTTTTTCCGGGTCTTCGGCGGCACAGGTCAACAGGTAAAAGATTTTCTCTGTTTGTTCTTCCATGATATTTTCTCCTTTAATTAATATAATTGATTATTGGGTGATGGGTAATAGGTTATGGGCTATGGGCGTTAGGCTATAGGTTTTTATCCATTGCCTATCGTCCATAGCCCATCGCCTGAAATTTATAGCCCCGCGGCAATGAGCGTGGCCAGGTCTTCGACCTTTGCACCGGCCTTTCTCAGATTCCCCAGGCAAATCGGACACATGGCGATAATCGGCTCTCCGGTTGCGTTCAGGTCCGATATCCGCTTGTCGACAATTTCACTGGAGAGTTTGGGTGATATGGATTCCGCCGGGCCGCCGCAGCAACTGGTGAACGTGCCGGAGTTTCTGATATTCACGCATTCAATCCCGATATTCGCCAGAACGCTGCGGGGCGTATCGGACATTTCAAGGTATCGTCCGTAAAAACAGGGGTCATGAAGCGTCACGCGCCGGGTGCCATTCCGGGGTTGCAGTGTTATCACCTCAAAATAGGGTTTTACATCAAAGACTGCATCCGCATATTTGGGGAACAGGACCTTCAGGGCATACGTGGTGTGGGGATCCACCGTAATCAGTTTCCGGATTCCGGCCTTTTTAAGTTTTCCGGCCACGTAGCGGGCATGACGGACAAAAGCGTCCTGATCTCCAAAATCGTAGAGCAGCACACCGCTGTAATCATCCAGTTCCGGTCTGTAGAAAAAATCGACATGGGAAGCTTTCAGGATGCGGACAATGTTTTGCAGCACGGCACCGGATTCTTTTTTTTCCGCATAGGAAGTCATCATCCACAGGCCCAGGCCGGACAGATAGCCGGGGACATACTTGGCATACCGGAGATAATCGCTCCAGCGGCTGTCCTCAAATTGCGCCAGATAATCCGTTGATTTTTCGATATAGGGCGAAAACTGGTACATCAGGCCCGTAAACAGCAGGGCATCGCCCGCACCGGGGGTCTGAATGCCGTAATGCCATTGGTTAAGCAGAAATTTGGGGATGCCGAATGGGTTTCGGGTCATTCTGACATTGCCGGAAATGACATCTATCATATCCCTGGGATTGTACATGGTCAGGATCTCCTCCAGTTTGCAACAACGAAGCGTTTCAGACTCAGAATGATTTCTCCCGGATTCGCCCCTCTGGGGCAGGTCTGGGTGCAGAGCCCGCAATGCAGGCACTTCCAGAGATCCTGCGCTTGGTCCAGAATCCGGTCTTTGGCTCCGATCTGAATGTAGCGGATCATTTTTCTGGGGAAGTGATCGGTGATCAGGGGGCAGATGGCCGCACAGGTTCCGCAATTAAAACAGGCCAGGGCCGTGTCTTGCCCAAAAAGCTTCATTTCTTCTATAAAATTCGAGTTGATTGCCGACATGATGTTCTCCTTGAATCCAGTGGTAAGGCGTAAAACAGGATGCGAGAGTCACCGCTCACTCATCATTCATCACTTCTTTGGCAGCGATCAATGCATACCGATAATAACCGTCGTCTTTCTCCACTTCGGCAATCTGACCGAATTTTTTCATGGCCGCCACATACCACAACACCACATCCGTCTTCATGCCGGTAGCCGTTGCCAATTCCGGGACGGTGCGGACCGTATTTTCCAGTTGCGCGCGTAACGCCTTTAAGGATTTTTTCTGTTCCTTGACCTGGGCGGAAACCCGTTCAATCCTTTCCTTGCAGGTGTGGCGAAGTGCTTTCATGTCATCTGTTTTTTGCTGTTTCAGAGTGTTTTCTCCAGGCATCGGAATCCCTCAATATTGATTGCATTGAATCATCTTCGTTTGAATGGTATCAGGCCGAAACATCTTCGGAGACGATCCGGTCAACCATGGCCTCATACTGGCTAAGGGTCCATCCGGCGACATCGATGGCGTTTTCCGAGCAGACGCCGACGCAGGCTCCGCAGCCCAGGCAGATAGCCGGCGATACCTGAGCACGCTTGACGATCTGTCCGTTGATTTCCATCTCCACCAGCCGCAAGGCGCCGTCGCTGACACAGGCCTCGACGCAGGCGCCTGTCCCGATACATTTTTCCAGATTGACTTCAGCCACAAAAGGATCCAGCTCCACATGGCCCCGGCCCAGAAGGGCAGCCGCTTTCACGGCGGCAGCGCCCGCGGCGTTGCAGGCTTCCCCGACATCCATGGGGGCCTGGCAGGTTCCGGCCAGAAATATTCCGGAAATCGGCAATTCAACCGGGCGCAGCTTGGGATGGACTTCCAGCAGAAAGCGGTCCATCCCCACCGGAAGCTTCATTTTCTCGACCAGACCGGAAACATCATTGGGCTCAATTCCGGTGGCAAGCACAACCAGATCCACGGGGGCCTCAATTTCTTCCCCGAAGGTCAGGACATCTTTCACTTTGACGCAAAGGGGAAAATTATCGGACAGGCCGCTGCTCTCAACCACTTCCGGTGCTTCATCGGCTTCAAACCGAAAAAAAACCACCCGATTCCGGGCTGTCTGCTCGTATAGCGCTTCCTGATCCCTTCCATAGGTCCGGATATCCCTGTAAAAGTCATAGGTGCGGGTGGCGGGATACGCCTGGCGGATGATATTGGCTGCATTCAAGGTTGCCGTGCAGCAGGTGCGGGAGCAGTATTCGTTCAGCCGGCCGTCGTTATCTTCGGAATGGATTCCGGGTATCTGCCGGCTGCCCACGCAATGGATCATAGCCATGCTGCGGATTTTTCTGCCCTCCACTTCCAGATAATCCCCTGAATTGCGGTTTCTGGCCATGCTCTTGATCAACTCCGGTAGGGTGATGACTTCCCGGTGAGTCCCAAAACCGTATTCCCCGGGCCTTGGCGTGTAGGATTTGAACCCGGTGGCCAGAACTATCACGCCGGTTTCGATGATAAAGGATGCCGGAGAATCGGCGTAATCTCCCGCAAACACGCCTGCAAACGGAACAAAATCGCCTGGCTTGTTTTTTCCCGTGGGCGAGTGACCGCATGCATCCTGCTCGGATTCCGAAGGCTGCCTGTTAACGCCCAGAGTGAAATTGCCGACATACCCATCAAAGGATTCCACACTCGCGCAGGTGTGAACTGTAATGGCAGGATGGCGCAGCACTTGTCGGGCAAGCGTGCAGAGCAGGTCTTTGGCAGAATCTCCAGTCGGTGCAATCCGATCCAGTGATGCCAGATTTCCCCCTAAAAATGGGGTTTTTTCAATCAGCGCCACTTCAATACCGCAATCCGCCATATCTTTGGCCGCCCGAAGACCGGCAATGCCGCCGCCGATCACAATGGCATGCTTTCTGGCGGTTACCCGGATCGGTTCCAGCGGGATCATTTTTTCGGCTTTGGCTGCGGCCATGGATACCAGCCGCATGGCTTTTTCGGTTGCCTGATCTCCGTGGTGCACCCAACTGACCTGCTCGCGGATATTGGCATGTTCATAAATATAAGGGTTGGCGCCGGCACGCGAAATGGCGCTTCGAAAGGTGGTTTCGTGCAGGCTGGGGGCGCATGAGGCGACGACAACCCGGTCAACCGTCCCATTTTTCAGATCATCCATGATCAGTTGCTGTCCGGGATCCGAGCACATGAACATATTGGTCCGCGCTACTGCCACCTCGGGCAGGATTTCCATTTGCGCCCGGACCTTTTCCACATCCACATGATCGGAAATATTGCCGCCGCAGTAGCAGATATAAACGCCGACCTTGTTATTCTTTTCGTTATCCGTTCTGGACTCTGTCCCTTCCGTCATTTCCGCATCTCCTAATTCCAGTTTGCATTCAAGCTGATGCCTTTGTCAGCTGTCATGTACTTCGCCGCTTCCATGGCCGCCGCACCCGCCTCTGTGATCGTATCGACAATATCCTTGGGCCCTGCGGCGACTCCGGCGACAAAAACCCCTTCCATGTCCGTCAGGGTCGGTGAAAGTTTGGGATGAATGGTGTGAATGAAGTGGTCCGATGCCGTGGAAACCGGGCATATTTCTTCGGGATTCCAGGCGGGGAGAACTCCCAGGGACAGCACCACGAGATCATGATCCGTCGTGACCATTCCCTCGCCGTTCTGGTCCTCGTACTGAACCGTGACGCCGCCGGCTTCGCCAGGATCGATCCGGGCCACTTTGGCTTTGACAAATTCAATGCCCATGGCCTTGGCATTCTGGTAAAACTGCTCATATCCTTTTCCGAACGCCCGGATGTCCATATAATAGATGCGGATATCCGCCAGGGGCAGGGACCCGGAAAGCAGCATGGCCTGCTTGATGGCGTACATGCAGCAGAACCTGGAACAATAGGAAACCCCCATGCTTTGATCCCGCGACCCGGCGCACTGCACATAGGCGATGGAATCCGGCTCTCTCCCATCCGATGGCCGCAGCACCCGATTGTAGGGGCCATGCGGGGCCAGAAGCCGCTCCATCTGAAGCGCATCGATCACGTTGGGAATTTTTCCCATGCCATATTGTGGCTTGTTGGCCTGCGATGTCATTTCATATCCGGTGGCCAGTACAGCGCTTTTTGCTTCAATGATAAAATCCAGCGGCTTCTGGAAATAATCGATCGCCTGCGTCGGGCAGATTTTTTCGCATTTTCCGCACAACATGCAGTTTTCAGCATCCAGAACGGCGATCTGGGGAATAGCGTTGGAAAAGGGGATACAGATGGCTTTTCGTGCGGAAAATCCGCCCTGTTCGGCATCCGGCACCAGAACCGGACACTGATATTCGCATTTCCGGCATCCGATGCACTTGTCCGCATCCACATACCGGGGCTGCTGGGTGATGTCGGCTTTCAGAACCGATCCGTCTCTGTCGAGTGATTTGACGTCGCAGCAGGTAAACAGGGTAATCCTGTCGTGATGGGCGGCAGCGGCCATTTTGGGGGTGGTGATGCAACTGGCGCAGTCCAGTGTGGGAAACACCTTGGAAAGCCGGATCATTTTGCCGCCGATGGACGGGCCTTTTTCCACGATGGCGACGGAAAAGTCCTGGTCTGCCAGATCCAGCGCGGCCTGAAGCCCGGCGATGCCGCCGCCGACAACTAAAACGTCAAATTTTTGGGTCTGGATGGATGCCATATTTTCTCCTCAACTGTCGGTCGAACGGTCCGGGCCATGCGGGTGAATCACGCACCGGGCCGGGCGACCCTGAGCCGGGTCAAGCCTGTGCAAACACAGGGGGGCCCAGCTCGGTGATCACATCGTTCATCTGGTTGATTTCTTTTAAAAATGCCCGGTTGCAGACCGTGCAGATCGCGGTCAGCCGCAGCCTTCTAATATCCAGGTCAACAGACTTCATCAGTTGATATACCCGGTCCAGACGTCTGGCCAGGGCCTTGTAGGCACCCTCGTACGGACATTCTTCGCCGCAGGACATAATGATGATTCCGCTGATTCCTTTTTTGAAGCAGTCCATATAAAAGTGTTCCGGGAAAAGCACCGGCGCCCGCACCCTTAAAATAAAGGTGTTTGTCGGGTAGCTGGAATGGGACTGCCCCACGGAATCCGCACCCGGATAGGCGCAGGTTTCCGTGGCCAGAATCAGAATCTTTCCTTTGTGGGGAATCGTTTCGCTATCCATGGCATTGCGGCTCCGAATTATTTTTTTCGACGCACATAGAGTTTGTCATATCCATCGGCCTTCTCGGCCCCCAGATATTCATGGCCGACCTTTCCGGCCCAGGCCGGAATATCGGTGCGGGTGCCGGGATCATTGGAAAAGACCTCCAGTACTTCTCCGACCTTGACCTTGCCGATGCCTTTCTTGGCCTCCAGAAGGGGTCCGGGGCAGGCGCTGCCTCTGGCGTCAACGGTGTTGGATGGTTTGATTTCGGATAAATTGATCTCGTTCATTGGAGTTCCTCCTGAATATGTTTTTGAATGATCACTTGCCAACCGGTCTCAGAACCGGAGCATATATTATCGGCCAGCACCCGGACAGGAAAACAATGCAGCAAACGGAGCAGGTTACCGTGGAAATCCGAATCTTCAACCCGGATTTCCACGGTGTCGTTGATTTTCATTTCGCGGCACAACTGAGAAATATTCAGCAGCGCGATGGGTTCAAAAGCGTTTCTCAGATCAATCAACTTTGCATTCGGCCTGTCCATGATGATGCCTCCTGTGGGCTGTTGGTTGTGTGTTGAGCAAAAAGAGTGCCAGTGTATGCGGCATCTGAAAAAGCAATGCTGATATTCTTCGGCAGGTTAACGAAACAGCCAATGCAGGATGGTTTATAGAGGAATAGAAAACATGACTTCTTAAACAGGCGGGCCGGATCATCAGAGAGGGATGTTAAAAATATAACAACATGTTTAAACGTATGTTTAAAAAACAGGCGAATACAACACCTGCAACGAACCGAATCATCACAGGGAATTTCTTGTTGACTTAATGTTCTTAAATTCGTACTGGAATAGTCCAACTTTAATCGTCAAGGAGGATAACCATGGGGATCGTACAGGAATTTAAACAATTTGCAATGAGAGGCAACGTTGTAGATATGGCGGTTGGTATCATCATGGGAGCTGCCTTCGGGAAAATCGTAGCTTCATTTGTCGCTGATGTGATTATGCCTCCGATAGGGCTTTTGATCGGGGGTGTTGATTTCACAAAGCTTGCGATCACCATCAAAGAAGCAGTGGGCCAAACCGCCGCGGTCACAATTAATTACGGCAAGTTCATCCAAAACGTTTTTGATTTCCTTATTATTGCCTTTGCTATCTTCATGGCGATTAAAGCAATGAACACATTAAAGAAAAAAGAGGAGGCATCGCCGGCGCAGCCCCCCGCGCCCTCAAAGGAAGAATTGCTTTTAACGGAGATACGGGACATCCTTCAACAGAAATAATTGAAACCTGTATAGCCTTTCGGTAGCAGGGGGGGCTCCCCCAGCCACCCTATATTCAGTCCTCCGGTCCCATTCCGAGGCGGATCATTTTGCGGCGCAGGGTGTTTTTATCAACGCCGAGTTCGCGTGCGGCGGCTACTTTCCTGCCGTGATGGCGATGCAGGGCCTGGAGAATGGCCTCTTTTTCGATATCCCGAAGTGTCTGTCCAGCCATCGTACTGATCACACTGCCGGCAGGCATGAGGTGCTCCGGAAGGTCCTCTATCCGGATGATGTCGTCCTGGCAAAGCACGAACGCATGCTCGACGGCATTCTCCAATTCGCGCGCATTTCCGGGCCAGTCATAAAGCATCAGGGCGGACATGGCTTTCCTGGAAACGCTTGATACCGTTCGTCCCTTTAGATGGTTGAACCGCTCGATAAAATGGTCCACCAGCAATGGAATATCCTCCCGGCGCTCGATTAGAGAAGGCAGCACGATCTTGAACACGTTGATCCGGAAATAAAGATCATCCCGAAACGTTCCCGCCTTCACCAGATCCTCCAAATGGCGATGGGTTGCGGCGATGACGCGGGCATTGGTTGTCACGGACTTGCCCGAGCCCAGCGGTTCGTAGGCTCGATGCTGCAGGACGCGCAGCAGCCGCACCTGGACTGCGGGGGAGATATCCCCGATTTCATCCAGAAAAATCGTTCCGTTATTGGCCAGGGCAAAGCGCCCGGGCGTATCCCGGCTGGCATTGGTAAAAGCCCCGGCCTTGTAGCCGAAGAGTTCGGACTCAATCAGCGTGTCGGGCAGCGCCCCGCAATTGACCGCAACAAAAGGACCTTTGCTGTGATGGCTGTGATGATGAATGGCCCGTGCAATCAACTCCTTGCCGGTGCCGCTGGCCCCTTCGATGAGCACCGTGCTGCCGCTTTTCGCTACCTGGGGAATAATGCTGAAAATCTTCAGCAGTTTGGGATTTTTGCTGATGATATCTTCAAAGCAGTGCTGATGACGCAGGGCATTTTGGAGCTCCTTGATCGCGGTAATATCCTGAAAAGTTTCCACCCCTCCGATAATTTGGCCATCTGTATCCTGAAGCAACGTGGTGGTGACACTGATGGGGATTTTTTTCTTGTCGGCCCGGTAGACAAACACCGCCTTATTGGAAAGCGGGGTCCTGGTTTCAAGTGTCCGGCGCAGCATGCAGCCGGTTTCACATACATCCGCCCGGAATATCTCGAAGCAGTACCTGCCTATTGCCTGCGCCCGCCCGATTCCTGTGATTCTTTCGGCAGCGCGGTTGAAGGACGTGATCCGCCAATTCATGTCCACCGTGAACACGCCTTCTGCGAGACTGTCCAGGATCAATTCGTAATGGTGTTTTAGAGAGACGTCAGTTTTCTCTTCCATGTCATTTGGTTTTTTCATCCGGCCTGATTAACAGCTTGACTCGACAGGTGCAATTTGTTCCCTTTAGGTGGTTTAGTCAAGCGCCTTTTCCATCGGAGATTCGTTGACTCAGATTTAACGCCGGTATTTTTCATCTCTAACATCCCGGCAATTCAAGATAATAAATCATTCTGCCGGTTTGTTGCCGGATGTTGGGCATGATTGTTGCAAAATACTCGTCAAACGCATTCTCGATCCTGCAGCCGGAAGGCGTATACAGATGAGAAAAACCAGGTTGCCGAGACATATTTATCGAGCCTCTGCCAAATTCCATTGCCGTGCCACCCCCCTCCCGGCACCGATTGTTTCTTCAGGGGCAGCCGGCTCTTCGGGAAACCGTCACGCTGCCGTACCGGTTTTCATGGGAAGGGTTTCGCCGGTTCTGGACGCATGCACCCAGCTGGTTCTGCTGGAGCTGGGTGGAAAACGGGAAACCGCATGCAGAGAGGTTCACATAACGGGGGCTTCCATTTTTGAGCGCGCCTGTCAAATGCAGAAACTCGGCATCGGGGTCATCATCTGCGGTACAGTAAGTGACGCTTTCTACAATCTTCTGAGGGGAGACGGCATCGATCTGGTTTGCGGAATCGCCGGCGACGTCGATGACGTCATTGACGCTTACTTCAATGGATCACTGGATCAGCCAAGGTTCCGCATGCCGGGTTTTGAATAGCCCGTATCAATTACGGAACATATTGCACCATTCTCACGATTGCAATGTATTCAAATTGTTCCCATTCGAAGTCTTTAGACAGAGCTATATTTATAAATATTCGGATAGTCAAATTTTAATCTAAAAATATCAATCACTTCCTCCACAGTCTCCAACTGGCACTGCTCTTGCTAATGCATGGTTTACAGTTTTCAAACACCATTCGGGTGCCGTATCAACCTGATCGCCTTTCAGAGGGAGGATTGCTTTCATGCTGTCCAGATAAGATTTTTTGAAAGAAATGCTTTTTCAAGGGCTCAGTGCCCTGAAGGATATGAACGGCAGGGGACAGAGCCGACTTTCGGAACCTGCAGAACCATAACTTGATAGAATTGTGAAAGGAGGCAAATATGGAGCGTTTCGGCGCACAATATCTTGATGAGAGAAAACTGGTCCAGCGCTGGCCGCAGCCGATTCCGGCCATTGTATCGCTGGTGCTCACGCTGGCGATATTTTATGCCAGTTGGTGGATATTTCAGGACCCCCGGGGCTGGATGAGGATGTACACTCCCTACGTCGGCTATATGTACACCCGCTGGTGGCTGATCATGCTGATCTGGATGGTCTATATTTTCAACTACTGGCCGTTTAAGCGCGCCTGGCTGGAAAACACCCATCCCATCATCAAAGGCGCGGTGCTGACGGTGATTTCGGTCGCTATCCTCTGGGTCCTTATCAAAGGTTTTTTCGTGTCTCTTCTGGGCAACTACGGGATCGCCTATTTTAACCCCGAGAACCTCATGAAACTGCCCAAAATGACGGAGTTCTTCTCCCTTGAGTATGCATCCCTGGCCTGTCTGATGTTTGCGGCCATCGCCTCCTGGTTGAGTCCGGCCTGGGTGGTGGCCTGCGAGGAAGTTCCCTGGCAGGACTTGAATCAGCCGGGCAAGGGCATCAGCATCCTGGTTGCGACCTTCTTTTTAAGCACTCTGGTCTTCTTCATGACCATGCACTCCCACATGGGTATCCTCTACTATCCGTGGCAGTATTTCACGGCCATTACCCCGCCGTACTGGGGGCAGTTCGCCAACACGGTCTCCGGCAATTTCCACGTATCCTGGATCATGTGTTGCACGGTGACGGTCTGGATCGTTGAAACCATCTGGGAGCGATTTCCGTTCAAGCTGATCCGGACGAACTGGCTGCGCCGGTTGGTGGCCTTTTTCGGAATCATCGCCATTGCGTGGGCCATGCACTTTTTTCTGTATTTTGCGCAGGAGCTGACCTGGGGGCCGGCCATCCGCGGCACACGTCTGATCAATGCACCGGACTGGCGGTGGCTGCATGTCGGCGAGATGGCTGTGTTCTTCCTTGTTCCTGCCCTGTTCCTCACTTTTTACTGCAACAACTGGCCACGGCGTTTCAGCCTGCCGGTCAATGTGCTCGTTCGAACCGTGATCACCCTCGCCGGAGCTGCGCTACTCTACATTATTTACTACAAGACCTCCCACGATTTTCTGGGGACCCAGAAGGGGTTCATGCATGAACAGCAGTTCCCGATGATTCCGACCATCTGGCTGATCAACATCTGGCTGGTTCATTACTGGTTCATGGACAACTGGCCTGCGTGGAAGATGGTGCCGAAGACAGCCGAGGAGCTTGCCGCCGATCATGCCGCCGAACAGGCGCAACTGGCCGAGGTAAGGTGGGACCCGGCACTGGGCTGGGGCTTGGGAGTCGGTGCAGTTTGCGGCGCGGCTGTGTACTTCATCACGCTGAGCATTCTTCCCTGGGTCTATAAATCCATTACGGTCATTAAATAGAAAACGACAAGGAGGAATCATGTCTGAAGATAAAGTCAATATCAGCCGCCGGAGCTTCTTCAAAGGAGCGGCCATGGGGGTACTTGGCGGCACTGCGCTGGGAATGGGTCTTTTCTCCTATTCCCCCTGGCGCAAGTCCTACTTTCCCGAAGTGAAACGTAAAATGGCGGACATCGGCACCTGCAAATCGCTCAAGGTGACGAACATTTCAGAAACGAGCTGGTTTGAAAATGCAGTCCTCATGGGAGATATCAAAGGTGCCGGAGGACTTCTGGTCAACCAGTACAGCTACAACTGGCCGCCTTTCGGCGATGGCACCGGACTTGGCAAAGGCAGTTACGAGAATGGTATTGCCAAGATCAAGCACCTGCTGCCGAACAACCTGGAAGAGGCCTGGGCAATTACCGAGAAACTCTCGGTCAGTCCCCAGAACGCCGGTGGGTTTGCTGCCCTGGTCGAGGTGGAGGAAATGGACGGCCGCAAACGCAAATTTCTGCTCGACAGCGGCTGGTCATACAAATGGATGGATGAGTGCTTCAAGCGCGAGGGTATCGATGTGATGCTGAAGAACAGGGAAATTGAGGCATTGATCATTTCCCATGAACACTTCGACCACTACTGGGGAGTCCCGGTCACCTACAAGTACGATCCGACCATCACCACCTACATTCCGGAAGGCTTCTATCCCGAAGGTTTGCAGTATCTCCAGGATGCCGGCCACAAGGGCAAAGTGGTCAAGGTCAAGCCGGGACTCAACCCCCTCATCCCCGGCCTGGCGACCTTCGTGTTCGCCGTTCCCATCATCTGCCGGGTGTACGGAGAGCAGGCGTTCTACGCCAATGTCAAGGACCATGGGCTGGTCAGCATCACCGGCTGCTGCCACTTCGGCATCATCCAGTTTGCAGAGACCGCCTTCAGGGAAGTCAAATACGAGAAGGATCAACTCTACGGCATATACGGCGGTCTGCATATCTCGCCCTTTGAGGACTGGGACCCCAAGTATGACGATCTGGTGCTTTCCCTGGGCAAATACGGGTTCCAGAAGATAGGCTGCAACCACTGCACAGGCCTGTTGTGCGCCAAGAAATTCGTGGAGGCCGGCTATCCGGTCATCAAGGGAACGGCGCGCCATCGCACCAAGGAGACGAACTACCTGGGCAATGGCGACAAAATTGGCTACGGGATCGAGGTGTGACGACTAGAGCGCCTGTGGAATTAAACGAATTTTTCAGGGGGGACATTCCGTCTGATCCCGCGTTCGGGCTTCAGGAATTGCTGCGCGCCATCCTGGTGCGCAGCCAGTTCAACCCGGGGGTGCGCCACGCGATCGGATGGCGCGGGTTGAAACAGTCGTGTGCGGGGGTGGAGGGCTGGACCGTCAGAATCAGGGACCGGGCCGGTGTTTTCGGACTGCATTTCGAGGGTCTGGAAAAAACGCCGGGTTGGTTCACGGGAAGCTTCGGCCTGTGTTATTTTCCGGACTCGGATGAGGAACTGGTCGAACGGTGCTCACTCCAGGGCGCTGCCTGCTGTCAACGGCCGGACTATTTGGCGCACGTCCGCAATTTTCTACTGCATCCCGAACTGATGGATTTGTTTGGCATCGGCCGCCTGTTTTTGTCCGTGACTACAGACCAGGGTTCGCTGCGTTTGGGAATGGAGAGTTTCACAACGCAGCGGATAATCTGCCCGGACGGTGTCCGTCTGGAGCGGGACGGAGGTCTGGTGGAGATCATTGCGCCGGGCGGCCGTGATCGGGATTTTCCCGCATTTGAGGTGGCAGCCGGTTTTTTCGATGTACTGGCCGCATCGGTCAGTTACATCCTCGGGCAGCCACCCGGCTCCCTTACCGAGCGGCGCTTTCCGGGCTGGGAAATCGTAAGCGGGCAGGCGGGTGAAAGCCAAAGAGTCCCCGCTGGAGACATCCGGTGCGGGCATATCGATTTGGGATACGGGAAAGGTCCCTTTGACCCATTGTGCATCCCATGTGCCGCTGGGGGGCAGTCGGCGACTTTTCTCATGCACTGGCAAGCCCCCCAGACTGTGCCTCCGGCGTATACAGGCCGTCCGTGGTGGACCGCCCATCTGACGCAAAACTACAGAACCCTTGATAAAAATACACTGGGAATCGACGACCGGCCGCCGCTGATCCTGCTTACCGGGTTTCTGGGATCCGGCAAGACCAGTTTTTTGCAGCATTTCATCGAATACCAGACCCAGCGCAGCCATTTTGTCGCTATCATTCAGAACGAAATCGGTGCGGTCGGGCTGGATGGCAAACTTCTCGATTATACAGTCACTGAAATCGACGAGGGCTGTGTCTGCTGCAGCCTTTCCGGCAGCCTGAATCGGGCCATCCGGGGGATGCTGTCCCAGTTTCACCCCGATGCCCTCATCGTGGAAACCACGGGTCTGGCCAATCCGCTGAATCTGCTGGATGACATGAGCGAACTGAAGGACCTGGTGCGGTTCGACAGCACGCTGACGGTGGTGGACGCGGTAAATATCGAACAAACCCTTTCGGAGCACCCCCTTGCGGCTGACCAGATCCGTGCTGCTGACATTCTAATGCTCAACAAAAAAGACCTGGTCAGCCCGGCCCGGCTCGATATCGTCACCGACCGGATCAGACGGATCAACCCGCATGCGCCGCTGTTCTTGGCCGTGAAGGGGGATTTGAATCCTGCCCTTGTCCTGGAGGCGGATGATCGTCCACCCCAGGCTGCCAGCGAGCAGCCACACCTCACCCGTCACAGCTCCCATCTGCATGCGGGTCTCTGGTCCAGAAGCGTCCAGATGCTTCGGCCCCTGGATCGCGAGAGCTTTCTCAGAGTGGTGGCGCAATTTCCACGGACCCTGTTCCGGGCCAAGGGAATACTCGAATTCACGGATTCCCTGCAACCCTTTCTGTTTCAGTTTGTGGCCGGACGTCATGATATCTCTGTTTTGCCTTGCACGCCTCACCCGGATCGTTTTTTGACTCTGATCGGCACAGGCGGCGACCCGGAGCAGGCGGTTTCTGCTATCCGGTCGACGATGTATTCCTGAACCGAAATTCCAATCGAACTCCGTCCCCCTCTCTTATCCCCCTGACAGGTGCAAATTGCCTGTCAATCAGTCCAAAACAATGCATAACGCACGACTGATATCCCCCCAATAATTAATATTTAACATGCTAACAATATGAATTAATAACTAATATTTTTTTGATGCGTTCATGGCGCGGACTTTGCTTTAATCAAATGACAGCCCAAACTTATTTTGCCGCAAGACTGTCCAGGGAATACGATACAGCATTTTCTTTTCATCAGAGTCCGATTTGAAGCTGAAAACAACCCCATTGCAATTTGGAGGGCGTTTATGAAAAAAACGGTATACACCTTGTGCTTCATGTGCTCCGTAAGATGTCCGATTGCTGTAGAAATCGAAAATGATGATGTGATCAGCATCGAGGGAAATCCATTTGTGGCGGCCATGAAGGGGGGGGTATGTCCAAAAGGCGCGGCTGCGGCGGGATGGATACATGACCCGCAACGGGTTCAATCCCCCATGATTCGAAGCGGCCCTCGCGGATCCGGGCAGTGGAAAAAAGTCGGGTGGACCGAAGCTCTGGATTACACGGCGAATCGCTGCAAGGAGATTTTCAGTGAACACGGCAGCAAAAGCCTGGTGTTCTGCGAACGGGTCAACCTGACGACGGATATTTCCAAAACCTTCATGAAAGCCATCGGGTCCCCCAATTATTTCTCTCATGACACGGTTTGCAAGGGCTCCATCAATTCCGCCTGCCGGTCGATCCTCGGCTATACGGATGGACAGATCAACGCCGACTGGGCCAATGCCAAGCAGGTGGTGCTTTATGGAAGAAATGTCTTTGAGAGCATTGAAGTCAAAGCCATGAATGCGCTTCTGGATGCCATGTCTGCGGGTGCCAAAGTCACATGCATCGACCCACGGGTCACCATCACCGCCGCTAAGTCCAACCGGTATTTCATGATTCGTCCGGGAACGGACCTCGCGTTCAACTATGGCCTGATCTATGCGCTGATCAAGGAGCATCTGTACTACGACGTTTCGTATGTCAGCCGCTGGGTCGAGGGATTTGATCAGCTTTTCAGATTCATCAACCCCTATACCCCGGAGTGGGCCGAAGCCGAAACCGGTATTCCGGCCAAGGACATCAGGCAGTTGGCCAAGGAAATCAGCGAAGCCAAACCGGCTGTGATCTTTCATTACGGCTATCGCGGCTCCAGTCATCCCAACGAAATCCATTTCAGACGCTCCATCCTGATTCTGAACGCGCTGATGGGCAGCATCGAATCCAAAGGCGGCGTATTTATCAAAAAAGGCGCCACTGATGCCGGCCTGAAAACCGGCCTGAAAAAATTTTCCGATCAGAAATTTCCGGAAACTCCGGATAAACGGCGGTTTGACGGATGCGGTCAGGAATTGTTTCCGGTAGCCGATCCGGCCCATGGCGTGGGCGCCATGTTTCCTAAGGCGGTACTGAGTGAAACACCCTATCCGCTTAAAATTCTTTTCGCCTTTCGCTACGATCCGTTGTATTCGCTCGCGGATTACCATCAAACCCTCAGGGCTCTGGAAAAACTGCAATTGATCGTGTCCTGCGATATCAATTTTGGCGGCACCACATCTCTGGCGGATGTCATTTTGCCGGAATCATTTTTTCTGGAGCGATCCGATCCGCTGCAAATGGGCGCCGGCCTCAAACCCGCCATCAACCGGCGCATCAACTGCATCAAGCCCCGGTTCGACACGCAGCCCATGTGGTGGATTTTACGCCAGCTGGCTGAACGGCTCGATGCCGGGCAGTATTTTCCCTACGATACGATAGAAGACATCTGGAACTATCAACTGGCCGACACGGGAATCGCGATTTCGGATTTTGATAAAAAAGGCTTTGTCTCTTTAAGCGACAAGCCCATTTACTGGAACCGGGAAAACGGACTCAAGTTCAAAACGCCTTCCGGAAAAATCGAACTGGTTTCCAGTCTTCTGGAAACGCACGGTTTTGCGTCGTTTCCGCCTTATGAAAACCTTGAAACCCCGGCGGATCAGTTTCGTCTGATCGTGGGAAGATGCGCGGCCCATACCAATGTCATGACGCAGAACAACCCCTATCTGAATGAGCTGGTTCCGGAAAACGTGCTCTGGATCAACAAGGAACGCGCAGCGGCCCTGGGGATACAAAACGGAGATCTGGTGGAAATCGCATCATCTGTCGGCAAGGGACAATTGAAAGCATTTGTTACCGATATGATTCACCCGGAAGCAGTGTTCATGCTGCATGGCTTCGGCCACCAGGAGCCGGAATCGCGCAGGAGCTATCAAAAAGGCGTGGCGGATGCCATGATTCAGGAAGACATCATGGACCGGATTGGCGGCAGCCCGGCGCTCGATCACACGCTGGTCAGCGTTCGAAAGTCATCGTAATGAAGGAGAAAGCATGGGAGATTACCTGATTTATACGGATCCGGAAAAATGTGTGGCCTGTCATTCATGTGAAGTCGCCTGCAAAGTGAAGAATCGGGTGCCGATCGGGGCCACCCTGGGGAAAATCGTGATCATGGGGCCCAAATTGATCAATGGGCAACCGCGCATGTCGGCCTTGTTTGTTCCCTGTTTTCACTGTGAAGATGCCTGGTGCATGAACGCCTGTCCCGTGGATGCCATTCGGAAACGCAGTGAGGACGGTCTGGTTCATATTCTCCGTGAATTGTGCGTGGGATGCAAATCCTGTATTCTGGCCTGCCCCTGGCATGTTCCCCAATGGGATGCGGGAGCAGGCAAGGCCATGAAATGCGATATGTGCATGGACCGTATCGATGAGAACAGGGAGCCCGCCTGTGTCGCCGCATGCCCGACCGGCGCCCTGCAGTTCGGCGATCCGGCCGAATTGTCCCACAAAAGCCGGGAAATATACGGGCTGAAACTGCTGGGAAGGACGCGAAGCCGATATGGTCACTGAAATTCCGACTGACATTGTCGCTGCGACGTTTGTAAAAGGCGGGGTGCATCCCAAAGGCAACAAGGGCCTGACCGGCGATTTGCCGATAGAGCGGCTGCCGCTGCCTCACCGGGTCTGTCTGTTCCTGAAACAGCACGTCGGCGCACCATGCCAGTTGGCGGTCAAGAAACGTGAGGATAAGCAACCCGTTGACGCCCTGTTGTTTGGTCACCATCCCGGGCGCATCTATCAGCAGTTGGTCGCCAAAAAAGACAGGGTCATGGAAGGTGATCCGATCGGCTGCATCTCCGGTGCACTTGGCGCCCGTCTTCATGCCAGCATCAGCGGATCAGTTCAGGGCATTGCGGACGGCCTGCATCCCATGATGGGGAAATCACCTGCCGTGGTCATCACCCTTGACCCGGAGGCAAAACCCCTCAGTTTTTCGCCCGTGGACTGGCGGCGGTTTTCCCGCCAGGAGCTGCTGGATCGTATCCGGAGTGCCGGCATCGTGGGATTGGGCGGCGCCGGGTTTCCGGCGCACGCCAAACTGGATGTGGGTCAAAACGTGCCGCTGGATACCTTGATTTTGAACGGAGCCGAGTGTGAACCCTATCTGACCTGCGACCACCGCGTCATGGTCGAGTATGCCGCGGATGTGATCGAAGGCGCCAGAATCATCCTGCGCATCCTGGGGATTAGCAATTGTGTCATCGGCATCGAGAATAACAAACCCGAGGCGATCGAAGCGCTCGGCAAAATCATCGATCAGAATAAAACCGACAGCGAATTCAAATTCACCATCAAACCGCTTGCCGTCAAATACCCCCAGGGATCGGCCGATCAGATCATTCAAAGTGTTACCGGCCGTGTCAGGCCCTCGGGGAAACGATCTTCATCCATCGGCGTCATGGTTCAAAACGTCTATACCACTAAGACCATATACGATGCGGTGGTGCTGGGAAAACCATTTTACGAAAGGGTCATCACCGTTTCCGGCAGGGGCATCGCACGGCAGGCCAATCTTCTGGTTCCGCTGGGGACCCATCTTTCTGATATCGTGACCTGCCTGGGAGGCACGACGGCCGATCTGGCCAAAATCGTTGTCGGGGGCCCGATGATGGGATATGCCGTATCAAGTCTGGAAGTGCCGATTACCAAAACCACATCGGGTATTCTGTTTTTGACCCCTGATGAAATCGATGCCCAGGCTTACGGGCCCTGCATCCGTTGTGGATTCTGCCTTGAGGCCTGTCCCATGGGACTGGAGCCCAATCAAATCAGCATATGGGTGGAGGCTGGCCGCGGTGCGGAGACCGCGCCTTTCGGGCTGGTTGATGATTGTTTCGAATGCGGAAGCTGTGCCTTTGTCTGCCCGGCCAAACGGCCTCTGGTTCAGTTCATCCGTCTGGCCAAAATACGAATCCGTGAAGCAGAAAAGAAAAAAGAGAAATAAACATGACCCAGACAGAGCTGATTGTATCGGTTTCGCCGCACATCCGGCAGAACGTGACCACAACCGCCATCATGTGGACGGTGGTGGCCTGTCTGCTGCCGCTTCTGGTTCTATCGGTTTTCATTTTCGGGTTTCAGGCACTGATCATCACCCTGATCAGCGTTGCGTCATGTGTCGGGGCCGAGGCGATTTCCCAGAAGCTGCTCAATCGGCCTGTTCTGATCCGGGATGGCAGCTCGGTGATCACCGGTTTGCTGCTGGCCTATGTCATACCGCCGGGGGTTCCGGTCTGGATGCCAATCCCCGGCGCCATCATGTCCATCTGCGTGACCAAGGTCATCATGGGGGGGCTGGGATTCAATATCTTCAATCCGGCACTGATCGGCAGAGCTTTTCTGGTGGCAACCTATCCCGTTGCCATGACCACGGCATGGCTGACACCCATTCGGGATGCTTCAATTTTCCGTTATTTGGACTCATCCGTGGATGCCGTCTCCTCCGCAACGCCGCTGATGGTTCTCAAACAGGAAGGCATGGATGCCGTCATCGAAAAATTCGGCGCTCTGCCCACCCTGTACTTTGATTTTTTTTTCGGGATTCGTCCCGGCTGTATCGGGGAAACCTCTGTCATCGTGATTCTGATCGGAGGCATCTATCTGATATATAGAAAGTTCATCACCTGGCATATTCCGGTCTCGGTGATTGTTTCCATTGGATTGTTGACCTGGGTGTTTGGCGGTGAAACCCTTCTGACCGGCAACCCCCTGCTGGCGGTTCTTTCCGGTGGGGTCATGCTGGGCGCCTTTTTCATGGCGACCGATTATGTTACATCTCCCAATCAGAAAACCGGCAAACTGTTATTCGGCGCTGGTATCGGCGCATTGACCGTACTCATTCGTCTGAAAGGCGGATATCCGGAAGGCATCTGTTACGCTATCCTGCTGATGAATCCGCTGACACCGGCCCTGGACCAATGGTTCAGGCCCAAACGGTTTTCCGCAGGCGCCACATGAAAGAAATCATCAAAATCACCCTTGCTCTGACAATATCGTGCCTTATTGCCGGCACCGTCATGGGCGGCGTGTTTATGATCACGGCCCGGGCCAAACAGCAGAGTGAAATCATGAATATCCAGCAGTCCCTTTTCGGGCTTCTGGGATACAATATCCACCATCCGGCGCCGCCCGGCGTCGTACTCCTCCATGTTTACCGCTATATCGTTGAGGATGATTCCGGTGTTTGTTCCGGATATCTGTTTCCGGTGCAACACGGCGCCAGGGCCGAATATGGCTTTTTGATATTGAACCAGACAGGCCAGTTTGTCGCCCAATTTCCCGTTGCGGATCAGGCTGAAAAATTGATCAACGAAGCGGATCGCAACACTGCGGTTCAAACAGCTGCTGGGGCTTCAAAAATCATTCGCTATGCCGATGACATGACCATTGTGCGAACGGGAGACCAGCGAACGGCCTATGTGCTCATGGGCAAATTTTCAGGGTTTAAAACTTTTATCCATGCACTGGTCGCCTTGAATCCGGATTTTGGCATCAATGGCATGGAAATCACCAGTCATGAAGAAGATCCGGGCCTGGGTGGCGAGATTGAAAAGGAATATTTCAAAAACCAGTTTAAAGGCAAATCGTTTGAAAAACTTCAAATACTGACCGTCACCAGGGACCCGCTTCCGGAGGATTACCGGCAGTATCTGGAGACGCAGAAATGGCAAGGCAGGAAAATTTCACAAGCAGATGCAGCGGTTCTGGGGGAAAAATATCGCCGTGCGGACATTCATGCCATCAGCGGCGCAACGATCTCCAGCACCTGCGTGACCCAGGGGGTGAAGCAACTGGTCAAAAATTTCGCCTATCGCATCGCCCTGCTGGATCGCGCGATTCAGGAAAACCGGATTCCGGCGGCTTTTTAACGATCGATTTCATGCATTGTCAACGGCTTGACGACCATAAGGAAAAGTGAACCGTGTCCAAAACGACCCAAACCAACACCCAGTTGTTCTTTAGCGGCATATTGAATGAAAATCCGATATTCCGTCTGGCCCTGAGCATGTGTCCGGCTGTGGGGCTGAGTACAACGGTAATGAATGGCCTGCTTCTGGGAGTGGCGGTGCTTTTTGTCCAGGTATTTTCGAGCTGCACCATTTCGTTGATTCGAAACACCATTCATCCCCGAATTCGTATCCCCACCTATACCCTGACCATTGCCACCTGGGTCACAGTGATCGACCTGATCCTGGCGGCGTATGTTCCGGTCGCCTACAAGGCACTGGGAATATTTATCCGACTGATCGTGGCATTCGCCATCATCACCATGAGGCTGGAGGTGTTTGCCAGCAAGAATGAAGTCTGGCCTTCTTTCTGGGACGGCATGGGCATGGGGCTGGGTTTTTTGCTTGGGATGACGGTTTTGGGCGCCATTCGGGAGGTGCTGGGCATGGGCACATTCCTGGGGGTTGATCTGCTGGGATTCCGGCCCATGCTTTTTTTTGTCTTGCCGGCCGCAGGATTTTTTACGGTAGGCTTCATGATGGCCATCTTCAATTATTCAGAAAAAATTTATAAACGCCGGAAAGGGGGCTGACATCATGGTCATCACAATACCTGATCAACGTCCGGCATTTAAGTCTTTTTGTTTTGCCGGTCGCTCTCGACTGGCCACTTGTCTTATCATGCTGCTGCTGGCCCTGGGATGCAAAAGCGAACATCCAAATGTTCAACATACAGCGTTTAAAGACAACCATGCCATCACTATCATCTTCGTGAATCCGGTGGAACAGGCATGGGCGGAAAATCCCGCCTCATTCAGGGTTTATGAAAAACAGAGCCCTGACATTCTGATTCCGGTTCATGCTGCGGTGCTCAGCCCGAACCGGAAAATGCTGACTTTGCAGCTGGCCGATCCGATCAACCGTGAAAATCAGTACACCATCGCCATGAAAGAAATACGTCTTGAGGGGAAAGTGGACGGGGCTGTCAGTCTGACTGTTCGAAAATCCTATGCCGGCTACCTGCTTCAGATCCTGATCGGCGCCATGATCATCCAAAATTTTGTCTTTTCCAAATATCTGGGACTTTGCGTTTTCTTTGGTACATCCCGGAAAAAGTCAACCGCCGTCGGCATGGGCGTTACGTTCACCATGGTGATCGTTTTCGCATCCCTGATGTCCTGGGTTCTCTATCAGTTTGTGCTGAAACCCTTCCATCTGAATTATTTGCAGATCGTCGTTTTTATCGGCCTGGTTTCGTTGACGGTCCAGGGGGTCGATACGGTTTTAAGGAAGATCAATCCCAGACTGTTCAAGGCATTCGGGGTTTATCTGGTTCTGGTGATCGCCAACTGCATCGTGATTGCGGTTCCTTTGTTGCTTGCCAACAATGAATACAACCTGTGGGAAAGCCTGATGCTGGCGCTGGGCGCCGGATTGGGATTTCTGGTCGCACTGTTTCTCATGTCGTCCGTCCGCGAGCGGCTTGAGTTTGCCGATATTCCCGAATCCTTTCGAGGGCTTCCGATCGCCTTTATTGTTGCGGGCCTGTTTGCGCTGTCTTTCATGGGATTTTCGGGGATGTCCATTTTCTGAAATATAACCCGATTTGCCATCGTCCGGTTCTGACATCATGGAGTTCAAACCGGTGATTCCGGTTAAGGGAGGAGGATCGCAAGACAATGGATTCCCAATACATTCAACTGGCTCTGAGCGGCCTGGTTGTTCTGGGTTGCATCGGCCTGTTTTTCGGCATCGGGCTGGGTCTTGCCGCACATAAATTTGCCGTTGAGGTCAATCCGAAAGTTGAAGCGGTTAAAGAGATCCTGGCAGGAGGCCAATGCGGAGCCTGCGGCTTTGCCGGATGCGAGGCATACGCCGAAGCCGTGGTCAATGATCCGGCTGTTTCGCCAAGCCTGTGTTTTCCGGGAAAAGAACCGGTTGCAGCGGCTGTGGCCAAAATCACGGGAAAAGAAATGGGCGTTATCGTTGGATCGGTTGCTGTGGTTGAATGCGCCAGATGCCTGAGAAGCCATTACGAAAAATATGATTATGTGGGCTACGGCAACTGTTCCGCTGCCGATATGGCCTTTTCCGGTCCAACGGATTGTGTGTACGGATGCGTTGGATTCGGCGAGTGCGCCACTGCGTGTCCATTCGGCGCCATCACCATGATCCACCATTTTCCGGTTGTCGATTCAGCCCGCTGTACCGGCTGCGGCATTTGCATCAACACCTGCCCCAAAAAGCTTTTCGTTCTGGCGCCGACAGAGGCCCGCGTGGTTGTCCGGTGCAGCAGCAGAGGCGCTGCCAAGGAAACACATGCCATCTGCTCATCCGGTTGTCTCCATTGCCAATCCTGCATTCGGGTATGTCCTGCCAATGCCATATCTCTTGTCGATGACCGGATACAAATCGATCAAAAATTATGCCGGGAATATGGGTCATCCTGCCATGAAGCCTGCCTCAAGGCATGCTTTACGGCCCATGTCATACAGGCCTTCAACCCCCATCCGCTTCTAAAAGATTCACAAGAAATTTCGGCTCAGGAAGCACTGGGACTTTAGGGGCCGGCTTTATGGAGATCGGATCTCTTTTGGCCGGGACAGGCATTCTGTTGGCCATCGCATGGGTATGGTTTGCCGTTTATTACTGGTTGAATCCGCAACTGAAGAATCCGGACGCCAAAGCCCGCTTGACCGGAACCTGCGGCGACACCATGGAAATTGGAATCCAGTTTGACCGAGACCATGTTGCCGTCAAAACTTTCTACTGGACAGACGGTTGCATTTTCAGCCTCAACTGCATTCATGCTGCTGCGGATCTGGCCAAAGGAAAATCCGTGGATGCCATATTGGACATTGATGCCGATGCCATTCAGCAATCCATCGGCGGGCTTCCGAAAGAACACTGGCATTGTGCCACGCTTGCCGCATCGACACTGCATTCAGCCATCAATGAGTATATGAACATTCACAACCTGGACAGCGAGGCGCTTTGATTGGAAGTCCGCCTCACGGTAATGCGTGAACAGCGACAGAGCCGGTTCACCAACCTGGTGAGATTGAATCTGCGAGATGGCTATGAAGATTGCAATTCCACATTGGCAGAACCGAATATCACCGGTTTTTGATGCTTCAAAACATCTGTCTCTGATCACGGTTCAAGACGGGAAGGAAACGGCAATAAAACAGCTTTTTCTGTCGTCTTGCGATTATTGGTGCCGCGCAAAAACATTATCCCATTGCGGCGTCAGGATCGTGATATGCGGCGCCATCTCACATTCGCTGGAAACGGTTCTGCTGAGCGCCGGTATCCAGGTGATCGGTTTTGTTTGCGGCCAGGTGGAGGATGTCACCCAGGCTTTTCTGCATGGACGACTCGACGATGCGGGGTTCCGGATGCCCGGTTGCGGCCGTCGGTTTCAGGCGCCGTGATTCCAAGGGCTTTGATTTTTCGGTAAAGCGTGCTGGCATCCACGCCCAGGTTTTTGGCCGCCTGTTTTCGATTGCCGTTGCACCGATGCAGAATTTCAGTAATCAGCAGTTTTTCCATTGTCTGAAGGCTCATTGGACCGAAGTTATTGGTTGAAGGCATTTCGGAAGGCCTCAACTCACCAGGTAAATGGTGTATTTCGATCAGATTGCCTCGACAAAGCGCAAAAGCCTGTTCAATGATATTTTCCAACTCGCGGACATTTCCCGGGAAATTATGATCCATCAAACAGGTCAGCGCCTCGGCCGAAACGCCTGCAATGTCCTTGCCCTGCAGGTGATTGAATTTGGTGACAAGATGGTCGATCAGCAGCGGAATATCCTCCCTGCGTTGACAAAGACTGGGCAAATTCAGATGAATGACACGGATGCGATAATAGAGATCCTCACGGAACTTGCCCTCCTGTATCAATTTGGAGAGATCTCGATTGGTTGCGGCGATAACACGGACATCCACCTGTATCGGCTTGACGGCGCCCAGCGGTTCAACGATATGATCCTGAAGCACCCGCAGCAAACGAACCTGAAGAGCCGGAGAAATGTCGCCGATCTCATCCAGAAACAGGGTCCCACCATCGGCTAGCGTAAATCGGCCGTCTTTGTCGCGCCGGGCATCGGTAAAGGCCCCGGCTTTATGGCCGAACAGCTCGCTTTCCAGCAGCGTATCGGGAAGGGCGGCGCAGTTGACTGCGACAAAACGTTTTTTCCGCCTCAAGGACAGATGGTGGATGGCTCTTGCAAACAATTCTTTTCCCGTGCCGCTGGGGCCTTGCAGCAAAACCGTGCTGCTGCTTTCGGCGATTTGCGGCAGAATTTCGAACAGGCGAAGCATCAAAGGACTTCTGCCGACAATATCTTCAAATGTGTACCGGCTTTGCAGTTCTTTCTGAAGCTGTCTGACCTGGCTGAGATCCTGAAATGTTTCGACGCCACCAATGATTTTCCCGGATCGATCTCTCAGAATAGCCGTTGAAATACGAATGGGAATGCGATAGCCCTTGCCGTTGATGATCTGGGTGGTTGCGTTGAAGATGGGTTTTTCAGTATCAAATGTGCGCCGGAGCGCACAGTCGTTTTCGCAGATACTGGCATGAAAAACATCACAACAGGATTTGCCGATGGCGTCTTTTCTCAGGACTCCCGTAATTTGCTCGGCAGCACGATTGAACGCGGTAATCCGCCAGTCCATATCGACCGTAAAAACGCCTTCGTTGATTGAATCCAGAATCACATCGCGTTCGTGCGTAAAGGGATTCATGATGATACCGCCTTGTCGGTTAACGTTTTAACAATAGCGCTCGAAAAAGAATTTCAGACAGACATGATTCATGCATTTTACACAAGTAATGATGAAGCAATATGGCAAATAGCAATGCTAATGTCAATGCCGCAAATACATGGAGGATAAGAAATGAATCTGAAAATGTGCTTATGCAGCTTCCGGAAGAACCCCACTGCCGGTTCTTCCGGAAGCGGACACCCGTTTATATGAAAATAGATACAAGTTACTGATTTTTTCATTCTTCGTTGTGCCCGCCCCGAACATGGGGGTTAGAAAGGAAGCGGCACATGTGATCCTGATCCGTTATAACCATCAGCCTTAAAGGAGGAGCTATGAAAAAACAGCTTCTGAATTATGAAACGTTGCTTAAAATTACAAAGGTCATTTCACATTCCAAAGATCCGGAAGAAGTCGTATTGTTGACCGTGGAAGCCATTAAAACGGCATTGGATGTGAAAGGGTGCACGATATTTCTGATCAATCGTGAAAGCAATAATCTGGAAATCGCAGCTTCTTATGGTTTAAGCGATGAATATCTGAATAAGGGGCCAATTAGCGCGTCGCGCTCGATTGCTCAGTCTCTGGAGGAAGGGCCGGTGGCGATTTACGATGTTACCGATGACCCCAGAATTCAGTATGCCGAAGCAGCCAAAGCAGAGGGAATTTCTTCCATTCTATCTGTGCCCATCGTTGCCGCCGGTCACCCGATTGGTGCATTGCGCGTATATACGTCCGAACCCTGGGAATTTACCCTCGATGATGTCAATTTTGTTCAGGCAATGGCCTATATGACCGGCATGGCCATTGAAATGGCCAAGCATTACAAGGGGATGAAGGATAGTATCGACTTGTTGAAAACCTTAAGAGATCCAAAAACAATGAAATCCCGGCGATGGACGCCTTTTGAAGGTGTGCCGGTCAGTGTTCCGGCTCCGAAAGCTGCGTGAATCGTCTTGAAAATTGTTTCTTCAATTTTCACGATGATGCTCCATAGCCTCGATCGTCAACCCGGGTGATGATAGGGGTTGCATGTCTGTTAAAAATTTAACATAGTATTTTAACATATATTAGATTTTTAACAGAAAGGGGAAAGAATGCAGGATCAAGCGCTGAACCGGTACTGGAAAACCGTGGTGGACACGATTCAGGATGGAGTCATGGTCGTGGATGTGAACGGCACCATCGTTTCCGCCAACCATGCCCTGTCTCAGATTACCGGATATGATCAGACCGAGCTGATCGGGCAGCCCTGTTCGGTTCTGAATTGCAGCAGTTGCGAAACCGTGCTTGAAAGCACGGGTTGTCACTGGTGCCTGCTGTTTCGATCCGGTTGTCTGAAAATGCGAAAATGCACCCTGTTCCGCAAAGACGGAAGCCTGGTTCATATCATGAAAAATGCTTCGGTCCTTCAGGATGAAGCGGGTCAGGTGATCGGGGCCGTGGAAACCCTCACCGATATCACGGAGTTGATGGAAAAAGACAACCAGATCGAGGCCTTTCGCCGGGAACTACGATCCGAGGACAGTTTTCACGGAATGGTGGGCGTATCGGCGTCCATGCGCCGTTTGTTTGACCTGATAACAAATGTCGCGGCATCCGATGCGCCGGCGCTCATCCTGGGTGAAAGCGGCACCGGAAAAGAATTGGCGGCTCGTGCGATTCACCTGAATTCGGCCCGGAAAGAAAGGCCTTATGTTCAGGTGAACTGCGCAGCCCTCAACGAATCTGTGCTGGAAAGCGAATTGTTCGGTCATGTCAAGGGGGCCTTTACCGGTGCATACCAGAACCGGGAAGGCCGGTTCGAGGCGGCCAATGGGGGGGATATTTTTCTGGACGAAATCGGGGATCTGCCCTTATCGATTCAGGTCAAGCTGCTTCGGGTGCTGGAAGAAAAAGTGATCGAACGGGTTGGGGATAACCGGTCCATACCGGTCGATGTGCGGGTGATTACGGCAACCAACCGCAATCTCAAACAGTTGGTTGAAGCCGGTTCATTCAGAAGCGATTTTTACTATCGCATCAATGTGCTGCCGATTGTCCTGCCCCCGCTCCGGGAGCGAATCGAGGATATTCCGCTGCTGGCCGAAACGTTTTTCAGACGGATTCAACTGAAAAACGATAAGCCGATCCGGGGAATTTCACCGGAGGCCATGCTGGTCCTGGTCCGATACCCCTGGCCCGGAAACGTCCGGGAGCTGAAAAGCGCATTTGAATATGCATTTGTTACCTGCATGGACAGCCGGATTGATGTTCAGCATCTGCCGCCGGACATGGTCCGGGCCAGGGAGCAGCCCTTGGCGACGCCATCCGCGGATGTCAGCCTGGATGACCGGAAAAAGCGGGAACTGATTCAGGCCCTGGATCAGGCAAACGGCAACCAGTCCCTTGCTGGACGTATTTTGGGGATTTCGCGGGTCACGGTATGGAATCGCATGCACCGCTATGGCATTCGGTAATACCTCATGCAGGACGCTCGGTCATTTCATGTTGCATTCAAGATGATACCGAGGCGACAAGGAGGAAGCGATGCAAGCGTACTGTTTCAGTACGTTGAGGAGCCGACGACACGGCCAACGCTGGTAGCGCTTGAATGCGACTTGGAATCAGAATGTTTATAATGGTTATTGAATAGGATGGCATCAAAATTGCTTACTTAATCCATCAAGTCTTACCTCCAATTTGGCTTGGATCATGTCAACCAGTCGCTTCATGGGCTGGTTGACGCCCAAGCGCTGCAGAACACACCCTGGTCTTCATTCTTTTGAGTTGCATAATGGCACCTTTACCCCTGATATTGAGTTGCAAAATCGAGACTTGTGAATCTTTTTCAATGAGGAATTGACTGAAGCCAAGAAAGGAAACCGAAATGGAATTTAATGTAGTCATTATCGGAGGCGGGCCTGCTGGAATCATAACCGCGCTTACAGCCAAAAGCGTTAATCCGGAAAAATCTGTATGCGTCATCAAGGAGATCGGAGATGGTGTCATACCCTGCGCCATTCCGTACATGATGAACACCCTGGCGGATCCGAAACAAAACGCGATGGGCGATCTGCCGCTAAACAATGCGGGGATACAGGTTGTTGTGGGAAAGGCTGTCGCTCTGGATAAAGCAGCGCACACAGTTGCTCTGGAGTCCGGCGAATCGCTCTCCTATGAGCGGCTTGTCCTGGCAACCGGCACGGAGGCGGTGATGCCCCCCATAGCCGGCGTGAATAAAAAAGGGGTTTTTATCATTCAAAAGAGCATGTCCGCAATGACTGCGCTTCGCGAAGAAGTCGGGAAAGCAAAAAATATTGTAATCATTGGCGGGGGATTCATCGGAGCGGAGTTTGCCGACGAACTTTCAAAAATTCCCGGAAAGGAAATTCATGTCATTGAGATCATGCCAAAGCTCTTATACGCGGCGTTCGATGATGAATTCTGCGATGAAGTGTATCAGGTTTTAGATTCAGCGGCCGTGCGGGTGCATCTGAGCAGCGGTGTCGTCTCCATTGATGGCCAGGAGAAGGCAGCGTCCGTGGCCTTGGAAGGCGGAGAGTCAATTCCCGCGGATATGGTACTGGTAAGCATCGGGGCAAGACCTTCAATTGATTTGGCGAAAACGGCGGGCCTGCGTATCACCGACAATATGGGTGGATGATTACATGAGGACCGATGCTGAAGATATTTTTGCGGTGGGGGACTGTGCGTTAAAAAGGGATTTTTTCACAAGAAGAGAAGTTCCTGTCTGGCTGGCGTCAACCGCAACCGCGGAGGCCCGCAATGCCGGAACGAATCTTTACGGTATCCGGGTTTTGCATCAGATACAGGGAACGATCAGTGCTTTTTCCACAAAAATCGGTGACGTCTGCTTTGCCAGCACCGGGATGACCTATCGAACGTGCCTGAAGGAAGGTTTCCGCAATGTGACTGCAACTTGCGAAGCTCCGGACCGGCATCCGGGAACGTTGCCCGATGCGCACAAGCTCAAGGTAAAGCTTGTATTTGCGGACAGGTCGGGAATCCTCCTGGGAGGGCAGATATCCGGCGGTCCATCGGCAGGGGAATTGATCAACACGGTCGCGCTGGCAATCCAGAAGAAAGTGACCGTGCGTGAATTGGACATGATGCAGATAGCGACGCACCCGATGCTGACGTCGGCTCCGACTGTCCATCCCCTTATAAACGCAGCCCATCAGGCGCTGGCAAAAATGAGGGCTTCCCACAAGTGATAAGGCCCGGCCTGAGACAGCATCGTCCGGACAGCTTCTTCCCGCATCGGGTGGACGGCGGTGATGTTCAGGATGTCTTTTTCGATATCGCCGGTAAAGGCAAAGGCATCGCCCTCATAGCCGATCAGATATTCCACCTGTTTTGTCTTGTCGGCCAGGAGTTGATATATCCGGTTAAGAGTCGCTTCATCCGGGCAGCAAACCTGCCGCTGCGCCGGAGGACGGGTGGGAATGCTCAGATATGCCTGTGATGGCTGCAACGCCTGGAGAATACCGGCAACATCCTTCATGCAGTCATTGTTGTCGTTGAGCCCCCGGATGAGCATTGTTTCCGTTGCCAGTTTGCCGGCAAAAGCTTTGGCAAATGCAAGCATTCCATCCAGAATTCGGGACAGCTTTATGGCTTTGTGCGGCCGGTTGATTTGTCTCCAGATCGCTTCCTGAACCGCATCAATCTTCAGCGAAACCCAATCGGCCTTGCCGAGTTCTTCTCTGACATCCTCGCGCCATAGAAGCGAACTGTTCGTGATCACACCGACAGGCACATCCAGCGACTTCAAGAGCATGATTGCCTTGCCCAGATTCACATCCAGGGTAGGCTCTCCGTCCGGCACAAAGGTAAGGTAGTCGACGCGTTCCGATGCCTCCCTGGCTTTTGCCAGTCGGCATTGAACATCCCGGAAAATATCTTCGGGAGGATAGAAAAGGCGGCGATCATTCTGCATTTCTGTGGTTTGTCCCACCTGGCAGTAAACGCAGGAATACGTGCATATCTTGGCCGGAATGTTGTTGATCCCCAGGCTCTTTCCCAGACGCCGCGAGGGAACAGGCCCAAATGAGTATCGGTTGTTTGTGATCATGATGCTATTCTTCAACCTGTGGCTCCGGCGATGAAACGTGCCGGAACGTGCGCGTCAATCGGCAGCCCGCGCATCGGCCATGGGAAAGGCCCCGTTCGGGCATCGGACGTTTTCCGCATTTTTTATGCGGGTCATTTCACTCAATTGTAAGCTGCCATGATCTCCGGCGTCTCATGAAACAACGGCCCGGCGAGTTCCGCCATGTGACACTCTTTCCAGTAAGGCAGTTTTCCGTGAATATCCATATATTTCTGGGGGATGGGATGAGTACCGATGACTACCGGCAGTCCGTAGGCAGCTTCGATGAAGGTCTTGAATTGCAGGATACTCGGGCACGGTGGGTAGCCGACCACCAATCCGGTGGCCAGATGAACGGCATCGGCGCCGTTTTTCTTGAACTCGGCCGGGACATACTCGATGTTTCCGCCCGGGCAGCCGCCGCAGGTCGAGTACCCGACGATTTCCACCGGTTCTTCGGCAGGGTAGATCGAAAATGCGCCGCGGCGCTCCCGTAGCGCCCGAAAACACTTTCCCCCGCCGCAATCCTTGTAGCGGGCACAGATGATGATGCCGATTTTCTTCATTTTAATACTCCTTTGAATCCTCGCCGCTCAATTCAATAATGGGTTGAATGATTTCCTGCATGATAACAGCCGTGGGGGATGCTGCATACAGGCGGACAAACGCCTGACCGTTGTCGCAAGCTTCCGCGATGATTGGATCCATGGGGATGGCACCCAGAAACCTTACGCCCATGTCTTCCGCCATGCGCCGACCACCGCCCGAGCGGAAAATCTGGGTGGTTTCACCGCATTTCGGGCAGACAAAGCCGCTCATGTTTTCCACTACACCGAGCACGGGCAGGTGCATTCGCCTGCAAAAAGTGATGGATTTGCGTACGTCCACGGCGGCTACCTTCTGGGGGGTGGTGACCACCACCGCTCCGTCCAGCGTACCGATCAGCTGGCAGACCGAAAGGGGTTCATCGCCGGTCCCCGGGGGAGAGTCGATAATGAGATAATCCAGATCGCCCCAGACCACGTCTCTGAGGAACTGCTTGATCACGCCCATTTTCAAGGGTCCGCGCCAGATGACGGCATCATCAGGGCTCTCCAGCAAAAAGCCAAGCGACATGACTTTGAGCCCGTCCAAATCGATGGGAAACATGCCATCCTTGCATCCATCCGGCTTCCTGCCTTCCAAACCCAGCATGGTCGGAATGCTCGGCCCGTGTATATCCACATCCAGCAGCCCCACGCGTTTTCCTGCCATCATCAGCGCCGTGGCGATATTCACTGCCACGGTGCTTTTGCCCACGCCGCCCTTGCCCGACAACACGACTATTTTATGCCGGATACGACAAAGCCGCGATTGCAGCTTACGCCGTTCCTCAAATTCCTCCGGGCTCTCATCTTTTTTGCGCTGAGATGCCGAACAATCCTTTTTGCCACAGGTGCTGCAAGATGGCTGGGAGCTGGGTGCTTTTTGCATAGCGGTTACGACCTCCTCGAAAACTGGAAATTTTATATGTGATACTCATGAGAAAGTATTAACCAGCAAATTCCGTGCCTGATGGTCACCCTATGAAAGAGTTCGTTCATATTTAATTGAAATATTATTATTATTGGGGGTTGTCGACACGACCCCTGGAAGGTAGCGCCTATGAAAAGAACACGCAGTATCGCATAATGGCGACCTCTAATTTTTATAGGTTCCATAAATGCGACTCTATTTCTTTCTTATATTTTGACATCAATATATCCAAATTCATTTAAATACTTGATACATTCCATTTATAATAACCAATATCGGTTGTGTTTTCCGAAAGGCATGGGGTTTGCATGAAAAGCGGTTGGATTCGGAAGGATATCTTCAACACAGGAGGTAAACGTATGAAAATAGCTGTCACTTCCAACGGAACAACGCTTGACGATCAGGTAGAGGCACGTTTTGGTCGGTGCCCGTATTTCATTTTCGTGGATTCCGATACCCTGGTATTTGAGTCGATGCCAAACCCCAATATGTCTTTGGGAGGCGGCGCAGGCCCCCAGTCGGCGCAGTTGATGGCTGCAAAAGGCGTATCGGTGGTATTGACCGGTAACTGCGGATCCAACGCCTTTCAAACTTTTGGTGCAGCGGGTATTCAGGTAATTACGGGGGTCAGCGGCCGGGTACGCGAGGCCGTGGAGAAATTCAAATCCGGTCAATTGGCGCAAGCTGTTGCGCCGACCGTACAAAGCCATTTCGGGACGCGACGTGGCATGGGGGGTGGCAAGAACTCAGGGGGTGGTCGGGGCGGAGGTCGCGGCATGGGCAGTTGCGGAGGTTTTCCCGGTCTTTAACAGTGAATTTTATTATTGCAGGATCTGAGCTGACAACCCGATGCGATTCAAGACAGGCTTAGCGATTTGGCTGACAGCAGTGCAGGAATCCTTGATTGCAGGGGAGAAAATAATCATGAACGATCGAATAGATGATTTTATCAGTGGACTTCAGGAAAGAATTTTCGAGGAGACCCGAGCGGCCTATGGTGAGGTTGGTTTTCAACGGTGGCGCAACCCCTTGTATAGGGGGCCCATGGATAATGCGGATGGATATGGCCGCCTGACCGGCACATGTGGCGACACCATGCAGATTTTTCTAAAATTTGAAAAAGAAAAAGTCAAGGCGGCCTCATTTTTAACCGACGGATGTGGATCCAGTGCTGTTTGCGGATCATTGGCAGCAGAGCTGTCTGTTGATAAAACACCGGATGAATTGATGGATTTCTCCGGTGAAAAAATACTGGATGTTCTGGGGATTTTCCCCGAAGCGGACAGGCATTGCGCTTTTCTGGCCGCGGAAACGGTCCAGGCTGCCGTTGAAGATTACATGAAAAAGCGGGTCATGCGGAACATCGGGAATTCAGCAAGCTTAAAATGATCAACGGAAGTCTGAAGCTGATGAAATTGCCGGATAGATCATGGTTGACAATTGACGGTAGTTTTTTTAAACAGGTCGATATATGAAATATGACACAACGAAGCCATTATTATCCGGCTCTTTTCTCAAACCCTTAAAAAGGAGAACTTCATCGTGCAACCCATTCGATTTTTCCGTTGCATTATCCTGATTGCGTTTATGACATTCGCCATGGTTCAGATTCAGAATGTATGTGCAGAACCTCAGGGTCAGCTTGTCATGTTTCATGCCGGCAGCTTGTCCATGCCGTTTAATGACATGGAAAAGGCGTTTGAAGCAGCCTATCCCAAAGTGGATCTGGTTCGGGAAGGCAGCGGCAGCCAGCAGGCGGCACGCAAGGTGACCGAGTTGAAAAAATCCTGTGATATCGTGGCTTCGGCAGACTACAAGGTCATTGACAAGCTGTTGATTCCGGAATTTGCAGACTGGAACATCCGTTTCGCATCCAACCAACTGGTGTTGTGCTACACCGATAAAAGCAAATATGCGGATCAGATCAGTGCAGATAACTGGTATGATATCATCCAGAAAAAAGGGGTTTCATGGGGGCATTCAGATCCCAATCTGGACCCTTGCGGGTATCGCGCCCTCATGGTGATCCAGTTGGCTGAAAAATTCTATCAGAAGCCCGGATTAAATGATGCCGTTCTGGCCAACCGGCCCCAGTCCAATGTCCGGTCCAAATCTGCTGAACTGATATCCATACTTCAGACCGGAAACATGGACTATGTCTGGGAATATCTGTCCGTCGCCGTGCAGCATGGCCTCAAATATATCGTCCTTCCGGATAAAATCAATCTGGGGAACTACACCCAGGATGACTATTATTCGCAGGCTGCGGTGAAATTGGCTGGAAAAGAGCCGGGAACCGTCATGGAAATCAAGGGGGATTCCTGTACGTATGGCGTGACCCTGATCAAAAATGCGCCCAATCCGGAAGCGGCCATTGCGTTTCTGAAATTCATGCTGTCGCCGGACGGCGGACTCAAGATTATGAAAGACCAGGGGCAACCGCCGTTTATTCCCTGTATAGTACCCAGCGCCCAGATGAAGGAGAAACTGCCGGCTGAATTGAAACCGCTGGTTGAAGTGAAAAACTAAGGGCCCGCATTCTTCAGGTTTTACGCAAAACGCTCTTTCAGATCAGCGGGTTTACCTTGACCTGAACCTGAGGCTAGGGTACCATTTCCGCATCATGAAACGCGATATTCCTAAGCATAAATCGCTGCAATGCCTTTCTGCGCAATACAGCATGCCGTTCGTGGAATACGACGAAAGACTTCTGGCTCCAGCCAGCGTCCTTCAAAAAGTGGATCTGGAGCAGCTCAGGGAAGAACTCTGGTTTCCACTCTCAATTCATGAAAGAACCGCGACAATTATCGTCTGCAAACCGCCTGACCCTGCCCTGGATGCGGTGTGGCGCAATATTCTCGGGGTTGACACCCTGAAACTGTTGATTGCACTGCCTTCCGATATCATTGCCATCATCGAAAATCATCAGGACATCAATTCGGGCTTTCCCGCCTCCAGCAGCAGAACTTCTTTGGCCAGGCTGCGCAACTGGTTTGCGGATTACCGGGTAATGATGGCCAAACACCGGACGATTCTGGCAAAAGGCAGAACCGGCCTGGCATTCATGCGCACCGGAATCGCTTTCATCTCCGTCAGCCTGTCGCTGTTCAGGTTATTCGGCTTCGGATATCTGACCGCTCCGGAAATTCTGCTTCTGGGCTGCGGCGTTGTGATGGTTTTCGACGGCTACACCTGGTATCTTCCCGCCCGCAAAATCGGCAGAAAAACCGTTTCGGCTATGATAACGGAACCCACTTTCGGCTCCACATGCCTTGAACAGACACATTCGGCAGACGGCGCCGGCTACAGGCGCACCCCCGCCATTCCCGGTGCGCAGCTGGCCAGAACACGCTGGAACAGACTTACTCCGGTTCAGAAACGCCGCTTTCTGGCCATTGACAGAACGGACATGGCGGAAGAACGCTCCATTCTGGCCGGTTTTCGCACCATCCTGGCGCAGTCCCGCACCGGGCTTGCCTTTACGCGCACCGGGATTGCGTTTATCGGGCTGGGGATCGCATTTTTAAGGCAGTTTCACGCCGGTCCCTGGACCGTATTTGACGCCGTCCTGATTCTGACCGGCATTGTCATGATGCTTGAAGGATTTCACTGGTATTTGCCGGGCCGTCATGCAGGCAAATACAGCTCCGACGGTCTGGAAAAAGCCCAAAAGCGGGCCTCCATCTGGGAATTCATGTTTCCCCCGTTTCACCGGTACATCAGTCCGAATGATCTTCCCTCTCCCCTTCAAATCAGCGGAACCCATGCACCGGGCATATGGGGCACCACGGGACTGGCTCTGGAGCGAACCCTGATAGCGGACAGACGTAATGTCAAGGCCAGGCTGCGGACAGTGATGGCTCAGTCCCGAACCGGCCTGGCTTTTATTCGAACCGGCACCAGCCTGTTTTCCGTAGGCGCGGGACTGCAGGTTTTTTTCGGCTTCCAAAATATATTCTGGACTTGTTTTCACATGGTGCTGATCGGTGTCGGGCTTACGCTGATGGCCGACGGGTCTTACTGGCATTTCCCCGCGGAAAAAATCAAAAAACAGTTTCCGTATTGCTACGGAGACATGGAAATCGCTTTTCCGGATTACGGGAAGCCCTCAGGCGACTGGTCAAAGGTGGTATTCAGTCATGAAGACATGTGAACCAGAAGATCACGATGTCGAAAGGTTCGGGTTGCTGGCAACCTGGAATATCATTGATGAACGGACACTTCGTACTGCCAGTATCGCTGCGGGCGTTCGATCGGTCAGTATTGAAAAAATTCTTCGGCATGGGCTGAATATTCCCAGACGCAGGCTTCTGGATGCGCTTGCCGAATACCATCACTGCGATTGGATCGAGTATGATGAACGCACCCCGGTGCCTCCAGATCTGCTGGCAGGGCTCGATGCCGACGCCCTCTGTGAAAACCTCTGGTTTCCGGTGATCCGGGATTCAGACACCGTCATTATCGCAGCCAATGATCCCGACGATCCTTTCGTCATTGACCAGGCAAAACGCATGGTCCACGCCGAAACATATGAATTCCGGGTGGCGCTTGCCGAGGATGTTCATTTCTTTATCCAGGATTTTTTAAATGGTGCCCCTCAACATTTGATTGGCAACGAGAGAACCGGTCTTGCATTCTGGCGCAATGTCATGTCCAGATGGCGCACCCGGCTGGCCTGTTACAGAACGGACTTTGCCATTGCCAGAACGCATTTTGGGTCCCTTCGCTGGGGACTGGGCCTGATAACGACCGGCAAGATGCTGATGCACTTGAAAGCCACCCATTTCTGGATCCTGTCCAGTTGGGCAATTATCGCCACGGGCTTGGGGCTGCTCATCGCAGGCGGGGCAAGTTATTTCAAAATCAAAAAATCCATCGTCCGACCTCCGGCTCCGCAAACGCTTATCGAGGTAAGTGCTGCGACGCTGTACTTTCTGGAAAACTATCAGTTTGCTGAAAAACCCCAAACCGGCCCTCCCAGACGGCAGACCATGCTTTCGCGCCTGTTGGAACTTCTGCCCAATTCCTGTGTTTACATCGAAAATTCCACGGACAATAAAGTTCGTTCCTATCTGGCCCATGAAAGGACATCCCTGGCGGCACAACGTACGGTTCTGGCCTGTTATCGGACGATTTACGCCCGTGCCCGTACCGGACTATCCTTTATTCGTACCGGCACCACTTTTGTCGGGATCGGCGTCGGCCTTGTTCAGTACTTCAGCTTCAGTCTGACGACCATACTGGATTATTTCATCATTCTGGCGGGAATTATAATGATTGCCGACGGTTTCATCTGGTACTGGCCGGTCAGAAAGGAGCAGAGAGAAGCTTTTGAATTGATCGGGACTTTCACAAACGGGGAAACATGATGAAGATCGTCCACAAAATCATCCTTGCCAATACATTCAATATTCTTCTGATTGCGCTCACGGGTTTTTTTGCCTATCAGAATCTGGATCTGCTGCTGACCAAGCTGCGGTATGTGGAAATAGCCGATGATCTGAACGCATCCTTTCTGGAAATGCGGCTCTCCGAGAAGAATTACTTTCTGTATCGGGATGCATCCGCGCTTAATGACATTCAGAACAAATTGAACCAAAGCAAAGAGGCGATGGCCTCCGCCAGGGATGACATTGTTCGCGCGATAGGCGCCGCAAATTATCAACTACTGGAATCCAGCACCCATGCGTATCTTCAGGTAATCCGCGGTGCGGACAGCAACGCCCCGGCATCGGATCAACTCCAGTCCAATATCCGGGAAGCCGGCCAGAAATTGCGGGAGTTCTCCGATCAGATAACCAAGCTGGAAAGAACCAATGTCAACCGGATTATTGCTGAATCGCGCACCGGACTGTTTACTTCCCTGTTTCTGATTCTGTTTTCAGCCCTGGGGGTCAGTCAGTTGATATCCGGTAGAATCCTGTCGTCACTCAAGGAAATCGAAAAAGTGGCGCACGCTATATCAGAAGGCAATTTCAATAAAGTAAACACCCGTGTTCAGTCCAAAGAACCGGGTCTGCTGATGAAAACATTTTCCGGAATGAGATGGTTTTCTTTTTTTCATTCAACCCCATCGGATGAACTGGGTTCAGTCATGAAAGCCATCAACTCCATGTCCGAAGATCTGAAAAAACATGAAGAGCTAATCATCCAATCTAAAAAACTGGCTTCCATCGGTATTCTTACTGCAGGGGTCGCACACGAAATGGGGAACCCGCTCAACAACATCTCTATGATGGCCCAGGCATACGCGGAACTCTATGATGATCTCAGCCGGGAAGACAGGCTGGATTATATGAAAAAAGTGGATGAGGAAACCGACCGGATCAAGGATATCGTCAAAAATCTTCTTGATTTTTCAAAGCCGAAAAAACCGAACCGAAATGAAGCGCACATTAATGAAGTGGTTCAAAAAAGCCTCAAGCTTGTCCAGAACATGATCAGCATCTCCAATATCGAAATCAATATCAGTCTTGAGGATGGGCTTCCTGTCGTGTTCATCGACATCAACCAGATCCAGGAGGTGCTGATCAATCTGATCACCAACGCCATACAGGCCGCATCCTCCGGGGATGAACTCCGTATTGCCACCCGACAGGGAGCGGATGCGGATCATGTGGAAATCGAGGTCAGGGACACCGGAAAGGGAATTCCCCCAGAGTTTCTGCCCCATGTGTTCGATCCGTTTTTTACCACAAAAGAAGCCAGCGGCACCGGGCTGGGATTGTTTGTCAGCTTCGGCATCATCCAGAACCATCAGGGCAACATCCGGGTCCACAGCGAACTGGGTATGGGAACCTGCTTCACCATCGAACTGCCGGCATATACAAAAAAAGGAGGCCAGGGATGAGCGGTCATAAAATCATTGTTATTGATGATGAGAATATCGTGGGTAAAATGATCAAGGCCACATTCGAAAAAGACGGTTATCATGTGGAAACTTTTTTGAGCGCGGCTCCGGCACTGGAAAGACTAAAAGAAGAGCCTTTTGATGTGATCATCACGGATCTTAAAATGAAAGGGATTGACGGGATGGAAGTGCTGAGGATCGTCAAAAAGGAGTCGCCCGCCACCAAGGTTATCATGATCACGGCCTTTGCCAGCATGGATTCGGCCATCGAGGCGGTTCGCGGAAAAGTGGATGATTTTTTCCCCAAACCATTTAAGATCAAAGACCTCAAGGCCTGTATCGAGCGGCTGCTCGGCCCGTGATGTTTTCCGGCTCGTCAAGCAAGTCGATCAGCCGCTGTAAACCGGTTGTTTCGCTGCATCTTGGTGAATTCATCAGCCATGAGCGGCCTGGTTTCGATCAGTGAAATTGTTCTGGGAAATATCAAGCTGCCATCGGAGAAGGCAAAAAAATAATCCCCTTTTTGGAAAACATCCGAAACCTCTTTGGTATTCCGATAGCCATTGTACACGATATGGGCCGTGGCATGCAAATACTTAACCGGACAATGCTGGTCTGGGGTGGTGTTTTTCAAGCTTAAAATGCCCATTTTGCCATGGAAACGGACTTGTTAAGAGGTGAGATCCTGGGGTCTGAGCTACCTGATTAGGGATTTTCGGCCTGCCCCACATCGGCCCACTCGGCAAGCATCATCGCATAACCGGGATCGAGATGATCCGTGGAATAGGCAAACTGATTGCCGATTGATGTGGTTAAGTGCGCGATGTCCCGGTATGGGGGTTTGTCCATCATTTCCTTCAGGCAGTGCGTGATTTCGTCATTGCTTAAGTTGAAAGGAGAGTATTTAAAAAGTGAAAGCGGGACCGGACGTGGATAGTGCCTTGAATGTTCTCGGATCACCTCAGCTATCATCTTAAGCGGTCCCTCTCTTTTGAGCAGCATGACCCGGGCGTATGCGCCGGTCATGAACCGTTCGGAGAAATACCAGGCGCCGCCGGAGTCGTCCAGGATCACTTCGATGTCATCGTGGCTTAAGATGGTTTCCTGAATGAGCGCGGGAAATTGGACCGGCTCTGTTGCCGGCCCTGAGACGGGGAGGGGTTGACCGCCGAATTCAGCTTCAAAATCCGACAATGGTAGCAATTCTCCCGCTCTGCTGCTTTTTCTTATGAATTCGGCAAGTTCAACGGTTTCTTTCACGCGATCAGCCCCTTTTTGTCCAGTTCCCCGGCAACGCTTGCGAGTCCCAGCCGGCGATAGGTTTCTCTGGTGGGGGAGCCGGTCTCCTTGTCCCATCCGGCTTCTTCGTAAAACATGCGCATCGCGGTTTCTATGTCTTGTTTATCCATCTGAATGGTGCCCCTGGTGAAGGGTATCCGGTCTTTATCATCCCCATAAACCCAATCCGGAAGGGAGCGTACCTGTTCTGGATCATACATATATCCGTAGGTATAGGAGTAATTGTAGGCGAAGTAGGCCAGTTTGGAAACCGCGGCTGCCTCGTCGGGAAGCATACGCCGGATGGATATGTCAAAGGGTGTCGATATCTGTTTACTGACATCTTCAGTGCAAACCGATTCAGCCGAGAAATCCATTTTGGTGAACATCTCCTCCAGCACCAGCTCGAACTGACCGGCGAGATGGTCTTCGCCGCCGACAGCCCGGATAAATGCCGTCGTGGCGGCTTGCAACACCGACAAGGCTGACAGTTCGTTGGCTATGGTAATAAATGACTCCATAGTTATCAAGACTCGAGTATAATAGTTCTCAGTTCCGCGGACGGATATAACACTTCAAATCTCCTCAACATAGCCTTGAGAGAAGGTATGACCCTGACGCCAACGTTTGAACTGTGCAGCCGGCTTTTGCGTCCGCACCAGTGAGTTGTTATGCGCTAAGTTGCCAGCCCTCACCAACGCCATTTAACGTTTCATAATCTCTTTAAAACACTCCAGCCCCGCTTCTATGTTTTCAATGATTTCACTGGCAAGAATGTCGGGGTCGGGGAGATTGTCCAGGTCCGCCAAACTTTTGTCCTTGAGCCAGAAAATGTTCAGGTTGGTTTTGTCCCGTGCGATGATCTTTTCAAAAGTGAATCTTCGCCATCTGCCCATTTCCTTTTACTGATGCTTCCAAATGGGATCAAAAGGGGCAAGAGACACAAAAGATTCCACCAACTCAGCCCGACAGATCCAAGACCGCCGTATGACCAGATGGCCCAGGCTATAGATAAGAAGAATATTCCATAGGGCGCAAGCATGAGCTTCCAATAGGGTGTTGATGGAAATCGCCATGGTGCAAAGAAAACGATAGTAACAAGAGCAACGCCAGTCAAAGCTATTCCCGATAAACCCTGCTCAAACTTTTTCTGATAAAGAAAAACAATAGACAGTGTGATCACCCAGATAAATCCCCCTATCCAACCGGCAGTCCAACCTATCTTTTCACCCCGTCTGTTCCTCCTCATGAACATTTCCCCGAAACGTTATGGAGTTTGATTGCAAACTCCGTCCCTGTGATTCCGGAAAGCAATTCAATATCCGCCTTCCAGCTGGACAGAAAATTCCATCCATCCTATTTTCGGGCAACCGTTTTCGCCCGATTCAAGCTGGTACTTTTTAATGGTCAATATCCCCCGACCGAAATGCCGAATGTCTTCTATTTCCCCGGGCGTTACGGCGCTACTTGCGTTCGGCCCGGCAATGCGCTTGCCCACTTCCGGGGAAAAAATAAAATTTCTTGGATTGGCAGGGCCAGCTTCGGCGAGATGGGGACGCGGGACGCAATCGGAAGGATTTTCGGATAAATGCCAGCCTTCAATCTCTCTCGGATTGGGGGCAAAGTGCAAAGGCGGGGTCAGCCGCGCCAGGTTTTCGTCGCTCCCATATTCTTTGATCAGGATTTGCCATCCGTCCGACATCGGCTCGAGGATGAACTCGAAACAGAAACCAAATGGGCGATAGAATCTTTTCCCATGATTGACACGGCCCGAGAATGTTTCACCAAAACGAGGATATAGAAATTTACGTTTGAATTCATCCAAAGCCATGCGTTTTGCCTGTGACTGTGTGCCATCTATACTGCCGATGACTTCGCTATTTGCTACACGGAGCCAATACTCTCCGCAATGCGAAAGCGCCCAACCCTCACCGGGCTTAGCTCCTGGCCCATTTAGGGCCAATATCCATTCGCTTTGCGGCGTAAAGCCTTCGAGTGTCGGTCGGCAGTGCATCCCATCTCCCATCTGAACAACCATTCCGGAATCAAGTATCGCCCCCTTTAACGTTTCCAAAACGAGAACGTCCATGGTCGGCGATGGTCCGGGATGATGGCGAATAATCCTGCCATGAATTACCAGAGGAGCCTCCTTTGATACTGCAATGAAAGGGCCATTCCATGCGCAGGAACACGCGCCCGCATAAAAAGGATACACAAAAAAGCCGGTTCCGATCAATAGACACCATGGCGCTAATTTTTTCATCTCAGGGCCGCCCTTGACCTTCCAGATAAACAAATGCCTGTGCCTCCAGATCGTCAGCGATGCAAGAAATCAGGAGATTGGTTGATGATCTGGCCAAGTCTATCGCCTCCCGATAACGCCTTGCAAGGATTGGCCAGAGACCTTTCTCGTGTCTGGCCCGTGTGGCCTCATCAACCGGCCCCTCACTCATACCCTCCCACTCAGTCATAAGGGGCACCGCATAGGCAAAGGCTTCCGCCTCATGTCGAACATCCTGTCCAAGAATGGAGATCATTTGCTCGATCATATTGCGTCGCCTTACAGGCACCGCTTCATCCGGAGAGGAAGGGACCTCAAATGCCCAAAGATTAGAGTCCGGGGCAATGGCATCAAGATATTTCCGGACGCATGACTGTCCAGCCTTCTGGTAATTTGCCCGATTAATTTCCTTTGCCGGTCGCAACCCAATTAAAACAACTTCCGACAGCGAGGGAGAGTGCAGCGGGTCTGCCTTTTCATTGCTTTATTGCCCAACGCTAAAATCAGCGGCGGCTGAAAGACGTCCGCTGGATTGTCTTGTTGTGCCATGTTTTCCATTCTTCTCTTTGCCTCTTTTCAATGACTGACCTCTCTGTATTCGTCTGGATGATAGTGCTGATCGACGAATATCAAACCGCTTACGTCAAAGCCAAGTGCCGCTGCCTTTGCTATGAGGGTATCCTTCAGATCGTTCTTTATTTCAGAGTCTCTGGATAGAATCCATAAATAGGATTCGTCAGGCCCGCAAACTAGCGAATAGCGGTAATGCTCATGATCAAGTTCGAATACAATATATGAACCGTAAAAGGGTCCGAAGAAGGAAACTTTTAAGTAACCCTTATCTGTCCCCTGAACGAAGTATGCTTTCCCTTCAGCCTGTTTCCACGTCTTTTCTTTTTCAGAGTAACCACGGTTCAATACCCTTACACCGCCATCATCCCTCATGGTGTATTGGGCGGTTACCCGAGTTAGACCCCGTTCAAAAGAATGATCTATCCTCGCAATTTCGTACCACTTGCCCAGATACCTCTCCAATTTGAAATTATCAACGGGCTTCACTTTTTCAGGTATGCCGACACATCCGAATAAGAAGAGGAATAAAACTGTTGCTATATTTCTCACCTTATACCCCTCCTGTGTTTCGACCTGCAAAACCCCATGTCCCGGTCATCTGCTGAAAGAAAGCCGTCAGCTGAAGCAGCTTGCCCGCTCCATCGACTACCCTTGATCTGAGTGATCTTGGGCTTTGCCTTCCGTATTCCTGTCCTTATCGCCGGGTTTCGACAGCTTTGCCAAGATGGTATCAAGTTTTCTATCCAGGTGACCAACAGACACGCTATTTCTATAAGCCATAATGATGAGCTTAGCAGATACAAGGAATACACCGGCTTCAAGGAACAGATCATGTGATAGTCCCTTGGTAAAAAGCGCGGCAATGAACAAAGCAAGAGTTATAGCTGCCACCAAGAAAGATCCACGGTCAATAGACTTATTCATTTTTATATCCTTAGCTAACGCCGGTTTGTCAGCATTGTTTGGTGCCAACAACTTTGTGATGATACTGGCCTTGAATTCGTCAGGATATTGTTTCATGAATAATCCTTACACTATCGCCCCCTCAAGTTCAAACAAAACCCATTATTGGGAGACGACATCTATCCTGACACAGAGGGTTCCATGTGTAAGGTCCCATATTCTAAGGGTATAAAAGAGTATGAAGTTTTCAGAATAGATTGACAAGCAAAAATGAATTATCAGATTAAATGGGCCTCTGTTTGAGGCCCATTTAATTTTGGAAGGGAAGGACAGCCAAGCTTTGAGCGGCAACCGCTGTCTTTCCATCCGACCAGGGCTTTTATAAAGAAACCCCAGAAAGGTGAAGCTATGATAATATCTGTTCCTGTTGATATCAACCTTCTTTTGGATTTACTCCGTAAATTTCCATGGCCCAGGCCGGATTGTTGCCCCGAATGTAACAATCCGAAGTTATGGGGACATGGATTTGCGGATAGTTTCTTTGATTTTGCAAAAAAAGCCATCCCTCTCAAGCGTTACATCTGTCCCAATTGCGGGTGTGTGATCAATCTCAGGCCGTAAGGGTATTTCAAACGGTATCAAGCCTCGATTGACACGATTCGCGGCAGCATCGATTCCATATCGACCACAGGTAAAGCCATTAAAGATATCGCCCGGCAGCGTCAACGGCACTGGTTCGTTGCTTTGAAACGAAAAGCCGCCGCCGCGTTTGGTATAAATACGGACCTGAAACAGGCATTTGAAAAACTGATTGCAGGCGTCGTCATACCCGTTAGCCGGGCCATTTAATCTGAATGCAAAATCAATTGGTTATACACCCACCTTAGAGTGTCATCGACTGAAATTCTGATTTGTTTTAAAAGGGCTGCGCTGGATATTTTACCAGCCTAAAACCCAAAAAACAGGAGGATTTCAGTATGACCGAAGACGAAAAACAGAGAATCGCCACCTTTTGCATGTCATTGCAACTTCGGGCGCCATTCTCGAACTCTACCGCCAAATCGCCTCAGCCCTCGGTCTTGCCAGAGTGACCACTTCCAAGGCGCTGATGACATCCATGATTCGAGCCGAAATCAAAGATCTTGTATCTTCAAAAAAACTCAAGCCGATCCTGATTATCGATGAGGCTTCCCTGCTGCGCCTGGAAGTCTTTGCAGAACTGCACACCCTTTTACAGTTCGAACAAGATGCCAAACCCTACCTGCCTGTCATCCTTGTCGGACAGGCTTCCATTATCGACAAACTCTCATTTCGAAACTCATCTGCCTTGGCCTCAAGGGTCATCACCAGATGCCATCTTGAAGGCCTCAACGAAAAACTGAACCGATATTTTCTTTCCAACTGGCGGCTGGCTATCCTCGATCTGAATAAAGGCTGCTGGCTCCTTGAACCCAAACCAGCTTTGATTCCTTACCTCAAAGCTGAAAATGCCAATGGCATGCATATCCTCATTCAACCCAAAGACCCCTCAACCTACCTCCTCGCTGATGATCTGTCAGGCACCCTGCTTTTGGCCCATCACAAACTCCCAGATTCTTCCCCCTTGCCAAACTCATCTGGATCGACTGGAATCATCAGACCCTGATCCCTGATGCCTTTTATACTCCACAGACACACCAACCTGCTTCTCTTTCCCATCAACCCCTTTTGGGGGGCGTGTGTCAAAGTCTTTCCAGAAATCGCTATCAAAAAAACAATGAGTCCGAAACCGATTTCGCTTATACGCTGGCCCTGATCCGAAACGGATTCTCAGATGACCAGATCCGCTCCCGTATCTTGGTCGAAAGAACAAACTGGAACCATCACCAGGGCGAAAAAAAACAAGCACAGTACATGAACCGTACAATTCGTCGTGCAAGAGAAATCGCTCAAAAATCCGTTTAAACATTTAAAGTGTCTTCGTATTTATTTCAAATAATGTGAAATATTATCAGTTTGTACTAAATAATCAGATAATTAAGGTCCATATAATCTGAATTCCAACAGTGGGGCACCCGAATTACTACAGGAAATTCAGGTTCAGGAACATGTCCGGACTTGTGCATGAAGGTGTGCCGCACGAGGTCTTCTTCGCGCTTTCTTTCGACGGGCATACACCGCAGGGCACCGTCGCTTTCCACGAAGGATTCAAGGCGGATGGCCGATCATCATGATGTTTTTATTAAAGTTGCATGGATGCAACTTTAAACATGATAATGAGTTGCACAATTGAGACTCTATTTTTTTATCCGGATAAACGCTTTTGTTTTATCGGTTTAAATGCTTGTAAAATCGGATGGCTGCATCATGACACCTTTTTTTGCAGTCTGGCATGGATTGTGCTTTTTTGATATGCGGTAGCCCGTGGAAATTCCCCCAGCAGGGGCATTATCTATTACGCAAAAGCATTCGGGAATGCTGTAATCAATAAAAGAAAGGAGGCATGAAATGCCAGGAAGAGATCAAACAGGGCCTATGGGAATGGGCGCGATGACCGGACGCGGCGCCGGGATGTGTGCCAGAGTCGGCATGTCCGGAAATGAGAATGCCGTTCCGGGAAGAGGCTTTGGTATGGGTCATGGTCGCGGACGGCGAAACAGGTTCTACGCCACCGGCATGCCGGGATGGATGCGTTTCGGCGGGTATGTCGCGCCATATCAGAATCCGCAATCCAGCAGCATGGAAAGACAGTCGCTTGAAAGTCGGACAGAAGCGCTGCAGGCGGAGCTGAATGCCGTCAAGAAGCGCCTTTCCGAAATTGAAATGATAACTGCGGCGAAATGATCACCGCAGTTCTTGCAGAAAATGTTTAAAATATTGCCCCGTCGGGGTCCGGTGACATGATCAAGAAGTCGAAAGAAAAAACTTGGGCATCGGCTGTCTCGACGGGTTCATGTATTGACATTTCATTTATGCCAGTTTTTTGCCGGCGCCCGGTCCGGGTGCAATTCCGAAGATTTCCTCGATCTTTAGAATGATGACTCCCTTGGATTTCAGGGGAAATCCGGCCTTGTTGCTCATTTCCTCGATCCACTGTGCCGTTTCTTCAAATCTCTTGCCCTTGGTTTCAATGGTAACCGTGCCCTTCAACTGGTATCCTTCCCGCCCTTCCCAATACGTTACCGCAACATGGGGGTTTGCTTTCATGTTGGCCAGGGTCTTGTTTAAGAACTGGTCGGATATGAGAATGGTTTCATCATCGATGATTTTTTTCGCCCCTACGGGAACTGCGTTGGGTATGCCGTCTATGCTTGCCGTGGAAAGCACCACAGGGCGGACCTTGTTAAAGAGCTCCTTCATGCGTTCAGTCATTTTGGCCATAATCATTCCTTCCTTTTGAAATGTTATTAATACCGCTCTATCAAAGCGGCTTTCCGGCATCAACAATCAATGATATGAATTCAATATTCCCGCCCTGATTCCGATGGTCCTGTAGCAGGGAACGGAATGTGATTTTCCGCTCTTTTGGTTGCAGCATATTTAACGATCTCTTTCTTTATTTTAACGGCGTCCTGTCCTGTATGGCAAATATCATGCGGATGATCAAGCACAATTAATTGCTGTGATGATATTGACAATTTCAATACGAATACCCTATATATCCAGGAACCGGAAACCATCACAGTCAGATGAAACAAGAGGGGTTCCCATGCCATTGACCAACGGCTGGACCATTGTACTGATCGACGATGAAGCGGACATCCGCGATGTCATGACCCTGTCGTTACAAGACTCCGGATATCGCGTGTTGTCAGCGCCGGATGGTCAATCCGGGATCAGGCTGTGTGAAGATCACAACCCCCAGATGGTCATTACCGATATACGCATGCCGGGCATGGACGGCATTCAGGTGCTGCAGGTTTTAAAGGAACGCCTGCCGGATATCGAGGTCATCGTCGCCACGGCTTTCGGCGAAATGGACCTGGCAATTCGCGCCCTTCAACTGGATGCATCTGATTTTATCACCAAGCCCATTGGTGACAGCGCGTTGTTTCTGGCTCTAAGCCGCGCTCAGCAGCGCTATACCTCCCGAAAACAGATCAAGGATTACACCCGACTGCTTGAAACCGAAAACGCCCGAACCACCCAGGAACTGAGCGCAACCATCGCATTTCAGAAAAACTTGATCGAAAGCTCCATGGATGGGATTCTTGGATGTAATGAAACCGGAAAGGTGATGATTTTTAACAAAGCCATGGAACGGCTTCTGGGATACGCCAAAAAGGATGCGCTGGATCTGGGCCTGGATCAGGTTTTTCCTCCGGAGGAACGGATTCGTTTCAACTCGGTTCTTGCCAGCGAGGCCTACGGCGGGAAAAACAGGCTGTTTCTGCATGAGACCAGCCTGCTCACCCGCACGGGAAGCCGGATTCCGGTCCAGATATCGGCTGCAGTGCTCACGGTAGATAAAACAATCAGCGGTCTGGTCTGTTTTATCCGGGATTTAAGAGAGCTCCGGCGTCTGGAGCAGGAAATGTCGGATCAGGCCAGAATTCTTCATCAGGATAAAATGATGTCTCTGGGGCGCCTGGCTGCAAGCGTTGTTCATGAAATCAACAACCCGCTGGCCGGCATTCTCAATTACATTTGCCTGATGCGCCGAATCCTGGATCGCGGTCTGCTGACAGCCGACCAGCAGTTTAAATTCAAACAGCACCTGGAGCTTGTCGAAAGCGAAACCCGCAGATGCGCCCAGATCGTATCGGGCCTGCTGACATTTTCCAGAAAATCCCCTCCCGCATTTACCCAGGTTCAGGTCGATGACCTGATCAACCGCTGCATCCTGTTAAGCCAGCACAAAATCCAGCTCAGCCGCATTTCCAAAACGGTTTTCATCCCGCCATCTTTGCCACCGGTTCCGGGAGATTTCAATCAATTGCAGCAGTGCCTGATCAATCTGCTCTTTAACGCCATAGACGCCATGCCCGGCGGCGGCATCCTTGAAATTTCGGCGGGTGCGGATTTGTCCCAAAAAGAAGTTTTTATTCAGGTAAAGGATTCCGGCCCCGGTATTTCACCATCGGATCTTCCCCATATTTTTGAACCGTTTTATACAACCAAGAACGAAGGCTATGGGGTAGGGCTGGGACTTTCAACGGTTTATGGTATTATGGAGCGGCACCACGGCAGTGTGCAGGTGGAAAGTCAGGTTGGCAAAGGAACGACATTTACCCTGAAACTCCCGGTTGAAGAGAGAGATCATGAGAACCGATCCGCCTAATGTCGACAAAAACATTCGAAGCGACCAGTGGCTGAATGTTCTGGATGAATTGAACATCGGCGCCCTGGTCATCGATCTTCAAAGGCGAATTACCGCAATGAACTGTACGGCTCAGGCTCTTCTGGGCCTGAGGGAAGATGAAGCCCTCGGAAAGGATTGCCGGGAGGTGTTTTGCGGCGTCCCCTGCATGGTGAAGTGTCTGTTCCACGATGGAGAGGAGTGGGACGGAGAGACTTCCCCGGCTGTTTCCGAAAGCAAAGATTCCCAGCGGCTCCTTACCCGCCTCGCCACGCTCATTTATGATACGAAAGGCCGGGTGTCGGGATGCCTGACTATTCTTCAGGACCACTCTCCCATTGTCGATCTCATCAACCGGGTTCATTACGAAGAACGCAGCCTGAAAATGATTCTGGAAAATCTGGATATCGGCATTTTTACGGTCAACAAGGGAGGCCACGTTACGTTTTTGAATGCCGAAGCGGAAAAAATTACCGGCTATCATCGTCAGCAGATTCTGGGGAAACCCTGCTCAGCCCTGTTTTCAGGAAATGATTCCCGGGATGTCTGTTTGCTCAAGGATTCCATTGCGGACGGCAGAACCCGTGTCCTTGCCAGCGGTAGAATCACCATCAGCAGCGGGCGGACCATTCCGGTTCGCGCCAGTTACATGGCGCTGCACAACGAAAAAGGCAGCATTGTCGGGGGACTTGCTACTTTTCATGATTTGACCGAGGTGCATCAGCTCAAAAAGGCTATAACCGAACGCTACACCTTTCAGGACATGATCGGCAAAGGCCCCTCCATGCAGAAAATATTTGAAATGGCCAGGGTTGTCGCCATGAGCGATGCTTCGGTGCTCATCGAAGGCCCAACCGGGACCGGCAAGGACCTTCTGGCCAAAATCATTCATTCGATAGGCCGGCGAAGCGCCAAGCCGTTCATAAAAGTCAATTGTGCGGCGCTCCCCGACACACTTCTGGAATCGGAAATGTTCGGCTATGTCAAAGGCGCCTTTACCGGTGCGTTTCAGAACAAACCCGGCCGTTTTCAGCAGGCTGACGGCGGAACGATTATTCTGGATGAAATCGGCGATTTGCCGCTCACGCTTCAGGCCAAACTGCTTCGCGTTCTGGAAGACAAGGATTTCTATCCGCTGGGAAGCCGGCATCCGGTAACCGTCGATGTCCGCATTATTTCAGCGACCAACCGGGGCCTGGACAAACTGGTTGAGGAGCGGCTGTTTCGTGAAGATCTGTTTTACCGGTTGAATGTGGTGCGCATCGAACTTCCCGCGCTTAAAGACCGCAAATCAGATATTCCGCTGCTGATTCAGCAAAGCATGGGACGTCTTTGTCCGCCGGACAAAGGCCCGCCTCGCGGCATTTCTGACCAGGCAATGGACATTCTGCTTAATTATGATTACCCCGGCAATATCCGGGAGCTTGAAAACATTCTGGAACATGCGCTGATCGTCGGCCAGTCCGGAGTCATTCTGCCGCAACACCTGCCGGATTACCTTCACCAGTTCAGAACCATCCATTACCAATCCCCCCCGGTGGTCCTGCTTCAGGAAGCGGAACGCCAAAAAATTATTCAAGCCCTGGAGATTCATGATGGAAACCGGGCGCTGGCCGCAAAATCCCTTCAGATGAACCGCTCCACCCTGTGGCGGAAAATGAAACGTTTCCAGATCCTCACATAAGCGCCTGATTGAGCTATAGTATTTCAGATAGTAGTTGCATTCTTATGTTGCAGGCTATCCAATATGTTGCGCAACATTGCATTAAATTTGCAACATCTGCTTGGATCCTGACTGCGTTTTCCTCATGAAGAATGGATCGAAGCTTCAAAAATAAATATACAACAATATGTTATATTTATAGATAATTTATTGTTCGTTTCCGCATGTTGTTTTTGTGTCGTAAATGGCACGCATCGTGCTTCTGATAGAGACAACTCAAAAAAATGAAGCTGATTATTCATTTCAGCCAGTTCATCGAAGTAATTACCTTGTTGGCCCATATTTTCATCGGGAGCTATTGTGAAATCACAACCTGCTCAGCCTCACGTTCTGGTTATTGATGAAGATGACAATATGCGGTTTTTCCTGATCAATGTCCTGAAGACAGCCGGATTTGAAGTAACCGGTGTCGGCAAAGGATCGGAAGGGCTTTTAACTGCAAAAACAAAATCACCGGCCATCATCATCTTAAATGTCATCATGCCGGATGAAGAAGCCCTTTTCCTTTATGGTTGCTTCAGGCATGACGCGTGCCTCAAACACATTCCGGTTATCATGCTCTCCGGAATAGACCAAAAGACCTTCTTTCACTATCAGAAATTTCAAGGGGCGCAGGTTCATGCCATTCCCTATCCGGACGCCTATCTGGAAAACCCCCCTGAGGCGGAAGAACTGGTTGATACGGTTCGCAGACTGATTGGTAAAAAGGAATCCCCATGACCATTCGAATCGGATTTTATGTCTGTCACTGCGGCATCAATATTGCCGGCAAGGTCCGTGTTACCGAAGTCGCCGATTTCGCCAGAAAGCTTCGGCACGTGGCGGTGGCCAGGGACTATCGCTTTATGTGCTCGGATCCTGGCCAGGCCATGATCGAAAAAGACATTCATGACTTTGGCCTGAACCGGGTGGTTGTGGCATCGTGCTCCCCCCGGCTGCATGAAAAAACCTTTCAGTCCGCCTGTCGACGGGCCGGACTGAATCCCTATCTGTTTCAGATGGCATCGGTCCGGGAGCAGGTATCCTGGGTAACGCTGGATGAGGATGAGGCCACTCAGAAAGCCAAGTCCCTGGCAGCCGCGGCCATCAGCCGGGTCGTTTTTCATCACGGCCTGGAGACACGGGAAGTTCCGGTGCACCCCGATGTGCTGGTCGTCGGTGCCGGTATTGCCGGCATGCAGGCGGCGCTGGACATCGCAGCCGCCGATCACAACGTCTATCTTGTGGAAAAATCCAGCACCATCGGCGGCCACATGCTTCAGTTCGACAAGACATTTCCAACACTGGATTGCGCGGCCTGCATCGGCACGCCCAAAATGGTGGATGTGGTTCAGCACCCCAATATCAAACTCCTGTCGTACAGCATGGTAACCGAGCTGTCCGGATACATCGGCAATTATACAGCCAAAATCCGGCGGCTTCCGCGTTACATAAAAGAAGGCATCTGTACGGGCTGCGGGGAGTGTGCTACGGTGTGTCCAGTGATTCTGCCCAGCGAGTGGGATGAAGGCCTGGGGAACCGGAAAGCCGTTTTCCGGGCGTTTCCTCAGGCGGTGCCCATCACCTTCTGCATCGATAAAAACGACCGGGCTCCCTGCGTGGGCGCGTGTCCGGCCCATACCAATGTTCAGGGCTATATCCAGCTCATCAAACAGAAAAAGTACAAGGAGGCCGTGCAGCTTATCATGGAGCGGATTCCCCTTCCCGGGGTCCTGGGACGGGTCTGCCCGCATCCCTGCGAGCTGAAATGCCGGCGTGCCGAGGTGGATTCGGCCGTCGCCATTCGGGATTTAAAGCGCTTTGCCGCAGATCAGGTGGATTTAAAAACACTGGATATCCCGCTGATCGAAGAGAAAAACCAAAAAATTGCCGTGATCGGCTCGGGTCCGGCCGGGCTGACGGTTGCCTATGATCTGAGACTGAAAGGCTACGGCGTTCATATTCTGGAAGCTCAACCCAAGCTGGGCGGCATGTTGAGATATGGCATTCCCGACTACCGCCTGCCGCAAAGTGTTCTGGATACCGAGATCGATTATATTCTCCGCATGGGGGCAACATCGCAGTGCAATATTCGGTTCGGGCTGGACATCACCCTGAAAGATCTGGAACAGGAAGGGTACGGCGCCGTGTTCATGGGCATCGGCGCTCAGGAATGCCTCAAAATCGGCATTCCCGGAGAAGCGGGGACGCCTGGGGTGCTGGATGCCATTCGCTTTCTTCGGGAAGTGAATGTGCAGTCCGAGACGACTCCCAATCTGGGCGGTAAGCAGGTGGCGGTCATCGGCGGCGGCAATGTCGCCATGGATGCGGCACGCGTGGCCCGACGCCTGGGCGCAAGCCGCGTGACCCTGGTTTACCGCCGCACGGAGCAGGAAATGCCGGCCTATGCCGATGAAATTTATGAAGCCCGGGAGGAGAAAATCGAGTTTCAATTTCTGACCCTGCCGGTCCGGGTGCTTCAGACGCCGGATGGGCGGGTTTCGGGGCTGGAATGCGTGAATACGCGATTGGGCGAACCGGATGCCGGCGGCAGGCGAAGGCCTGAAATCATAAAGGATTCGGAATTTGTCGTTCCCTGCGACTGGATCATTCCAGCCATCGGCCAGAGCGTTGATAATACGTGGGCACAGGAGGCCTGCCCCCTGGAATGTTCACCGAAAAACACCATTATCGTGAATCCCCGGACTCTTCAGACCTCCATCTCTCACGTATTTGCCGGTGGAGATGCGGTCAGCGGTCCGGCGACAGTGGTGGATGCCGTGGCTGCCGGGCATCGGGCAGCCGAGGCTATGGATCTTTTTCTTCAGGGGCTTTCCCTTGAAAGTCTGCAGTCGGAGGTTCCCTATTCCGGACAGAAATGGAAAGAAATCCCCGGTGATTGCACGCCAAAAGAACGCGCCGGATTATCCTGCCGGGAGCCGGCAGGCCGCGCTGAGTGCTTTGAGGAAGTATCCGCCGGATTTACCGAAAATGAAGCCCACGGTGAAACCGAGCGGTGCCTGAACTGCGGCGGATGCTGCGAATGCATGGAATGCGTCCGTGCCTGCGTTGCAAGGGCCATTGATCATACCATGACCGAATCATCACTGGAAGTTCAGGTGGGAACCGTGATTCTGGCAACCGGGTTTGATCTGATGGATCCCTCGCCCCTTTCCCAGTTTGGATATGGCGTGTTTCTCAATGTGTTTACAAGCCTTGAGTTTGAGCGGATCAGCAATGCCACCGGACCGACGGGCGGCAAGATCCTGATGCGAAATGCCGCCGGAGAATTTACAAAACCTCCGGAAAGTGTCGCCATTCTGCATTGCATCGGCAGCCGGGATGTCAACTGCCATGAATACTGCTCCCGGGTCTGCTGCATGGCGGCCCTGAAATACACGCATCTGATCAAGGAAAAAGTCGGTCACCATACCCGTGTTTATGATTTTTACATTGATATGCGCTGTTTTGGCGAAGGCTATGAAGAGTTTTACCGCAGATGTCAGGAGGAAGGCACGCATTTTATTCGCGGCAAAGTTGCCGAGATTACCGATCGGGCCATGAATCCGGCGGAAAAAGGCAAGCTGATCGCCATTGCCGAGGACACCCTTCTGGGAAAATGCATCCGGGTTCCGGTGGATATGGTGGTGCTGTGCTCGGCCATCGAAGCGCGAAAGGACGCCCTGTCCGTCGGACGGATTTTCGGTGTCAATCTCGGGGCCGATGGGTTCTTCCTGGAAGAGCATCCCAAGCTGGGGCCGCTCAATACGGCCACTGAAGGCGTCTTTATCGCCGGGGCCTGCCAGTCTCCCAAGGATATTCCCGACACCGTGGCTCAGGCATCCGGCGCCGCAGCCAAGGCGCTTTCCCTGGCATCCAGAGGTCGGGTGACGGTTCAGTCCGTCATTTCCTGGATCGATCCGGATATTTGCGCGGGATGTCAGATCTGTATCCCGCTTTGTCCTTATTCGGCCATCGAATTTGACGATCGCCGGAGCATATCGGTTGTCAACGAGGCCATCTGCAAGGGATGCGGAAGCTGTTCCGGAGCCTGTCCCAGCGGCGCGGCCCAGGTTCGGCATTTCAGAAAAGAGCATGTGTTTGCTGAATTTGAAGGGATGATGGATGCGATTTGTGGTCTGGAGGGGCAGAAATAACGAATTTGTTTGTCTATTGATAAGGAGAAAGACATGGAAGCGTTTGAACCTGCCATTGTGGCGTTTGTCTGTAATTGGTGCACTTATACGGCCGCGGATCTGGCCGGAACCTCGCGGCTGTCATATCCAAAATCCGTTCGTCTGATCCGCGTGATGTGTACGGGGATGGTGGATCCCCAGTATGTTTTGAAGGCCCTTCTGGAAGGGGCGGACGCGGTACTGGTCAGCGGATGTCATCCCGGAGATTGTCACTACATCAATGGCAATTTCAAGGCCAGAAGGCGGATAAAGCTTCTGAAGGAAATCCTTCCCCAGTTTGGCTTTGAACCGGAGAGGCTGCGACTGACATGGATTGGCGCCAGCGACGGCATTCAGTTCGCCGAAGTCATGCAAAAAATGGTTGCGCAGATTCAGGCGTTAGGCCCTTCCAAAGCCGGCCGCATGGCCGCATGAAAGGGCTTTGATACGGTCGGAACACTATGGCCACCCGTGTTTATTGAAATAACGGAGGAAATATGATGTCAACCCCTCGAAAACTGGAGGTCGCTGAGCAGGATATTCTGGGAGCGCTCAGAAAATTTTTTCAATCCATTCTGGTGTCGGAAGACATCGGTGCGATTCTGGCGCCCCGACGCCTTCCCGTTCAATCCGTGGTGATGCCGTCGCTGATCAGCGACCCGAAGTGTTTGAATGAAATCGATCCCCTGGCGCCGGCTTTTTTTCTGAATGCCGCCCGGATGGTTTCCCGGCTGAGCCGGAAATCCTTGGGCCAAAAAATTGCGGTTGTGCTTCGGCCCTGCGAAATCAGGGCGTTTATCGAGCTGGTCAAACTTAAACAAGGGTCCATGGATGAAATCCTGATCGTGGGGCTGGACTGTCAGGGCGCCTATCGCAATTCGGATTACCGGCGATTTGCATCGGATGGTCCGGATTCATCCACCCTGAAATTTTTCTTTGGGGCACTATCCGGATCACCATCCATTATGGAAGGCATCGATCTGACAACCGCCTGCAAGGTATGCGAACACCCGATCCCCGATGGCGCCGATATCGCCATCGGGTTCCTGGGGGTCTCGCCCCTGGATCATCTTCTGATTCAGGCTCAGAGCCCAAAAGGGGAAGAAGTGCTCGCACGTCTGGGTCTGGATCAGGCCTCTGTTCACGCTTCGCGGACGGAAGCCGTTGCGGCCCTGGTTTCAACGCGGGTTCAGGCAAGAGACAGCCTCTTTGATCAGACACGGGAGGCGACAAACACCCTCGAGAAATTGACGGCTTATCTGGCGGGTTGCGTCAACTGCTACAACTGCCGGGTTGCCTGTCCGGTGTGTTATTGCCGGGAATGTGTGTTCACCACGGATGTATTTGATCATGAACCCTTTCAGTATCTTCAGTGGGCGCACCGTAAAGGGGAGATCAAAATGCCGACGGATACGGTATTTTACCATCTGACCCGTCTGGTGCACATGAGCACGGCCTGTGTGGGATGCGGCCAGTGTTCCAATGCCTGTCCCAGCAAAATCCCCCTGACGGAGCTGTTCCGTGCAACGGCCATCCGGACTCAGCGTGCTTTTGATTACGAGGCTGGCCAAGATCCGGATGCGCCGCCGCCGATGACCGTGTTCCGGGAACACGAATTTGTTGAAGTGGTGGGTTTGTCTGAATAAGGAGAGCGAAATGAATCGAAAAGCAGGTTGCGCCTTGATTGTCGGAGGCGGCATCAGTGGCATGCGGGCGGCTCTGGACCTGGCGGAAACCGGATATGGCGTCACGATCGTTGAGCAGGCGCCGTATCTGGGAGGAATCGTGTCCCAGCTCGATCATCAATTTCCCACCAATCATTGCGGCATGTGCCGGATGCTGCCGCTTCTGGACCGGGAATCGGGGTCTCAATACTGCCTGCGCAAGGACCTGGTTCATGAAAATATCGATATTCGTCTGTCCACGGAAGTCATGACCGTGGCAGGTGAAGCCGGCGGTTATGAGGTGTCGCTTCGGAAAAAACCGGCCGGGGTGGATTGGGATAAATGTATCGGGTGCGGCGTCTGCACGCAGGTTTGTCCCGTGGAAGTTCCGGACATGTTCAATTCAGAGCTTTCAAAGCGAAAGGCCATTTATCCGGCAGCGCCCTACCGGGTTTTAAATTCCTACAGAATTGATTTTTCGGTCTGCACCCGATGCGGGGCATGTGTTACGGCATGTCCGACCGGTGCAGTTTATCTTCGGGAAATGGAACGAAAACTGTTTCGTGTTCTGGTTGTGGACGATGAACTGATTGTCCGGGATTCCATCCGGGAATGGCTGATGGAAGAGGGCTTTGATGCGGAGATGGCCGGATCGGGTCAGGAGGCCTTGAGCCGGTTGGGGGAGTCGTCATTTCAGCTCATGTTGCTGGACATCAAGATGCCGGGCATGGATGGCGTGGAGGTTCTTAAAAAAGCCAAAGAAATCGCTCCGGAAGTCAATGTTGTCATGATGACGGCGTATGCCACGGTGGAAACCGCTATTGAAGCCATGAAAACCGGCGCCCTGGAATACCTGATCAAGCCCTTTGAAATCGATGTGCTGATGCCGATGGTGGAAAAGCGCTTTTCTGAGTTTATGGCGGCAAGGGATGAAAAAATCCGGGTCGGCGCTATCGTGGTGGCTGGAGGAGCCGCGTTCTACAACCCATCCACCGGCAAAAACACACTGGGATATGGCGTTTATCCCAATATTCTCACCAGCGTGGAATTCGAACGCCTGATCAGCAACACCGGCCCCTGTGCGGGCTGGCCCATCCGGTCCGGAGACGGAAAGCCCATATCCCGAATTGCGTGGATTCAGTGCGTGGGTTCACGGGACCTGCAAGCCGGAGCGGATTTCTGCTCCAGCATCTGCTGCATGATTTCCATCAAGGAGGCCATTTTGGCTCATGAAAAACTGGGGCCAAATCTTACCACCGACATTTATTACATGGATGTTCGTGCATGCGGCAAAAATTATCACCGGTATAAGGAAACGGCGGAAACCACCGGAAATGTCCATTTTATCCGGGGGCGGGCGCATACGGTCGTTTCGGACCCGGATTCCGGTGATCTGAGGATCCGGTATGTGACGGTTTCAGGTGCGGATACCGAGTCGGCATATGATCTCATTGTGCTGGCTGTGGGTCAGCGGCCCCATCCGGATACGGAGTTGTGGGTTGAAAAATACGGCCTGTCCTTAAATTCCTGGGGATTTCCCGAAACCATCCCGTTTTCCCGGATCCAGAGCCAGAAACAAGGTATTTTGCTGGCCGGATCTTTTTCGGGCCTGAAGGATATCCGCGAATCGGTGACGCAAGCGTCAGCCGCCGCACTGGCCGCATCCCGCGTGATTCATAAGGCGGGCGGGGGAAATGCGATAATTTCAGCCCCAGCCCTGACAAGTGCCAGGAATGTATCCCGCGAACCTTCCCGCATCCTGGTCGTGGTCTGCTCCTGCGATGCGATGCTGACGCCTTACCTGGATGCTGCTGAAATCGAAAACCGGCTTAAAAAGGATCCGGCAGTGACAGGCCTCCTGGTATTCAATCGCATTTGTGCGGGACCGGAAATGGAAGGCCTGATTCAGGAAATCAAGAGCCGCCAGCCGAACCGCCTCTTGATTGCTGCCGGCACTGCGTGTGCGGACAAGATTCAGGATGTGGGGAAAAGCGCTGGAATCCACCCTGGCCTCATCCGTGTTGTGGAGATTCGAAGCCCGGCCTTTCGCTTCATTGGACTGCAGGATTCCCTGGAATCAACGCGGATTACTCATACACTGATACCCATTCTGAGTATGGGAATATCGGAGTTGAAATACGCGGAACTTGAATCCCTTCCGGAAACGGTCGTGGTCAGGCGGGCGATGGTTGTCGGCGGCGGCATCGCCGGCATGAGCGCGGCCCTGGCCATCGCCGATCATGGATATCCGGTGGATCTGATTGAGCGATCTGGAAAACTGGGCGGCAATCTCAACTGGATTCGCCAGACCCTGGAAGGCCATGCAGTCGGGCCATTTCTGGATGAAATCCGGCAAAAGATTGAAAAACACCCCCAAGTTCAAGTATACAGCGACGCCAATGTTGTCAGCACCTGGGGAGAGGCGGGACGGTTTTATTCGGCGGTTGCGGCCCGGGACAACACCGTGGTCCAGCTGGAACATGGAGTCGTGATATTGGCTACAGGCGGCATGGAGGCGCCGACGCAGCTCTATGGGCACGGCGCACATCCGGCGGTCATGACCCAGAAAGAACTGGAGCAATCCCTGCAAAGCGGCGCGGTGGATCCTGATAAAATTGAATCCGTGGTTATGATCCAGTGCGTGGGATCTCGCGAAGCGCCCCGAAACTATTGCAGCCGGATCTGCTGCCCGACCGCCATCAAACAGGCGCTTTATCTCAAATCTCAAAATCCCGGGATTCAAATTTATGTGTTGTACCGGGACATGATGGTGACCGGATTTTCAGAAAGTTATTACACTCAGGCGCGCAAGGCCGGCATTCTGTTTATCCCCTATACCCTTGACAACAAACCCCGGGTCGGGATTGACCAAAACCGGCCTGTTGTGGCTGTTTATGAACCTATCGTTGATTTATCGCTTGAAATTGAAGCCGATATCATTGTTCTGGCCACAGGCGTTACACCCGATTTTCCGCAGAACCTGGCGGAAAATTTTGAGGCCGAACGCGATTCAGACGGATTCTTTCAGGAGGCGGATGTCAAATGGCGGCCGGTGGATGCCATGAAACCCGGCCTGTTCGGGTGCGGCATCATGAATTCGCCGCAATCCATCCCCGATGCGATTGCATCCGCGGAGGCCGCGGCCCAGCGATCGCTGCGAATTCTGAGCAGGCAGAGCCTGCCATCCGGCCGGATCACCGCCAGGGTTCGTCACAGCCTCTGCAGCCGTTGCCAGATCTGCATTGATGCCTGCCCCTACCATGCCAGGGCCTGGAATGACGAGATGGAACGGATTGACGTAAATGCGGCAGCGTGTCAGGGCTGCGGGGCCTGCGCGGCCATCTGCCCCAACAGCGCCGCGGTGGTGGATGGGCTTCTCATGCCGCAATTCTTTGAAATGATAGATGCCTGTTTCTGAGAGGTTTATATGAAAGAAAACACATCATCGGGAACTGCGGATCTGCTGTCCGCCATCAGCGACCAAGTCAACGCCTGCATTCAATGCGGCACCTGCTCCGCATCATGCCCGAACGCCTTTGCAATGGATTTTACCCCGCGGCATTTATGGCGGCTGCTTCAGACAGGCGAGATACTGGCTGTTTTAACGAGCAGATCCTTCAGCCTGTGTTCCACGTGCTATTGCTGTACCCTGCGATGTCCCAGGGGGCTGCCCCTGACGGATATCATGAGCGCCTTGAAGCAGGTCAACGCCAGACAGTTGCCGATGCAGGATCCTTCGGGCGTTTTGTTTTACCGGAATTTTCTGGAAAGCGTGCGCCGGCACGGCCGGGTTCGGGAAATGGAATTCATGACGCTCTATTTTTCAGCCATGAAAAATCCCCTGCTGCCGTTTCAGTTTGCGTCACTGGGGATCAAGCTCCTATCCCGGAAAAAACTGCCATTTGAACTGCCGTCCAGGGGCAGTGAGCGCCTGAATGCCCTGTTTTGCAAAGTGAATGAACTGGAGAATACCCCATGAAATATCTCTATTATCCCGGATGTTCCCTGGAAGGATCGGCGCAGGAATACAACATTTCAACAAAGGCCGTTTTGAAGGCGCTTGGGGTTGAGCTTCAGGAGCTGTCCGATTGGAGCTGTTGCGGCGCTTCGGCCGCAGCGGCTGTCAGCCCGCTGCTGTCCCTGGCCCTTCCTGCCCGGAATCTGGCCATTGCGGAAAAAGTTTCAGATGTCACGGATATTCTGGTTCCGTGCAGCGCCTGTTATCTGAACCTTAAAAAAGTTGAAGAAACCATTCGCAAGGAGCCGGGTGTTCTGGTCAGGTTGAATGCGGTTCTGGAAACCGAGAACCTGAAGCTAAGCGGCCGGATCAGGGTGCGGCATCTGCTGGATGTGCTGTCACGGGATATTGATGTAAACCGGATCCGATCCCTGATAGAAAAACCCCTTTCCATGATGACTATTGCACCGTATTATGGGTGTCAGTGTCTTCGCCCTTACCCTGTATTCGACAATCCGGAAAGACCCATTTCCATGAACCCTCTGATTGAGGCTGCCGGTGCCCGTGTTTACCCCTGGACCATGGGCGGGGTCTGCTGCGGGGCTTCCAACTTGAATACCCACCCATCCGTCGGGATTTCCCTGGTAACGGCACTGCTGAAGGAGGCTCGGAGCGCCGACGCCATTGTAACGGTCTGCCCCATGTGTCAACTGAACCTCGAAGGCTATCAGAGCAAAGCCTCCGGGGCCGGTAATGAAGATCTTCAGATCGCCGTTTTATATCTTCCCCAGTTGCTGGGATTCGCCATGGGGCTTCCCAGTGACGACATCCGGCTGGATTTGAACCTTTCCGCAAACAAAGCCTTCAGAATAAAATGCCAGCGATGAAGAAAGGTGGGCCATGCTGAATTTGCTTCGACAACCGCGCCGCAGCCTGATTTTCAAACTCATTCTGTGCGTCGGCATGACCTTGCTGCTATCCATGTCCATCTGGGCTTATTTTAATATCAACGAACAAAAAAACCGGGTTATGGAAAACATCATCGCCAATACGAATCGTCTGACCAATACGATCCGTTTGGGAACCCATTATGCCATGATGCTCAATTCACGCGATGATATCACCCAGATCATCACCAATATCGGTAAACAGAAAAGCATCGAAAACCTGAGAATCTATAACAAGCAAGGTCTGATCAAATTTTCCAATTCAGCTCCTGAGGTCAACACCACGACCAACATCAAGGCTGAAGCGTGCGATATCTGCCATCGGACGGACCCGCCGCTTTCAGAGTTGACGCTTTCGAGCCGAACCCGGATCATAAATTCTTCAAATGGATATCGTCTTCTAGGAATTATCTCCCCGATCAACAATGAGCCGAGCTGTGCAACGGATGCCTGCCATGTGCATCCCCAGGGAAAAAAAATCCTGGGTGCGCTGGATGTGGTGGTTTCACTTGAAAAAACCGATCAGGAAATCGCAGGGTTTGAAAGAGGCATTTTATCCCTGACCGTATTTGTGTTTCTGATTACGTCCATGTTGATTTCCATCATCGTGATCCGGTTTGTCAGCCGTCCCATTCAGAAACTGATCGCCGGAACCCGTTTTTTTGCCAGGGGCGAGTACGATCATCAGGTGGACATTGCACCGGAAGACGAAATGGGGTTTCTGGCGGAAGCCATCAACCGGATGGGACGGAAAATCGGTGAAAAACAGGCCGAGCTGAACAGGCAAAAGGATGAATATCAGAATCTCTTTGAACTCGTTCCGTGTTTGATTACCATACAGGATAAGGAGTTTAAACTCATCCACTATAACCGGGAATTTGCAGACAAGTTCGGCCCGAAAGACGGCGATTCCTGTTTTCAGGCTTACAAGGGGCTGAATACGCGATGCAGTTACTGTCCGGTGGAGAAAACATTTCGGGATGGACGGCCCCATTATGGTGAAGAATCACGGGCCAATGCAGACGGGTCGGTGACCCACTGGGTGGCGCGAACCTCGCCGGTGAAAAATGCCGCCGGAGAAATTGTGGCGGTCATGGAAGTCTGCCTGGACATTACGCGAAGAAAAGAGCTTGAAGTCAGCCTGGAGAAGTCGGAAAAGAAATATCATGCCATTTTCAACAATATCCCCAATCCCGTGTTTGTCCTGGATATGGATACCCTTGAAGTGCTGGACTGCAATCAAAGTGTTTCCACGGTTTATGGTTTTTCCCCGGATGAGTTGCTGCATCGATCCTTTATGGAGATGTTCCGGGAAGAGGAAAAAACAGATCTGGACCGGAAAATAAAGACGGAGACCGTTATTCATCGGATCAAACAGGTCAATAAATCCGGTAAAACGCTGTTTGTGGATATCTGGATTTCCCCTTCCGAATATCCGGGGGAAAATGTGCTGCTGGTGACAACCAGCGATATCACCCAGCGTCTGGAAACCGAACAGCAGTTTATTCAGGCCAGCAAAATGGCGACGCTGGGAGAGATGGCGACCGGCGTCGCCCATGAACTGAATCAGCCGCTTTCGGTCATCAAGACGGCAAGCAGTTTTTTTATCCGGAAAATCTCCAGACAGGAAAAACTGGATGACGATATCCTGATCAATATGCTGGGCAAGATCGACAGCAATGTTGACAGGGCCAGCCGGATCATCGGCCACATGCGGCTGTTTGCCAGAAAATCCGAGGGAAAGCTGGAAAAACTTCAGGTCAATGACATCCTGGAAAAAGCATTTGAGATCTTCAGCCAGCAATTGAAGGTTCGGGGCATCGACGTGCAATGGCAAATTGAAAAGAATCTGCCGCAGATTCTGGGAGATCCGGGTCGCCTGGAACAGGTATTTATCAACCTCATTCTGAATGCCAGAGACGCTATTGAAGAAAGATGGGGAGATCGGGAGGCTGAAGAAGGCGGCAAACGGATTACGCTGAAAACCTGGAAAACGGACACAATGGTTGGCATCGAAATCCTGGATACCGGCAAGGGGATTCCCAATACGATTATGGATAAAATTTTCGAACCGTTTTTTACCACCAAGGAAGTGGGGAAAGGAACCGGCCTGGGACTGTCCATCAGCTACGGCATCGTCAAGGAATGCGGCGGCGATATACAGGTCAGATCGGAAGAAGGCAAAGGCGCCGGCTTTGTTATCCAATTTCCCATACAGGATGCAGATAATGAAAAAAACCATTTTACTGGTTGACGACGAAGCGGATATCCGGGAAATTCTATCCCTGTTTTTGGAAGACCTGGGCTATACGGTGGTTGCGGCGGAAAACGGCGTGGAGGCGCTCAAGCTGTTTCGGGAAACCCTGCCGACACTGGTGATTTCAGACATCAAAATGCCGGGAATGGATGGCATTGAATTGCTTCGAAAAATCAAGATGGAAAGCCCGGACACGGAATTTATCATGATTACGGGGCACGGCGATATGGAACTGGCCATTGTCAGTTTTCAGGGCCAGGCAGCGGATTTTATCACCAAGCCCATCAATGTGGATGTTTTGGAAATCGCCTTGAAAAAAGTCTGCGATAAAATTCTCTGCCGTAAAATGCTTCGGGAATACACGGAAAATCTGGAAAAACTGATCCGGGAGAAAACTGAGCTCCAGAACCATCTATCCTCGCTTGGCCTGATGATAGGCTCCATTTCCCACGGTCTCAAAGGGCTGTTGACCGGCCTGGATGGGGGCGTGTACCTGGTGGATTCGGGTTTTACCAAAGACAACCGGCAGCAGATTCAGGAAGGCTGGCAAATCGTCAAGCTGACGGTGGACCGCATCCGAAAAATGGTTCTGGATATTCTTTACTACGCCAAGGAACGGGATTTGAAATGGGAGACGGTGGATATTCTCAGTTTTGCAGAAGACATCGCTGCCGGCATTCAGCCCAAAATGGACATTCAAAAGATCACGTTTGTAAAAGACTTTGACCCGTCCATCGGCGCCTTTGAAATTGATCCCGGCAGCTTCCATTCGGCCCTGATCAATATCCTTGAAAACGCCATGGATGCCTGTACCCGGGATGTGGCGGAAAAAAAGAAACAGGTGATTTTCGGGGTCAAGCAAGCTCCCGAGCACATTCTTTTTGAAATCACCGATACCGGCACAGGAATGGACCGGGAGACCCGCGAAAAGCTATTTACTTTGTTTTTTTCCTCAAAAGGCAGCAAGGGCACTGGTCTGGGGCTGTTCATTTCACAAAAAATCGTGTCTCAGCATGGCGGTTCCATCCACGTTTCCTCCGTCCCGGGCCATGGCTCTCAGTTTGTCATCAAAATCCCCAAAACAACTCTGAACCACTGAGAAGAAAAGCCGGTTTATCAAATCAGAAGAAATTAGAGTTGACTCAACCCGCTGAAATTCAGATTTAAAAAACACTGCTTCCCCCCTTTATCCAACCAGGCAAGCATAGCCGAAAATCGAAGAGCTAAAAACCATCAGTTTACGTAATATCAGTAAGTATTATAAAAATTATATTAATTACCTTGACACCGAAAAACCAATTGTATATGAAGGATTTGTGAATCAGGGAAGATGTGCTGTGATACGTACTGGACCTGCGGGAATTCCGACTATTTTTTCAGAGAAAGGAGTCAAATGAAGACTACTAAATCAATGGTTGTCGTTTCTGTTTTTTGCATGCTGCTTCTTTCGTCATCAGCGTCCATATTCCCATCACAAGGCTTTTCATCTGATGTTACGGCCGAAGATATAAGGCGCATCACTGAGGATGGCAAAGAGCCATACCTTGCGGCAATCGTAATGGATTACCTTATACATCAGGGGAAAACTGATGCCACAGAGACTGTTATCACAGAGACGCCTATCGCAAATCTTATAGATTTGTGGAACCCGGACTCAGATATTTATAAAAAGAACTTGAATCATGATCATGTCATTGTATTTGGAGAGCCATTTCAAATATATACGATTAAAACAGAAGATATTCTCAATTACGACGAAAATGTCGATATTTCATCGATACAAATCCCTTCCAATATTTGGAACGTTGCTGTTTATATATATAACAGGCCAAGCGCATTATTAATCGTCGGCTATCAGGATGGTAAGTGGGAAGTTGAAGGTGCCGGATTGGGAGATGTTTCTGAAAGTATGGATATAATTCAGAAGATGTGCGTAACATGCAAAAATAAAAAAAGCACATTTGTAAGAATTAATTCAATAGGCGCAGATTTTATCATAACCGATAAATACGGCAAAAAAATGATACATCCTTTCAGCTATACCATTAAGTTGCTGAAATTAGATGACCGGCAGGTGAATACATCAGGACTTTTTGATGTGCCATATTTCATGTCGAAATTAACTAAATCCGTAGTTAATAAGGAAATAATAAGATGAGAAATTCATTAATAGCCTTTTTCTCTATTCTTGTTATGTTCGTCATTACGTTTTATTCGACCTCATCAACAGCATTGATGCTACCGCTGCCGATGGTGGCACAGGCGAGAGATAAGTGGTGTTGGGCGGCATGCATGCAGGCCGTTGAGAATTACTACGGCAACAACGTAGCGACTCAGTGTCTAATTTCGACCTATTTTGAAACACACCACCAAAATCCCCCGTGGAACAGTAATATTGATTGCTGCAAGACCTCATCTCCCTTTGGCCCTGAAGATTATTGTAATCAAGGTAACGACCTGAATGGTTATAGCAATGGCTGGCCCAATGTGCCAGATATAATGTATTATTTATATGGCACTCAAACAACCAGTCTAATGGTGCCAATTTCACAAGCCCAATTCCAAACAGAAATATTTGCAGGTAGACCAATCGTAATTGCTTGGCAATATAGTAACTGGGGTCATACTGTGGTGGGATTTGGGATAACGGGTACTCAAGTCGATTTAATGGACCCTACGCCAGGAACTACAAACCATTTTATTGGTTCCTACCAGTCTGTCGTGAATACCACGGGACGTTATTGGGGTGATACTCTTCCATTAGTGAACTCTCCCAAAATGCCTACTCCATCTGTGACAGCATTCGGAAAGAATGGAAGTATTCCGGTAAACCCTACTACTCTGGTCAATATAAGCATTGGTCTCAATCCCGGTATCTTTGTAAACTATCCGGCTGATTGGTGGATTTTGGCATTTTATAATGGCATGACCTACTATTTCACTACAGGGGGATGGACGGTTACGCCCTTGCCTTTCTCTCAGAAAAATTTATCCACTTATAATCTTACTCAAGGAATATTTTCAGGAACAATACCAGCCGGAACATCGATAAGCTTTTATTTTGGAGTGGACCTTTCACAGAATGGAACATTAAACTCCCCATTTTATTACGACTGGGTAACTCTAACAAGCTCTTGATTTCGGGGAAGTATTGTCAAAGAAAGAATCAAGGGGGTTCCATATTGTTGTTACTGCACCGGGCGTCTTTTTAATTTGACCAATGCATGAAGATTCCATAAGATCATCCAGCTGAAAGCGATTTTTGATTTTCCATGTGGCAGGGCCGGTTCTGCCCGGAAGTGTTCCGATCCATCGTGTGCGAAACCGAACGTGCAGGTGGACACTGAGCTGCATGGGATAGGGTTGACATGGGAATGCGTTTTAATCAGGTTCAAAGACGAAATGAATCCTCAAGAGAAAAAAATCATGGGACTGACCGCTGCGTCCCATAACCTGGTGCATCTGTATGAAGGGGTGCTTCCACCGATACTTCCGCTGCTGCTCGTTGAATTTTCTACGGATTATTTTCATATGGGAATGATCGTCACGATTTTTTCCTATGCCTTCGGCATTGGCTCCCTTCCGGCAGGATATCTTTCGGATCGTGTCCGGCCCGGAAAGCTGGTCTCACTGTTTCTTCTGGGGGCAGGGGGGCTTTCAGTCTGTATGGGTGCGGTCAATTCCCTGTGGGTCTACGGGGCGCTGATGGGGCTTATCGGTTTGTGTTGCAGCCTCTACCACCCTGCATCCAATACCCTGATATCACAAGTTATGTCCGAAAAAGGCAGCGCCTTTGGGATTCATGGCATTGCCGGAAGCCTGGGGGTTGCCGTTGCGCCGGTTCTTTCCGCTTCCATCGGATCCGGCATCGGTTGGAAAGCACCCCACATTCTCTTCGGGCTTCTGGGAATCGGAGCGGGGCTTTACTCTCTCAGCCGGTTCTTTCAAATTCCTGCTGCCGTTGCGAAAAATCTCCTCTCTCCGCAACCCCGGGCTTCAGGGCTGAGCATATCGGTGCTGGCTCTGGTTGTGTTTTATCTGTCTGCCGCGTTTTTGGGATTAACATACAAAGGGATCATGACTTTTCTGCCGGTTTACATGGGGGAGCGCATCAGTATGTCATTTCTGGGCATCAGCAAATTGACCCTTGCCGGATCATTTGCCACGTTTGCCCTGCTATCGGGTGCGGTCGGGCAATACATCAGCGGTCGGCTGGTTGACCGGTGGCGGCCGGAATTCATATATGCGGGTGCCATAGGGTTGGGGACTGTCTTTGTGTTCCTGATGGCCGTCAGTTCAAATGGATTGCTGATTGCCTCTGCGGTAATGTATGCATTCTTTTATTTTGCCACCCAGCCCATTCAGAACTACATGCTGTCCCGCTATCTTCCTCAGGATCGGTATGGTCTGGGGTTTGGCGTCCATTTTTTTATCACGTTCGGCGTGGGCTCGACGGCTGCGGCTTTTTCAGGGTATCTGGCGGATCATTACGGGCTGGCATCCGTATTCTATGCCATGGGAGGGTGCTTTACCGCTTCATCCTTCCTGGCCGGGTATTTGATCCTGCAAACTCGCACCCATCTGAGGCCATTACTCTCCTAATTGCTGCTTGATCGTCGTCCAGAGTTTTCGCCTTCGGCTGTGTTCGAATTGCCATTGATCAATGATTTGTCGATAGGTTTCGGGGCTGAGCTCTTTGACGACCGCTAGCCATCGGACATGCAGGTTGTAATTGGAACTGATCACGACAATGGGGCTTGGAACCATTTTGGGAGCATATTTTACCCAGCATTCCATAATAACCGGAAGATGGTTTGCACCCATCATTTTTTTAAGCCATTCCCGCCGGCTGGCGTTGTGGGATTTGTCGCCGATGATGCTGGCGGTGCATGCCTGGACCACATGGGGAAAACGGTTTTTGATTTCGGTCAGTTCCGCCATATCCCGGGTTAGAACAAAAAAAGCCTGTTTCTGATCCATAAACGCCTTGGAATTGGCCAGAATGAACATCAGCCATTCCTGCAGTTTTGCTGAAAACCAGGGCTTTCCCTTGGCCGGGTCCAGACCGGCTTCAATCAGCCAGTTTATCCAGCAGTCGGAGAGATTTTTTACCCGTCCCGGTTTAAAACCCAGGGCAACAGAAAGGATGTGCTGCTGCCAGGCCTCCAGCAGGTGGGACGCTGCGGGCAAACCGGTTTGGCGAACGAGTCCGGCCACGCTGTCCCAGTCAAAGGGATTCTGGTAGGTGATCTGCTGAAACCGAGCCACCTGGCTGCGCTCGACCCAGCCGATTTTTTCAGCAACATGGCTCCAGTCCTGAAGAATCCCTAAAATGGCTTCATCCGGGAAGTGATGGATACCGCGTTTGACGGCTGCGGCCAGAAGGTGGGTTTCCGGATCCCAGGAAGCGATTTCCCCTTCCTGAACTGCGTAATGCGTTACAATGAGATTGCAGACTTTTTCTGCCTCTTTCCACTGATTGTGGGTGAGCAGGTTTTTTAAGGGGGGAATTCCATACAGCCAGTTTTCATTCATGAGTTTTAAACAGCTATCGAGGTAAACCTGCAAGTCGAACCGTCGCGACAAGCTCAGGTATATCTGGTGCCAGAAAGAGTCCACATGATTTAACCGGCTTTCCCACACCGGATCCTCCTCGTGCTGTTTGATATCATCAAAAACCTGTTTCTGGTGATCCTCAGGCAGAGATTCAAAAAAATAAACCATCCCCTGGCTGCTGAGCTGGATAATTTTCAGGCGTTCTTCCAAAATATTCAAGCGGTTGATGAATTGTTCCGGGGTTGGCGATGTCATCCATGTCCATTTCAAGATGCACTGGGTGGCGAATGTCCCGATCATGCATCCTTTATTTTCAAGGTTCATCCAATCCGGATATTCCTTCATGCTATTTTCGATTCCGACAATGGCATTCATGAAAATGTCGGGGTCTGTCACCTTGAGCGGGGCAACATTTTCGATCAGGGGAAGAAGATAGCGGCAGACTTCTTCAAGATCATCCGCAAACTGGGTATTGTTGAAAACCGGCGACTCCCATGAATGCTGGCGAAAGGCATATTCTCCGTCTTCATCACCGATTTTGGCGACAATACTGTTCCAGAGGTCCCAGAGACGTTGCCATTGTTGAATGATTTTTGCTTCCGGAGAAATATGTTTCCTGGATCTGGCGCGGTTTGAGGTGACCAGTCCGGCTACGGTATCTGCCGTGCCTCCATCCAGGCGGGACAGCAGCACTTCCAGATGGTCGGGATTGATGATGGAAAATGCAGCATCGAATACTTTTGCAAGCTCATCATACGTCAAAGCTTCCAGCAGTCGATATCCAATCTTTCTTTTCATTCAGTTATCTCTATGAAAAAACGATTCATGATTGATGGACTATGGCCTATAAATGTTACAGGCTGATGACTGTTCCGTTGCAGGCAAGCTCAATCAATTCGGCGCCGGTGGCCATTCTTGCGCCTTTGATCAGATCCTGTTCACTGATTTTGCGGGATATGGCACAAGGGGTGCAGACCAGAATCGGCACTTCATATTCCTGAAGGTAGGACAGATGATCATCCGCGGAATCTCCGGTGGCTGCCCGCAAATGTGTGGTCATGCCTTCTTTGGCCAGATATACGCCTTCATCAAGAAGGAAGAGGGTGGTGTTTTTTCCCTGTTTTTGTGCAGTGGCAGCGAAAAAAAATGCCCGGGTTGCCCGGTTGGGATTGTCGGTTCCACATGAAAGTACAATTACCACATTATCTGTCATTTGCTCTCTCCTTTATGTTGGCGGGTTATCGTCCAGAACAGGGGTTTCCAGTCTGGCGTTCTGCATGCAATTGTGATAGGATTAATTCAACATTATTCTTCTTATATCATTAAACCCGTGTAGAATCAATGGCATTCTCCATGATTCTGAACTGATACTTTAAGCTTTAGGTAAATATGATTCCCAATACAATCTATACCCGGCCCATCTGGCTGGACAGCGACCATCATACCTTGAAGGTGATCGACCAGAGGCTGCTTCCTCATACCGTTAGCGTACTGAATCTGAAAACTGCCGATGATGTCATTATGGCCATTCGGGAAATGGCGGTCAGGGGTGCACCGCTGATTGGCGTTACGGCTGCTTATGGCGTTTATCTTTCCGTGATGAATTCAATCTCCCAGGATGATCCGGAAAATTACCTGAAGCAGGAATGCAGTCGAATCAAGTCCAGCCGTCCGACAGCCGTCAATCTTATCTGGGCGGTGGACCGCATGATGGAAAGGCTTTCGGGAATAAAAACCTTTTCGGGCAAAATTGAAGCCGCAAGAAATGAGGCGGAAATCATCACGGAGGCCGAAGTTGAAAACTGCCGCCGGATTGGAATTCATGGGCTTTCGCTGCTTCAGCAAATCGCTGACAAAAAGCCGGGAAAGCCCATTCAAGTTCTCACGCACTGCAATGCCGGATGGCTGGCCTGTGTGGAGCATGGTACTGCCACAGCTCCGATTTATGCCGCTTTTAAAGCCGGCATGGATATTCATGTGTGGGTGGATGAGACCCGGCCCCTCAACCAGGGCGCCCGGCTGACCGCCTGGGAACTGGGGCAGTGCGGGGTCCGCCATACGGTGATTACGGACAATGCCGGGGGGCACCTCATGCAGCATGGCCTGGTGGACATCGTGATTGTGGGGTCGGACCGGGCAACCCGGACAGGGGATATCGCCAACAAGATCGGAACCTACCTTAAAGCGCTGGCGGCAAGGGACAACAACGTTCCGTTTTACGTGGCGCTGCCGTCCAGCACATTTGACTGGAATCTGACCAACGGATTGATAGACATCCCCATCGAAGTTCGGAATCCGGATGAGGTCCGGTATGTTCAGGGGCTGGCCAAGAATACCCTTTCCCGGGTTTTGATCCCGCCCGGGGACAGTCCGGCTGTCAATTATGCATTTGATGTGACGCCGGCAAGGCTCATTACCGGCCTGATCACCGAAAGAGGCATCTGCAGATCCGAGGAGACCGATATCCTGAGGCTTTTTCCCGAGCATTTTCAATGTCTATGACAAATAATCCTTGACATCTATTTGAAATATCTTTTAAATCGCCACATGCTGACAGATCTGGAAAAAAAAATCATTACCGCCTTACAGGATGACATTCCCATTACCGCTCGCCCGTATCAGGTTATTTCCGAAGCCATCGGGATTTCTGAAACGGATTTTTTGAATACCCTTCAGGATCTGTGCAACCGGGGCGTTATCCGCCGGCTGGGCGCCACCCTTCGCCATCAGAAATCCGGGTATGAAGCCAATGCCATGACCGCCTGGCAGGTGGAAGAAGAACGGGTGAATGAAGTGGGGCAGAAGATGGCCTCGTTTCGGGAAGTCTCCCATTGCTACCGCCGGAATCCTTGCAGCCGGTGGCCGTATAATCTCTATACGATGATTCATGCCCGCGATGAGGCCGCCTGCGTGGAAATCGCCCGCAGCCTCTCCCTGGCCGCTGCCGTCACTTCCTATAAACTGCTTTTCAGCCGGAGGGAATTAAAGAAAACATCCATGGAATATTTCCCGAACGGCGATGAAGATGGATAAGGATTATCGCGGACTGGCCGCACTGTCTTGACATCGGACACCTCTCCCCACATTCTTCTAGTCAATCCCTGGATACACGACTTTGCTGCCTATGATTTCTGGGCTACCTCCCTGGGACTGCTGACGCTGGGCGCCATGCTGCGAGATCATGGCGCCAGGGTGTCTTACTTGGATTGTCTCGACCGGTTCCACCCCAGGTTGCCGGGTGCCGATCCTTCGGCCCGGTTTGGCAGGGGGCCTTATCTGAAAACGCGCATTTCAAAGCCAGCCGGAATGGAGGATATCCCGAGAAACTACTGCCGGTACGGGATTCTGCCCGAATGGTTTGTTGCGGATCTAAAGGCCCTTTCCCGGCCGGACCTGGTGCTGGTCACCTCGATGATGACCTACTGGTATCCGGGGGTTCAGGAAGCCATTACGATCATCAAGACGGTATTTCCCGAAGCGCCGGTGATTCTGGGAGGGATTTATGCCACGCTTTGTCAGGAGCATGCCACTCGGTTTTCCGGAGCGGATCTGGTTATTGCCGGCCCTGGCGAAACCCAGCTTTTTGCAGCGATTGAAAAGCGGATCGGATGGTCTGCTGCCCCTGAAACCGACTTGGACAGCCTGGACGTTTTCCCGTTTTCCGCAGCGGATCTTCAGCGAAAAATCCCTTTTGTTGCCCTGATGACATCAACCGGCTGTCCTTTTTCCTGCGCCTACTGTGCATCCGGGTATCTGAATTCAAAACGGCGGCTGCGATCTCCGGAACGGATTATAGAAGAAATCCGGTTCTGGAATTCCCGCTACGGCGTCCGGGATATAGTGTTTTATGACGATGCCCTGCTGGTGGATTCTAAGCAACACGCCATTCCCCTGTTTGAAAAGATCATTGCCTGCGGGTTCGGCAAGACGGTTCGTTTTCATACGCCCAATGCCGTTCATATCCGGGAAATCACGCCGGCAACTGCCCGACTCATGGCGGCAGCCGGCTTTCAGACCCTGAGGCTCGGTCTTGAGACCGCTGCAGGCGACCGCCGGGATTTTGACCACAAAGTAACCCGGGAAGAATTTTTTTCCGCAGTATCGTGCTTGAAATCCGCGGGATTCGGCGGGGACCAGGTCGGTGCCTACCTGCTGGCAGGATTGCCGGGTCAGTCCTGGGACTCGGTTGCGGCGTCGGCTGAAACGGTACGAAACGCAGGAATAACGCCGGTTCCGGCTCATTTTACGCCGATTCCGCACACAGCCATGTGGCCTGAGGCCGTGGCATCTTCCCGATACGACCTGGAATCCGATCCGGTCTTTACCAATAACGCGATTCTTCCCTGCCAGAAGGAACCGTTTTCATGGGAGCCGCTGATCCGATTGAAAAAACTGATCAACGCACCGGCTTTCCAGGCAAAATAACAGAATTCATTTGACTTGTTACCGACAATTTCATATTCAACCGGTATTCCACCTGCTCAAGCGGTTGCATATCGTAACGACTAACCCTTTAACCATTAACAAAGGAGGATACCCCAAAATCATATATGAGCTGTAAAATCATCATTAATGCCATTGATCCCGCTGAATGCCGGATCGCAAAAGTACAAGACAGCAAACTCGAAGAATTCTATGTAGAAACCGCTTCCCGGGAATTTACCCAGGGAAACATTTACAAAGCCGTCATTACCCGCGTGGAGCCAAGTCTTCAGGCGGTTTTCGTGGATTATGGAGCAGAACGGCACGGATTTCTTCAAAAAAGTGAAATTCACAGCGATTATTTTCAGGATATTTCTTCAGGAGACTATTCCATTCAGAATCTTGTCAAACGCGGTCAGGAGCTTCTGGTTCAGGTGATCAAGGAACCGTTCATGAAAAAAGGGGCCATGCTGACCACTTTTATTTCGCTTGCCGGAAGACACGTGGTCCTGATGCCCGGCAGCGAAAATCGCGGTATTTCCCGGAAAATAGAGGATGAAGAAGAGCGTAAGCGGCTGAAAGAAATTATTACCGGTATCAAACTGCCGGAAGGCTACGGGATTATTGTCCGCACTGCAGGCGTTGACTGCACCAAAACCGACATCACCAAGGATTTGAATTATTTGATGCGGCTCTGGAAAAATATCAAGGGCAACGTCATGAAGGAAAAAGCCCCGACCCTTCTTTACAAAGAGCGCAATCTGGTGCTGCGGTCCCTGCGGGATTATTTTACTCCGGACATTACGGAGATTCTCATCGACGAGCCAGGGGTCTATCGGGACGCCAAGGAATTCATCGAGATCATTTCTCCCAAGCAAACCAAAATCGTCAAGCTCTATAAAGGTCCCAAGCCCATTTTTACCAAATGCGAACTGGAAACCCAGATTGCATCGATTTTTGAAAGTCGGGTGAATTTGAAATCCGGCGGATCCATTGTCATCGATCAGACCGAAGCGCTGGTAGCCATTGACGTCAATTCCGGAAAGGCGACGCAGAATAAATCCATCGAGCAGACCGCGCTGGTGACCAATCTTGAGGCAGCCGAAGAAATTGCCAGGCAATTGCGATTGCGTGATCTAGGGGGACTGCTTGTCCTGGATTTTATTGACATGCGGGACCAGAAACACAAAATGGACATTGAAAAAGCACTGAAAAACCATCTCAAAATCGATAAGGCCAAAACAAAACTCGGCAAAATATCCAAGTTCGGGCTCCTGGAGATGTCCCGCCAGCGCATCCGTCCCTCCATCGAATTCGGCAGCCACGAACCCTGCCGGTTCTGCAAGGGAAAAGGGGTGACGCCTTCTGCCGAAACCCTGGGACTGGGATTTTTGCGCCAGCTTAACCTTGAAACCCTTAAAGAAGATATTGCCGGGGTCAAGGGAGTTGTCCCGTCGGAGGTCGCCTTCTTTTTACTGAACCGCAAACGTCGGGAAATTCTGGATCTGGAAGAAAGCAGGGGATTTAAGATCACCATAGAAGGAGATCCGATCATGGTTCCCGGGGACAGCCGTATTGTCTGTGACAGAAAGGCGGCACAGGAGGGCGTGTAACGGGGTAAAGGAGGGATGCGATGACGGAAAAGAAAGCAAAACCCGGTATAAGTTTATCGGGTGTGGCCGTAGGGGTCGTTTTTCTGGTCGTTTTTCTGGCGGCGTTATGGTTTTGGGCCGTAAAAGACAAAAACCTTTTCCAATCGCAGGTTGAACAATCGACGCCTGTGCATGGTTCCATCCATCAGCCTCCGGTCCTGGATTACAGCCAGATTGATAAAAATGCCGAACTTCAGGCGCTCATGAAAAACAGAAAGACGGAGTACGGGGTGGATTCCGGCGTGGATATGATTGCCAAATCCGAAGAAACGCTCAAGGTCGGAGATGCGGTCGTTCCAATGAAAGAAATTCTGGACAAAATCCGCCTGAATCAGCGGAGAATCACTGAAGAAGATCTGGCTGTTCCTCTGGATCAGAGACCTGCCGATGTATATGGCATTCACGTGGTAAAACCCGGAGACAGTATCTGGAAGATCCATTTCAGCCTGCTGAGGGGTTATTTTCTTCAAAAAGAGATTACCCTTTCCTATTGGGCTGATGAGCCGCTGAGGACCGGAAAGAGTTCCGGGGTGGGGCGGATTCTGAAATTTTCCGAGACAATGGTATCCATTTACAATGTGAAAGAGCGAAAACTTGAGACGGATCTGAATCTGCTTCAACCCAACAGCAAAATTGCGGTGTTTAACATCGGCCAGACCCTTGATCTGTTAAAACAGATCGATTACCGGCATGTCGACCGTGTCCGGTTTGATGGAAAAACCCTTTGGATACCAGCTGAACCGTGAATTTGTGAAGGCGCGAGCGCATGAAATGGTTCCGCCCTTACAATTTCACGCCCGCGATGCCTTTTTTTATTTGTTCGTAATGGCTGTGATGCCACAGACGATGCTACAGGAAAAATTATGATCAAGCGTTATACCCGCAAACCCATGGGAGATATCTGGACCGAGGAGAATAAATACCGGACCTGGCTGAAAGTGGAGATCGCTGCCTGCCAGGCGATGGCGGAAGCGGGGAAAATCCCTCAGAGTGCTCTGGATATCATTTGTGCCAGGGCCCATTTTTCGGTTGACCGTATCGAAGCCATCGAGGCCGAAACCCGGCATGATGTGATTGCATTTTTGACCAGTGTGGCTGAATTCGTGGGTCCGGATTCCCGTTATATCCACCTGGGACTGACTTCATCGGATGTGCTGGACACGAGTATGGCCTGTCTCTTGAAGCACGCCGGTGAAATGATTCTGGAAGACTGCGATCGGCTGCTGTCCGCCATCAAAACCCGCGCCTTTGAACACAAAGAGACGGTCATGATCGGTAGGTCCCACGGCATTCATGCCGAGCCCATTACCTTTGGCCTGAAACTTGCCGTCTGGTACGATGAGATGCGGCGCAACCGCAGACGGATGGAACGGGCGGTTGAAACCATCAGCGTGGGGAAGATTTCCGGGGCAGTGGGAACATTTGCCAATATTTCTCCCCAGGTGGAAGCCCGTGTCTGCCAGATACTGGATTTGAAACCGGCTCCGGCGTCCACCCAGATCATTCAGCGGGACCGGTATGCTGAATATTTTACCACCCTGGCGATCATGGCTTCTTCGATTGAAAAAATGGCCGTTGAAATCCGGCATCTTCAGCGTACCGAGGTTCTGGAGGCGGAGGAGTATTTTTCCAGCGGCCAGAAAGGATCTTCGTCCATGCCGCACAAACGGAATCCCGTTGGTTCGGAAAATCTCTGCGGTCTGGCCAGGGTGATCCGGGCCAATGCCCTGGCATCGCTTGAGAATGTCCCGCTGTGGCATGAGCGGGACATCAGTCATTCTTCCGTGGAACGGGTGATTGCGCCGGACAGCACCATCTTGATGGATTACATGCTGAACCGTTTAACCGGTCTGATCGGTAATCTTCTCGTCTATCCCGAACGCATGAAAGAAAATCTGAACCGGATGAAGGGACTGGTATTTTCTCAGCAGATCCTGCTTGAACTGGCCCAGGCAGGCCTCAGCCGTGAAGATGCCTATCAGCTTGTTCAATTTCAGGCCATGAAGGTGTGGAAGGAAAATGTCGATTTCCAATCCCTGATTCAGAACGATGCCAGGATTTCCGAGGTGCTCGGCCAGGAAAAGATCAAAGAAATATTTGACCTTAATTACCATTTAAAGTATATCAACGATATATTTGATCGTGTATTCGGGTCGTAAAATACATTGATTTTCGTTTCCGCATATTTCCTATTATGGGAAGCCGCTTATCATGTGTGGTTTCCCGATCATTTTCCCGGTTAAAATTATAAATCAATTGGAGGTTCTATCGTGGTGAATATGGCTTATGCAATGGGTCAGTTAGGGGCTACCGGTTCGGGGTCAGCCGGAGGATTGGCATCATTTATACCGCTGGTCCTGATGTTTGTCATTTTTTATTTTCTGCTCATCCGGCCTCAGCAGAAAAAAACCAAAGAACATCGGGAGATGATTGCCGGCGTCAAGAAAGGCGACCGGATCATCACCAGTGGTGGCATTCACGGTCAGGTTACGGCAGTGGATGACACCACCCTCACCGTTGAAATATCGGACAAGGTTCGGGTCAAGCTGAACCGGGCCAATGTTGCCGGACTGGTTCAAGCCCAGACGCAACCGGCCAAAAAAGCAGTCGAGTCTGAAAAATCCAAATAACCCTTCGACAAGGATTCGATCATTGAAGAATATTTCATGGAAATTGGTAGCCAGCGTACTGGTTGTTCTGGCGGCTGTTGTTTACACCATACCATCATTCAAGTCCGAGATCTGGCCTTATAAGAAAATCAATCTGGGGTTGGATCTTCAGGGCGGTATGCACCTTGTCCTAGAAGTTCAGACCGAAAAAGCCGTGGAAAGCACTCTGGAGAGGCTGGCCCAGGACTTGCGTATTTCTTTAAGAAAAGAACAGATCCGGGTTACGGGCCTGGACCAGATTCAGGGCGCTAAAATTTCCGTCCGGATCGAGGGAAAGGATCAAATCGATAAATTCGATAAACTATTGAACGATTCGTTTAAAGAGCTCAGAATCCAATCCCGCAATATCGACAATGATGCCTTGTCCATTTCCCTGGATCTGCCGGATAAGGAATCTGCACGAATCAAGAAAATGGCTGTGGAACAGGCCCTTGAAACCATTCGAAACCGGATTGACCAGTTCGGGGTCAGCGAGCCCGATATTCGACTTCAGGGAGAAAAACGCCTGCTCATTCAACTTCCCGGGGTAAAAGATACCCAGCGCGCCAAGGATCTCATCGGTAAAACCGCATTGCTGGAATTCAAACTTGTGGATGAAACCCATGATGTGGATGCTGCAGTCAAGGGTACGCCGCCGCCGGGATCGGAAGTTCTCTATGAAGTCCGGGAAGATCCCCAGACCCGAAGAGCCATCAAGACGCCTTATCTGTTGTTCAAGCGGGCGGTTCTGACCGGATCGTACCTGACCGATGCCAAGGTTCAGATTGATTCCCAGTATAATGAGCCCTATGTTTCGATCAAATTCGACAAAAAAGGGGCTCAGCTTTTTGAAAAAATTACTGAAGAAAACGTCAAAAAACGCCTGGCCATTGTTCTGGATCAGAAAGTGTATTCTGCGCCTGTGATTCAGGAAAGAATTGGAGGGGGCGAAGCCCGGATTACCGGCCGCTTCTCCCCCGAAGAAGCCCGGGACCTGGCCATTGTTCTTCGTGCCGGGGCTCTGCCCGCACCTGTCAAAATCCTGGAAGAACGCACGGTCGGTCCTTCCCTGGGAACGGACTCCATCCACCAGGGCCTGATGGCCGGAGTTGTCGGCGGCATTCTTGTCGTCCTGTTCATGGCCTTCTACTATAAAGGCTCGGGCCTAATCGCCAACCTCGCCCTGATTTTTAATATCATCATGATATTCGGCGGATTGGCTGCCTTTCAGGCGACCCTGACCATGCCGGGTATTGCCGGTATCGTCCTGACCATCGGCATGGCTGTTGATGCCAACGTGCTCATCTTCGAGCGCATCCGGGAGGAGCTTCGCCACGGGAAAACACCACGGGCCGCAGTGGATGCCGGCTTTGAAATGGCAACCTGGACCATCATGGATGCCAACATCACCACGCTCATTGCCGCCCTGGTCCTCTTTCAATTCGGGACCGGACCGGTCAAGGGGTTTGCCGTCACGCTGAGTCTGGGGGTCATTTCCAGCGTATTTACCGCCCTGGTCCTGACCCGTGTTATCTTTGATTACCTTGTTGTCCAGCGCAAAATCAAACAGTTGAGTATCTAAAAGGATATTTTCATGGAGTTTATCAAACCCAATATCAACGTCGACTTCGTCGGCAAACGAAAAATTGCCTACTGCATATCGCTTTCGATGATCCTGATCAGCATCCTCAGCCTCATTTTCCACGGCGGTCCCAAATACGGCATTGATTTTGTCGGCGGCACGATCATTCAAATCAAGTTTCCATCCGCGGTCGCCCTCAGCGATATCAAGGCGGGTCTGTCGGAAATGGGGCTGGAGAATTCAACCATACAGACTTTCGGAAACGAAGCCGATCATGATTATCTGATTCGTACTGAATCGCCACTAGAAACCGACGAAAATTTTTCTCAGAAAATAAAGTCCGCTGTTCAGAAAACAACGGGAGCCGAACCGGATATTCGCAGAGTGGAAATGGTCGGCCCCCAGGTGGGCAAAGATCTGCAGGAAAAGGCCTTATTCGCCATTTTTTATGCCATGCTTTTTATTGCCATTTATATCTCCGGACGGTTTGAATTCAAATGGGTGGTCTGTGCGACCATTGCCGGCGCGCTGATGGGCGGCGTCTATCTGCTGAGTCTCTTGAATATCAGCATGGCCCTTCTGACCATTCTGGCACTGATCCTGACCCTGGTGCTGTTCTGGATTTTGAAACTGAAATATGCGATGGGCGCGGTGATTTCTCTGATTCATGATGTGATCATCACCATCGGGCTTTTTTCGCTCTTTGATAAGGAATTCTCGCTTCCCATCATTGCCGCGATCCTGTCCATTATGGGCTATTCCCTGAACGATACGATCATCGTTTTTGACCGGATTCGGGAAAATCTGCGCAAGCATCCGAAAAAACCCTTTATGACTAACATCAACCGAAGCGTGAACGAAACTCTAAGCAGGACAATATTAACCTCATCTACGACACTGGTTGCCGTGCTCGCCTTGTTTATACTGGGCGGAGGGATCATTCATGATTTTGCCTTTGCCATGCTGGTGGGGATTCTGACCGGGACGTATTCTTCGGTGTATGTGGCCAGCCCCATTCTTCTGGCCTGGCAGGATGCCGCTGCTAAAAAGAAGTGAGTAAATGGATCCCTATCTGCCATGGTTTACTCTGAAATATGTTCCGGGCATCGGCAATCATCTGTATAAACGGCTCATCGAGCGGTTTGGATCTCCGGAACATGTTTTTGACGCGTCAAAGGACAGGCTTCTTGAAGTTGAAGGCATTAACCTCCGATTGATATCCGCACTCCGGCAGGCAAAACTGCCGGATGATGCGCAAAAGGACATGGATCTGGTCGGGCAGAAAGGATATCGTATCATCTGCCTGACCGATCCGGCTTACCCCCCCCTGCTGCGGGAAATTCCCGATCCTCCGCCGTTTTTATACGTTTCCGGAACCCTTGATTCATCGGAGCACCTGCTGGCCGTGGTGGGCTCCCGGAATGCCACGGCATATGGCGTGAGCACAACCCGGCGGCTCTGCAGCGACCTGGTGGGCAAGGGTCTGGGCATTGTCAGCGGTATGGCAAGGGGAGTTGATACGGCGGCCCATGAAGGGGCCCTGATGGGAAAAGGACGCACCATCGCGGTTCTGGGAAGCGGTCTGGAGCAGATTTATCCGTCCGAAAATCGGGAATTGTTTCATAAAATCACTGAAAACGGCGCCGTGATTTCGGAGTTTGCGCTTCAGGCATTGCCGGAAGCCCATCATTTTCCCCAGCGTAACCGCATCATCAGCGGCATGTCCCTGGGAACCCTGGTGGTTGAGGCAACCCGAAACAGCGGCTCACTGATCACCGCGCGCCTGGCCGCCGAGCAGAATCGGGAAGTGTTCGCCATTCCGGGCAGCATTCATTCGTTCAAAAGCGCAGGAACCCATATTCTGATTAAACAGGGCGCCAAGCTGGTGGAACATGTTCAGGATATTCTGGATGAGCTGAACCTTCAGAACCGGGCTCATTCGCAAGGCGGCGGTGCGTCCGGTGCCAGGGAAACCACAGTCCGGACGACGCCGCCGCTTTCCGAAGCAGACGCCGTTGTTTTCAACGCGCTGAGTCCTTATCCGCTCCACAGCGACGAACTGATCCGCAGACTTTCCCTGCCATCCGGGAAACTCATGGCGATCCTGCTTCAGCTTGAAGTCAAGGGGCTGGTCCAGCAGACAGCTGGCAATTATTTTTCAATAAAGGTTGAAAACTGAAGAGAGTCAGCCTTCAACCGGATAACCAATTTATAAAAAGGACAATCTGTGTCAAAACCCCTGCTCATTGTCGAGTCGCCGACAAAGGTTAAAACCCTTAAAAAATATCTGGGCGAACAGTATGCCATTGCCGCCACTGTCGGCCATATCCGGGACCTGCCGGAAAAAGAAATGGGAATCGATGTCGAGGATGCTTTCAAAACCAAATACAGTATTATTCCGGGTAAGCAGAAAGTGATTGCGGCATTAAAGCAGGCGGCCGGAGATACCGAACTCGTTTATCTGGCGCCTGACCCGGATCGCGAAGGCGAGGCCATTGCCTGGCATACCGCGGAAATCCTGAAAAAAAAAGGCCGGGTTTTTCAACGCGTGCTGTTTCATGAACTGACCCGAAATGCCATCCTGAAAGCCATGGAGTCGCCTATCGAGCTGGATCGCAATAAATTTGAAGCCCAGCAGGCCCGGCGCATTCTGGACCGGCTGGTCGGCTATCAGATATCGCCGCTGCTCTGGAGAAAGGTTAAAGGCGGCCTCAGCGCCGGCCGGGTGCAGTCGGTTGCGGTCCGCATGATCTGTGAGCGGGAGCGGGCCATTCAGGCATTTGAAACCGAAGAATACTGGAGCATTACCGCAAGCCTCGAGGGCAGCGCGCCGCCGGTGTTTTCGGCAAAGCTGATCAAAAACCTGGGCAAAAAAATCAAGATTCCGGATGAATCCAATGCAATGCGTATTCGGGATGAGCTGTCCCAGCAAACCTTTGTGATCGAAAATATCATCAACAAGACCACAAAGCGGAATCCGCTTCCGCCGTTCATTACCAGCAAACTTCAGCAGGAAGCCATTCGAAAACTGCGGTTTTCCGCCAAGAAAACCATGTCGGTTGCCCAGGAACTCTACGAAGGGATCGAACTGGGATCGGGAGGGCCTGTTGGGCTGATCACCTATATGCGAACAGATTCCACTCGGATCTCGGCGGAAGCTGCCGGCGAAGCCCTCGCGCTGATTCAGGAGCGTTTCGGCAAGGAATACGCCCCTTCAAAACCCCGTTTTTTCAAGAATTCAAAAAAAGTTCAGGATGCCCATGAAGCCATTCGGCCGTCCTCGGTTTTTGTGACACCCGAAAAAACGGCCCACTATCTTTCAAAAGATCAGCAGGCGCTCTACACCCTGATCTGGAAACGGTTTGTCGCATCTCAAATGACAGAAGCCCTTATCGATGGCTGTACCATCACCATTCAGGCCGGGACCTATCAACTGACCGCCACGGGATCGGTGATCAAATTTCCCGGATTCATGGCCCTCTATCTGTCCGCGGACGATGAAGTGGAAAGTGAATCGAATCCTGCCAAAACCAGGCTTCCGGAACTGACCAAAGGCGAGACCCTGATTCTGAAACAGCTTGAACCCAAGCAGCATTTTACCCAGCCGCCGCCCCGGTTTTCAGAGGCTTCCCTGGTAAAGGCGCTTGAAGAAAACGGTATCGGGCGGCCCAGCACCTATGCCGCGATTCTGACCACCATTCGCGGAAAAGCGTATGTGGATATGGTCAAAGGCTTTTTTATCCCCAGTGAACTCGGGTTTATCGTTAATGACCTGATCGTCGCCAGCTTTCCCGAGGTGTTCGATATCGAGTTTACGGCCAGAATGGAGGATCATCTGGATCAGATTGAAACGGCCGAAGCCGCTCCCCTTGAAGTACTGACGCAATTTTATGAGCCGTTTAAACAGCGTCTTGAGAATGCCTCCACGCAGATGATCAGCATGAAGGGGGTGGGTTCTTCAACCGATCTGGACTGCCCCCTCTGCAAAACCCGAAAATTGCATATCAAGATGGGAAAAAATGGCCATTTCCTGGCCTGCAGCGGATATCCGGAGTGTAAATTCACCAGCAATTACACCCGCGACGAAAAGGGCCGGATCCTGACGGCTGAGCCGACCCCGGAGACGGCAACCGGTCAGGTCTGCGGGAAATGCGGCCAGCCCATGGTCATGCGCCAGGGAAAATTCGGCCCCTTTCTGGCCTGCAGCGGATATCCGGACTGCAAGCACACCCAGTCCGTGACACCGGCAGGATCTCCCCAGGAAACCGGGATATCCTGCCCGGAATCCGGGTGCACCGGCAAGCTGGTTCAGAAAATGTCCAAGCGCGGAAAGGTGTTTTACGGTTGCAACCGGTATCCGGCCTGTTCTTTTGCCATGTGGGACAAGCCGGTCGACCGGGAATGTCCGCTTTGTCATGCAAAATTCCTGGTGGAAAAAATATCCAAAAAAGAAGGCATGTTTATGGCTTGTCTGAGCCAGGGTTGCGGGTACAAGGCAGCACCCTGATCTCCGGCCCCTGACGGACCGGGTCTTTGTGGATGCGACTTCCGGCCGTCCCCGGGTGATCCCGCGGGAGGTAAGGGATGCATTCACGCTTGTACCGCAGGACCAGGAGCCTTGAGTCCGGTCACTGTTTTCGCAGGATGCGTTTTGCGTTCAATTTCCGGCCACCATCGAGTGTGAGTACGTGGTCGACGATCAACGTTCTGCCCTGATCCTGAAGATAACGCCGGACGGTCCACTCTGCTTTTTGACCATCCGGGGTGGCGTACTTTGAGACGCTCACAAGGGTGGTGCCGTTTTTATCCCAGAAACTGCGGGATTCGACTCTGCCGATATTCGGATCCTTGTCACGAATATCTGTGCGGCCATCCAGGGCCAGGACCTGGGTCTGGGCGCCCATCGCGGTTTCGACCTTGATGGTCATTGTTTTGTCGGTCTGGGTGATCTCCTGGGTCATGGGCATGGTGTCCATGGCTTTGCGTTTCATCATGGGAACCCCTTGGGCTTCCAGTATTGCCTCCATGGGAATAGTTTCCGGTGCACTCAGATCCAGTTTCCAGATGCCCGAGAAATTTGGAGGCCCTGCTGCCTGAAGCGAATGCCCCCCCATTGCCACCATCAAACATAAAACGAACAGTAGTCGATAACGCGCCATGTTGCTTCCTGACCCTTTGAAAGAATTTTGATAAATTTTGATTGTCGCAAGGATAACAAATTTTAAATCAGAGATAAAGACTTAAGATGCGTGATAAGGCCTCAATCTATCAACCTGAATGAAGGTTTTCCCCGGAGATGTCCATGCACAATCTGGCAGGCAATCAGGAAGCGGAGTGGGTCCCAGGTCTTTCAATGATTCATGCCAATCATCTTGAAGACTTGCGGCAGGTGGTGGTGGAGTGGATCCGGCGTCGGCCGCTGAAGCCGCTGGAAAATGAGTTGTTTCTGGTCCAGAGCAATGGCATGGCCCAGTGGCTGAAACTGGCGCTGGCGGAAAACGACGGGTGCGGCATCAGTGCTGCGGTGGAGATGCAACTGCCGGCGCGCTTTTTGTGGAATGCCTACCGGGCGGTCCTGGGAAAAGAGGCCATCCCCAGGGAATCGTCTTATGACAAAGACCGTCTGACCTGGCGGTTGCTGCAGCTATTGCCGTCCCTGCTGAAAGAGGATTGTTTCTCGCCTTTGGCGCAGTATCTGTCCGGCGATTACGATTTACGCAAGCGATACCAGTTGGCCTGCCATCTTGCGGACCTTTTCGACCAGTATCAGGTCTACCGGGCCGACTGGCTGGAAGACTGGACTGGCGGCTTTGACCGGATTCGAAACGCCGGGGGTGAGACGGCTGAAATGCCGGAGAAGCAGCTCTGGCAGGCCGAGCTCTGGCGAAGAATCCAGCAGAGCATTTCCCTGCTTCAACGCGGGAACAGCCGCTCCGCCCTGCATCGCCGATTTCTGAAAGCCGCGGCAGCCCTGGCGAAAAGACCCGCCGGGCTGCCGCGCCGTGTAATCGTCTTTGGCATCTGCTCCCTGCCCAAACAGGCGCTGGAAGCGCTGCATGCCGTGTCCCTTCTCAGCCAGGTGATGGTATGCGTTCACAACCCCTGCCGGCATTACTGGGTGGACATCATTGAAGACAGGGACCTTTTGAGCATCGAGCGCGCCAGACACCCGCGAAAGGCGCACATGCCGCCGGATCTGAATCCAGAGGGTTTGCACCAGCACGTCAATCCGCTTCTTGCGGCCTGGGGAAAGCAGGGACGCGACTATATGGGACTGCTTTACGGCTATGACCGGCCGGAGGTATACCGGGAAAACTTTGCCGAAATTGATCTCTTTCGTGATTTGGCCCCCTATGGTCTCAAGGCCGGTCTGTTGCGGCAGGTCCAGCAGGCGATTCTGGACCTGCGGCCTTTACCCGCCACTTTCGAAAATAGGCAGTGCATCGATCCCGACGATGGATCGATCTGCTTTCATCTGGCCCACAGCCGTCAGCGAGAAGTGGAAATCCTGCAGGATCAACTGCTGTCATGCTTTGCCGGAATTCCGGATCTCAAGCCACGGGATATCATTGTCATGACCCCGGACATTCATATCTATGCACCCCATATCGAGGCCGTATTTGGCAACATCCGGCCGCAGGATGTGCGGTATATTCCGTTTACGATCGCCGACAGTCCCGAGCGCGAAGGCGTTCCCATTCTGAAGGCCCTGGACAAGCTGCTTCACTTGCCGGATTCGCGTATGGCGGTGAGTGACGTGATGGATCTGCTGGAAGTTCCTGCCTTCCGTGAACGTTTTGGCCTGGCGGAAACGGATCTCCCCAGGTTGCGGCAGTGGATTGAGGGCTCCGGTATCCGCTGGGGACTCAGCGCCGAGCAGCGCAGGGGGTTCGGGCTTCCCGCCGGTCTCGAACAAAACACCTGGTTGTTTGGCCTGCGTCGCATGCTCCTGGGGTATGCGGTTGGCGCCGGCCAGCCCTGGCAGGGGATTGAGCCCTATGACGAAGTCGGCGGTCTGGAAGCCGCGCTGGTCGGCCCGCTGGCGGCGATGCTGGAAACGCTGGAAAAGCACTGGCGAGTGCTGGCTCAGCCGGCTGATGTGGAAAACTGGTGCAGACGTATTCTGGATTTATCGAGGGATTGCCTTCTGCCGGTTGACAGCCCCGACCGGCTGACCCAGGGCCGGCTGGAAGCGGCGCTGGAAAAGTGGCTGAGCACTTGCAGGGATGCCGGCCTGGATGAAGCGCTGCCCCTGACGGTGGTGCGCGAAGCCATCCTGGAGGCTCTGCAGGAATCCGGCATATCCCAGCGGTTCCTTGCCGGAATGGTCAATTTCTGCACCCTGTTGCCGATGCGGGCCATTCCGTTTAAAGTGGTCTGCCTGCTGGGCATGAACGATGGACAGTATCCGCGAAGCCGTTCGCCCCTGGATTTCGATCTGATGGCTGCACCGGGTTCCTATCGGCCGGGAGATCGTTCCCGCCGGGAAGATGATCGCTATCTGTTTCTTGAAGCCCTGTTATCGGCGCGGGAAAAACTTTATATCTCCTACATTGGCTATAGTGTCCGGGATAACAGCGTGCAAATGCCTTCGGTGCTGGTCGGCCAGCTTCGCGACTATCTGGCGGCCGGCTGGAGGATTTTGGATTCGGCGGACAGCGAGACGGAGACGGCGCTTCTTGATCATCTGACCTGCCGACACCCGCTCCAACCCTTCAGCAAAGTCTACTTTCAGCCCAATCGTAACCCGTGTCTGTTTACCTACGCGCATGAATGGCGGGAGATTCTGGACCCACGGACTACCATGGCCTCTGAAATCCCGCTGCCAAAAGATCTTTCGGCGCTCCAAATCGAAGGCTCCTTGCAGTTGAACGACTTGATTCGTTTCCTGAAAAATCCGGTTCAGATTTTTTTTAACCGGCGTTTGAAAGTTTATTTCGATGAAATTCTTGTCACGGCTGAAGACCAGGAGTCCTTTGCCCTGGATCGACTGGCGCCTTTTAGCCTGGGAGCCCAATTGCTTGCTGCGGGGCTGACTGCTGAATCAGAGAAATATCGGGAGGCTGTATATGAAGAGACAGAAAGACTTCGCCGAACCGGCTGTTTGCCGCTGAAAGGTTTCGGCGAGCTGGCTTCAGCGGAATTGGCTGAGCCTGTGTTGCGGATGCTGAAATATCACCACGATTTGATCCGGAAATGGCCATATCCGGCGGATACGATGGAAATCCGCTTGCAGACTCGGCACCTGGAACAGGTTGAAATAATTTCGGGTTACCCGGCTTTATTATTGGAAGACTGGCTGGATGGTTTGCGGCAGGTGGATCCGGGCCCTCAGAAAGTCTCCGGCTCCGCACGTCATGTCCGCTGGGAGTTTTATCACCAGGGGATTATGGGGTCTGGTCTGGATATCTCCCGTTTGTACAGTCTGTTGGGTCTCTGGGTCAAACATCTGGCCGGTTGTGCGCAGGGAGCTTCCCTGACCAGTTGTCTGATTGCTCCGGATGGAATCGCTGAACTGGTTCCGCTGGACAAGGAGACTGCTGAAAATTGTCTGGCTGACATCATTGTGCACTGGCGGTCAGGACTTCAGTACCCCCTGCCGGTAACTGCCAGAACAGCCCTGGCCTATCTGTCGGTGCTACATTCCGGTCATCTGAAGGATTCGGAAATGAAACTGCAGAAAGCCGTGGATGCGGCCCGCAATGCTTATCAGGGGGACGGCTTCAACGCTTCGGGGGAGCTGGGGTATAGTCTTTATCTGGCCAGAGCCTATCCTGATTTCAGCGCCCTCTGGCAGGCTGACGGGAATCGATTCGAACATTTGGCAACATCTCTCTATGCGCCTCTGTTGCAGGCCACCCGGGTTCATGAGATTTCGGAATAAGGATCAACACATATGGGAAATCTTCTGGATCCTATGACTTTTCCCTTGCACGGCGTTCGTCTGATTGAAGCCAGCGCGGGTACCGGTAAGACCTACACGATTACAGCCCTGTATCTGCGGCTGGTGTTGGGGCATGGGGGAGAAAACGGATTTTGCCGTCCCTTGACGCCGCCGGAAATTCTTGTTGTGACCTTTACCAACGCCGCAACACAGGAACTGCGGGACCGGATTCGCAGCCGCCTGACCGAGACCGCGACTTATTTCCGCGGACAGGGCATCGGAGATACGTATCTGCAGGCATTGAGAAGTGATTACGATGCCGGCCAGTGGCCGGTTTGCGCCCGGATGCTGGATCAGGCGGCGCAATGGATGGATGAATCCGCGATCCATACCATTCATGCCTGGTGTCAGCAAATGATCTGCAAGCACGCCTTTGCCAGTGGCGGTCTCTTTGATCTGGAGCTGGCGCCTTCTGACCGGGAGCTGTTGGAAGAAGCCGCATGTGATTACTGGCGCAGCCATTTTTATCCCCAATCCAGGGAGATTATATCCGAGCTGATGGGCGTATGCGCCACACCGCAGGCATTGCTGAAAAGAATCCAGCCCTTGCTCAAGGAACGGCTGGGCTCGCCGGACGACCCAATTGTTTTGATTGAAAAACGCCTTCAGGCGTTTGAAGAGACCCGGCGGATCTGGGATTCGGATTTTGAGGTTGCGATCGAACGGGTACGTCGGGCTCAGGCCGACAAAACCCTGAATGGCAACAAATACCGAACCGATTCCCTGACACAATGGTTGAAAGCGTTGCGGACCTGGGTGAAAGACAACGGTCCGCATCCCGATGTTCAAATCCTCGAAAAATTTTCCAGCTCCGGACTGAAAGCGGGCCTGGCCAAGAATAAAACAGTTCCGGAGCATCCGGCCTATCAGGCTCTTGACCGCCTCAATGAGAATCTGGCCGCACTTGAAATTGATGCGGCGCTTTTTTATCATGCGGCGGAAGACATCGGACGGCGCGTTCAGCAGGAAAAGGAACGCACTGCCCAAATGGGTTTTGATGATCTGCTGACCCGTCTGCATGATGCCCTGTACAGGCCGGGAAACGGGCAACTGGCCCGGGTCATTCGCGAGCAGTTTCCGGCGGCACTGATCGACGAATTTCAGGATACCGACCCGGTGCAGTACGCCATCTTCAGCAAGGTTTATCTTGAAGAGGGGGCTGGGGGCAGGGGACAGGGAACAGAGGGCGGTGCGGACCCCGGCGAGCAGGAGGAAACTGTCGAAGGTCGTCCGGATACGGGCCTGTTTATGATCGGTGATCCCAAACAGTCGATTTATGCCTTTCGCGGAGCGGATATTTACACGTACCTGGCTGCGCGCCGGGACTCCTCCGGAGCGCCATTCGTGCTGGGGAAAAATTTCCGTTCCACCGAAGGTCTGGTCAAGGCGGTCAACCAGGTGTTCGGGGTGGGGCATTCGCAAGGCGCGTTTCTGTTCCAGGATCGCATCCCCTTTGTGGCGGTTGCGGCCGAGGGGCGCAAGGAGCAGCTTATGGTTCATGGAAAGCCGGCCAATGCCATGACGTTCTGGCAGCTTCAGCAAACCGGAATCCTCAATAAAACCGGAGAGGATGGCTATATCTGCCGGATGGCCGAATCCGTGGCCAGTGAAATTGTACATTTGCTGAATTCGGCGCAAACGCTGCCGGCACAAACCGGATTTCAGGCGCCGGACGGTTCGTTTGAAGCACTTCGCCAGGCGGACATTGCTATTCTGGTGCGAAATGGCAGCGAAGCTGTTGCGATTCGCCAGGCTCTGAATAAGCGCCGGGTCCGCAGTGTCTATCTGTCCGACAAGGATTCCGTCTTTGACAGCGTGGAGGCAAAATCTCTGCTTTATCTTTTGCGCGCCTGCGCTGAACCGGAGCGGGAAAGCTTTCTGAGATCGGCTTTGGCAACGGATATTCTGGCCCTGTCCTTTAACAGTCTGGATCGGCTGGTTCAAGATGAACCGGCCTGGGAGGCCGAGGTTGAGCGCTTTCGAAATTTTCAGCAGATCTGGCGGCATCAGGGCGTGCTGCCCATGCTGCGTTTGCTGCTTCAGGAATTCGGCGTCCCATCCCGGCTGCTGCTCCTGACTGGCGGCGAAAGGACATTGACCAATCTGATGCATCTGGCGGAAATGCTCCAGACCGCATCAATCGGGTGCGATGGAGAACATGCGTTGATTCGCTGGCTGGCGGAACAGATCGAGCAGCCCGGTACCGGTGCCGAGGAGCAGATCCTGCGTCTGGAAAGCGATGAAGAACTGATTCGGGTGGTGACGATCCATAAGTCCAAAGGGCTGGAATATCCTCTGGTGTTTTTGCCATTTGTTTGCAGTGTTCGCCGGGTGACAGCCAAAAATACCCCGGTGGTAAAAATCCACGACGAAAAGGGTCGGATGCGCCTGATACAGCAGCCGGTAGCTGAAGATTTTGAGTCGGCGGACAGGGAACGGCTGGCGGAAGACCTGCGAATGCTTTATGTGGCGTTGACCCGCGCTCAATATGCCTGCTGGCTTGGCATCGGCGTGATGGGCAAATCCAGCAATCTGCACTTATCCGGGCTTGGATACCTGCTTTCGGCGGGAGAGACGATTCCTGCAGACCAACTGGCTGAAAAACTGACAGCGATGAAAGGAAATTGCGGGCATATTGCCATTGAACCGCTGCCTGAGCCCTGTGATACCCTTTATCAGCCACGGCCTGATGCGGCAGATCTGACGCCGGCGTTGACGTTTACCGGAAATATCTCGCGTGACTGGTGGATTTCCAGTTATTCCGGAATGCTGGCCGGCGCAAAAATGGCGGAATCGGCTCTTCCCGTCTTCCCGTCTTCCCATTTGCCGTATTCGGCCGCAGAGGATCAGTTGCTGGAAGCCGTCGCCGAACCTGCCGCAGCGCCGGAAAATATTGAATCTGCCCGTTCCATTCACGGCTTTCCCCGGGGGCCGGAGCCGGGAACCTTTCTGCATGATCTGCTGGAGTGGGCCGCGCGTGAAGGTTTTGCAGCGCTGGCTCCCCAACGACATCGCATCCTTTATAAAATCAGGGATTTTTGCGAGCGCCGGGATTGGAAAGACTGGGATGAGATTCTGACAGACTGGCTGCAGAAACTGCTCCAGACCCGGATCATGCTGCCGGATGCATTGAGCAGCATGTTGCTGGCTGAGCTTTCGCTGGAAGACTATCAGCCGGAGCTGGAGTTTTTGTTTGCCAGCCATGGAGTCGACACCCGAAAACTGGATGATGCCTTAACTGCGGCCATTCTGCCGGCAGTTCCCCGCCCCCGGCTTCGAGGGAATGCGGTTAACGGGATGCTCAAAGGCTTTATTGATCTGGTTTTCTGTTATCAGGAACGCTATTATGTTCTGGACTACAAGTCCAACCGCCTGGGAGAAAACGAAGGGGCTTACCGGGAAAAAGCCATGGAAAAAGCCATGCTGGAACATCGCTATGATTTGCAGTATGTGCTCTATACCCTGGCGCTTCACAGGCTGCTGAAAGCCAGATTGCCCGGTTACGATTACCGGCGGCATATGGGCGGGGCCGTCTACCTGTTTCTGCGGGGGGTGAATGACAAGGGGCAGGGCGTCTATATGGATAAACCTCCGCAATCCTTGATTGAATCGCTGGATGAGACGTTTGCCGGCAGGGAGAATCGTCATGCAGTATGAAAATCTGTACCGCGTACTGGGTGAGTGGGTTGAACGGGGTTGGATCAGACCGCTTGACCGGGCTTTTGTCCGTTTTCTGAAAGAACAGCAGCCGGATGCCTCCGACGGGGTGTTTCTGGCCGCGGCCCTGGCCAGTCATCAATTGGGGCACGGTCATATCTGCCTGGATTTGCGGGCTGCGCTGGCCGACCCCGGTGCGGCCCTGTCGCTGCCGCCCGAAGGGGATGAAGCGCAATCCGGCAAGCCGTTGGCACTTTTGTCCGAAATGACCCTTGAACCCTGGGAGAAAAGTCTGAGCGAGTCACCGCTGGTTGCCAGCGGCCCCGGCAATACGCCGCTGGTTTTGTCCTCGGGTCGTTTATACCTTCGCCGTTACTGGCAATACATGCAGCAGGTGGCGCAGGGAATTTTACAAAGAATTGCCGATCCGCTTTTTTCCCCGGATAATCAGACTGGCAATTTGCCGGATAATCTCATTGACCGGCTGGATGTTTTGTTTCAGCCGCTGCGAAGTCCTGAAGAGCTGGCAAAAACCGAGGTGCACTGGCAGAGTGTTGCGGCGGCCATTGCCGCGTCAAGCGCCTTTACCGTGATTTCCGGCGGGCCCGGCACCGGCAAAACCACCACGGTGGTTCAGTTGCTGGTGCTCCTGCAGGAGCTGGCGCTGGAAAAAGGGCAATGTCTGCGGATTTGCCTGGCAGCACCCACGGGCAAAGCTGCGGCAAGGCTGACCGAATCCATTGGCTGTGCGGTAAGCTCGTTGCCTGCTGATATCCAGAACAGGCTGCCCCTGAAAGCGACTACCCTGCATCGGTTGTTGGGGAGCCGGCCGGATTCCCGGCGTTTTGCCCACCATTTGCAGAATCCCCTGCATATCGATCTCCTGGTCGTGGATGAAGCCTCCATGATTGATCTGGAAATGATGGCGGCGGTTCTCGTGGCTTTGCCTCCCAGGGCACGGCTGGTTCTGCTGGGTGATAAGGATCAGCTGGCGTCGGTGGAAGCCGGGTCCGTGCTGGGTGATATCTGCAGTCATACGGAGCAGGCTGGTTATTCGCCGGCTACCCTGGCATGGATCGAAAAAAATACGGGATATGATCTGAAAGCCTTTGCAGGAAATGGCACGGAACTGGACCAGCATGTTGTTGTCCTGCGCAGAAGCCACCGATTTGGCAAAGACAGCGGCATTGGAGAACTGGCCGGAGCAGTCAACGCGGGAGATACTCTAAAGGTGGCCGCCATCTGGAGTCAGGATTTTGGAGACATCGTCCATCTGAACCTGCAGTCCCTTGACGATGAAAACTTCGCCCGACTGGTGCTGGATGGCAATCCCGGTGCGTTCGCCCGTGCCGGTTCAACAGAAATGCCTGTCGGGTACCGCGCATACCTGGAATGCGTGCAAGCGGGTTTGCCGGAAGATCCCGGAGCCGAAGATGACTGGCTGCGGGCCGTGCTGAACGCTTTTGGCCGCTTTCAGCTTTTGGCCGCAGTCCGCAAGGGCAGGTGGGGGGTTGAAGGGTTGAATGAAAAATCAGCGGAAATTCTTTGCCGGGAAGGACTCACGGGGACCACGGAGGGATGGTATCCGGGGCGACCGGTGATGATCACCCGCAACGATTACAGCCTGGGGCTGATGAACGGCGATGTCGGTATCGTATTGCCCGTCGCCGATGATCGCGGTGCGGATCAAAAAGCCTTGAAGGTCGTTTTCCCCATGGCTGACGGCGCATTGAAAAAAGTGCTGCCTTCCCGCCTGGATGATGTGGAAACGGTCTATGCCATGACCGTGCACAAATCCCAGGGCTCTGAATTCGCGCATACTGCAATGGTGCTGCCGGACGCCATGAATCCGATCTTGACACGGGAACTGATCTATACCGGTGTTACACGGGCCAGAAATTGGTTCACACTGGTCAGCCCGGACATGGATCTGATGGGACAGGCCGTGCTGCGACGCACCCACCGCGCATCGGGTCTGGGGGAACTTCTGACCGAACAGTTACACATTGACAAAGGATATCCGCTGCTATAGATATTCTGGAAGTGAACCGGCAGCAACGTAGTGAATCCAAACATCAGGAGGCCCATGAACCTTCAGCAATTCCCTTATTCTTCCGATAATTTAAGTTATGTCATTTATGGAGAACATTCGGCGATGGCTATTGATGGCGGCGCGGTGGAGTCCATTCTTGATTTTGTTGAAAAAAACAAACTCAGGCTCACCCATGTCACGCATACCCATCTGCATCCGGATCATACCTGCGGAACACAGGAGCTGCTGTCCAAATCCGGCGCCACCCTTCTGGATGGAGCATTTCTGTCCGGTCATGAACAAATCGAACTGGACGGGATGTCGGTCCGCGTCTATGCGACTCCGGGCCATACCGATGATTCGGTGACCTTCCATGCCGGCAATTGCCTGATTACCGGGGACACCTTGTTCAACGGGACCATCGGCAACTGTTTTTCCGGCGATATCCGGGCTTTTTACCATTCCATCAAATTCCTCATGTCTTTTCCCGTTGACACGGTCGTCTATGCCGGTCATGACTATCTGAAATACGCCATGTCCTTTACCCGGATCATTGAGCCAAACAACCCGGACATTGACTCGTACCTGAAATCCTATGATCCGGCCCATGTCTGTTCACTCCTTGGCAGCGAGCTGAAAGTGAACCCCTACCTGCGTTTCAATGACAGCAGATTCATTGAAGTTCTGAAAAAAAAGAATCTTCCGGTAGCCACGGAGTTTCAGCGGTGGGAATCGGTCATGAGCCTGGGATAATCACTGCAGGCCCATTCTATGTGTATTGAAAGGTGTAAATTATATTATGAGAAGGAAAGACAGGGAGATGACAGACCCGGAAGCCATCGCATCCGTCATTCGCAGATCTACCGTGTGCCGCCTGGGCATGTCGGATGACAATCAGCCATACGTGATTCCCATGAGTTTCGGGTACCGGGACGGCGCTGTTTATTTTCACTGCGCGCCCGAAGGGAGAAAAATTGAAATTCTCCGGAAAAATCCCCGTGTGTGCATTGAATTCGATGTGGATTGCAAGTTGAAGACAGGCGATAGCGCCTGCAAATGGGGATTTTATTTCCAGAGCGCCATCGCGTTCGGTGTTGCAGACTTTATCGAGAACTCCTTGGAAAAGCAGGCGGCGATGGACATCATCATGCGTCAGTATTCCAGTGAAGCGTTCATATATCCGGAATCCGCCCTTGACAAAATCGTCGTCATCCGGGTCAATATCACGGAGCTGACCGGAAAAGCGGCGTGACATGGATATCCAGACAATCGCGCAGAAAATGTTCTCGGGCGCGCGCGCCAGCCACGACTGGGATCACACGCTTCGGGTCCTTCGGCTGTGCGAGCATATCGGCCCGGCGGAGAAGGCGGACATGGATGTCCTTCGGGTCGCAGCTGTTCTTCACGACATCGGCAGGCCCCACCAGGACGCTTCCCGGGGTTCGGTCTGTCACGCGGTCCACGGCGCTGTGCTGGCCGAGCCGATCGTTGCAGAGCTGGTTTTTTCGCCAGGGCAGAAAGACAATATCCTTCACTGTATCCGAACCCATCGGTTCCGGGGGATGCACGTTCCCGAAACCCTCGAGGCCAAGGTCCTTTTTGACGCCGACAAGCTGGATGCCATCGGCGCCATCGGCATTGCCAGGGCTTATCTGTTTGCCGGAGAAATCGGCGCCAGGCTTCACAGCCCCGACATTCCCGCTGAACTAAGCGTTCCGTATTCCATTGACGATACCGGGTTCAGGGAATATCGCATCAAGCTTAGCAAAATAAAGGATCGCATGATGACTTCCGAAGGCAAACGCATGGCGGGTGAGCGTCACCGGTTCATGGCCGCATTTTTTAACCGGTTTTTACAGGAATATCAGGGGGAGATGTAAACAATGACACTGAATGTGGTTACCCAAATTGACTCGCTTATCGAAGTTCGCAATGTGCTGATCAGTGTTTCAGACAAAAGCAATCTGAATCTGCTGGTCACTCAGCTCCTGGAGATCAATCCGCAAGTGACCCTGTACTCGACAGGAGGCACCTTCAACGCCATCCGGGAGTTTCTGGGAAACCGGGCCAAGATCTGCCTCAAGCAGGTTTCAGACTATACCGGGCAGCCGGAAACCCAGGGAGGGCTGGTTAAAACGCTGGATTTCAAGATTTACCTGAGTATTCTCACCGAAACTTACAATGCCGAGCACCAAGAGGATCTGGCCCGAACCGGGGCCGTGCCCTTTGACATGGTGGTGGTCAATCTCTATCCGTTCAAACAGACCATTTCCAAGCCGGGTGTGACTGTGGAGCAGGCCCGGGGCAACATCGACATCGGGGGGCCCTGCATGATCCGGGCGTCGGCCAAAAATTTTATCCGCGTGGCTTCCGTGGTGGATCCGGAAGACTACAGCGCCATACTGTCCGAGATGAGAGCCGCCAATGGCCGAATTTCCATGGGCCTTCGTTTCAGACTGGCTCAGAAAGCCTTTGGCCACACTGCTGCCTATGACCGGATGATTGCCGAATACCTGAACGCCCGGACAATTGAAAACGTCAGGGAATGCTATCCGTCTTGAAGCCGGGTATGGCCGGGCAGGGATCAGGGATTAGGAGCTGTCAGGAAATAACCCCTGTGCTCTGAGAACGGCAATATGGCATGGGGGCGTTATTCTCTAACCCGATTATTTTAAGGAGAGTTGTTATGGCAGATGATCTGAAAAAAATGTATAAAACCATTGTGGACGAGCATTTCCCGCCGCGCATGGAAATCAGTTTTGTTGACGAGGCCGGCCGCCAGACTCTGTTTTTTGAAAAAGTCCTCTGGGATATCAAAGGCGAGCAGAAAGGCCTGCGATATGGCGAGAATCCGGGGCAGGAAGCGGCGCTTTTCAAAATGGTCAACGGCAATCTGATTCTCGGGCAAACCCGGACCATCCAGCCGGGCCAGTACCTGGCATCCGATATCGAACTGCTTCAATCCGGAAAACATCCCGGGAAAACCAATGTAACCGATGCGGACAACGCCCTGAACATTCTCCGGTATTTCATGGACACGCCGACAGCCGTTATCGTCAAGCACAACAACCCCTGCGGCGTGGCCCAGTCCGATGTGCTCTCGGATGCCTACCACAAAGCCATGATGGCGGACCGGGTGGCGGCTTTCGGAGGCTGCATCGCGGTCAACCGGCCTGTGGACAAGGCGACTGCCGAGGCCATCAGTAATCAATACGCCGAAGTCGTTGTGGCACCCGAATTTGAAGACGGTGTCATGGCGATTTTTTCAGCCAAAAAAAACCTGCGGGTCGTCCGCATTCAGAACATCGCCCGGCTGCAAGATTTTGTGGGCCAGCGCTTTGTGGATTTCAAAAGCCTGATGGACGGCGGCCTTGTGGCCCAGTGGTCTTTTGTTCCCCAGGCCCGGACAAAGGCGGATTTAAAGTTGGCGACCTGCGATTACAAGGGCAAATCCTATACGATCCGGCGGGAACCTGCTGAAAATGAGTATCAAGACATGCTTTTCGGGTGGCTGGTCGAGGCTGGCGTTTCCTCCAATTCGGTGATTTATGTCAAGGACCGGGTCACCGTCGGCATCGGAACCGGGGAACAGGATCGGGTGGGCGTGGCTGAAATCGCAAGGGACAAGGCTTACCGCAAGCTCTCCGATCGGTACTGTTTCGAAACCCTTGGCATTGCCTACAACGAGTTGAAGGATCCGGATAAAAAAGCCGAAATTGACCGGCGCGTTGCCGGTGAAAACGGCGGTCTGAAAGGTTCCGCCATGGTCAGCGATGCGTTTTTCCCTTTCCGGGACGGCATTGATGTCGGCCTTGGCGAAGGTGTATGCTGCGTCATTCAGCCCGGTGGATCGGACAATGACTACCAGTCCATCGAAGCTTGCAACGAAGTTGGCGCCACCATGGTCTTCACGGGACAGAGAAGCTTCAAGCACTGATGGGGGAATTGGGGTCAAATCTTTACCTTGACAATTGGTTCTTAAAACAAACATGAAATGTCAAGGTAAAGATTTGACCCCTGGCAGGGCCCCTGCCGGGGAGGTGGAACGTGGCAAATGACTATAGTCTGAAACTGAGCAATCAAGTCAGCGAAATCAAACAACTGGGCGAGATGCTGGATGCCTTCGGCAAACAGCACGGGCTGAGCAAGAGCCTTGTTTACGGAGCAAACCTCGCTCTTGAAGAGCTTTTTGTCAACATCATTGCCCATGCCTATGAGGATGAGCAGGAACACGCCGTTGATATCGGATTCTCTTTGCTCGACAGGAAGTTGACCATTATTGTGGCGGATGATGGAAAGGAATTCAACCCCACGGCTGTATCCTATCTGCCGACTGCGAAAATCTCCCTTGATGACATTGAAGATATCGAACTGGGACTGCGCTTGGTCCGGATGCTGGTGGATGCCATCAGTTACGAACGCAGAGACGGCAAAAACCTGCTGACCCTGGTGATCGAGGATCTTCCCAACAAAAAGACCATTACATCGGTAGTGCGTGAAAACCGGGTTTTCCAGCCTCCGGAGGCGTTTCGGGAAAAGGCCCGGCTAAAGAGTCTTGACGAATACAAAGCGATCTATCGCCGCTCGATCGATGATCCGGAGGCGTTTTGGGCCCAAAAGGCGGATGAACTGGACTGGTTCCGGAAGTGGGACAAGGTCTTGGTGGAGGATTTCAGTGAAGGAATCCATGAATGGTTTGTGGGGGGCAAGCTGAACCTAACGGTCAACTGCCTGGATCGCCATCTTCTGACCTGGCGGAAGAACAAAGCCGCTCTTATCTGGGAGGGTGACAACCCCGGCGAGGACAAAGTCCTTACCTACCAGCAGCTACACAGGCAGGTCTGCCGTTTTGCCAATGTACTGAAGAAGCATGGAGTCCAAAAAGGAGACCGGGTGAGCATCTATTTGCCCATGATTGTGGAACTGCCGATTGCCATGTTGGCATGCGCCCGAATCGGCGCCATTCATTCCGTGGTTTTCGGTGGGTTCAGCGCCGAATCACTGAAAAACCGGATATTGGACTGCGATTCCCGTCTGGTGATTTGCGCCAACCGATACACCCGCGGGGGCAAGGTTGTCAAGAGCAAGGAACAAGCCGATCAGGCGCTGCAGTCGTGCCCCAACATCACCGACGTTATTGTCGTGCGCAGACTGAGCATGGAATCGCCCATGAGTGAAGGGCGGGATTTCTGGTGGGACGAGGAGATCTGTGCAGAGGATATCTCCAACGACTGCAGTCCCGAGATCATGGATGCGGAAGACCCGCTCTTTATCCTCTACACCAGCGGCAGTACGGGAAAGCCCAAGGGCGTGCTCCATACGACGGCCGGGTACCTTGTCTACGTCATGCAAACCTACAAATGGATTTTTGATATCAGGGATGAGGATACGTACTGGTGTACGGCGGATATCGGCTGGATCACCGGGCACAGCTACATCGTTTATGGTCCTCTGGTCAACGGTGCCACGAGCCTGCTGTTTGAAGGCGTACCGAACCATCCCCGCCCTGACCGCTTCTGGGAGATCGTCGATAAATATCGGGTCAGCATTTTCTACACCGCCCCGACAGCCCTGCGGGCACTCATAAAAGAAGGAAATCACTGGCCCGCGCTGCACGACTTGAGCTCGCTCAGGCTGCTGGGCTCGGTCGGAGAACCCATCAATCCCAAAGTCTGGATGTGGTATCGCGAAACAATCGGTCAGGGAAGATGCCCCATCGTGGATACGTGGTGGCAGACGGAGACCGGCGGCATCGTGATCAGCCCGTTTCCGGCGGCGACTCCCTGCAAGCCCGGCTCGGCTACCCTGCCTTTTTTTGGCATCCAACCGGAAATTATCCGGAGTAACCTGGATCAGACGACTCTGGAAGAAGGCGGATGGCTAGTGATCAAAAGGCCGTGGCCAGGATTGATGCGCAGGGTCTACGGCGATTCCGAGAGGTTCAAGAAGACATATTTTGAGCAGTTCCCCGGAGTATATACCACGGGAGACGGAGCAAAGACGGATGAGGACGGCTACTTCTGGATTATGGGTCGAATCGATGATGTCATCAATGTATCCGGACACAGACTGGGCACCGCTGAACTGGAGAGCGTGCTCGTATCCCACGCTTCCGTCGCAGAGGCAGCCGTTGTGGGAATGCCGCACGAGACCAAGGGACAAGGCATTTATGCCTTTGTGACCGTGAAAACTGAAGTCCTGCAACGCGACGATCTGATCGCTGCTCTCAAACAGCAAGTCAGAAGCATCATCGGCCCTATCGCCACCCCCGACAAAATCCAGTTTGCTGAAGCTCTGCCCAAGACACGATCGGGAAAAATCATGCGCAGAGTCCTGGCCAAAATCGCCTCCGGAGACACAACCAACCTTGGCGATACATCCACCCTTACAGACGAAGCCGTGATCGAGGACCTCATTCGGAACAGGCAATGAAGCCCTTATAGGGCTTTAATCCAGCCACCGGCTATGCCGATGGTCAAGGCTTTGGAATGGTTGACCTTTCTGGTTTATTGAATGGATGATTCCCAATCCTTGGTTTCAAACCAGTAGTGTTTGATCTCTTGCAGCCAGCCCTCTGCCGCAACCACCGTAATCCAGTTGTTGAAATAGTTGATGGTGTCATAGTCGCCTTTTCGGACGGCAAAACCGTTGGGCTCTTTGGTAAACGTCCCTTCGATGGGGATGAAAAGGGTTTCCGGATATTTCAGCGCCTGGAATGCCGGAGTCGGAGCTGAGCCCACCATCGCATGTGCTTTGCCGTTGATCACCTCCAGATAAGCCTGAGATTCGTCGTCAAAGAGCGTCAGCTTTGCTTTGGGCATGAACTTTTTGGCTGCGGCTACGGATGTGGAGCCCAACCTTGCTGCTATCGTCACTTCCGGTCGGTTGAAGTCCTCTATGGTTTTGAATCCGGCTGCCAGTTGTTTGTGCGCGACAATGGCCTGACCGGTGTAATCATAGGGAATGCTGAAATTGACCTTCTGGTTCCGGTCCGGCCGAATTCCCATGCCGCCGATGATCACATCGAATTTGCCCGTCAGAAGGGCCGGAATGATGCCTGCCCATTTGGTCGGTATAAATTCGACCTTGACGCCGAGGTCGGTTGCCAGTCTTTTGGCCACATCGATTTCAAAGCCGACGAGTTGACCGTTTTTATCGTTCATGGCCCAGGGAACAAAGGTGGACATTCCCACTTTCAATACCCCGCGTTTCATCACCTGTTCGATGGTGCTTTCTGCAACAAGCTTGTTCTGAATATCCCCGGCTATGGCCCGTGAGATAAAGCAGACAAGCAGAAAAAGTGTGACAAGTGCCAAGATGCCTTTGGGCAGCAAAGACGATTTGATTCTCATAAAACCTCCTTTTGGTGATAGACGTTCAATAATCAGGCTGTGCTCCTTCTCATAAATATTTCCAGACGCGCTACCGCCAGAGACAGGCTGAGGGTCAGAATCAAGTACAGAACCGTAATGGTGATCCAGCATTCAAAGGTCAGGTAGGTGGCAGCCATCAGCTCCATTCCCTGAAAGCAAAGTTCCGGAATCGAAATCACCGAAACAATGGCGGAATCCTTGATGGTGGAGATAAACTGACCTGCCAGGGGGGGCAGGATTCTTTGAATGGCCTGGGGCAGGATGACATGATGCATTTTCTGTTGCCAGGACAACCCCAGTGCATGGCATGCATCGAACTGGCCTTTCTCGATGGATTGAATTCCGGCACGAATGATTTCCGTGATATAGGCTGCCTCGAAAAGCGCCACGGTTACCGTGGCGGAAATAAACGCGGAGAATAACCGCGGCGGCGCAAACAAAAATGTCATAATGTTTTGTATGCTTTCAGAGGTGTTTCTGACAAAGTCATCCACGCCCAGAGCCGGCACGATCTGGGAACTGACGAAATAATAAAAGATAAAGATCAGCACCAGGGGAGGCGTGTTTCGAATCAGTTCCACGAATGTTCGGCCCAGCAGGCGTTTGAACAGGCTCTTACTGATGCGGAAAAAACCGGCAACGGTTCCCAGAATCGTAGCCAGCAGGGTTGCCCAGAAGCTGAGCCGAATCGTCGTAAAAAGGCCCTGCGTCAATAGATTTGTCGTCCAGTTGCCATTGGCGTCGATGCGGAACAGGTATTGAGGAATGGCGCCCCAGTTCCAATTGTAATGCAGCCCGGTGGTAATGCGGTAGCCGATGTAGCCCAAAATGGCAGTGACGGCCAGCATAATGAAGGCATCCAGCAGGGTAATTTTAGACTTTTCTCTCAAAATGGCGCCTTTATAATCATCAAGTCAGGATCTGACTGAGAAAGACCCGGGTCCGTTCTTCCTGGGGATGGTTGAAAAAATGCTCGGCTGTCCCCCCTTCCACAATCTTACCGGCTTCCATGAAGATGACCCGGTCGCTCACCTCGCGGGCAAAGCCCATTTCATGCGTAACAACGACCATGGTCATGCCTTCTCTGGCCAGCGTTTTCATGACTTCCAGCACCTCGCCGATCATCTCCGGATCCAGAGCGCTGGTGGCTTCGTCAAAGAGCATAACCTTGGGCATCATGGCAAGAGCCCGCGCAATGGCAACCCGCTGTTGCTGACCACCGCTCAACTGGGCCGGAAAGGCATCGGCTTTCTCCGTGATGTTGACTTTAGCCAGCAGATCCATGGTCATTTCCGTGGCCTCTGCCCGGGTTTTATTCCGGACCAGCCGCTGGGCCAGATTGATGTTGTCACGGACCGTCATGTGCGGAAACAGATTGAACTGCTGAAAGACCATGCCGACTTCTTTTCGAATCTCGAGCCTGTTTTTCTTGTTGTTGTCCAGCGGGATGCCATCAACCACAATGGATCCGCTGTCGATGTCCTCAAGGCCGTTGAGACATCGCAGGAATGTAGATTTGCCCGATCCCGAAGGGCCGATGACTACGACCACTTCGCTGCGCCGGATATGCGCGGTGAAATCACTCAGGGCAACGACGCCGTTGGAGAAGCTTTTGTTGATTCTGTCTGCAGTGATCATGTAATCGCCGAACTGTTTATCCAGCATGCGAAACGCTCCTTCTTAAAGGCTAAGCCTGAACGCTGAGGTGAGTCTCCAGGAAATTGACCAGAATCGACAGTGTTACGGTAACGGCCAGGTAAATGGCGGCAATCGTAAACCAGAGTTCGAAAGTCAGGAAAGTTTCAGCGATAATGACCTGACCCTGCATGGTTAGATCATAAACGGCGATGATGCTGACCAGCGCCGAGTCCTTGATCAGGGATATGCCCTGGCTGGTCAGGGGCGGTAGAATTCGGCGGAAGGTCTGGGGCAGAATAATGCAGCGATAGGTATCAAAGCTGCTGAGTCCCAGGCTGTAGGCGGCTTCCCATTGTCCCTTTTGTATGGAGACGATACCGGCCCGAAAAATTTCAGAGGCATAGGCTCCTTCAAAAAGGCTCAGGGCCAGCACGGCGGAGAAAAACCGATCGATTCCCAGAACCGGACCCAGGACAAAATAGATAAAAAAGAGCTGAACCACCAGGGGCGTGTTGCGGATCGTCTCCAGATAACAGCGCGCAAGAAGACAGGCTGCCAGGGAGTCCGACAGCCGGAACAGGGCTGCCGTCAGTCCGATGGCAAAGGAAAGCAGCAGGCTGATGCCGGAGATCTGGAAAGTGACCATCAGACCCTGGATCAGGGGCCCGGCAGCCAGATGCCCGTCCTCGAAAGTGAAGATGTAACGCGGAACGCGGTACCACTGCCAGTAGTATCCGAGTTTTTCAGTTCCGACGCTGATCAGCCAGATGACGGCCAGAATGACGGCCAGATATTTCAGGACATCAATGAGAGGTGAGGGGCTGCGAAAAAAACGGATATTTTTCTTTGTTTTCCGGGACAGGCTGTTCATTCAGCAGTTTCCATTCTTTGGTTGCCTGTCAGAGAGGCAACGGTCGTGGTTCATAAACGTCACTGTTATATAAAAATGTTGGGTTTTAAGTCAACAGGTTACCGTGAAAATGATACTCAACGGACCGTTTCCCCCACTTCTGGAATGCATCGGAAAGGGGCGATTCGAAGAATTGGAAATGATTATGCTGTGAAAACAGCTGTTTTGCGAAGTTCCTTGATGTGGTCCCTGAACATGGCTGCCCGTTCAAAATCCAGGGCTTTTGCCGCAGCTTCCATTTCGCTTTCCAGCGATGCGATGATGCTGTCCAGTTCATCCAGGGTGCGAAAGGGTATTACGGATTCAGTCGCTTTGTTCCTGGCTGTTTTGGCTGTGTCACTGACGGTTTCAAACATGGATGTGATTTCTTTGGTGATGGTTTCCGGAATGATGTGGTGCAACTGGTTATAAGTTGTCTGGATTGCCCGGCGGCGCAGCGTTTCATCCATTGCCCGGCGCATGGAATCGGTGATCTTGTCGGCGTAGAGAATGACCTTGCCCTGAAGATTTCTGGCAGCCCTGCCGCAGGTCTGAATCAGGGATCGTGTGGAACGTAAAAATCCCTCCTTGTCCGCATCCAGGATCGCCACCAGCGAGACTTCGGGGATGTCCAGCCCTTCCCGCAGCAGGTTGATGCCCACCAGAACGTCAAATTCCCCCAGCCGGAGGTCCCGGATGATATCCATGCGCTCCAGTGTGGAAACGTCAGAATGCAGATACCGCACCCGGATTCCCAGATCCGTATAGTATTCGGTCAGGTCTTCAGCCATCCGTTTGGTCAGGGTGGTGACCAGCACGCGTTCTTTCTGTTGAGTACGTTTTCCGATTTCCTCCAAAAGATCATCCACCTGATGCTGGGCGCTTCGGACCACAATTTCCGGATCGATGAGCCCGGTTGGCCGGACGATCTGCTCGACCAGGGCGTCCCTGCCTTTTTCCATTTCGTAGTCCGCGGGCGTTGCCGAAACATAGACCACCTGATGGATCCGGTCTTCGGATTCTTCGAACTTCAGAGGCCGGTTGTCCAGGGCGGACGGGAGCCGGAATCCGTACTGAACCAGGGTATTTTTCCGGGACCGGTCGCCCTGATACATGGCGCGCATCTGAGGAACGGCGATATGGCTTTCGTCAAAAAAAACCAGATAATCCTCCGGAAAATAATCCAGAAGGGTAGGGGGTGGCTCTCCCTGAAGCCTTCCGGTCAGGTGTCGGGAATAATTTTCAATGCCGTTGCAGTATCCGATCTCCATCATCATTTCAATATCATAATGGGTTCTTTCCTCGATCCGCTGGGCCTCGATGAGCTTGTTTTCCTGACGGAAAAACGCAACCTGCTCTTTGAGTTCAGCCAGAATGGAGTTAACCGCCCGCTGGAGCGTGGTTTTCTGAGTGACATAATGGCTGGCGGGAAAAATGGCGGTATGACTCAGTTTCTTGAGAACCGTGCCTCTCAGCGGATCGATTTCAAAGATGCCGTCAATTTCATCCCCGAAAAACTCCACCCGAACGGCCTTGTCTTCTTCGTAGGCGGGAAAGATTTCCACCCGGTCGCCCCGGACGCGGAACACCCCCCGGTGAAAATCCATGTCATTTCGCTCGTACTGGATGTCAACCAGGCTTCGCAGAAAGGTGTCCCTTGGCATTTCCGTCCCGCATTCAATGGGAACCCGCATGGCCAGATAGTCTTCCGGCGCTCCCAGTCCGTAGATGCAGGATACGCTGGCCACAACCAGGACATCCCGGCGTGTCAGGACCGACATGGTGGCGGAGTGGCGCATCTTGTCGATTGTTTCGTTGATCGAGGAATCTTTCTGAATATAGGTGTCGCTGGTGGGAATGTAAGCTTCGGGCTGGTAGTAATCATAGTAGCTGACGAAATATTCCACGGCGTTGTTCGGGAACAGCGAGCGGAACTCACCGTAAAGCTGGGCAGCCAGGGTCTTGTTGGGGGCGATGACCAGGCTCGGCCTGTCCAGTCTGGCAATGACATGGGCCATGGTAAAGGTCTTGCCGGACCCGGTGACCCCCAACAGCACATGGTGTTTGTTGCCGGAAAGAAGATGATTACAGAGCAGTTCGATCGCCTGGGGCTGATCACCCCTGGGAATAAACGGTGAAACCAGATCAAATGGCATAAATTACCTAGTTTACTTCGGTTCCGAGTTATTTGTGACACATCATATTAATAGGCAAAGTCACAACTTTCATGCCGACAACTCCTTGCTGCTTTGAGAACCTTATCTACAGTATCCACTCCAAGCGTCAGCATCTGCCGCATTTGCATTTGAAAGATCTGGGCAGCAAAGAATGCGTCGGCAGATGCGTTATGCCGGTAATGTTGTTTCAAGCCATAAAACTGCATCATCGCGTCGAAACTCAAATCCATATCCGAATTTCTCCGCTTTTGCCTCAGCCATCGCTCGATCATGGCTATGTCCAGACACTCCATTTTTAAATTCACACCCAATGTCTTGAAGTGCATTTTGAGAAAACAAAAGTCAAATTCAACTGAATGACCTACCAGTACCCCGTCAAGAATATTGAGAATTCCGTCCGCTACCGCCTCAAACACCGGGGCATCCATAAGATTATCCTGACTTATCCCGTGGTCTCGATATCAATGGCGCAAAACCTGGCAGCTTCTATATGCATGGCTGGATACCGATCATTCTATAACTGACTATATAAGATTGTCCGACTGACGTCATATTTTTTCATCAAAAACGCCTGAAATTCAGAGACGATCTTCAGAGATTCCTTTAATATGAGCAAATCGATTTTTGCAAGTTCCTTTCCTGTTACCAGATTATTCGTCTGAAATTGATTCAATACCGCCCGTGCGTGATGTCTGAGTCTTAAATCTTGTAAAAAACCATATGACTCGATCAGATCGTGGCACATTTGATTGCTGATCGTCATGTTGGCGCACAATGATTCCAATCTCTCCTTGGTGTTGGTGATCCCCCAAATTCCGCTATCCAGGGCGAGGGCCCTTGCGCCATTGGCAATGGGATAAATGCCATAGGTCTTTAGATCCACTCCCTTATGCAGGCCTTGTATCCCGAGCACACCCAGGGGCGGCCTGATTTCAATCGCATCCTGAGCCAGCAGTGCGACAGCATCGGCCGTCACCATTGGTTTTATCGATTCCAGCAGTTCATCATATAAAGCCGTTTCTCCATATACCGGCCTCATGTCCAGAAACACGGAAAGGTATCGGATATGATCCGGAACAGGGTCCGCAAACCAATGCCTGAAGTAGTCTTTCCAAACCGATAGGGGTTGGTTCCACTTGCCGTTGGATGCCATGTAGTTTCCGGGGCATACGGGAAAGCCGATCCGGGCCAGCGATTCGTTTACATTGTCGGCCAACGCCGCAAGATTGCCTCTCCGGCAAACCAGGGCGTTATCTTGATCGGTTGCGATGATCTCTTCTTTTCTACCGGAACTGCCCATATTGATCCAGGCGAACTCATCGTGGGAATATCCATTGATGAGGATCTCGATGATCTTGGCCACCACCGTATCATGAACAGTGCATAGCATCCGGGTCAAGTCGAAGAAGTTCGGGCCGGTCATCGCAATCTTGGAGACAGATAGCCGAAGAGCGTCGAGAACGGTTTTAAGCTCATCTATGGAAGTTGATCTGTGAACTTTTCTGAACAATTTGACAATGGAAAAAGACGGCTCCAGGTGAATCTGAATGTCTTTCCGTGTGACGACACCAAAGACTTTTCCCGCTTTTGTCACGACCAGATGGTCTATCCCGGCATCAACCATGTTTGTAAAGGCATCGAAGATTGTCGCCCTTTCAGTAATCGTCTTAACAGGAGATGACATGAACTTTGTGATCCGGTCTGATTTATCTCCTTGAATGATGACCTTCGCCAGGTCTTTGTGGGTGAGGATGCCGGTTGGGTTCATGTCGTCATCTACAACAATGATTGAACTGACCGAATTCTTGTCCATCTCGGAAGCGGCGCCCGCTATCGTCTGATTATTATTGCATACAACCGGTTTTTTATAGATTATTCTCTCAACTTCCAGAACGAATGAAGCTTCCTCGACAATCTTCTTATCGGACGCTATGGTCTTAAATGAGCGAAATCTTCTATTGATGAATGTGGTGAAAAATGATGCAAATCTTTCATTTGCATCAAAGATCACCTTAAATTGCTGCGTTTCCACCAAATAGCAGACGGTATCCTCTATTGCTTTGGCAGTCGAATTCAGCGGATTTCCATAAAGCGATAGAATGCCGAAGATTTCACCTCTTGACAGGTAATCAACAGCAGCCTCCTCATCAAAGAGACCAATGAGCCCTGAGAATATCACGTAAACGTGTTCCGAGATCTGCCCTTTTTTATAGATTATTTTACCTTTTTCAAACAATGCGACTTCTAAAGCGGATATTATGATATCCAGATCATGTTCCGATAAAAAGGAAAAGGGGCGGATTCTGCGTATAAACTCTTTGGGAGGGATCATGTATCTTATTCCCTGGCAGACAGTATATGGGGACGGGTTTTGAATATCCGACAAATAAAACCATGTCAATCAATATATGAATATCCGTCCCCTTTTGCTCCCAAGGACATGTTGATCGAAAATTTAATTGACATGATACTACCTAATTTCCCGTAAAAATTATACCTATGCCATGCCAGGGAGTTGGATATCCAAAGCCTTGAGAATTTCCCGCTGCGCCTTGGTCACCTCTGTGAGGATATGACCGTACTTCCCAGAATATTTAACC
>Ga0268283_1000023_pt1 | contig 160518 bp, 131 predicted proteins | sample saktaG_13_FD_190140 | JGI IMG/M metagenome (GOLD analysis project Ga0268283, IMG submission 190140) | Saline water microbial communities from Sakinaw Lake, British Columbia, Canada - sak_2013_06_06_36m | ecosystem: Environmental > Aquatic > Non-marine Saline and Alkaline > Saline ...
AAGGCAATTCAGAAGCTGTCCGTAAAGCGCTGCAACGTCTTGTGAAATATGGCGAATTAGTAAGAGTTGCAACAGGCATTTATGTAAGGCCGGAGATAGACCCTGTTATCGGCCCGGTCACCCCCAGCATTGAAACTATTGCCAAAGCCATCGCAAGGAGAGACAAAGCCCGGATTATACCCACAGGTGTATATGCCCTGAACAGGCTGGGTCTGTCTACACAGGTACCCATGAACCTGGTGTATCTTACCGATGGAGCAGCCCGAAAAGTTAAAGTAGGTAAGAGAACCATCACCTTCAAAAAAGCCACTCCTAAAAATGTCATTGCTATTGGCACCATTAGCAGCTTAGTTATACAGGCTTTAAAAACCATTGGCAAGGACAAAGCGACACCCAATGAAATAGAAAAAATTCAGTCATTGCTAAAAAAAGAAAAACCTACTCATCTCCTGCATGATATACGACTTGCTCCGGAATGGATCAGGCAAATCATGCAACAGGTGTTAAATGATAACAAGGAATGAATCCTGCTATATTAAAGGAATGGCTTAAGCTAACTGACCAGACCAGGCGCAATATATTTGCTGAAACGTCGGCGGCTATTGGTTTACCCGATGCTGCTGTAGAAAAAGACTGGTGGGTAGTTCACACCATTGATCTAGTATTTAACACCACTATCGCTCCTAATACAGTTTTCAAAGGAGGAACTTCGTTAAGTAAAGCATGGGGATTGATAGACCGGTTTTCAGAGGATATTGACCTTGCGCTGAACAGAAGGTTTTTAGGCTTTGACAAAAAGGATAATGAAATGACCGGTTCACAGGTAAGAAAACTCAGAGAACAATCATTTCAATTTATTTCAGAGAATTATTTTCCGGAACTCAGACGGAAATTTTCCGAAGCAGGTTTCAACAATGTAACTTTTCAGTTAGGCGAAATTAAGAGTCATGACCAAGACCCGCTGATCATGGAAATTTATTACCCTACAGTAACAGACCCTATTTCGTATTTGCAGCCCAGGGTATTGATTGAAGTGGGCAGCCGTTCAATGATGGAGCCTTTCGAGAAATGCAGTTTTACATCTTTCGTTGGCGAACATTTCAAAGGCCGGCCCTTTGCCGATGAACTTATAACTATTCCAACCGTCAGACCGGAAAGGACCTTCCTGGAAAAAATCTTTCTATTACACGAAGAGTTTCAGCACCCTCTTAAGAAAATACAAGTAGGGAGGAAAAGCCGACACCTCTATGACCTGGAAAAATTGATGGACACCGGGTTTGCCAAAGCAGCGCTTGCAGATAAGGAACTGTATCAGACCATTGTTGAGCATCGCAGAACTATAACCCCTTTGAGGGGTATTGATTACTCAAATCATACTCCTGATAAAATAAATCCGATACCTCCAGATTCCATCATAGGGGCATGGGAAAAGGATTATGTTGCCATGCAGGAAAGCATGCTTTACAGACCTTCTTTGCCGTTCGATAAATTGATAGGCCGGCTTTTTGAATTAAAAGCAAAAATTAATCAATTATAAACTGCTAATTGCGTCAGAATTGCGTCAATTGCGTTGAGATTGCTCTGTAATTGTCTCAATTGAGCACATAAAGCCAGTTGGAAAAAATAGTTTATGGCGGATAAAATGGGGATATGGCGGATAAATGGCGGATATTTAAAAAGGATCAAACGGACCATGAAGGGCTCAGTCACAACATTTCAAGGTGAATCACATCATCGTGAGTAATGATAGATTTTATTCATTTGCTGATGAAGGCACTTTGTAGCTTTATACTCCGGGAACCCAAAGTATTCTTTCTATTCTTTGTAACATAAATTCACTATGGTATCTTTGTTCATCATAGCCAGATACAACAGTCTCTGGAACCTGCTTATGTTGTCTCCTCATGTTATGCAAATTGTTTGCAAATAAAAAAGGGTCTCAGTTTTTAAGTTCTGAAACCCTTGTCATTCCTGTCTCCTCGCCAGGATTATTACATAGGTAACCAATACTATCCAGATTAAACGGATATGTTGTTTATTTTATTGATTTACTTTCATTTATATGATATTTGGTTTAAACTGTTTTTGGTTATTGAGTAACCAGATTAACCCGGTTTTACCCGGTTTATGAGAAAAATCTGAGACAATTTTTTTCCTGATATGACCTGTTTTTTTCACCGGGTACCGCGTCATAAATGATTTTTTTTTCCTTTCTTAAAGCAGAAACCTGATCTCAGCCAACTCCTTCCCGATTTGTTGAACTCCTTTAAGAATTCGTTGTGTTTGTATCGGGGAGGGCTTTTTTATCCCGTTAATGTACTGAGCCAGCAAACTTTGATTCATACCGATGCGCTCCGAAAATGCTTTAGCATTGATTACCTTGTAGAACGCAAAGAACTGAGCAATATCCAGTGTCACTTTCAGATCATCTTCATAAAAATGTTGCCCTTTTTCTTCAAAATACAAATTGATTGCCTCAACCATATTTGATTTAAGTTCAACCAAATCATTTCCGGTGGTTGCAACAGGATAGTTTTGAGCATATGCTGAATATCCTGTATTTGTTCGCTCCACCATTATTTCTATCTTTTTCAATATGTCAATTTTCATAGCGTATTATTGCTTGATAAAGGAAACCTTATTCAGAAAGGAATGGTAAGTATGGATGTTTTCCCAGGTCGTCCCTGCGTTCGAAGTTTTCTGAATCGATCCTTTTTTGGGCCATCCTGATAATGTTCCCACGGTCAATGCAAGCTGGCTGTTGAAGGCATCAATACCCACGAGGAATTCACCAGTCTGGATTGCTGGCTGGGAACTCCAGGAAGATCCTCCATTCAGTGTCAGGAATATCTCGCACAAATCAAAAGCTCCCCACCACTTTTGGGAACTAAGCATGATCAGGTGATTAATATCAGCACCGATAACACCTCCGGTGCCAGGTACTGAATCGTTCTTCCAGGTTGCTCCTCCATCCGTGCTTACCATGTAGTGTGCTTTCCCTCCATATACCACAATTGTATTCCCGTTGGCTGTAACGCCAATCCACTCAATTCTGTTGTAGTCATTTGCAGGAAACACAGAATCCCAGGTGACACCACCATTCAGGGTAAAACCAGGTTGAATCAAAAACTTTCCAGGTAGTTCCGTTATCTTTTGAATTGTAGACCATTCCTCCTGAACCACTGATCCAAATATTGCTTTTATTCACGATGGAAATAGCCGAAAGCATTGATGATGTTGTGTTCACAGGAGCCTGGACACGCGTCCATGTCTGGCCACCATCTTAGGTTTTCAGAATAACATTTGAAGAACAAACCGCCCAGATGTTATTTTCATCAACAGCCCAGATATCCCTGACATCGATATCCTTCAATGCTGTAGTTCCTTCTCCTTGCCTTACCCATGTTTTTCCACTATCTGCAGAAAAAAGGATCATACCTTAACGGTACTGTCCATATCTCCTGCAACCCATGCATACGGTTTCACCGTGACTGGCTGTGGATTATCTTTGTTTTTCTGCAACTGAGCATGATTATGAGGCAATTATTACCAATGATATAAGAGATCCAAGTTTTTTCATCATTTTATTTTTTTATTAATTTATTTTGCGACAACCATTTTCCGTGAAACACTTCCAAAGGAAGAAATAAGGCGATAGTAGTAGATCCCATCCCGGAGATGACCCGTCGCCACGGATATCACATGAGATCCTGCCAGCACAAATTGATCCAGCAAAACTTTTACTTGTTGCCCTTCCTGACTATAGAGAATGAGTTGCAAATGTTCATTCTCTGCATTGGTAAATTTTATATTTGTCGTAGCTGAGGCGGGATTTGGAAAATTTTGACCCAGCATCTTCTGATCAGCAACCTTGTGATCGCTGATTCCGACCGGGTTATAATAGCATGAAAAAATCCCATTCCCCTGGGTGGAAACAAGAACCCATCCGTCGGTGCTGCGGGCATCAATCATATCGACAATGCTCCTGCCGATCAGATCCGGACTCTCCTGCTGCCAGATGGTTTGTGTGCCATTCAGATTTGCGGTGGAAAAAAGGCCAACCGAAGTTCCGGCAAAGTATATTGTGCCTCCATTATAGTTAAGAACTTTGAGCCATCGAACCGATGGTCCGCTTCCGCTTCCATCCTGATACTCCTCCAGGTTCCCACCAACAGATTCCCAATTTATCCCTCCATCGGCCGAATGAAAGATGCTTTGAACGTTATAGTTCGAAAATACCACAAAACAGTTATCTGCATTTGCCGGATCGGCTTCAATGCAGGCGACAAAGCCATCGGCCGGGAAACCGGTTCCCGTGATATTCACCGGCACCGGATTCCCGGCATTGGCCTGATCCATACGAAAAACTTTCCCTGTATATGTACCGAAGTACACACGGTTTGCCGGGACCCTGGAAACGGTGATCGAAATGATAAAATCCTGATACCCTAAATCAACATTGGACAGTTCAGTCCATCCCGTATTAAGTTGATTCGTGTCAAAGGCAGCAGCAGCCATATTTGATTTCCGCCAGAGATTATTTTTCTGTGGAAAATATAAGGTATTGTTGTCATTCGGATCCAGGGCATAATTTGTATAAAAGATAAAATTGCTGTCGTAGAAAAAAGTTGGCCGCTGCCAATACAGGTTGTTAATATTGTACAAACTGTCAACCTGGAAGGAGAAGATATTGCCGTCGTAAACAGATCCCATCAGGTAGTTTTTATGATCTGCAATAATGGAGGTGAGGCCATCTCCGCCGCAGACGGAATTCCAGGCTGATAACGGATACATGTTTTTGTCGGTAATATAGATCGCCATATCCTGGATTCCCGCCACTGCAAATTCATCATGGGAGGCCGCATGATCCATTCCTGCCCAATAGACCTGGCTGTTGTTTATTCCTTTGGAGAAAAAATTCCACAAAACATGTCCTCTGAAACAATCGTTGGTCTTATAAAGCCCCCCGTCACAGGCTGAGAACATGATGTTATGATCAAAATGGGAAGTTAAAAGAAAATGCTGGTCAGGATGGAGGTTTGTATCCGCAAGGTCATAAGGATATCCTCCCAGCCAGTGCGTGAAGGTGGAATCTGCAAAACCGGTCGTATTCCTGTAGAGGTTGGTTCCGCCGATAAATACTACATCCGGATTATCCGGATGAACCATGAAGGTGAATGCATATCCTCCGATTGAATTGAATGCCCCGTGGATGGTATCAAGAAAAGCGCTTAAAATGTTCCCCCTGCCTTTCCCGGGCAGATTGATGGTCCGGTTTTCCCATGATCCCTTACCGCTTTTTTTATTGTTCGTATATTTCCAGAAGGTGTGCTGGGATGCCGAGAAACCAAAGGTCGGATCCGTATCCTGGATCGGAGTCTCCGTGAAGACATACAGAATATCCGGATCAGATGGTGCGATGGCAAGTTTGATTCGCCTGTAATCATCCGGGAAATCCGTAGGAGTAATATTTTGCCACTGAATTCCGTCGGCGCTGGTCCAAATCCCGCCAACCGGGCATGGATTTCCGGGATATTCAGGGCAGTAGGTACTCAGACCGGCATACAACCTGCCTTGCGGATTAATCACTACTTCCGTAGAAAAGGGTTTGTAAATCAGATCCCCCAACACAAGGGACCAATGGTCTCCACCATCGGCCGACCGCATAATTCCACCGTAACCAGCCACATATAGTTCATCTTCGGCATGGTTTGAAGTATCAATGGCCATACCCCAGATACCCTGGAAAACTTCAGACAAGGCCCCCGGTGAATTTGTTTTTGTGGAAGGAATCTGGTTCCAGTTCCTGCCGCCATCCAAAGATTTAAAAATGCCGTCACCTAACCCGACAGTACGGGCAATAATACTCAATCTTCTGTCGGTGGTGCTTAACAATTCTCCAGTCCCGTAGTACCAGATATTTCGTTTTCCCTGACGTTCATCCTGCAGAATACAGGTTGCACTCGGGATATCCGAAGGTGCGGTGGTCTTGTACCAATCCTCACCTGCATTTTCAGTACGCCAGATCCCCCCTGAAGCAGCGGCAGCCAGCATGATGTTCTCATTCTCAACATCCATGGCAACCGATAGAATTCTGCCGGTGAAATTACTTGGCCCGTTGGAAACCCAGCTCTGGGATTTAGTCAATTCATGCTTTCGGGGAAGCGCGGAGGCAAAACCCAACTCCTTTCCACGGATGGATGCTGGTATCCGGTTGGTTTTCGGATCCCGCGTTTTCATGAACTCCCAGAGGGCAGGGTAGAAAACGAGTTCCTCTCCACCAGTTTCTTTGTGATTATTTATTTCCCGATGGAAAGATTTGGGCACGCGGGAAGAACCAGGCTTTAAAACAAAAATAATTCCCAGGAAAATTCCTGTGCTCAATAAAATAATCATCGTTAAAAACATCCTTCCTTTTGTCAGAAGATTGCTTCTTTTTTCCAGGATCAGCATAATCAGTTTTTTCATGGGTCTCAGGGTTTTTAAATCAGGACGTAGGCCAATGTTTTAACAAGGTACTGATAAACATACTAAACGAAGTCGTCTCAATGAACTTTACAATTTACCAGAAGTGAAGTTTTTTCCAATAGATATCTTGATTTGATTCAATTAAAAGACCTCCGGTTTCAAAGATTTTCTAACGGATTTATTTACTGAAATACTTTTGTATTAGCTCCTTGAGGGCATCGATTCTAATAGGCTTTGAAATATAGTCATTACATCCTGACTCCAGCGCCTTTTCCCTGTCATCTGCCATTGCATAGGCGGTTTGGGCAATGATAATGACATCCTTATTAAACCCGCGGATTTGACGCGTAGCTGCATATCCATTCAAAACCGGCATCAAAATGTCCATTAGAACCAAATCGATATTGGGGTTGTTACGGCAAGCTTCAACAGCTTCGACTCCCGTTCCCACTTTTAAAATTTCCCTGCAAAACGTCTTGAGTACTCTGGACAAAAACGATACCGACATTAAGTCGTCTTCAGCAATCAGAATTTTTAGATTTTTTACATGATGTTCTGCTGTGATTTCCGAAGAAATTTTTGTACTGCCCGTCTTAGATTCTAATGCTACATTGTATGGAATGGTGAAATAAAATGTTGATCCTTTTCCAAATTCACTTTCTAACCAAATTTTTCCACCGAGCATTTCAACATAGGCTTTTGAAATGGATAACCCCAGTCCTGTTCCTCCATAAGGTCGGTTAATCAAATCATTGCCCTGCCTGAATCGTTCAAAAATGATCTCCTGCTGATTCTTAGGTATGCCGCCGCCAGTGTCTTTGACAAAAAATTCAAGGTAGTCGCCATTTTTCTTAACCCCAAATTCAATAAAGCCATCGTGGGTAAATTTAATGGCATTGCCAACGAGGTTAGTTAAAATGGCATAGATTTTCTCTCGGTCTGTTTTTATGATGGATTCTTTAGAAGTCAGTTTGTTTTTAATCAGAAGCAGTATTCCCTTTTTCTCAGCCTCTGGGTTGAAAAAGGTATAAATAAATTCAATTTGCTGACTGATGTTCGTTTCTGAGATCGAACTGTCCATTTGCCCCGATTCAATTTTCGATATGTTGACAATATCGCTTATGATGTTAAGCATACGTTTGCCGCTTATTTCTATCATGCTGAAATATTCTTGTTGCTCCTCACCGGTTAAATGCGGTACCTTTAACAATTCAGAAAACCCCAGAATGCCATTCATCGGAGTGCGAATTTCATGACTCATATTGGCAAGAAAAGTTGATTTCAGACGATCGCTTTCTTCGGCTTTTTCTTTTGCTGCAATAAGATCCTGCTCGGTTCGTTTCCGTTGAATAGAGAGACTGATTTGGTCGGAAACAAATTCTAATAATTCCATGTCCTTTTTTGAATAGGCGCCAGGGTTTTCATAACTCTGCACAACAATGGCGCCAATGGACTTACCTGCTAACTTTAAAGGCACGCCGAGCCAGCATGCTGAAGGCACACCGATCCTTTCGATAATGCCGGCCCTGTTCATCTCCATGAACTCTTTTTGTGTAACCAGCATGGATTTGTCATTCATTATTACGTAACCCGTCATAGACTTTGATGCTGGCCATGATGTCAGGTTGTCTTTTTTATCCTGCCTGTACGAGACTGATATCATTTGGGATTGTTCGTCATAAAAGGCAATATAGAAGTTGGTGGTATCAACCAGGGTTCCGACCTGCTCCCTGATCCTTTCGATCAATTCATCAACATCCCGCGTAATGACAACCGCATTAGATATATTGTACAGCGTCCGTTGAATATTTTCTGCTTCCTTCCTTTCAGTGATGTCGCGAATGATCAATTGAACCGCTGCTTTATTGTAAAGCATAATTGGCAACGCTTTCACTTCAACATCAACAGTGGAACCATCGAGTCGAACAAATTTTTCTTCGTTGAAAGGTAAAACACCCGTTCCGCTTACCACCTTTTTCATTCGCTCGATAACTACCGGATGAGAATCCGGATGAACAAATTGAATGACTGATTTTCCAATCAATTCATCCGCGCCTTTTGCAACCATCAAACGAAGGCATTCCCTATTTACAAAAACAATTTTTCCTTCAATATAAATTGCAATTGCATCCGGCGAATTTTCGACTAATTCACGATACTTCGTTTCGCTTTCTTTTAATGCCTCCTCTGCCACCTTACGTTCTGTAATCTCTCTTACAATTGTCAACACGGTGTTTTCGGAAGCGGGAACAATGCGCGCTTCGTAAAATTCAGTTTTGCCGTTGATATTTATCGAATAGAAAAATTGTACCAGTTCTTTGCTTTGCAGCGATTGCTTAAAAGCGTCAATGGCTTTACCTGCAATATCGGGAGGGAACAAATCGCTGATATTTTTCCCGATAAGGGCTTCTTTTGACAATAAAAGTTTTGAGTTGTCTTCGGTATAAACTTCTAAATATTCGCCATTTTGGTTGAAGATAAATAACAAATCGGGGATGGCTCTGAGGATGGCTACTTTTTGATTTTCGCTATTGAGCAGGGAATCTTCGGCCTGTTTGCGTTCGGCTATTTCGCTATTTAAAGACGTATTTTTTACCTTGATATTAAACAGCAATAGTAACACTATGAGCAAGAACGCAATTAATATGCTCGATTGGATTACTTCAAATAATAAGAGATTATTCCACGATTTCGCGTTAAAATCCATTCCAAATACAGCAACTGTCTTGCCTGTAGTCTCATTTTTTATAGGAATAAGCACACTTATCCAGATTCCCCACCTATCAGTAACAGGATTTGTAACAATTTCTTTTCCATTTTTAAAAGGTTGACTGTAGTCTATATCGGCTTCAGTATATTCCTGCCCGGGAGGTGAATAATCTTTTGAATCCGCAGGTTCGGAATCTGCAAAAAAGTAAATTCTGCCATCTCGTTCAGTATATATGTATGCAAATCTTGCCTTGGTATTTACGCGGATTATTGCCTTCAAGGTGTTTTTTATAAGCTGATACTGCGGCTTAGCCAAATCTCCCGGCTTCGCTTCAAGCATTTTTAAATCTTCCTTTGGCAAGGTTGCTTCGATGGATCTGGCAATTTGCAAGACTTGATCAGATTTGTCATTATTAAAACTTATCCAGGTATAACTGACGTACATCACACCCAAAACCACAATAACCAGAAACAGAAATATTTTCGGTATCGCTTTTCTTTTGATTGGATTTAGTTTGCTCATAAAAAAGGTTCAAATTCCAGGTTTACTCTCGATCATATTTCATTTGATTTGTGTTCCCCGATTGTCGGGATCAGTGTTGTTGGCAATGTGAAAGAAAAAGTGCTTCCCCTGTCAACTTCGCTTTCAACCCAAAGTTTTTCACCGTGCTTTTCTGCAAAATCTTTACATATGATTAATCCCAATCCTGTGCTGGGTTCATCATCCGTACCTTGGCGGTTTGTTTGTTCATCAAGACGAAAAAGATTATCAATAATGCTTTTATTCATTCCAATGCCTGTATCTTTTATGGAAATTTCCTTTACAATTCTAAACAATGATAGTTTAATATTATCAAACTGGTATTTGTTTATTCGTTTTTTCTTGTTTAGAATATTGTTTCCAGCGCTTATTTATTATTCCTTGATGATAATGGGCCTTTTCAGGTGTAAGAAAATCAATACTCGAATGAGGTCGTCGTTCATTATAGGTTAATATAATCCTGGCTATTGTTTTCTTTGCCTCCTTATGATTCTGGTATACCTTCTTTGGGAAAAATTCATTCTTAATAGTCCCATTTACTCTCTCGGCTAATGCGTTTTCGTAAGGGCTCCCGCTCTGTGTCATGCTGATAGCAATATTTGCTTTCATAAGAATATTTATATATTCAAAGGAGCAATATTGTAACCCCGATCGGAATGATGAATCAGGATAAAAGTAGTAACATTTCTCCTTCCATTCACAGTCATTTCTAAAGCTTCTATACAGCCTGTAGCTTCAAGAGTTGGATAAAGTGCGTATACAACAATCTTTCTCGAATAAGCATCTGTTATCAAGCTTAAATAGCTAAATCCTTCCAACGTTTTGATATATGTGATATCGCTCACCCAAAGTTGCTCCGGTGATGTAATAACCATTCCTACTATGAGGTTTGGATATTTTTTTAACCAGTGATGAGAGTCCGTTGTCTTTACAAGTCTTTTACGTCTGCGGATTAATAGCCCGTGAAATCGCAGTAAATCAAATAGCTGATCTCGGCCCATCTTTATTCCATGTTCTTCCAAATGAGGTCCCAATTGGAATAAAAGTTTTCTGGTCCCTATCAGCGGAATCTCATCTCGTAAATCTTTTATTATAGTTAAAACAATCATACGGGCAATACTGGTTTTTCTTTCATGAATCTCAGCTTCATAATACGCTTGTCGAGTAACACCAAACAGTGTACAAACGATCCCCAAGCTTTGTTTGGGATGCATTTGCCTTATTCTTTTAACTGTTTGGTACCACGTTTTTTTCTGATTTTAATTTTTAAGTCATTTTCCGCAACCGTAATCATCGTTTCAAGGCCGATTATCTTTAGCTTGGCGTATTCAAGCTCTTTGGTCAGCTCCTGGATTTTCTTATTCAATGTGGATTCTTTTTGATCGTCATTCATCCTTGAAAGTATTTGGTTAGAAAATTCATCTCCCAAAGTACGGATAGAAAATTTAGTGATGAATAATTTCAAGGTATTTCTGCACAAACCGTATTTAAAACAAGCAGTTCAAATACTTATTAAGCCGGATTCAATCTCTTTAACGATCTTAATCATTTCCCCATCCGTTCTCCTTATGTAAGGATCTCGGCTTTTGGGTTCTAATTTTACATAAGATTTTGGTTTAATTTTCATCCTGAATAGTTTTGATGTGACAAGCTATTTCAGGACGAGACAGACTAAATGGGGACAGGAAATATTATGTCAGGGCGTGGGCAAGAAATAATCCGTATGATAATTCGTGTGGTTATGGGAATGAGGTGAGTTTCACAACGGCAATGACATTCCAGATTGGCCAAAATTGGGGTGGTGGAATAATCTTCTATATTGATGGCACCGGGCAGTACGGTTTAATTGCCGCTGAAAGCGACCAAGCCGAAGGAGCCGAATGGGGCTGTGCAGGAACCTTAATTGGCGGTACATCAACAGCCATTGGCACGGGCCAGGCCAATACTACTGCTATTGTAAACGGATGCGACGGATCAGGTTTTATCATTGCAGCCCGCCTCTGTTATGATCTTGTTTTGAACGGCTACGATGACTGGTTTTTACCTTCGAAAGACGAGCTAATCCAGGGGCTTGCAGCTGGTGTTTTCCCGGGTTTTCATGTCTATTGGAGTTCTTCTGAGGTCGATGCTAACCGCGCGTGGGCGTATTATGGCAATATATATGAGGGTGGCAAGGACAACGAAATCCACGGTGTCCGTGCCATCAGGGCGTTTTAAATGAAATGAAGAGGATTGTCTGCCCAGTATACACAAAGGGTGTTTGACAGCCTTATCAAATGCTGATTAAGTAGAACATGGTTCCCGGGGTGATTAGGTTCACTCCGGGAATCTTTTTTTCTTGGATTTGTAAGTTATGCGAAAGCTTTTTGGTTGTTAACAGTTTGCCACTGAATGCCGCTTCTCATTATCATAAAATTGTTTGTATTGATGGGCAGTGGATATACCTTTCCGGCATAAAAGTTCTCAATCGTGAAGGCAAAATTGAATTTGTCATTGTTGCATCTTTTAACCCAGATCCCTTGGCATTGTCCAAATATAAAGACCGATGGCAAACTGAGACCATGTTCAAGGCCTTAAAATCTGGCGGATTCAATTTCGAAGACACCCACCTCACTGATCCGCAGTGGATTGCTAAGTTGATCGCTTTAGTCTGTGTTGCTTTCATCTGGGTCTATTTGGTGGAAATATCCAGGAACAATAACGGACATTCAATTGAAATTAAAAATCATGGCCGTATAGCTTATAGCTTGTTTAAATATGGTCTGATGTTTATTGCTCACGCTTTGCTAAATCCATTGTCAATAAATGATCGTATGAATTCTATTCAAATTTTGTCCTGTACTTAGTGCTTTTTGCTAAATCAAAAAGTAAACAACTAAAATAATTGAGTATAAGCTTGACTGATGCTCCAATTTCAAAAGCACTTTAAAATTAAAATTAGCCCAGAAACGTGACAATTACCTATTTTCGTATCTTTACTTACATTAAACTTTTCCAATTTTTATAAAATAATTCAGGGTTGAAACAATGTAAAAAAAAATAATTATGAAAAACAATGTCACAAAAATTTTCGGCCTTTTAATAGGCTTTGTAATGCTCCTAGGTATTACAACCATTGATGCGCAAATTAACCTTAACAAGTTAAAAAGTAAGGTTAGTAACCCTGGTTCTGGAAGTACTAAGGAAAAAACCGAAGTCAAGACCGAGCCGACTCCTTGCGATGCAGCCGCCAGTTTTGAAGCGGACTGGACATTTGCCAATAGTTCGGTGGATGAAAGAAAATTCAACTGGATAGAAAATAGTGAAAAAAGCATCGGAAATTTCGAAAAAAATATTTCGAAGATGAAGTCAGATTGCCCCGGTTATGATGTTGCTCCTTACGAAAAAAGAGTTGCCGAATTTAAGGCAAAACGAACTCAGGCTATGGCAGAAGGAAAGTCAGCCGACAATGACCAGGCAATTCTTGATAAGGCTGATATGTTGCTGAGTTCTGTTAATGACAACACTTTCCGTTTGTATAACGAAATAGCTGATGCACAGGCATTTTATAACAAATGCAAAGATTGTGATTATCTGAATTTCAAAAAGAAACTTGAAGATGCCATGGCCAGAAATCCGGAAATAAAAGAAAAAGCAGAAAAGGAGCCTTACGGAGCAGCAGTTTCTTTGAAAAAAGGCTATCAGGCATTTCTCAATAACGCAAAAGACATCATTATTCCTGAAGTTAACCAGAAAATTGAAGGTGCCTATAGTGAAAAAGCAGCCAAACACTTAAAAGAGGCTTTAAATAAAGCTGAAGCCGCTTTTATTACAAGCAATGGACTTTTGTTGATTGCACCAGACAATGTTGATTTCCTAACCTTGCAAAAAGACGCAAAAGCAGCCATGGATGCAGTTAAAAAAGATCTTGGGGGTACTGTTTATACCAGCGCATTCCATGGGGAAAATGTAGGTAAAATTGTTTTCTCTAAGAGTCCGGTTGTTATTAAATCGGAGAATCCGGCTGCCATGACCAATACTTTTGTTGCCGGCGATTACATTTATTGTGCTGCATACCTCTCAGACAAAATCAATACCCTTGCTTATAATTCAGATGTAAGTATTGAAATCACGGTTGATAACGTAAGAAAATACAGTCGGAAGTTTAGCCTGTATTATAAAAAAGATTTAACAGCTTTTGATTTTGAGATAGTTCCTGATCCCACAACCTCTGAACAAAAAGGTTGTATTGAATACACACGTGAACTATCAACATTATCTCCCCGCAACCATAAAATTATAATCAAATTACAAGGGAATAGCTCAGAATCCCTTGCTGTCGGCGAATTTTCACTCGACTGTTCGCAGGGAATGGATAAACTGACCACCATAGCACAGGATTTGAGAAAGAAACAACTCTCAAAAGTATTCCTTCCTGCCGGCGGGGCTTTAAATACAGCAGCCCTTCAGCAACAGGCTATTAAGTTATGGGCCGGAGATGAAACTCCTTTGCGCGCAGTAATTACTTCCAACGAATGGACAATTCATCGCAACGCATTAACAAGCATTATAGAATACCGAGATGCATGGACCGCTTTAGCAGTTAAAAAAACCGATGGTACTTGTAGCATTTTCTATTGGGCTGTTCGTCAGGATTATACAGGCAGCGGATACGGTACTACAAAATTCGGTGCCATGGGCGATAGCGAAGAAATCCCATGCGAGAATGTAAAGAAATAATCAATTATTTTCATTCAATTCGGCAATACTGACCCCCACACTAGCAATTATTGACGATTCTCATGTACAATTTCACCTAAAATCATATTCGTGTGTTAATAAAAGGTGAACCACCATGATTTAATCACGAGGACGAAGGATCAGAAATCCCGTTTGACATTAAAATTGACGATTCAAACCGGGAAGAGATTTTAAGCATTGTCAGACAAGAGAAACTGGTTATTGTTCATTGCTATTATCGAACTCAGGATGAAGCAAAAATAACCTTGTCAAACGAGACATATCTGTGGGATCAATTAATGGATCACAGAAGCAAGGTGCTTTATGCTGATGGAATTGTATCCCCTCCGGAATGGCAGCCAGTCAAATGGAGAAGTGATGCAAATTTTGACCTGTATTTTCAACCGTTGCCAAAGGAATGCAAACTCTTCTGGTTTTGGGAACAAACTCGTAAATCATTTCAGTTTGCAGCATTCGACATTAAAAGGAATGAGAGAGATGAGTACTGGATTGGGTTACAGTGTTGCCCGTTTTAGAAAGCCACGGGGAAGTAAGAGTTATTCGAGTATCTGACTGACCAGAAACAGCTTTTCCTTCTGCCGATCATAATAGAAAAACTGGGCATCACCAGCATCAGTCAAGAAAATCCGTCTGATGTCACCGTTGCACTGCCTCTTGAGATGCAATTCAGTTACTTCCAGAAACTGATAGTCTGAATCAACGGTTAGGGGGTCCATTTCCTTGTCTTCATTATCATGGTTCGGATATACAATAAGACCGACACTGCTACCATGGAAAATGAAATAGACCGACTGGTTTATGAATTATATGGATTGACGGAGGAGGAGAAACAGATAATCGAACAAGCTTTTTGATATGTCGTACCAAAGATCATATGAGATTCCGGAAGAAAAGATGGTAAAGGCTCCGGCTTCTCCATTCCAAAATTGAAATTAAAAAAGAAGGGACGAATCTTTTTCGTATGTTTGTTTTATATTTCATTGAATTTCATGCTGTTATATTATTAACAACAGATTCGGGCGGGATGGAAGCTACCTGCACTTAAGAAAAAATTTACACAGTGCTTTGTTCGGTTTACATTTCCATTTAGTCATAGAATCCCCCTTTCAAATGAAAGAAAAAAACACCAACCACTCCGAACCCATGGTAACCCATGCCCCGGTTCATCCTTCATTATTCACATTACTGATCCTGCCTTTTGGAATAATTAGCGGATATATTTCCGTTACGCTTGCCTATCTTTTTTCGAAGGAAGGAATTTCTGTCGAAAAGGTGGCTGCTTTGGTTGCGGCAGGTGTGCTTCCCCATATTTTTAAATTTATCTGGGCGCCGCTCTTAGATTCCATGCTCTCTTTAAAGAAATGGTACCTGATTGCCAATATCATAAGCGCTATGGGGATCCTGGCCACGGGAATTATTCCTGTGAAAGAATCCAGTTTACCTCTATTAACTTTCATCGTTATCCTTTCCAACTTCATGATTACCTTTTTAGGCATGTCAAACGATGGATTGATGGCCCATGACGTTCCTGATAAATTAAAAGGACGTGCCGCCGGTTTTTCTCAGGCAAGATGCCTGGGAGGTATCGGATTAGGTGGAGGTGCCGGACTATGGCTGGCACAGCGGCTGCCTCAGGAATGGATGGTGACAGCCATACTTGCTACAACCTGTTTATTATGCGGCTTTGGACTTTTCTTTTTGAAAGAGCCAACGTCAACCATTCGTGATCATCGCATGATCAATACCTATCGGAATCTTGTAAGGATGTTTATATCACCTTGAAAAAAAAGATGGGAATCCTGGCCATATTGCTCTGCTTTTTAACGCTGGGGACCGGAGCTGCCTCCAATCTTTGGTCAGCAGTTGCAAAAGACTGGAATGCCGGTGCCGATACCGTTGCCCTGGTAACAGGTGTAATGGCAGGATTGATTTCGGCTGCAGGCTGCCTTTTGGGCGGGTGGATTTGCGACCGTATGAAACGACAGAATGCCTATTTGTTATTCGGGCTCCTTGGGGCATTATGTGCGGTCGGAATGGCTTATTCCCCAAAAACTGAACGCATGTATATCATCTGGACTTCTCTGTATGCTGTCATCATGGGATTATCTTATGCCGGCTATGGCGCTTTTGTTTTGGAAGCCATTGGCAAAGGCGCTGCTGTTACCAAATACAATATTTATTCGGCCCTTTCCAATGCCCCTATTTATCTCATGATTTATATTGACGGTTGGTCATATACACGTTGGGGACCAAGAGGTATGCTAAATACTGAAGCAGTTTTCGTAGTCCTGGCGGTTATTTTGTTTTTTATATCTAAAACTTTTTTGAAAGGAAGAAAAAGGGAGGTGCTTGAAATTTTACCCGTTCCCAACCAACGTGTCACTTTGTGAAACCCCCATCATGACAACCGTTAGTTGGCTTTATGAAAAAAAACATTGATAAAACAGATACATGGAAAAACCGTAGCAACTTACCGCCTTGTGCCGATTTTGATTGACCACTTAAACTTGCTAACAACCAATGCTTTGGGGTGGTCAATTTGCTCCGGCCGAAACTGGTTAATTTGACCAGCCTCTCCAGGTAAGCCCCCGAAGTCATGAACTACGGGATCGTATTCCGGCTCGTCTCGCAATAAACCTCTGTAAATCAGAGTTTACCTTTCGGTTACAAACGATTAAATCATGTCTTCTCAAATTGTGCATCCTAAATTAACCGCCCTCATCGTGGATGACGAACTTTACGGAAGGGAAAATCTTAAAAAGATCATCGAAACCTATTGCCCTGAGCTGGAGGTGGTGGGCTTGGCCGACTCTGTTGTGAGGGCGAAGGAACTTGTGGATGAGATGAAACCCAGTGTCGTATTTCTCGATATCAACATGCCGGTGCTCGACGGGTTCGACTTTGTTGAAGATTTCGGGGAGCGGAACTTCATGGTCGTTTTCGTGAGCGCCCACGAGGAATTCGGCATCCGGGCCGTGAAAGCCGGCGCTGCCGATTATCTCCTTAAACCGGTCAATATCAAGGAGCTCAAACAAACAGTAAAAAAATTGTTATTCCTGCAAATCAAGCTCCTGAATACGGCACCGCTTCGCGACAACGACAAACTGCTGATTCCGGCGGCACATGGGTTCAACGTTCTCGTGATCAATGACATCATACGCCTGGAGGCCGATGGATGTTATACAACCATTGTGATGAATGGCCTTAAAAACATTATGGTTTCCCGCACCCTGAAGGATTTTGAAGAAACCCTTCCCAAAGAAAAGTTTTTCAGAATTCACAAATCGCACCTGATCAATTTCAAGTATATCAAAGACTATTCAAACCTGACCGGCTCTTTTGTCACGATGACCGACGGAAGCAAGATTGAAATTTCGCGCCGTAAAGCACCGGAATTTATTCAGAAAATCAAAACCATGCTGAAAACCATCTGAATATGCAGGTAAAATTTTTGCTCCTTCCTTTATTTTGTTTCCTCCGGTTTACCGCCATGTATGCTCAAACACCCTCTTATTTTCATTACACCTCCTCCGATGGACTGGCTTCCTCAACGGTTTATGAGATCATCCAGGACCGGAATGGTTTTATCTGGTTTGCCACGTTAAACGGGATGAGCCGGTTCGACGGGAAACGTTTTACCACCTTTAGAACAACCGAAGGCTTGAATTCCAATGCGATCATCTCACTGGCGGAGGGGGAAAAAGGCGAATTGTACATCGGGAATTATGAAAAAGGGGTGAATGTATTCAGGAATGGGCGCATCGGAAACTATTGCAGCGAGGTGGAGGAGAAAAGTTTTGCCTTATCCTATCTTTTGCTTGCTCCTTCGGGTCCTGATATCCAAAAAATATACGCTTACCGCAGTTGGGGAAACATCAATTCCATCACCGGACAAAAAAATAAACGGCCGGTAACGCATAGCATCAACACGAATCCTCTGCATGTTAACAGGCTGGCAATTCTAAAGAACAATGAAGTGATCGCCCTGACCTCATCGGGATTGTTCAGTTTCCACCAAACCAGGTTCATAAAAAAACGAATAACCGGCCTTCCCGATACAGAGCTTATTTGTTTCGCCAGGGCTGGTGACGGCAGCTATTTTCTTGGCACAAAGGGGATGATATACAGGATAAAGGATCATCAGGTTGACAGGAAGTATCCGGTGAAGTTAGCCGGTAACAATGGTGTTTGTGCCCTTTTGGCTGATAAAAACAACAATCTTTGGTTTTCGGTGATGAACAGCGGGTTCTTCTGTATTCCCTGCGGGTCGGATAACATAACCGATATTGGCAGCAAAATGGGGTTGCGGGGTACGCTGGTCAACCATTTCCTGGAAGACAGGGAAGGAAATATATGGCTGAGCACCTTCGGCAAAGGTGTTTATTGCCTGAATAACCTCTACCTGAAAAACTACAATGAAAATGACGGCTTGAGCAGCAACAGCGTTTATTCAATCGTGAAGGAACTGTCGGGAAAATTGGTGATCGGAACCTTTAACGGTCTGAACATTTTAGACCAGGGCACATTTGTTCATATTCAAAGCAAATCGAAAAAAACACTGACAGAATACATTTACAGCATTAAAAAAACTGGTAACGAATTTTATATCAGCGATGCATTTGGTGAAGCCGGGGTTAAGAAGATTACCTATAAAGGAATCATCCTCCATTTTTTCGGTCAACCGTCATTTTGCAAAACAAGCAACGGGCTTTACCTGTTCGGGGGATCAGGAAATTATATCAGCGTCAGGCATGCGCTGGATGATGAATCTGCAGGAAGTTCCAGGTTCTCTCTTTTCAAAGATAGTCCAGGAAGCAACCGCATCAATGAGCTTTTTGAAGACAGTAAGAAGAACATCTGGGCGGGAACGGGCCTGGGCCTGTGCAAAATCACAGTAGTGTCGGACTCCTGCCGGGAATGGAAGAAAATATTTTTCCCCGGTGACCAGGTTCTCAATGCAAGAATAAATGCCATTGCCGAGGATAACACCCAAACCGTGTGGTTTGCAGGTGAAAGGGGAGTAGCCAGTTACACCCTTGGCAATGCATCGGTTAAGAGTTACACAAATTTCAAAGGGTACGACCTTTCATCTTCCACTTCATTGGCAATAGACCAGAAGAACAGGCTCTGGATCGGGAACATGAAGGGGCTTTTTCTGTATGACGGCACTTCGGTCAAATTCCTGAACAGGCTAACAGGATTGCCGTCGGATGAAGTATTGTCCCTATGCTCCGACACAGGTAAAAACCTTCTGTATATCGGAACGAGTAACGGCTTTTCAATCCTGGATATCAGTTTGTTCGACCGCTATAATCCATCGCCGCCCCGGGTAAAGCTGATCGGCATCAAAGCCGGCGATTCGGTTTATACGGACTTTATCCATTTGGTTTTTCAGCCGGAACAGCATGATGTGTACATCGACTTTAAAGCATTGAATTTTTCTTCACCTGGTTCGGTAAAGTTTTCATATAAATTAAACAATGAATGGATTGCAACCGATTATGACTTCCTGAACTTCATCGCCCTTAAGAACGGGACCTATAACCTTCAGATCAAGGCCAGGGCCCAGAATACCGGTTGGGGCGAACCTTGCCTTCTCACTTTTCGCATGATGCCCCGTTTCTATGAAACCATCTGGTTCTACCTGTTGATCTTCTCGCTTTTTGCAAGCCTTACTTTTTTGATCGTAAACTGGCGCCAGCGCAGATACAATGATAAAAACAGGAAGGAATTGGAACTTGCCGAAAGGTTCAACGAGCTGAAGCACCAGGCCTTATCTGCCATGATGAACCCGCATTTTATTTCCAATTCATTGAATTCCGTTCAGTACCTGGTGAACAGCGGACAGTACGAAGAGGCAAACGATTACATTGCCATGATCGCCAAGCTGATGCGAAAAAACCTGGATACGGCAGGAAACGGATTCATTCTTTTATCGGAAGAGATCGGCCGGCTGAGACTTTATCTGGAGCTGGAAAAGCTAAGATTCCGCGAGAGCTTTTCGTATGAAATCGTCACCGGTGCAGACATTGTCACCGATGCTGTTATGATACCGAATATGATCATCCAACCCTTTGTCGAAAATTCTCTGTGGCATGGGATCATCCATTCGGGCCGTGCAGGGCTCCTCACCGTTTCATTCACCTTTGAAGAGGTGGATATTGATTCGCTCACAGGCCGGTCGCTGATCATCAAGATTACCGATAACGGGATAGGTATTACAGAGGCGAAGAAGAACATTAAAGAGGACCACATCTCAAAAGGGATACAGATCATTGAAGAACGGCTCAGGCTGCTGAGTGCAAAAATGCAGCTGCCGCAGCCTATCATGTTTGAAGATCTGGGCAACCAGGGTAATAATGCCCACGGAACAGAAGTCATCATCTCACTTCCTCCATCCCTCTATAAAATGACCTTTCCGGGATCGGCACCTCCATCCTCCCCCGCCGTTTAACGGATATTTTCTACCGTTCACTGAACAACTCATGCCACGGGTTTGTCGGCTATTGTGCCGGCACCGGTTTGGCTGTATGTTGCATCAAAATTCAAATTGAATCTCCTGAAAGAACTCCGTCGCCTGTTTGCAAAAAAACATGCTGATTCATTGCCTCTTCTGATCATCAAGAAGAATGCCGATGATCTGAATGTGAAAGAGTATCCATCGGTTGAAGAGGCCATTGCCGACCTCGAAAGTGACCCGAACGTTCCTGCTCATAAAATTGAAAAATTACGCTTGTCGCTCAAAGAAATGAAGAGCCAAAATTCAATCAGGATCAGGAATGGGGAGATTGTAAATTAAAATCATCCAAAAATGAAATCAATGAAAAATAAAGCATTATCCCTGATTTTTGCTTTTGCCATGCTCTCCGGCTATGTGACGGAGGCCCAGAACCCCACCCTGCAACGCGGAATGGATGCGGTTGTCACTTTTTACGGGGTATCTGATGCAATGAACCCTGGCACAGTAGCCGATGTAAAAATTGTGGGCGATCAGATAGGGGCGCCCCATGGAAGCAATTGGGTGCCCCCGGTTAAAACACCCGCGCTTACCAGTTGGAACGTGAACACGATGGGACAGGTTTTCGGAATTGCGATTGACGACATTGGCAATGTCTATTTTTCAACCACAGCCATGTATTGGGGGGGATCGGGGAATGCGCAAAGGCTTGCCGACCCCAACCCCGGCATTTCCGGAGCCGGAGGCAGTGGGTACCATTCTTCAGGCGGGCCCGCGGGTATTTACAAGGCGGATAAAACCAACTTGAACAATATAACTGTACTCACCGGAACCGTGCCTTCGGGTGGGGGAGTCGGCACCACCACCATTCCCAATACCGGCTATGGGATAGGCAATATAGCTTATGCAAAGGTGATCAATAAGCTGTATGCTTCCAATCTGGAGGATGGGAAAATCTACTGCATCAATCCGGGCACGGGAAACATTGACTTTGTGTATGACCCCTTTCTTCCGGATGCCAGTGGCGCTCAAATAGCTGATTTGGGTGAACGGATCTTTGGCCTGGCTGTTGATTATGAGTTGCTCCCAACCGAAACAAGACTTTATTATGCCGTGTTGATGAGTGATCACCAGAGTGTGATTTGGTCGGTAAAACTTAACAACGACGGGTCATTCGATGGCAGCACCAATTCATTGGAGATAAACCTTCCGGTTTCCTCCTCCCGTACCTTCATCTCCGATCTTGCTTTCTCAAGCCGCGGCGAGATGCTGATTGCCGAAAAGGGAGGTCCCCATTTAGCCAATGTATATCAGTATTTTGGAAAACACAACGCCTGGAGTTTGCCCATGGAACTTTACATGGCTTCCTACAACGGAGGCAATGGCCCGGGACACAACAGCGCCGGTGGCGTTGACTATGGATACGCTGCAAAAGACACGTCGGATACAAAATTCTATTGTGATACGATCATCTGGACACAGTCCAACGCCATTGCAGCGCCAACCGGCCCCTGGCTGGCTTATGGATTGCTGAGTCATCCGCTGAATGATTACCTGAATCCCGCCACCTTTCTGAATGAAGCCTGGATTGTAAATTTAAGGGGAAATGTAACCGTTCACGGACTTACCCCCAAGGGCAGTTTTGGCGATGTGGAGTGCTACGACTGGGAATGTATGCCCGCACAAACGGATATTTGCGGTAAAACAAATGCAAGGATAACAAAGCTGCAACCAGCCGCTGGCGGATGCTGTTACCGTGTGGATATCTCAAACACTTACCGGCCCGATTATTTCTCGGCCGTTTCCATTACCTCCGACAACCTTTCCATCGCCAACGCGACCAAAGATATCACCAATACCTGGTCGAACATAACCTACCTGTCGCCTACCCAGGTAGTTTTCACCAAAAGGATTTTTAAGGACGGGATCCCCATGGATACGCTGGGTGTATACCAGCAGTTGGGTGAAATTTGTTTTACCGGCAGCGGCCCTTCTCACATAAAGATCGATTTCATTGGCAACCTTCCCCAGCACGACACGGTTTGCAGCAAAATATTATTGATTGAAGGGTGCAATCCCCCGCCACCCGTCGACACCTCCTGTGTTTCGGTACTGGATCTGAAGGCCGAATGTGATTCGGGTGCAGTTACCATGAAATTCAGGATAAAAAACAATTCCAATTTCACCATGCGCGGGATAACGCTTTATTCCCAGAACCCGGATGTAATCCCCTCTCCCAAATTCATTCCCATTCCCGATCTGTTGCCCAATCAAACCTCTGCCTGGTTTGCAACCACACTTGTCGTTTCAAACAACGCCGACAGTGCATGCTTCTTTTTTGCAGCGTGCGATCAGAATACCACCCCGGGCATTGCCGGCCCCTACCCCACCTGGTGTTGCATGGACAGCATCCGTTATTGCATAACCATTCCTCATTGCGATCCCTGCACCGGTATAACCTTTACTGCCAAACAACAAGATCCCGTAAAATGCTGTTACGGCCTGTCACTTTCAAACAACTATTACAACGCCAACATCGGATACCTTGAATTTACCGGCAGCGGCGGCACCCAGTTTGCCCTGTTCACCGGGTGGAATATTGTGGGTTCAGTGAGCAGCAACCACATTAAAATTCAGGCGCCCGGAGGAGGCATCTCGCCGGGAAGCTATCCCGATTTTGCTAACTTTTGTCTTACCGGCACATCAACCCCGCCGCATACGATACTGATCAGCAGCTTTGATATCAAGGGTATACTCCTGTGTACCGATACCCTTCGGTTCCTGTGTGAACTGGTATTCCCCACCTGCGCCAATGTTATCAATGATTCCCTTTACTGTTCAGGGGATAAGCTCAAATTCACCTTTTGGGTTAAGAATAATGCCCCCTTCCCGCTCTGGCAAATCGATTTCCACACCTCCGACGTGAAACTGGATCTAAACCACGTGCAGCTCAGCGTACCCATTGCCCCCGGAAAAACAGAAGGCCCTTTTACGGTAACCCTGGATTCAATTGCAAAAAACCTCGACAGGTTCTGCATCTATCTCACCGGCCACAATGGTATTTACGATTCGGTTCACGGACTTGCCGCCACCGAGTGCTGTACCGATTCGCTGGGTGTGATCTGCCTGCCCATGATTCAATGCGGAGGTTGTGACACGACTATCTGTTGCCAGTTTGCCAACATGACGATCCCGAACGGGATAACTCCGAACGACGACGGGAAAAACGATGTGTTTGAGATCCTGAATTCATCCTGCTGCCCCTCCGTCTCCATCAAGGTATTCAACCGCTGGGGCAACCTGGTATACCAGAACGATGATTACAAAAACGACTGGAAGGGGGTAAACAGCAGTGGCAGCAGGTTGGTGCAGGGCACCTATTTCATCCTCCTGGAACTTCCGACCGGAAATAAAAAAGGAATCTATGTCGACATCAGGTACTAACATATAATTAATCTGAGAAATGAAAAAATTTATTATACTGGCAGCCTTTTGTGTTTCAATGGTTGCCAAGGCACAGCAGGAACCGCAATATACGCTGAACCAGTTCAACAGCAACCTCGAGATCAACCCGGCCTATGCCGGTGCCAACGACAATGCCAGCCTGAGCCTGAGGTATCGCAAACAGTGGGTAGGCTTCACCGGTTCCCCATCAACCCTCAGTTTTAACGCAGAGAGTAACGTGATCAAAAAACACCTTGCTTTAGGGTTAACCATTATACGCGACAACATCGGCATTACCCAGAGCACCTCTGCCGATCTGAGCCTGGCTTCGCACCTGCGCGTGGGCGAAAAGGGAACCATATCAGTCGGTATCAAACTGGGGGTGAACCTCCTGAGGTCGGACTTTTCAAAACTGGAAAATGTCGACCTCACCGACCCGCTCTACACCACCGAAAGCCGGACACTTCCCTATGCAGGTTTTGGTGCGCTGTACTATACCCGGAAATTATACATCGGTTTTGCGGTTCCCCGGGTGGTATCGTTTGGAAATGTAGCGCCGCAGGAGGGGATCACCAAACCACACTATTATCTGTACGGGGGATACCGGGTGGTTTTGAATGAAGAGATCGAGCTCCGGCCTGCCCTGCTGGCCAAATATGTTTCAGCAGCGCCTTTTGAGGCCGACATCGCCCTTGACGTCTGGTACCGGAACCTGATCGGCATCGGAATATCCTACCGCACCAGTGATGCTGTAAATCTTATGATAAAAGGGCAGTTCGGACGTTTTTATGTAGCCTATTCCTATGACATGACCGTTTCCGGAATGCGCACATTTAATTCAGGATCGCATGAAATATACCTGGGATTCCAGTTTGGGAAAAAAGGCAGTCCCGACCGGAATCAGAACAACCGGTACTTTTAATCGCACACACCCTTTACCTTCCTGCTCTGTAAAAGTGGAAAATATAAATCTACTGTGATGAAAAAACTGATCCTGATTTTGACCCTGTCATGCCTCACCGGCATTCCATTGTTCGCTCAGAAATCTCTGGCCGATAAGAAGTTCAAACTTTATGAGTACAGTGAGGCCATTCCCCTGTATAAGGTATATCTTGAAAAATCACCCGGCGATTATGATGCTGCGAAAAGTCTTGCCCTGTCATACCGTTACATCAACAACATCAAAGGTTCCATTGAAGCTTACCAGGCATTGATAAAGCTGCCCAAGGCGGTTCCCGACAACTTGTACGAATTGGTTCAGTTGCTTCGGATTGAAGGGAATCTCACGGATGCCCGGCTGTATGCAGATCAGTACCAGAAGAATAACAACAGTGAAAAGGCTGCCAATCTCATCAAATCCCTCGAAATGTACGAAGATTTGATGTCGGCCAGGGATGCATACGATGTCGTCAACAAAACATCACAATTCCGGGAGTCGGTCTTCTCGCCTGTCTATTTCCAGGGGGGGCTCATCGTAACGGCCGAAAACACCGGAGGGGCCAGGAACGAATGGACCGGAAGGGGTTTCACAAAATTGTTTTTGACAAATTTAAACTGTACCAACCTGGTCCCTTTTGCTTCGGAGCTCATGTCGAGATACAATGATGGACCGGCTACGTTTTCCGCTGACGGGCTGACCATGTATTATACCACCATCAATAAAAAATCGCTGCAGGAACAGGATGTAAGCACACGGAAATTACAGATCTCAGCGGCCATCCTGAAAGAGGGTTCATGGAATCAGACTGAGACCTTCAAGTTCAACAACAGTGATTGCAATTTTGCTCACCCTGCATTGAGAAATGACGGGAAGTTGTTGGTATTCGCATCCGACAAACCCGGGGGAAAAGGAGGCATGGATCTGTATTTCTGTACCATGCAAACCGATCAAACCTGGTCGGAACCTAAAAACATTATTCCATTCAACACCTCCGGAAACGAACTGTTTCCAGCCTTCGATGCATCCGGCAATCTCTATTTTGCATCCAACGGCCTGCCGGGCCTGGGCGGATTGGACATCTTTGTATCGAAAACTGAAGGCCAGGACTTTTCGCCCCCGGTAAACCTGAAAGCGCCCATCAACTCCAGTTATGATGATTTTTCATGCATCACAAACAACAACCTCGAAAGCGGATTTCTCTCCACCAACAGGTTTGGCACCCCGGAGACGGATGATATTGCCTATTTTTCAAGGAAGCAGAAAGTGGCTATAAAACCGGTGTTAAAAACCATGGTGAAAATAACAGTCGTGGATAAATACACCGCTACTCCCCTGCCCTATGTTTCAGTATCGGTGAAGGATGAGAAAGGGAACATCCTGTTCCAGGGGATGACCGATCCGAACGGGTTACTTCTGGTTGAAGATTTACCCGCCGATAACTACCGGGTTCAGGGCATTCTGAATGAAGTAACCACCACCATCGGAACAATTGGCAAAGAGGAATTTTCCAGGGAAATGATTGAAAAGAGGCTCACTCACAATGACCCGAGATTCACCTTGTCGGGCATCGCAACCAACGCCCAAACCGGCCAGCCTGTTGCTGGAGTCAACGTAACCTGCGAAAACACGGTATTGAATAAAACAAACAGCAAGGTAACCGATGCCGGTGGAAAATTTTTCTTTCAGCTGGAACAGGCTGGCGACTTTAAAGTGATGGGTGAACGGAAAGGATGGCTGAGCAGCGAAGCGGTATATGAAACAACCAAAGGACTCGACCGGAGCAAGGATTTGTATGTGAAGATAAAACTCAGCATGCAGCAACCGGTCGCAAACGAGGTGATCAGGCTCGATAAGATCTATTACGATTACGATAAATGCGACATCAAACCCAGGGCTGGTGAGGAGTTGAACAGGCTCGTCAAACTCATGAATGATTTTGGCGACATGATCATCGAATTGTCGTCGCATACCGACAGCCGTGGCAGCAATGCCTATAACCAGAAACTGTCGCAATGCAGGGCCGATGCAGCCGTGGCTTACATCCTGGGCAAGGGGATCCTGAAAAGCCGGATCATCGCCGTCGGATACGGTGAATCGAGACTGGTGAACGGCTGTTCCGACGGGATCGACTGTACCGAAAAACAGCACCAGGAAAACCGGAGAACCGAGTTTAAAATCATCCAATGCACCTCTTGTCCAAAGATAGAGAAATAGCGATTTCGAAATTTCACCAATGAGCGAAACACCGAACCCGACAATCACCGAAAATATTTGACAAAGACCATCATGAAAAGTTCAAAAATCGCAATCGTCCTTGGTTTGTTGATGATCAACATTCCCAACCCGGTTATAAGCCAGACAGATATGAAAAGTTCCAAAACCATTTGCACCGTTAAAATGACAGGACGGAATGCCGGATGCAAGCTTCGGATAAATGACCTTCCCGTTTTAAGCAACGACGACCCGGGTACCATCTCCAAATTTCTGATCAACCCCTGGCTCATCAATGGCCGCAATACATTTAAAATTTTGATGCTGCCGCCTGATTCGGCAACAAAGAACCATCCGCAATTCGTGCTGACCGAAATGTCGTGCAAAGCAACGTTTTCTTTATCAAAAGATTGGGGGATGCCTGATTCGACCGTAGCTGAAGTCGGGGTGACTGCGTCTGATGCAGATCCAACACCCGCAAAAACCGGTGAATTCAGCGTTGCCCTCGGGTATTCCCAACCTCCTTGGGCCCAATCGGAAAAGATCGGCAGTGATTCCATGACCCGCAGGAAGATTCTCGCCAGGTACCGGGAGTTTTATCGCCTCCTCGAAACAAAGGATCTGGATGGGATCATGACCTTTTCGGCCGAAAAATTCAAAGGCTATTCCAGATCTACTTTTGATCCTGCATTTGAATCCGACAAAAGAGCTTCCTTCAAAGAAGAGTTTTCTACGCCTCCGGGTTACCTGATCAGCATTGATGAGCAGGAAAAGTTCGGCCTGCGCTATGAATATTTTTACGGCGACAGGCTGGTCAGCATCAACAATGATGAGGACCGGTCAATCATCCAGTATTACGACGATAACGATGGGGTGACAACACAATACCGACTTTACTTCTATTTTGATGGGAAAGATTTTATACTGATCCTTTAAAAATGACAAATCGAAAGCAAGCATTCATCTTCACACTTCTTTTGCCCCTTATCATTGGAGTGACCTCTTGCAAACCACCCATGAAAAGCAAAGACAACCCTATCTACCTGGATAAAAACGATCCGGTATTTAAAACCATCCATGGGCGGGTTAAAAACGATCTGATGCAAAGATCAGATACTGATTCACTGAATAATGTGATTATTGCAAAGAAAATTGAGGCGCTGACCACAGAGCAGCAAAACCAATTGGAGTCTGTTCTGGTGAAATCCATCAACGATTACATGGCCCAGACTCATTTTGACGGAACATTTATGGTTAGTTTCAGTGCTTTGCGCAACATGGATCAGCAGGAGATTTCGGAGGTGTACGAACTTCGCATTCAAAACCTGGGAGGTGGAAAATATGCAGCAGAGTTTTGGGAAAACGGAAAGCAGGAGCCAAATTCGAAAGTGCTGGCTTTACTTTATATACTTAAAAAGGATGGTTCGATCCTCTACTCCAATCCATATCAGAAAGTGATGAAATTTCTAAACCGCCTATGAGGGGATTATTAGTGTCACGGCAAATTAATTATGAAACGTAATGATTTGATAACTTTTTGTCAGGTTTATATCTGGTAAAGCTCCAGTTTAGTGTTCGTTTATCTGCATTATAAACTTTACACCAAGCCATTACCTTTTAACCGTCTTATGGGTGTGACCATTGCGCCGATTATCATTATTGGCAAGCTTACTCTCAGTGAGATGATAATCCATCTCTCTTTCAAGTGCAGCATTTACAAGTGCCTGAAGCATATCGGTAAAGATCCCCCCATCACTTACAATAGGATCCCCCTGGTAAAGACGATTCATTACTTCAGCTCTTTGGGTTTCATCCGGCATCAGATCTTCTATGCGAGGTCGCTTGTCTCTTTTTCTTCTTTCCATGTGTCAAAGTTATTATTGTTTTGATTGTTTCTTTTGACACACTTTTCTGGACAGACTCATGAAAGAAGATATGGAGCTAACAGACGACAGCGGTTTTGATATTGTAGATAATCTCATTGGTTCCAAAAAACCTTGACACAGTACAAAAATCACAATTGTACGGACAGCCACGGGTGGTTTCGATGGGTGCAATCGAAAATTTACCCGAAGAACACTTAATCAAATCCCTTCTGGGCATGACATGACTTTGTAGATCAGGTAATTTGTCAAGTTTATAGAATGATTTCAAACGATGATGCTTGATATCATCCAACACAATATCCCAAAGTCCCTCTGCTTCTCCAATTACCACCGCGTTACCAAACCTGATGGCTTCATCCGGCATCGCTGTGGCGTGGATTCCTCCAAATACGACAATCTTCCCACGCTTTTTGAATTCATTGGCTATCTGGTAACCCCTGATACAGGTTTGGGTCATTATTGAAATGCCGATGACATCGTAATCACCGTCAAAATTTACTTTCTCACCATATACTTCTTCTACAATTTGTATTTCGTGTTCGGGAGGAGTAAGTGCAGCAATCAACGATAAGGTGAGCTGTGGTATATCCATTGAATTGGGTCGCTGTTCCTGAACCAAACAAGGTGCTATAAGTAAAATCTTCATTCAAATGATCTTTAAACGTGGCTATAGCAGCAGCCATTAATACATTGCAAAGCATAGGAAGTGTCGTAGGATTGGTAGTTTAATGGGAGTGTGATATCTTCTGTAACCTATATTGGTTAAGTCGTGTGATGCTTTTTGATATGGCAAAATTAAGCAAATTTTTTAGAAACAAGTAAACTCGCATGTATGGGAATCAGAATCATTACCAAATGGTTAAGGTGGTTGAAAATAGAAATACTTGTGTGAAATACCGGGAGATTTGGTGAAATTGTTTGATCTTTACATTAAAATCTTCATTAAATGTACCAACTCAAAATAACCATCAAGGAAATCACCCCTCCCATTTGGAGAAGGTTACTGGTAAGTGAAAATATCACACTTTACAAGCTACACCATATTATTCAGGAAACTTTCGGGTGGACAAACTCCCATCTTTACTTCTTTGGTAATATAGATTCTAAAATCGGAGATTACGAACTTTGGGATGATAAAGAGACAACGTCAGACAGGTTAGTCAATATCCGGGATGTATTAGTTCCAGAAAATCCGACATTGATCTATACCTATGATATGGGGGAGGATTGGGTTCACACCATTGAATTGGAACAGGTTCTTCCAACGATGAAAACCCAAAGGAAGTGCATCGGTGGTGAAAGACGATGTCCCCCGGAAGACTGTGGTGGAATCAGGGGTTATTATCAGATTCTGGAAATATTGAAAAATCCCGGTACTGATGAATACAGGGAGATGGTGACATGGTTAGACGGAAAAACTGATCCGGAGTTCATTGATATTCGAATGATCAACGCTCATTTGGGCCTGTTGAGTGAGTATATAAGGGAGTATGAGGAAGGGGAATAATCCTTAACGCAAACATTAGTTCAAAATGGATAAAAAAGAAAAATCAGCAATTGAAAGCAGGAAAAATCAGGTTCTGAATTTGTTAATGGAATTCTGCACACAAAAACTTGATGATGATTACTTTGAATTATCAGAACGACTTTTGAATAAACTTGGAAGGAAAAGAGATGTTCCATTCATGAGTGGAAAGATTGAAATTTGGGCTGCTGCGGTTATCCATGCTCTTGGTACAATTAATTTTCTGTTCGATAAATCATTTGAACCGTACACAACAGTTGATGAAATAAACGCGTTTTTTGGTACGAATAAATCTTCGACAGGTCAAAAATCAAAGGTTATTCGAGATTTGCTGAACCTTGGATATTTTGACAGCGAGTTTTCCACTCAAAGGGCAAAACAAAATAATCCATTTGACAGGTTAACAATGGTCAATGGGTTTATTGTTTCAAAAAATTCTTTACCCGAAGTACTTACCCCAAGAGTTTCATTACCAAAAATACTTCCCCAAAAAGAAAAGAAAAAAAAGTCGGACGAGTTAGATGATTCTGTACTGGATCTTTTTTCGTCAGAATAGATGAAGAACCTTCCAATTGTAAATGCAAAATAACATGAAGAATTTTCGGCAACCATCATGAACAAAACACTTCAAGAAAAAGCAACCTTTACCAAAATTGACTATTCCGATGAAAATTTGTCAGACCATGAATTTGACTCTTGCTCATTTACAAACTGCATCTTCTCAAAAAGTGACCTTTCCAACACAGATTTTCTGGATTGTAAGTTTAAAGAATGTAGTTTCAGCATGATCAAACTGAACAATACCGGATTGAAAAACGTAAGTTTCATCGGTTGTAAACTCTTAGGTATTGATTTTACAAAATGCAAGGACTTTCTTCTTTCATTCTCCTTTGAGAAGTGCTCATTGGATTACTCGTCTTTTCTCAAGAAGAAGATCAAAAACACCATATTCAAAGACTGCTCTATAAAAGAGGCTGATTTTACTGAAGCCGACCTGACAGCTTCAGGATTTCTAAATTGTGATTTGACCAGAACCGTTTTTATGTATACAGTTCTGGAAAAAGTAGATTTCAGAACAGCAAATAATTACTCCTTTGACCTTGAATTAAATAGAGTTAAGAAGGCGAAATTCTCATCCGCTGGTATTATCGGATTATTGGACAAATATCAAATCATCATTGATTAACAACCGGCTTGAATTGATTACGAATGAAAACAAAGTATTTACTTTACATAGGAAGCGGCATCCCAATAGTTTTCTGGTTAACGACTATGATCTGTGGGTTTATTCAAGGTGACTATAATCATTTTACCAGAATGGTCAGTGAATTAGGGACCATTGGAACAAAGTCCCAATATTTATTCACGGCTGGATTAGTTTTGTGTTCGGCCTTAAGTATCGTCTTTGTAATTGGGCTATTCAGATCATGTAAGGTATCCGGGATAAGTGTTATTCCCATAATAATAATTCTATCTTTTTCGGTATCAATAGCTGGTGCAGGGATATTCCCGTTACCTCTGAGATTACATCAAATTATGGGAATACCTTCTATACTGTTAATATTCTCTCCATTGATGAGTCTGTTTCTATGGAATAAAAAAGGACAGCTATCAAATTTTAACCTAATGACGATTACAAGCCTTGTGATCATGTCACTTGGATTTTTGGTTTATATGCCGGAGATTTTAACCAGTTACCATGGGTTAAAACAACGATTTTTCCATATTGGATGGTCGGTATGGTTTTTCTATTTGAATTATAGTTTTATCAGATTACTTGAAAAAGATAAGGTTTAAAAATTCAAAATATGCGTATAGACATTAATCAAAAGAAAATTGCCATCGGGGATAAGTACCAAATCTTCATTGACGGACAACCGACATACAAGGCATCAAATGAACTGTTCAGGTTATTGTCGGTTATTAATTTGTTCAAGAACGATGATTCCAGAGCCAGACTCACGATCCATAAACAATGGTTTTTCTGGAAACCGAAATATACTATTCGGCTTCACGATAATAGTACGGTTGAATTCAGGGCAGATTCATGGTGGGAGATGCACTATCAATGTCATTGCACCCCAGACATCTATCATGTATATGGACATCGGGGAAGAAAATACTCGGTTTACAAGAATAGTACTCAGGTAGCTTGGTGGGAGAAAGAAGCGGTAAGCTGGTTTGATGGTGACAATTACGCCATCACCGCTGACAACGATTGTAACCTTGAACTGATTATTGCTTTTTGCCTGATCATTGATAATCATAAAAGTAAACGACATGGGGACAATGCGGTTTCTTATGACATTGGTAACATTGGGGGTCAGGTAAAAGAGTTTGATCAATATTGGCGACCGAAAGGATAAAAAGCATGTTGAATACAAAATAACAGAGAAATCACTTAAACAAAAAAGGCACAAATATGAAAACAATAGGATTAATAGGTGGTACAGGTTGGGAGTCAACTGTTGAATATTATAAAATAATCAATAAAAAGATCTCTGAATCCTCTGGATATAAACATTCTGCAAAAATTATCATGTACTCTATTGACTTTTTTGAAATAAGCAGTAGAATCGAGAACGAGGACTTTGACGGGATGGAGAAATTCTTAACAGAAATTGCAATAAAAATTGAAGCTGATGGAGCTGACGGCCTTTTAATATGTGCAAATACTCTTCATATGTTTGCAGAACAGATTTCAAAGAAAATCTCAATTCCCTTGATACATATTGCTGATGCAACTGCCGTAAAGATTAAAGAAGAAAACTTTCAAAAAATTGGTCTTCTCGGTACCAAACCTACTATGGAAATGCCTTTTTATAAAAACCGTTTGAAAGAAAAACACGGAATTGATGTTATCGTTCCTTCCGATACAGAACGTGAATTTATTCAGAAAACTTTCCTTGGTGAATTCTTTAAAGGAAAATTTACTCCTGAAGCGAAAAAGCAATTCCTTGACATCATGGATAAACTTGTTTTACAAGGAGTTGAAGGTATTATTCTCGGTTGCACAGAAATTCCTTTGCTTATCAATCAAAAAGATACAACTATACCATTGTTCGACACACTTGAAATTCATGCAAATGCGGCTGTTGCCTTTGCTCTTTCTACAGAAAAAAGTAATTGAAAATTCATCGGACAAAACTTAGGATTATAAAAAAATGAGTAATAAAAACATTCCATTTCAAACCATAAATTGGTCAGACATTCCTAAGACAGAGTACAAAGGTGAAACAGGAATTGCGTATTGGCAAACCACTCAATTTGAAGGATTACGAATCAGAATAGTTGAATATACTAAAGGCTATGTCGCTGACCATTGGTGTCAGAAAGGACATATTGTACATTGTTTGGATGGTGAATTTGTTTCCGAATTACAAGATGGTAAAGAGTTTATTTTGACAAAGGGATCGACATATGTTGTTTCGGATGGATTAAGCTCACACCGTTCAATCTCAAAAGATGGTGTAAAACTAATGATAATCGATGGTGATTTTTTGCAACAGATAATTGAATAAAGGAAAAATGAAATCTGCACAAAATCCTTGATGGCCTCAATAAGAAAAGGTTAACGGGGTTCGCAACTTTCTCACAGCAATTGGTTTTTCTTGGTTTCAACCTGACGGAAGAACCGGTCAACTTGACTAGTCTCTACCGGTAAGTCTTGACCATTGGATATTTTTGATTACCAGTGGGATGAGGAGAGCTGGACACTACCGACAGTTCAAAGCACTTGATTTTTTCCTAATGGGAAAGAGGGTTATCCCCGATTTTTCTTTAACTTGCCACAGCATAACGGGATCAAGTAAGTATCAAGAAACATGCATATAAAAAGCAAGTACCTCCTTCTGATTGTTTCATCGTTCGCATTGATATCGATTGTTTCTATCCTCTGTATTACAATAACACATCATGACCAGTTGGATGACAAGGATACTGCTTTGCAGAGAAAAAGGCTGAAGGGGCTGATGGATTACATTAATATAAATTATTACAAGGTCCCTGTTAAACGGTTGGATTATATAAATAAAGCCAGTATCCTTGCCATAGTATTGAACGACAGCAATTCCCGGGCAAGATTATTTTATGATAAAGCTTCCTGTTTCTAGATTTAGAAAAACCTGACAGTGTACTCCCATATTGTCAGAAGGCCCAAGTGATTATCTTCAGCTGAAGTGATGGGCATTTCTGCCACACTCCAGGAGCTTGCAGTTTCCACCGAACGGGGCGGAACGGCAATGACGAAGATCCTGATGAAGATGAAATACAACACCGCCGACTTCGCCAAGGTGAACTATGAGGATCTGATAATAATAAAAACAGATTTGTGAATATCCTATTTGTCTTACATTTGACCTCGTAAATTAAATGCTTCTTTAACATGTCGAGTTCCGGATACAAGAAGACAATTGTTTTTGGCGGTGTAATTCTGATAATAGTGGTTTTGCTTATAATAACCTTTGTGTGGCATGATAACCACATTGCTGAAAAAAGTAAATATGGCGTTGAAACCGCAAACATAAATATATTGTTAAAAACGATAGATAGTACCTACTGGAGAAGTCCTCAACAAAGCCTTATATTGATTAACCAATTAATCAATCTATCTGAGAAAATTAATGATAAAGAAGCACTTTCCATGGCGCTTTATTATAAGGCTGTTTGTTACAATATACTTGCGCAATACGACAGTGCTTTTATTTTATGCCAGTATGCGCTGAAATTTGCAGAAAATCAAAATAACGAATTTGTTATTGGTAAATTGAAGAATGTCCTGGCAAATTATTACCTGATAAAAAATGAATATACTCTTGCAAACAAATGCTTGATGGAGGCCCTTGCGATTTTCGAAAAGCTAGGAAGGAAGAAAGATATTGCCAATGTTCTCAATGGATTTGGATTGCTTTATTATGAACTGAATCAACCTGATAAAGCGATAGGATATTATACGAGAATGATAGAACTATCAATAGAATCAGGGAACATACGACAAAAATCGGTTGTAAATTTGAATATTTCAAATTGTTATTTAAGTAAAAATGACTATAATATGACGCTGTTTTTCTTACATAAAGCGCTTACCGGTTTTCAAGCTCTAAAGGATTCAATTCATATTATGAGCTGTAATATGAATCTTGGCATAGTATATATCGAGCAAGGCAATATTGAAAAGGGACTTAATTACTATTTTAAAGTCATGGAATATTCTAAACGTCTTAAACAGAAATTATTGTTTGGAAATACACTTTTCAATATAGGTAATGTTTATTACGAAAATAGCAATTTGGTACTTGCCAGGAAATACTTTATGGAAAGTTTAAATGAGTATAGGAGTATTGAGAATAAAAACGGCGAAAGAAATGTTTTACTTGAACTATCCAAGATTGAGCAAAGACACAATAACTGGAAACAATCACACATATACTATATACGTTATATTAACATAAAAGACAGCATCATTAACTCAGATTTACTAAAGAATATTGCAGATCTTCAATGGAAATATGACTTTCAGAAAAAAGAAAATGAAACCACATTGATCCTTAAAAAATATGAGGTAAAAAAAAAGGAGACCGTGATTTTAGTCATTTCATTTGCGTTCTTTATTGTTGTTGTTCTTCTGGTTGGCGCATTGGTCCGGCTTGCCCATAATAATCTTAAAAAATCGAATAAACTCAAGGAAATAGAAATTAACCATTTGCAAGAAAAAATAGCTAAAGATGACAAAATAAACAAACTGGAAAAACTTAAGTTAAAAGCAGAGATTGAAGCAAAGAATAAGGAGCTGACCACCTCCTCCCTTCAATTGATTACCAAAAATGATATTTTGACTAATATTTCCGGCATTACGGAGAATTTTTATATGAATAAGGCTGTCAGTGAAGAATGCTATGTCAAACTGAAAAGAGTTCTGAAAGAAAACCTTGACCAGGAAAGAGATTGGGGACACTTTAAAAGGTTGTTTGAAGAGGTTCACAAAGACTTCTTTAAGAAGATTAAACTAACCTGTCCGGAAATAACGGAAAATGAATTGCGGCTATGTGCATATCTGAAAATAAATCTACAAAATAAAGAAATTGCCAAGCTATTAAATATAACCTCCGAGAGTCTGAAAACATTGCGCTATCGCATCCGGAAAAAATTCGGTCTGGAAAAAGAAGCCATTCTTGAAGAGTACATCCGGGACATTTAAAACGCGCCTGAAAGCGCAATTCACGCCTTCCTTTCCCTTCTGTTTTCCGATTATTTTTTATCCATTTTTGTTATATCATTGAATATGTGATTATTAATTGATAAATCAGGAACTTTGTCGTTCACCATTTGTTGACCGTTAAAATTTGGTTTTACTTTATTGGGAGGTTACTTTTGTCAAAAATCTAATACTCATAATTAATAAACTTTGTGTATGAAACGTATTTGTACTTTTTTGTTGTGGTTTGTTTTTTTGACTGGGCACACGTTTGCCCAAAGTAATTATAATCAAAATGTTGATTATGTTGGTTCAATATTATGGACCGAGGTTAGGGCAATTCATGTAATCGGTGATTACGCCTATTGCCTTTATTTTGATGGACTGGTAGTCCTTAACGTATCGAATCCGGTTGTACCGGTCTTTGTTAGTAAGGTCTATTGCGAGGGAGATGGTAACGGGTTATTCATCTCTGGCAATTATGCATACTTAGCGAGTGGTTTTGGTGGCTTACATATAATTGATATATCAAATCCTCAAAACCCAACTCGGATTGGAGGTTATAATATGCCAGAGGATCAACTTTCTTATAGAGAAGTATCCTATAGAGTTTTTGTTGAAGGCAATTATGCTTATGTAACTACTCCCGGTGCTTTACAAATAATAGATGTCTCCGATCCAACTGATGCCACACTCGTTCTGAATTATTTTTTTACTGACATAGGTAAATCACCATTGGGCATATTTATTGTTGGCAATTACGCATATCTGACCACCTGTACAAATTCAACTTCAAGTATAGACATCCTTGACATTACTAACCCGGCGGCCCCTATTGAGGTTACAAGCTACTCGCTGGGAGATGGATTTGAATACGGCCTTTATGTCAGTGGCAATAATACCTATACCTGTCTTAATGACAAATTCGAAATAACTGATTTTACAAATCCTTCGAATCCTATTGAAGTGGGTTCATGTCCAATAACAACTGGTTGGAAAACTTCTGATATATGCGTTGATGGCAATCATGTTTATATTATAAGTTCATCAGGTCTACATATAATTAACGTATCCGATTCAGGTAACCCATATATTGAAACAGAAGGGTATAATCCGGAAATAGTAACTGCAGTGTCTGTTGGTAATGGTTATGCTTATCTGGCAAACGGGATGTATAGTATAGAGATTCTTGATATAACCAATCCGCAGTTATTACAACTGGCAGGCACCTATGATATTCCCTACTGGATTAAAAATGTTTTTGTTGTAAATGATATAGCATATGTTGTTGATGATATTGGGTTATACCTGGTCAATGTGAGTAATCCGGCCAATCCGGAGGTAATTGGTACTTATCAGACTCCAGAGATTTCAATGGATGTCGTGGTAGTCGAGAATTATGCTTATCTGGCTAACGGGGAGAGCGGATTGAAAGTAATTGACGTGTCAAATCCATCAAATCTATCATTGGTGGGAAGTTGCAATACTCCGGGTGATGCCAATGACCTTATTTTAGTTGGCAATTATGCCTATATTGCGGATGGAATTGGCGGATTGCAAATAATTGATATCTCCAATCCTGCTGTTCCTCATATAGTTGGTGCGAGTTCCACCAATGGCTTTGCTTTTGGTATTTGTATAGTTGGAGAATATGCATATTTAGCAACCCTAAACGGCACGAAAGCAATAAACATAATAGATATAAGTGACCCTTCAAATCCTTCCAATGTATCTGGTTATTCGGGCGGCCCAATGGATCATGCTGAAGGTATTTGCAAAATCAACGAAAATTCTATTTGTTTAGCGGATGGATGGAACGGCCTTCATTTAATTGATATTTCTGATCCGCTAAATCCTGTCCTCATATACAACTATCATACTAATTCTCTAGGACATGATTTTTACATAGATGTCCAGGCTGTCGGAAATTATCTTTATGCAGTTAACTGGGCTGATTACAATCTTGAAATAATTGATATTAGTGATCTAACGAACCCGACATTGGCAGGACATTATATTGCCCCATACAATAATCCCAGAGGTTGTTTTGTGGTAGACAATGGTGAAACGAATCGCATTTACCTGGCAGATACTTACTCGATGCAGATCTTAACTACCTCTCCTCTCCTCTCAATTGAAGAACCTAAACATCAATCACAATCGTTTCTCCAAAACTATCCCAACCCCTTCAGCCAATCAACTACATTTACCTTCAGCCTACCTTCAGCCGGGTATGTAAACATAAATATTTACAACATAATGGGTGAAAAAATTGCGACATTGATTGAGGAAGATCTTCAGGAAGGAGATCATCAAACCAAATGGAATGGGACAGATGATGCAGGGAACTCTCTTCCTGGCGGGGTATATTTCTGCACCTTGAAAACTGCAAAGAATACCAGTACGATTAAGTTGCTACTGAATTCAGTAAGATAACCTTATAGTGATTCTGAAGTCAGATAATTGGTCAGTTAAAAAATTCGTTTGAACAAGGGTTCGATATGATCTCCCTGTCCGCAGGAGAGTTTTTAAAGGAAGGTAAGGGTATTGAATACAAGATCCCAAGTCAATTGTTTGGTTTGGCTGCTTGGGTTATTCTCGGATCAAGCCTGTTAAACAACAATATTCTTGTCTTTTTGCTTGCTGAGCCTGATGTCATGAACTTAGGAAATATAATAGATGAAGACCTGTCAACATTGCTAAAAGGGCTAAAGATTATAGAGTAGAGTGCTTTGAAAAAAACAGAACACATATTCAGAAGCTAAAAAACATTCGATATGAATTTGGAGGTTGTGGTGGTAGGCCACATATTGTGGTAAGATTAGTCGAAGAGATAATAAATGAATAAAGAATTATAGTTGTTGCGCATGTTTATTGGGATGTCCAAATCGCTATAGTTTCGAAATCCCCAAAATTTCATCCCCAAAACCGTTAATAAACTGTCCTTTCAGTTACTGTGCGTTGAGACTTTCTTTGCTCAATGCAAAACCCCCAACCCAAACTTTCCGAACGTGAAATAGCCGAAGCCTGTGTAAAATCACCATTATTAAATGGTAAAGAAGCTTCCCATTAACCGGGGTAAATGATCAGGGACTTCTATTAAGATGGGATGCGAGTATCAGAAAGATAAACAAATGGGTGATTTTAATGGCTGAGTTGGTACCCTTGTTGGTACCTAAGGAAAAAGCCACTCAGATTTTCATCGTAAGTGGCTCATTTTCAGTCTCCTCGCCAGGATTCGAACCTGGGACCCATTGATTAAGAGTCAATTGCTCTACCAACTGAGCTACGAAGAGTTTTCGGGGTGCAAAGATAGGAATTTTCAAATAATGAATGAACACGTGGCTTAAAAATAATTTGCTGTATCTTTGACTTTCAATATGGATCGTAAACATCAATCGGCGCTGAATGTCATGAAAGGGATCGAACAGCCTGGCCGGATCAATGTGGAGGCGCTGAAACGGTTTAAAGCCGGAAAAAGCAAATCACACAGTACCGGGGAGCTCATCGAAGGGATCCTCAGCGGGAATCGCACGCTGTTAAGCAAAGCCATCACCCTGGTCGAGAGCGCCCTGCCCAGGCACCAGGAACAGGCACAGGAGGTCATTGCGGCGTGCCTGAAGGAAACAAGGAACCAATTACCAATGACCAATGACCAATTACCAACCGGAGCGAAGCGGAGCTCGGCGGAGCCAATTACCAATAATGAAGTTCGGAATTCAAGTATCAGGGTAGGGATCACGGGGGTGCCGGGCGTTGGGAAGAGTACCTTCATCGAAGCGCTGGGTACCAGCCTCACAGCCAGGGGCCACAAGCTGGCGGTGCTGGCCATCGATCCAAGCAGTTCCCGTTCCAAAGGCAGCATCCTGGGCGACAAGACCCGCATGGAGGCGCTGGCAGTCGACCCGAATGCCTTTATCCGCCCCTCTCCTGCTGCCGGTTCGCTTGGCGGGGTGGCGCGGAAGACCCGCGAAACGATCCTCCTCTGCGAAGCTGCCGGTTTCGATGTGATCTTTATCGAAACGGTGGGCGTGGGGCAATCGGAAACCACGGTTCATTCCATGGTCGACTTTTTTCTGCTGCTCATGCTGGCGGGCGCCGGCGATGAACTCCAGGGCATCAAACGGGGCATCATCGAAATGGCCGATGCCATCGTGATCAACAAGGCCGATGGCGACAACATCCAGAAGGCGAAGGTAGCCCGGGTTGAGTATACCAATGCGCTGCACCTCTTTCCCCCGCCCGACAGCGGCTGGATCCCGGTGGTGGATATCTGCTCGGCCCGGTCGAAACTGGGCATCGATCCTGTGTGGGAAATCATCATGCAACACAGGGAGGCTACCATCATGTCGGGATATTTCCAGAAAAGGCGCATGGAACAAAGTCAGCAGGTGCTGATCGAAACCATCGAAGAGGGACTCCGGAGCCATTTCTTCTCACGTAAAGAGATCGCTCACCTGCTGGCAAAGCTGGAACGCGATATCCTGACCGGACAGGTAAATCCCTATAAGGCAGCCCAGGAGCTGCTCGAACATTACTTCCGGAAACTCTGAGGGTGATCAGCCGGCTCTATTTGAGATAGGGCTCTATTTTCCAGTACAATTCGGTCGGATTGAAGGGCTTGATGATGTATCCGCTCATTCCATAGGTGTAAATTTTATCGCGGTCCTCGAGGAATGCCGATGCCGTGAGTGCAATAATCGGCAGGTTCTTGTAATAATCGCCCTCCATCGACCGGATGGCCCGGGTTGCATCGTACCCGTTCATTTCAGGCATATGGAGGTCCATCAGCACAACGTCGTATTCCTTCTCCTGCACCACGGCTACGGCAATCTTCCCGTTATCGGCAATATCAACGGAAGCTTCCCATTTGGCGAGGAATTTCGAGACGATCTTCTGGTTCACCAGGTTATCCTCGACCACGAGAACCTTTAACCTGCTCAGGCTGCCAAACGCCGTTTTCATAAGCAGCTCCTCCTCCATCCGCTTCTTCAGGCTCTTACTGAATTTAAGGGTGAAGGAGAATGTGCTTCCCTCCCCGGGCTTGCTCTTCAGCTCAAGAAAACCTCCCTGCAATCCGATCAGTTTTTTCGTGATGGCCAGTCCCAGCCCGGTGCCTCCGTAATTCCGCGTGGTGGATGAACTGGCCTGGGTGAAGCTTTCAAAGATAAATTGCTGCTTATCCTCCGGGATGCCTATGCCGGTGTCGATCACCTTGAACAGGAATTCGGTCTTCTCGGGGAAATCGCCGGTCACGGAGACCTCCACCGAAATTTTTCCCTTATCCGTAAACTTGAGGGCATTGCCCACGAGGTTGATCAGGATCTGCGACAACCGGGCTGAGTCGCCCCGGATCACGGCAGGAACAGATTCCGAAAGTTCAAAAACCAGCTCCAGCCCCTTCCGCACGGCTTCATATTCGAAACTCTGGCGGATGCCATTGCATAATTTACGCAGGTCGAAGTCAACGATCTCAAATTCAATCTTCCCCGAATCGATCTTGGAATAGTCGAGGATATCGTTGATAAGGTTCATCAGGTTCCCGGCGGAGAACTGAAGGATCTCGATGTTGTCGAGCTGGTCGGGGCGCGGATCCTCTTCACGCAGGAGGTTGGCGGTATTGATGATGGCATTGAGCGGGGTCCTGATCTCATGGCTCATGGTGGAAAGGAACTGCTGCTTTGCCGTGGCAGCCTCTTCCGCAACATTTTTGGCCTTATTCAATTCCACCTCGATCTCGGCGCGGTGGATGATCTCCAGCTCCAGCTTCTTGCGCTGCTTGTAAAGATTCACAAAGATATTCACCTTCCCGATGAACATATCGGCCACGATCGGCTTGGCAATGAAATCGACGGCACCTGATTTCAATCCCTTGGTGCGGTAATAATTTTCATTATAGATCGCCGTGATGTAAATAATCGGCAGCAGCTCATTCTTCTCATCTTTCCGGATAATTTCCACCGTTTCAAACCCATCCATATCCGGCATCTGAACATCCATCAGGATAAGGGCGAATTCATGGTCCCTGGTCAGTTTAATGGCCTGGGGTCCGGAGGTGGCACGGATCATTACAATTTCGAGGTCGGCCAGGAGTTTTTCAATGGCATACATGTTATTGACGTTGTCATCAACAATCAATATTTTAGGCAGGAGATTCATTAGCGTTAATTTTAATTATTTATTTATTTGATTGAGATTCTGTCAGTGAATTTAAGAAGGCGGCAATTTCTTCCAGTGGAAGGATATGGTCGGTCACACTGGTCTGGATGGCGGCGCGGGGCATCGATTCAACCTCGGCCGTATCCGGATCCTGTACGATGGTGAGCCCGCCAAGCTCCTTGATCCTTTTCAGCCCCCGGCTTCCGTCGTTGTTCGCCCCTGTAAGGATGATGCCGATCAGCTTGTCTTTATAGGCTTCAGCGGCTGTTTCAAAAAGGACGTCGATCGAGGGGCGCGCATAGTTCACCCGCTCATCGATGGTAAGGGTGAAGGTGCGGTCAGGCTCGAGCAGCAGGTGGTAATTGGGAGGCGCCAGGTAGGCCATTCCCGGCATCGGTTGTTCCTTTTCATCGGCCTCCTTTACCTGCAGCACCCTGATGTCGTTGAGGATCTGGATCAGGTAATTTTCTGAATCTGCGCTGATATGCTGGACAATGATCAGCGGAATATGGAATCCTTCGCTGAGCCCCCTGAAAAGAATTTTCAGGGCATTGAGCCCTCCGGCTGAGGATCCAATCACGATCGCTTCGTATCTTCTTCTGGTCGTCAAATCCGGTCGGATTATAATTGATATTTCTTAATGTAAATGCGTTCTTTGGGGATCAGCGGGTTAAAATGGTCGTAATGATCTGAAAACTGAAGGTTCTCCTTTGACCCGAGACAGAGGATGCCCCCGGGGGGCAGGCTTTCGACAAACAGCCGGATCACCTTATCCTGCAGTTCACGGTCGAAATAGATGAGTACATTGCGGCAGATCACCAGGTTGACTTCGGCAAAAACGCTGTCGGTCACCAGGTTATGCGTTGCGAACACGATGTTCTTTTTCAGGGAATCAAGCATCTTCACCGTTTCATAGCTGGCTGTATAATAGTCGGAGAGAGAGCCCCGGCCTCCCGACTTCTGGTAATTCATGGTGAACTCCTTGATCCGGCTGATGGGATATATCCCGTCTTTGGCCTGTTTGATGATGACCGGGTTGAAATCGGTGGCGTAGATCTGGGTCTTTCCATAGAGGCCCTCCTCTTTCAGGATGACGGCCATAGAGTAAACCTCCTCCCCGCTCGCGCAGCCGGCATGCCATATCTTAAGGGAGGGATAGCTTTTCAGGATGGGAATGATCTCTTCGCGCAAAGCCTTGTAAAAATTGGGATCGCGGAACATTTCGGTCACAGTGATCGAAAGGTCCATGAGTATCTGCTCAACGAATTTGTGATTGTGGACCGCTTCGTGAATCATATCGGAGATGTACTTCATCCCCGACAGGTTGAATCGGTTCAGGATCCGCCGCTTCACATGAGCCTGCGAGTAATTGCGGAAATCGTATCCATACTTCTGGTAGATCGCCTCCACGACCAGCCGGATCTCGATATCCTGGTTTTCCAGTTGTTCCTCCTGGACTTTTTTCATCAATCACAAGTTATTTGACCAACGCTCCCGGCAAACGCAAACGCCCGGACCGGCGCCGGTATCATTCAATCTTTTTTTTGTTCATGTTCTTCCTGATATACAGGTTCCGCAGGTTCGATGCAAGGATGCTGACAACAAGAATGGAGGCGATGATGAGCAGTGAATTGTTGGTGGAAATTTTAAACACCGAATGAAGCAGCATCTTCACCCCCACAAATGTAAGCAATGCGGCCAACCCCATCTTCAGGTAATGGAACCGGTTCATGATATCCATCACAAGGAAGAACAGCGAGCGCAACCCAAGGATGGCAAATATATTGGAAAAGAACACGATGTAGGGATCCTGGGTCACAGAAAATACAGCCGGCACCGAATCGACGGCAAACAGCACGTCGGTGAATTCGATGATCATCAGGACAATGAACAGGGGCGTTACATAAAGTTTCCGATCCTGGCGGATGAAAAAGGTTTCGGCGTGTTCGTCGTGGCTCACCCTGAAATACCGGGAGACCAGCCTGACCACCGGATGTTTTTCCGTGTCGATCTGATCGTCTTTTTTCACAAAGAGGAAATCGTAGGCCATCTTCATCCCGATGAACACCAGCATGACCCCGAACACATAGAGGAACCAGCTGAACCGCTGGATCAGGGCGCTCGCCGCGAAAATGAAGAGAAAACGCATGACGATGGCGCCCAGGATCCCCCAGAACAGCACCCGTTTGAAATATTTCGGCTGGATGTTGAAGGAGATGAAGATCATCACGATCACAAATACATTGTCGACCGAAAGGGAATATTCGATCAGGTAACCCGTAATGTACTCCAGCGAAAGGTTTTTATTGTACAGGCTGATGGCTTCCTGAAGGCCTAACCCGGTAATGGTTATCGGGTGATGGTAAGTGTCGATGCGACCCTGGATCTTTTCAAGGGTATCACTTCCGTGGATCAGGTTCCCGTGAAAACGGATCAGGAAATAAAAACCCACAGATACCGAAACCCAAACCACGGTCCAGGCCATGGCTTCCTTGAACGAGAGGGCATGATTTTTTTTTTGAAAAAAACCAAGGTCAATTCCAAGCATGAGGGCAATGAACAGCAGGAAAGAGGAGAAAAATATTATTTCATTCAGATTCGACATTTTATGCAGATTGCCCGTCAGAGTTAATTCATCAAAGTTATAAAAAAATCTTACTTTTGTCTGCTTTTGATTTTAACAGAATTTCACGCTCCATGAATGCAACCATCTCGCTGAATCCCAATCCACTTGTACATTTTCTTGACAAACAATCCGATGACTTTACCAAAGGTGACCTGATCCGTTTCATCGAAGCCAATGGCATCCGGATGTTGAACTTCCGTTATTCGGCGGCCGACAGCCGTTTGAAAACGCTGAATTTCATCATCAAGGACCGGCAGCATCTCGACAGTATCCTGAGTGCGGGTGAGCGGGTTGACGGGTCAAGTCTTTTTCCCAATTACGTGGAGGCCGGATCTTCCGACCTGTATGTCATTCCACGTTACCGCACGGCCTTCGTGAATCCCTTTTCGGTCATCCCGACCCTCGATGTGCTTTGTTCCTATTATGATAAGGACGGGCAGCCTTTCGCCAATTCCCCCGAATATATCCTGCGTAAATCGCATGAGGTGCTGAAGAAAAAGACCGGTTTTTCGTTCGAGGTGATGGGCGAGCTCGAATATTACATCATCAGCGAACAGGACCGGCTGTTTGAGGCCTTCGACCAGCGCGGTTACCACGAATCATCGCCCTTTTGCAAATGGTCGACCCTGCGGGCCGAAGCCATGCAGGCCATTGCCCAATGCGGCGGATTCATCAAATACGGACATTCGGAGGTAGGCAACTTTACCGAATCGGGATTCTCCTACGAACAAAATGAGATTGAATTTACCCCGGTGAGACTTGAAGATGCCGCCGACCAGCTCATGATCGCCAAATGGGTGCTCCGTTCCCTGGCGTATAAATACGGGGTTACCGTGACCTTTGCCCCCAAAATCACCACCGGAAAGGCCGGCAGCGGGATGCACGTGCATACCCGGCTGATGAAAAACGGGCAAAGCGTGATGCTCGACGATGGCAAATTATCCGCCACAGCGAAAAAGGCCATTGCCGGTTATCTTGATCTGTCGAAATCGCTTACTGCCTTCGGCAACATGATCCCCACCAGTTATTTCAGGCTGGTGCCGCACCAGGAGGCGCCCACCAATATTTGCTGGGGCGACCGCAACCGGTCGGTCCTGGTGAGGGTCCCGCTGGGCTGGGGCAGCAAACACGACATGATCACCGATGCAAATCCAAAGGAAAAAGATACGCAATCCGGATTTGGCAGCCGCCAGACCGTTGAATTCCGCTGCCCCGATGGCTCCGCGGATGTTTACCTTCTCTTTGCCGGACTGACCGTGGCCGCACGGCACGGCATCGAGATGAAAAATGCCATGGAATTTGCGGAAAAATCGTACGTTGACGTCAACATCTTCGAGGAAAAGAACAAATCACGCGTCAGCCAGCTGCAGCAACTCCCCGTCTCCTGCTGGCAATCGGCCGAATCGCTCGAGAAACAGCGCAAGATCTACGAGGAACACGGGATCTTCCCGCCCAAGATCATCGACGGACTTGTGAAATATTTAAAGAGCTTCAGGGACCAGAATCTCCGCGAAACGATCAAGGACAATGAGAAGGAGATCATGAAGCTGGTGAACACCTACCTGCATTGCGGATGATTAGGGATTAGAGAGGGGCCATCAGCCATTGGGGATCGGCCATCAGGGAAAGGGTTTGTCAGCCAAGATGACGGTTTTTTTCTTCATTTTTTTATTTTTTATGCCATTTTGTCGTATTGTTTTTGATTTTTTCCTGAGGTACAGGATTTGACTTTTTTTGGCAACGAACACAAGTTTAACAAAAAAGAAAGGAGCGTATCCTATGACACTGATAAAATGGCAACACAGAAATCCTTTATCGGATATGGTAAGTAACATTTTTGACAACGATCTTGGTGATTTTTTCGGAAAGCGTTTCAGCGATCCCGCAGCGAACATCATTGAGAACAGTGATTCATTTCAGCTTGAGATCGCGGTGCCGGGTTTGCACAAGGATGATTTCAAGATCAGCCTGGAGAACAACATCATGACCGTGTCGGCCGAGTTTGAAGATGAGAAGCGTGAAGAGGGCAAGAGTTACTCAAGGAAAGAGTTTTATTACGGATCATTCAGCCGGGCTTTCACCCTGCCGAAGACCATCGACCTCGATAACATCAAGGCCGATTATGAAAACGGAATTCTGAAGGTTGCACTTCCGAAAAAGGAGGAGGCAAAAGTTGAAATTAAAAAGGAGATTAAGATTTCGTAATCTGCATCCCTGCTCATCCTTACTAAAGGCAAAAGACCCTGCCCGGTGTTAACCCCCGGCAGGGTCTTTTATTTTATCTTTGCAGGATGAAGACCACCTACAAGGCCCATCTGGCCCTGCTCAGTACGACGCTCATCTTTGGCTTTGCTTACAGCATCGTCAAGGGGCTCATGCCGGAGATGATGTCGCCCAAGCAGCTGATCTTTATCCGTTTGCTTGGCGGAGCCCTGATCTTCTGGTTGTTTCAGCGGCTCTTCGTACCTGAGAAGGTTGAACGCAAAGACCTGGTCATGCTGGCTGTGTGCGGCATGTTCGGATTTGCCCTGAACCAGGCACTTTTTTACGAAGGACTGAACCTGAGCACACCGGTGGATGCCTCGCTGATCCATGTGCTGAACCCCATCATGGTAATGCTGTTTGCCAGCCTGCTCATCGGCGAACGAATCACCTGGAAAAAGGCCGGGGGGATTGCCCTGGGGGCTTCGGGGGTGCTGATTCTGGTGCTCTATGGCCACCAGGTGAGTTTTAACGGGAATCACGCACTGGGGAACATCCTGATCTTCCTGAACCTCGTTTTCTACGCCCTCTACCTGGTGCTCATCAAGCCCCTGGTGGGGAAATACCATACCACCACCATCCTGAAATGGGTCTCTTTTTTCGGCTTTTTATTTGTCTTCCCCTTTTCAATCAAGCCGGCGCTGGAGATCAATTTTGCAGCCATCACGCCCGGGGCCTGGGCGGGCATTGTTTATGTGATCGTGCTCAATACCTTCGTGGCCTACCTGCTAATCAACTTCGCACTCAAAACCCTGAGCACCACCGTAGTCAGCTACTACAGTTACCTGCAGCCGGTCATTGCCGGCATCATGTCGGTATCCATCGGGCAGGAGGGAATTACCGTTCCCAAGGTCCTGGCGGCCATGCTTATTTTTACCGGGGTGTATGTGGTGAACAGGACCAAAAAACGAACAATTGAACAATTGAACAATTGAAAAAAATCGTCACTCGTCACTCGTCATTGGTAATTGGTAATTGGTAATTGGTAATTCTTAAAAAAAGTGTCTGAAGGGCAGCAGGATCCATTCGAATATTTTTTCGATCAGGGGGCGGCGTTTCCATTCGAGGTAATCGAGACCCTGGGAGTTGCGGATGGTTTCGGCGATGTGTTCCTGCAACTGCCTTACAATTTCAGGTTCGGTGCCGATGAGGGCGATTTCGTACTGGTAGCGGAAACTGCGGAAATCGAAATTGGCGCTCGAAATGGAAAAAATTTCATCATCGATCATCATCAGCTTGGCGTGCAGGTTATGCGGCAGGTAGAAAAGCAGTTTGATCCCTGCATCATGCAGCAGTCCAAGGTATTTATTCCGGAGGATATCCACCATCCGCATATCGGAATGCTTGGGCATGATCACCTCCACGGTCACCCCCCGCTTGCTTGCATCCATCATGGCTTTACGAAGCAGGAACCCCGGAAGGAAATAGGGTGTTTCGATCACCACTGTACGGTTCGCATCCTTTATAAGCTGGGTATAACGTTTTCTTAACCGCTGGAACTGGAGGGAGGGAACGTCGCGGATGATTTCGAAAGTACCCGATTTGATTTTACGTGTAAAGGTTACCTTGTTGCTGATGATGAACGGGTTGAAGGCATTGAAATTTTCGTGAAATACCTTTTTGAACGATACGGCGATTGAACCCTCCATGCGCAGGCACAACTCGCGCCAGTTCAGGTTATACCCGGTGATATTGGCTGATCCGATATAACTGATTTTATCGTCGATGGCCACGATCTTCCGGTGATCACGTCGGTGGCCGCGGGTAAAAATGTCGCTGTTGAATTTGATCTTTTCGAAAAATCTCACCTCGCCGCCATTCCTGATCAGTTCCGAGAAAAAGGCCTCAGAGACCGCCCCCTTTCCCCACGAATCGATCAGGATCTTTATCTTCACACCCTCTTTTGCCTTCCTGGTAAATGCATCGCGAAACCGGATCCCCATGTGATCATTGGCGAATTTATAGGTCTCCAGGTATATATACTCCTTTGCCTGCGCAATATCGCTGAGCATTAAATTGTAGTACTGAAAAGTGTCGTCAATAACCCGGAACTCCATTCGCTCATTAGGTATTTGTAACTAATTTCCTGCTCAAATTTACAAAAAGGAATCAATCACTCTTGCAGTCAAACGTTGAAATCCTATAATTTTGTTTAAGTTTGCTATAAAAAAAGATATGATCAAATCGATGACCGGCTATGGGAAGACCGCCGTTGACATAACCGGACGGAGGTTAACCATTGAAATCAAGACCCTAAACAGTAAACAGCTCGATATCAACCTGAAGATCCCGGGCTATTTTCGCGAAAAGGAGTGGGAGGTGCGTACGCTGCTGACCCAGCGGCTTGAGCGCGGGAAAATCGATTTTTACATCGGGACCGAGGTGACAGGCGAAATGCTGAACTACTCCATCAACCACGAACTTGCAAAGAAATATGCCGAGGAGCTGAAGGCGCTGTCATCCGAACTGCATCTGAAATCAAAGTCCGATTTGCTGTCTCTGGTGGTAAAGATGCCCGATGTGATGCAAACCAGCCGCGACGAGATGAATGAAGATGACTGGACCGTGATCTCCGCCGCCATTGCCGAGGCCATCGGCCAGGCCGATGAATTCCGAATCCATGAAGGAAAAGTGCTTGAGGAGGATATGCTTAAGCGCGTCCATTCCATCCTGCAGTTGCTCGACGCCATATTGCCTTTCGAAACCAACCGCATCCACGAACTCAGGGAACGGCTGCTGAAAGATTTCTCCAAATATTCGGGCGATTTCAACGGCTCGGCCCCCGATCAGAACCGGTTTGAGCAGGAGATCATCTACTATCTTGAAAAACTGGATATCACCGAGGAGAAGGTCCGCCTGCTGAAACACTGCCAGTATTTTCTTGAAACCCTGCAGGATGCCGGGGGACAAGGCAAAAAACTCGGTTTCGTCACCCAGGAGATGGGCCGCGAAATCAACACCATCGGGTCGAAGGCCAGCAATGCGGAGATCCAGAAAATCGTGGTCAGGATGAAGGATGAACTGGAGAAGATCAAGGAGCAGTTGGGGAATATTCTTTAGGTGACAGGGTAACAGGGTAACAGGGTAACAGGGTTATGCAGGGGAAAGCGATTATTGTTTCGGCGCCGTCGGGGGCAGGGAAGACCACCATTGTGAAGCACCTGGTCAAGGTTATTTCCCGCCTCGAATTTTCTGTATCGGCCTGCAGCCGGCCAAAACGGGAGGGGGAAACGGACGGCAAGGATTACTATTTTATCTCAGGTGATGATTTTAAAGCAAGGATCGGGGGTGATGAATTTGTTGAGTGGCAGGAGGTATATCCGGGCAGCTATTACGGAACACTGAAATCGGAAATGGAGCGTATCTGGCTGCAGGGGAAAACACCCATCTTTGATGTGGATGTGCTCGGCGGACTGAACCTGAAAAAATATTTCGGATCACAGGGACTGGCCATCTTCATTCAACCCCCTTCGGTGGAAGAACTTGAGAAGCGGTTAAGGAAGCGCGGCTCCGAATCGGAGGAAACATTGCGGAAAAGGGTTGACAAGGCTGCATTTGAACTTACCTTTGCCATGCAATTCGACAAGATCATCATCAATGACAACCTGGAGGTGAAATGCAGGGAAATAGTAACCCTGGTGGAAACCTTCCTTGAAAAATAGGCTGAAAACATCAAAATATATTTCGTCATTCATCATTCGTCATTCGTAATTCATAACTCCCTTGCCCTCCACCTCCAAAACCGGTCTCTTCTTCGGTTCCTTCAACCCGATCCACAACGGGCACCTGATGATTGCCTCCTACATGGTTGAATATACCGACCTGGAGCAGATTTGGTTCGTGGTCTCCCCTCATAATCCACTGAAAGAAAAATCAACGCTGCTTGCCGACCATCACCGGCTGGCCATGGTAAACCTGGCCATCGAGGAGGATCCTCGCTTCAGGTCATCCAACATCGAATTTAAACTTCCCCAGCCATCCTATACCATTGACACCCTGACCTATCTCAGTGAAAAGTTCCCGCAAAAAGAGTTCGTGATGATCGCCGGCACCGATATTTTTCCCTCGTTCCACAAATGGAAGAACTACGAAGAGTTGTTAAAACAATATCGTTTCTATATTTATCCACGGCCCGGCAGCGAAAAAGGAAGTTATGACGGGCACCCTGCTCTTACCTTTGTCGATGCGCCGCTCATCACCCTCTCCTCCTCCTTCATCCGCCAGGGAATCAAAGAGGGACGCGACATGCGGCATTTCATGCCCTACCGCGTATGGAAATATGTCCAGGAGATGCACTTTTATACGTGACGGAAAAACGTGACAGAGAAATGGAGTAATGAAGTAATGGAGTAAGGTGCTTTATTACTTCATTACTTTATTACTTTGTTACTTTTACAAGACTTTTTTTGCAAACCCCACAAGAGCTTCATAGGTTTTTTCAGGCGCTTCGATGTATCCCATATGCCCGCAATCGCGCAGGAGGTGGATTTCGCTCACCGCAGGCAATGAAATCATCTCCCAGATACGGGTTGCCGGGACCCGGGAATCCTTCAGCCCCAGGATAAACTGGACGGGAAGGGTTGTGGATTTCAGCAGCTCTGACTGATCCTTGCGGGTTTTCATTCCTTCAAGCGCGGCAGTAACGCCCTCTTTGGGCATTTTGGAGGCACGCTGGATGAGCCGCTGAATCTTCCTGGAGAACTTCTTGTGCACCTCCACCGGGAAAAGGCTGGGGATGAACTGCGCTACATAGCTGAATTTATCCTGGCTTACGATGGCGATGGTCCGGTTCCGGTTCTCCTGCTCGGCCGAGGTATCGGCAAAACAATGGGAATGAAAAAGGCACAATCCCCTGAGCATCTTCGGGTATGCTGCTGCAAAGGCCAGGGTCACATAACCGCCCATGGAATGGCCGACCATCAGGCATTTTCCCACCCTGAGTTTTTTCAGCAGGGAGCATACCATCTCCGCAATGAGCTCCATGCTGTGAACATTGCCAAGACAGTCACTTTTGCCATGACCGGGCAGGTCGATGGCGATCACCCGGTACCTTTTCGCCATCTCTTTGGCAAAGGATGTCCAGATTTTTGAAGATTCCGTAAAGCCATGCAGCAAAACAATGGCCTTCCCCTTCCCTTCATCGGTGAAGAAGACGTTCTTTTTCTGAAAATTAAAAAATGACATGGTGGAAGATTAATTACCAATTACCAATGACCAATTACCAATTACCAATTACCAATTACCAATTACCAATGACGAATTTATTACTCCATTACTTCATTACTTTATCACTTTTTACCCTGTTACCCCGTTACTTCATTACCCCCTCAATCTCCTCCACCGTCTTGGGGATGGGCCGGCCAAGCACCCGGTGTCCGGTTGCGGTGACCAGCACATCGTCTTCAATGCGGATGCCGCCGAAATCCTTGTAGGTTTCCACCACGTCGTAGTTGATGAATTCTGCCAGCTTGTTTTCCGATTTCCAGAGATCGATCAGTTCGGGAATGAAATAGATGCCCGGTTCGATGGTCATGACGAACCCCTCCTGGAGTTTCCGTCCGAAGCGGAGAAAAGCCAGTCCGAACTCCTTGCTGCGGGTTACCTCCTCATCATAGCCGACCACATTCTCTCCCATCCCTTCCAGGTCATGTACATCAAGCCCCATGGGATGACCCAGTCCGTGAGGGAAAAAGAGGGTGTGGGCGCCCTTCTTTGCAGCCTCCGCCGGATCGCCCTTCATGATGCCCAGGGCGGTAAGGCCCCTTGCAATTTCGGTTGCGGCCAGAAGGTGGATCTCTTTGAAGGAAACCCCGGGTTTCACCGCCTTCGTGGCGGCGAGGTTGGTATTGAGCACCACTTCGTAAATCCCTTTCTGACGGGCATTGAATTTTCCGCCCACCGGCACGGTGCGGGTAATGTCGCTTGCGTAATGCAGTTCGGTTTCACACCCGGTATCAATCACCATCATGCGGCCTTCAGTCAGCGTATTCCCGTGATAGTGGTTGTGAAGCGTTTGTCCGTTGATGGAGAGAATAACGGGAAAGGAAACCGGTCCGCAGTTGGCTGAGGCGATGCCCTCGATGGTTCCGGCGATCTCGCGTTCGATCACCCCCGGCCTGGCCATCTTCATGGCCGTGGTGTGCATCAGCCAGGCAACATCGATGGCCTTTTCGATCTCTGCAATTTCGATGGCATCCTTCTTCATCCTGAATTTTACAATGGCTTTGACCAGGGGTTCTGAAACATGCTTCGGCAGTTCAAGATGAGGAATTCCGAGCAGATCACTGAACCAGATGATGGTCTCGCCCCGGTAAGCCGGTGCAAAATGAATGGTTCTGCCACTTTTCCGTGCCCTGGTGATCAAATCATTCAGCTCTTTCAGCGGGGCGGAATGTTCAATTCCTACCTTGGCGCCCTGCTCTTTCATCGAGGGCTGCTTCCCCATCCAAATGATGTCGTCGATATCCACATCATCTCCAAAGAGCCAATCCTTTCCCTCATCCAGGTCGATCACACCGGCCAGATCGGGGTGGTCCAGTCCGAAGAAATAGGAAAAATTACTGTCCTGACGGAATGTATAAGTATTTGCCAGATAATTAAATGGGACATCCTGGTTGCCTAAAAACAGGATGATTCCGCCGGAGATTTCGTTGCGTAGTTTTCTGCGCCGATCGCTATAAACATTTGCTGGGAACATAATTTAGACTCGTTTTGAATTGTGAAAATAATGGGTGAATTTATTTTTTACTAAATATTTCGTCCTAATTTTGAAACAACGAACAAATATATTAAAAGCTTGTTATGAATTCCTCTTTTTTACGTTTTTCTTCGATCACAAAAAAGATCTGGATGGCTTTTCTGGGTCTGTTCCTGATGATCTTCCTGGTGGTACATCTGGGTATCAACCTATGTCTGTTGCGCGATGACGGCGGCGCATGGTTTACAGCCGCTGCCCATTTCATGGGGACGAACTACATCGTGAAGGTTTTTGAGATCGTGCTCTTCGCCGGTTTCATCTTTCATGTCGCGATCGGGATCATCCTGCAGGTTCAGAACTGGATGGCCCGGCCGGTGAGGTATATGGTTACCAATAAAACCTATACCCCCTTCCTCTCGAAATACATGATATACACGGGAGGCATCGTGCTGATCTTCCTGATCATCCACTTCATCAATTTTTATTTCATCAAACTGGGGTGGGTATCCAATCCGAACATGTCACCCGACGGGGAGCCGGATTTTTATGTGATCACGCAGAAACTATTTGCGATGCCGGGCTATTCCATCCTGTATATCCTGTTATTCGTGGTGCTTGGCTTCCATCTCAACCAGGCATTCCAGGCTGCATGGCAAACACTCGGGGTCAACCATCCGCAGTACAACAAATGCATCCAGCAGTTCGGAACATTTTATGCCATCGTCGTTCCCTTAGGATTCATCATCATTCCCATTTACTTTTTACTTATCCGTTAGTCATCATGGCTGAATTAAATTCAAAGATTCCCAAAGGTCCGCTGACCTCAAAATGGACCCATTATAAAGATCACCAGAACCTCGTAAACCCGAGCAACAAGCGCAAACTCGACATCATCATCGTAGGCACCGGCCTGGCCGGTTCTGCCGCTGCTGCATCACTGGGTGAGATGGGCTTCAATGTAAAGATTTTCTGCTACCAGGATTCTCCGCGCCGTGCCCACAGCATTGCGGCCCAGGGCGGGATCAATGCAGCCAAGAACTATCCGAATGACGGCGACAGCATTTACCGTCTTTTTTATGATACCATCAAGGGAGGGGATTACCGCGCCCGTGAAGCCAACGTTTACCGTCTGGCCGAAGTGAGCAACGCCATCATCGACCAGTGTGTAGCACAGGGAGTTCCCTTTGCAAGGGAATATGGCGGATCGCTGGAGAACCGCTCCTTTGGCGGCGCCCAGGTATCTCGCACCTTTTTTGCCCGCGGTCAGACCGGGCAGCAGTTGCTTCTGGGTGCTTACAGTGCCCTGAGCCGCCAGATCAAACTGGGAACCGTAAAACTTTACGAACGCCACGAAATGATGGATGTTGTGATCGTCGACGGGAAGGCCCGCGGCATCATCGCCCGTAACCTCATCACCGGTAAACTGGAACGCCATTTCGGGCATGCCGTGGTGGTTGCCACTGGCGGATACGGGAACGTGTTTTACCTCTCGACCAACGCCATGGGCTCCAACACCAGCGCCATCTGGCAGATATTCAAAAAGGGCGCCTGGTTTGCCAACCCCTGTTTCACGCAGATCCACCCGACCTGCATCCCCGTTCATGGCGATTACCAGTCGAAACTTACCCTGATGAGCGAAAGTCTGCGTAACGACGGCCGCATCTGGGTTCCGAAGTTTAAGGAGGATGCCGATGCCAACCGGCAGGGAAAGCTGAAGGCCAATGATATTCCGGAAGAACGCAGAGATTATTTTCTTGAACGCCGCTACCCGGCCTTCGGGAACCTGGTGCCCCGCGATGTGGCATCACGTGCAGCCAAGGAGCGCTGCGATGCCGGTTTTGGCGTAGGCCCCACCGGACTGGCGGTGTTCCTCGATTTCAAGGAGTCGATTGCCCGCCTTGGTAAAAATGTGATCGAGGACCGCTATGGCAATCTCTTCCAGATGTATGAAAAGATCGTGGATGAAAATCCCTATGTAAACCCGATGATGATTTACCCGGCCGTGCATTACACCATGGGTGGCACCTGGGTTGACTACGAACTTCAGACCACCATCACCGGTCTGTTTGCAGCGGGTGAAGCCAACTTCTCCGACCACGGCGCCAACCGCCTCGGGGCTTCGGCGCTTATGCAGGGACTTGCTGACGGCTATTTCGTTTTACCCTATACCATTCAGAATTACCTGGCCGGAGAGATCCGTGTACCGCGCATGTCGACCGACAAGCAAGAATTTGTTGATGCGGAAAAAGCGGTCAACGCACGCCTGGAGAAGCTGATGGCCATCAAAGGAACCAAATCTGTTGACCATTTCCATAAGGAGCTCGGAAAGATCATGTGGGAATATGTGGGGATGGCCCGTACCGAGGCCCGGCTGAAAATGGCCATTGAGCTGATCAAAAAATTGCGGGCCGAATTCTGGAAGGATGTTAAAATTCCAGGCACGCTGAATGAGCTGAATGTTGAGCTGGAGAAGGCCAACCGTGTTGCCGACTTCCTGGAGCTGGGCGAATTGCTGGCTTTTGATGCCCTCAACCGCAATGAAAGCTGCGGCGGACATTTCCGGGAAGAATACCAGACCGACGAAGGCGAATGCAAGCGCAATGACGAAGACTACAAATACGTGGCCGCATGGGAATACAAATGCGAAGGAGCATTTGAGCTGCACAAAGAACCGCTGGTATATGAGGAGATCGAGGTGAAGCAGAGGGTGTATAAATAATCATCTATATCTTCCAGGATTGATGAACTTGGCAAAATGTTAAATAAACTGATCAGTAGTCTTGATAATTTTCTTGAAAAAAATTAAAAACCGCCATTATCCAAGGCCATTTTCCCTAATGGCCAATGCCTAATGGCTAATGCCTATAATTATGAAGCTGACGCTGAAAATCTGGAGACAAAAGGATTCGAAATCAAAGGGAATGTTTGTGACCTATGCTGTTGACAACATCTCCGCCAATTGCTCTTTCCTTGAGATGCTGGACATCCTGAATGAAGAGCTGATCAGTAAAAATGAGGATCCTGTGGTATTTGATCACGACTGCCGGGAGGGCATTTGCGGGATGTGCAGCCTGTACATCAATGGCCGGCCTCACGGTCCCGATGATGCAGTGACCGCCTGCCAGCTTCACATGCGGAAATTCAGGGATGGCGATACCATCGTCATCGAGCCCTGGCGTGCCAAACCCTTCCCTGTGATCAAAGACCTGATGGTCGACCGTTCGGCCTTTGACAAGATCATCCAGGAGGGAGGCTATGTTTCGGTGAATACCGGCGGCGCTGCCGAAGCCAACAATATCCTTGTGAGCAAGATCAATGCTGAATTGTCCATGGATGCAGCTGCCTGCATCGGATGCGGCGCCTGCGTGGCTGCCTGTAAAAATGCCTCCGCCATGCTCTTTGTTTCTGCCAAGATTTCACAGTTCGCCCTGCTGCCGCAAGGCCGGATCGAAGCCAAACAGCGGGTGAAAAAGATGGTCAAAATGATGGATGAACTTGGCTTTGGAAACTGCACCAATACTTACGCCTGTGAGGCTGAGTGCCCCAAGCTGATCTCCCGCTCAAACATTGCCCGCATGAACCGGGAGTTCATGTGTGCAAAGGTGATCTGATCCCTGTTTTCCGTTTCTTTTTTCCTGAAAATCAGCCATTCATGCTGTCTCACTTGTTTGTGTTCTCACGAAACAGGTAAAAGTTATTAACATCCCTCCTACCTTTTCATTTTTGGCTGATTAAGCACAAAACATCTGAATTCTTTGTTATGTGCCATTTAAAACTTTTACCTATGAAATCCTTCATGTTACTCATGATCCTGGCCTTTGGTATGGTATACCAGGGCTGGGCACAGGTGAATATTTCGGCCGGAGGAACCTTCACCGAGAATTTCAACTTAGGCTCATCTGCCACAGCCACGCTTACTTCGAGCTGGAAGGCGGATAAAAACACCACGGTGCGAACGGTCGGATCCTATGCCACCGCCGGGACTTCCACCGAGCAGCGGGCAGGCAATAACATGTCGGCGACAGCGCCCAATGGCATCTATAATTTTGGAGCCGGTGAAGCTTCCACAGCAACCGACCGGTCACTCGGCGGACTTTCTTCAGGCACTGCATCAAAAAGTGTGAACCTCTATCTCCTCCTGTATAATGACGGAACCAGCTCTGTAAATAATTTTACCGTAAGCTATACCGTTGAAAAATACCGGGCCGGTACCAATGCTGCCGGCTTTTCCGTTCAGCTCTATTATTCGGCGGATGGCAATGCATGGACTTCAGCCGGGCCGGATTTTTTAACCAGTTTCGCCGGTGCCGATCCGGCCAACACCGGTTACGCCATCGCCCCGGGCGATACAGGCTATATCACCGGGAAAACCCTGCCGGTAACTCTTGCTCCCGGCAGCAGCCTGTACCTTGCCTGGAATTACTCCGTCACAAGCGGATCAACCACTACCAGCGCACAGGCGCTGGGCATTGATGATGTTTCCATTACCGCCAACGGGACGTCGGGATCGGGAAGCTACACCTGGAATCAGGCCGGAACAGCCGACTGGACCATCCCGGCCAACTGGACCCCGGTCCGAACCACGCCGCAGGCAACCGACATCCTGCAGTTCACCCATGGATCATCCTGCGTAATTACCCATGTTCCCTCCCAGGCGATCGCCCGGATGATCCTTTCCGGCAATACCGGGGTCAGTCTGCAAAGTGATGCCGATGCGGTGCTGACCATTGCCGGAGAGGCCGGAACCGATCTGGAGGTGCCCGCCGGGTGTTCATTAAATCTGAGCGGGAATCATGCTGTTTCAATCGTCCTTGGCAACGGTGCCACAGGAAGCATCGGCGGGAGTATGGCCTTTTCATCTTCAGCAGAAACAGCAAACCGGCTCACTGCAACCGACCCGGGAGCGATCACCTTTAATTTCGGATCCACCTTTACGGCCGGTGCCCTCTCCTCGGGAAATCCCTTTGGAACGACCTCCCTTGAATCCGTCGTATTTACCAACGGATCGACCCTGGTCCACCAGGGAGGAACCCATCCCTTCGGGGCATCACAGCCCAACAGCGTCGTGGTATTCCAGACCGGGAGTCTCTATAAAGTCACGGCCGGAGTTCCCCTATCCTTCTCAGGAAGGAGCTATGCAAACTTTGAACTGGACGCCCCGGGCGAGACCCTGTCGGCGGAAGGCGGGAACATGGTATCCATCGATAACCTCACCGTGACCGGAGGCACACTGAACTTCAACATGACCGGAACTCCCGGCCATTCCATCAGGGGCAACATCTCGGTCGGCGCCGGAGGGATCCTTAATTTTGCCCCGGCCGGCACCGGAACTGTAGCCTTTAACGGAACCTGTCCCCAGACTATCTCCGGGACCGGCCTCCTTACGGCCTCAACAAACTCGACCCTTGAAATAGCCAACAGTGACGGCATCAACCTGAATATGGATGTCACAACGAATGGCCATCTGAAACTTACCAATGGGTTCCTCAATCTTGGATCGAACGACCTCCTCCTTGGGAGCTCCTCCACGATCGCGGGAGCCCCTTCATCCTCCGCCATGATCGTTGCCACCGGCACAGGCCAGGTTAAAAAAGCATTCTCCGCCCCGGGGAGCTTCACCTTCCCTGTTGGAGACCACACGGCTACGGCTGAATATTCGCCGGTCACCCTGAACTTCACCAGCGGAATTTTCGGAACAGGAAATTATGCCGGTGTCAACCTGGTGAATGCCAAATACCCCGAAGATCCGAATGACCAGCATTACCTGAACCGGTACTGGAACCTCACCTCGAACTCCATCTCTTCCTATAGCTGCAATGCCGTTTTTCAGTATGTGCCGGCTGATGTGTCAGGAACAGAAGATCAGATATCCTGTGTTAAGGTTGACCCGCTTCCATTTATCACCTACCAGGCGGCTGACCCGGTACTGCACCTCCTTACGGCCAATGGCCTGACCTCGTTCGGGACCATCACCGGGACAAAGTCTGCACTGAATGAGTACGATGTCGCCGGATCCGGATCATACTGCGAGGGCAGTCCCGGATTGCCGGTCACACTGAGCAACTCGCAGGTTAACGTAAGCTACCAGCTAAAGAAAAATGGCATCAACGCCGGTGCCACGGTCCCCGGCACCGGATTGCTTATTACCTGGCCAGGCCAGGTAGCGGGAACCTACACCGTTGAAGGGACCAACGGGGTCCAGAGCATCATGATGAACGGGAGTGCGATCATTGAAGAGCTCCCGGTGGCGGTTGTCAGTGTGTCGATCGCCGCCAGTGCCAACCCGGTTTGCCTGGGAGCCATGGTGGTCTTTACCGCAACCGCTGTGAATGGTGGATATGCCCCTTCCTACCAATGGAAGGTAAACAATGTGGCGGCAGGGACCAACTCGCCAACCTACACCTACTTCCCTGCCGATAACGATGAGGTAACCTGTACCGTTACGGCTGATAACAATTGCGCCACCGGGAACCCGGCCACCTCGAATGTGGTCGTCATGACCGTCGACCCGGTACTCCCGGTCAGTATAGCCATCGCTCCCTCTGCAAATCCGGTATGCCCGAACACCCCGGTCACCTTTGCTGCAACACCGGTGAACGGCGGCAGTAACCCGCAATACCAGTGGAAGGTAAACGGGGTGAATGCCGGGACCGGCACCAGGACCTTCGCCTATTCTGTTATAAACAATGATGAAGTAACCTGTATATTGACCTCAAACTCCGGGTGTGTCCAGGGAAATACCGCCACATCCAACGTGGTGAACATGGTGGTGAACGCGATCATGCCTGTGGGTGTTTCAATCGCGGCCTCTGCCAATCCCTTCCCGGTGGGAACCACCGTCACCTTCACGGCCACCCCGGTCAACGGGGGAACGGCCCCGGCCTATCAATGGAGGGTCAACGATGTGAATGTGGGCACCGGCGGCCCGGTCTATTCCTATCTCCCCGCCGGCAACGACCGCGTGTCGTGTATCCTGGTCTCCAACCTGGCGTGTGTTACCTGTAACCCGGCCATCTCCAATGTGATCATCATGACCGTCAACGGGGGCTCTTCCAACAAATCCTCCTTTGTCGTCTACCCGAATCCCACCACCGGTATGTTCACACTGGAACGGCGTGGTGATGCTGAAACCCTTGACGGGAGGATAGAATTGTCGAACATGCAGGGAGAACAGATCATGACCGCGCTGCTGACGCAGCAACGGAAGTTTGTTTTTTCTCTGTCCGGATTGCCTGCCGGGGTATATTTCCTGCACATATTTACCTCCGAAGATGTTGAAACAATCAAGATCGACAAACATTAAACCGGAAAAGCCATGGCAACCCTGATCCGTTTCAGACTGGTAGAAGTTGATTCCCAGGTTAGTTTTGTTGGAAGGAAAAAGAAGGTTCTGAAGTACCTGGTCCGTTCCATATCGCTGGTCCCGGAACCCACTCCCTCCCTGATGTTCCGCCCCCTGGTGCCCGTTCCGGAAATTTTCTGGCAATGAAGCCGGTCCTCTGCTGTCCTAAAATGTGCCGGAGATGAATTCGCCGCCTCTGAATCGGGAAAATCCGCTAAATTTGTAACCTCAAAGTCGTGCCACCTTCGTGGCACGACACATTGAATCCCGATAAGATGAGGTTCAGCGAAATTGCCGGAAATGAGGATATCAAGCGTAAACTGATTCAGACAGTCCTGGACCAGCGGGTGAGTCACGCCCAGTTGTTTTTCGGCCCGGAGGACAGCCAGAAATTTGCCCTGGCCATCGCCTACGCCCAGTTCATCAACTGCACCGACAAGAAAGGAATTACGAAAGAGAACGCAGTAAGTCCCGACATCTTATGGAATGAAATAGATTCATGCGGAACTTGCCGGTCTTGCATAAAATATGAGAAGCTGATCCATCCCGACCTGCATTTCATTTATCCGGTGGCCACCACCAGGCGGGTCACCAAAAAACCGCAAAGCAAGCATTTTAGCGATGATTGGCGGAAATTCCTGCTGGAAAACAATTTCCAGGCAGGGCTCCAGACTTGGTATGAATCCATCGGGATCGAAAACAAGCAGGGGATCATCAATGCCGACGACTGCAACGAGATCATCACCACCCTGAGTTATAAAAGTTATGAATCGGATTACAAGGTGATGATCATCTGGATGGTTGAAAAATTGTTCTATTCCGCCGCCCCGAAGATTCTGAAGATCCTCGAGGAACCACCCGAAAAAACACTTTTTATCCTGATTTCGGAGGAGCCTGAACAGATCATCAACACCATTCTTTCGCGGACGCTGATGGTCAAGATTCCCAGGTCATCCAACTCCGGTATTACGGTGAACGAGGAGGATGCCAATCACTTTGATGTGTTCCGCAACTGGATGCGGGCTTGTTTCGCAGGAAAGATCCCCGATCTGGTTGGATTTTCTGCCGAGATCTCCAAAACCGGAAGAGAAAAGCAGAAGAGTTTCCTGACCTATGCCCTGAAGGTGACCGGGTACTGCGCAACCATGAATTACAGGCATGAGGTCCCAAAGGGAGTTGAGGGGGAAGAGCTCAAGTTCATCCAGGGTTTTTCACCGTTCATCACCTCCGATGTACTTGTTGAATTCAACACCCTGTTCAACGATGCCCTGTTCCACATTGAACGCAATGCACATAGCCCAACGCTCTTCCTTGACCTGTCGCTAAAATTTGTTCGGAAGTTTAAACCGAATATCATACCTTTGTGAGGATTTTGATGGATATGGAAAACGTTGAAAATACACCGGATCAGACCGCAGTAACGCCGCCCAAGGAGGTGTATGCGGAGGATTTTGGCATGCAGGAGTTCCATCAGGTCAGGCGGCCCGATAATCCCTTTTTAAGCCGGGGATGCTGCCAGGCACCAAAGCTTTACAACAAAAACGAAACTGTTTTTCAGCACAGCTGCAGTAAATTTGATTCCTTTGACTGGCTCAGCAACATCCCGGTTCCGTCGGGATCGAAAATGGTGGATGTTGTTGAAGTGCGGTTTAAGAACAGCCGTAAGGATTATTTCCGCATACCTCCCGATTTGGAATTGGTGGTGGGAGAAATCATAGCCGTTGAAGCATCTCCGGGTCATGACATCGGCATTGTAAGCATGGCGGGAGAGATGGTCCGTTTTCAGCTCAAAAAAAAGAACCCTTCGGCCAATCCTGATGACATTAAAAAAGTTTACCGCAAGGCCAGGCTTACCGACATAGAAAAATGGATCTCTTCCGTTGACCAGGAGATCCCCACCATGTTTCGTTCGCGGGCCATCGCCGACCAGCTTGGACTGCTCATGAAAATCAACGATGTTGAAATCCAGGGCGACAATACCAAAGCTATTTTTTATTACACTGCCGAAGACCGGGTTGATTTCCGCGAACTGATCAAACTGATGGCGGAGGAGTTCAAATTACGCATTGAAATGCGCCAGATTGGCGCCAGGCAGGAGGCAAGCCGGCTCGGGGGGATCGGCTCCTGCGGCAGGGAACTATGCTGTTCAACCTGGATGAGCGATTTCAAATCGGTGACCACCAATTCGGCCCGGGTACAGCAACTCTCCCTGAATCCCCAGAAACTGGCCGGCCAGTGCGGGAAACTCAAATGCTGCCTCAACTATGAGTACGACACCTATGTGGATGCCATCAAAGGGATGCCAAACACTGAAATCAGGCTGAAGACCAAACATGGGGAAGCCGTACATCAGAAAACCGACATTTTCCAGCGGCTCATGTGGTATTCCTATATCCAGGAACCCAGCAACCTGATGGCCATCCCGGTCGACAATGTGATCTCGATCCAGGAGGAGAATAAAAAGGGAAATCTGCCTGAAAAATTGGAGGATTTTGCACAAATAACCGAGAAAAAATCGGAATTTGACAATGGTGCGGTCCAGGACGACCTCACCCGTTTCGACCATTTATAAACGATTTCTGCTGCAAGAACGCATCATGGGAATAAACCCTGAAAAGAAAATTCTTCTGTTTATCCTTCTGTTAGCGGGAATGATGATTTCCTGTGATTCAAACCGGATATTTGAAGAGAACTTCGAATTGGAGAACGGCATCTGGAATGCGAACAGAAGACTGAAGTTCGATGTGACCGTATCCAACATCGCACTGCGGTACAATGTTTACCTCAACGTACGGAACTCCTCCATCTATCCCTACAGCAACCTATATCTCTTCCTGAACACCAAATACCCCGACGGAAAAATCTCGCGCGACACCCTCGAACTCACCCTGGCCGATTATGACGGCCGCTGGCTGGGATCGGGAATGGGCGACATTAAATTCAGCCGGTTCCTGCTGCAGAAAGGGGTTCAGTTCAGGCAGAAGGGAATATACGGGTTCGAGCTGGAACAGGCCATGCGGGTCAGCGAACTCAAAGGGCTGCGGGACATTGGCTTACGTATTGAAAAAGAATGAATAACCCTATTTCACATATCCCGATCTTGAACGAAGTGCCAAAACCTCACTCCAGAAAAGTGCCGTATAAGAAATATGTGAAGGGATTCTGGATCTCCTATGTTGTCCTGGTCCTCCTGATTGCCCTGTTCTTTATCTCGGTCATTTCCGGCCTGCTGGGCAAAATGCCCTCCTTCGAAGAGCTGGAAAATCCAAAAAGCAACCTGGCCACCGAGGTGATCTCGGTCGACGGCAAATTACTTGGGAAGTATTACATTGAAAATCGTTCCAATTCGCAGTACCAGGACCTCTCCCCCAACGTGATCAATGCATTGATCGCTACCGAAGATGCCCGGTTTGAAGAACATTCGGGAATCGATGTGATTGCCATCTTCCGGGTTTTCTGGGGAATGACCACCGGATCATCAAAGGGCGGGGGATCCACCATCACGCAGCAGCTGGCCAAGAACCTCTTTCCGCGCAAACAGAACAGGACCTTCTGGGAGACCGTGATGATCAAATTCAAGGAATGGATCACGGCGGTGAAGCTCGAGCGCAATTATTCAAAGGATGAGATCCTCGCCATGTACCTGAATACCGTTGATTTCGGCAGTCAGTCGTACGGGATCAAATCGGCTGCCAAAACTTACTTCAACAAAGGACCCGATCAGCTTAACGTTGAAGAGGCCGCCGTCCTGATCGGCATCCTGAAGGCCCCTACCTGGTTCAGCCCGGTACGCAACCCCGCCCGTGCATTTGAACGTCGCAACACTGTCATGCACCAGATGGCGAAATATGGATACATCAGTACCATCGAACTCGATTCATTGAAACAGATGCCAATCGACATGACCAGTTACCGGCTCCAGGATCACACCACCGGCATTGCCACCTATTTTCGCGAATACCTGCGCATGGTGCTGGCCGAATGGTGTAACCAGAACCCCAAGGAGGATGGAACACCCTATAATCTCTATCGTGACGGGCTCAAGGTGTATACCACCATCAACTACAAAATGCAGGAGTATGCCGAAAGGGCGATGCATGAATATCTTGGCAAAGAGCTGCAGCCCTCCTTTTTCGAACACTGGAAAGGAATTCCGAACGCCCCCTTTGTTTTTGAACCGAATGTGGCAAAAAAAGAGACCATAAGCCTCCTGCTTTCAGCAATGCGTCGCTCCGACCGCTATTCGCGACTAAAAACGGAAGGTTATACGGATGACCAGATCCTCCAGGACTTCAAGGTTCCGGCCAAAATGAAGGTATTCTCCTATCGTGGTGAAATCGATACCGTTATGACCCCGATGGATTCCATCCGGTACTATAAATTTTTCCTGCAATCGGGGCTGATGTCGATGGATCCGCACACGGGGTTTGTTAAGGCTTATGTAGGCGGGATCGATTACCGGTTTTTCCAGTACGATCATGTGAAGCTGAGCAAACGGCAGGTGGGTTCAACCTTTAAGCCCTTTCTTTATACCCTGGCCATGCAGGAGGGAGAATCGCCCTGTTCGCAATACCCCAATATACAGCCGGTGATCGACCTGGGGAACGGACAGGTGTGGGCCCCGGAAAGTTCCAGTGATGAGCGGCGCGGACAACTGGTTACGCTGCGGTGGGCCCTGGCCAATTCCAACAACTGGGTATCGGGCCAGCTGATCAAGAAATATTCACCCAAAGCCGTGGTGGCCATGGCCCATAAAATGGGTGTCACCAGCGATATTCCGGCAGTATATTCCATTGCGCTGGGATCATGCGACATCAGTCTCTACGAGATGGTGGGCGCCATGAGCGTCTTCGCCAACAAGGGAGTATATGTCGAACCCATTTTCATCACACGCATCGAGGATAAAAACGGGAATATTCTCCAGACCTTCAATCCCAAATCGCAGGAGGCCATCAGCGAGGAGACGGCCTATCTGATGATCCAGCTGATGAAAGGGGTGGTGGAAGCCGGGACCAGCATCAGGCTTCGGTATAAATATGGGTTTGATAATCCCATTGCCGGAAAAACAGGCACCACCCAGAACCAGAGCGACGGGTGGTTCATGGGGATCACGCCCGACCTCGTGACAGGGGTTTGGGTAGGGTGCGAAGACCGTGCCGCCCATTTCCGTACCATCACCCTCGGACAGGGCGCCAACATGGCATTGCCGATTTGGGCACTGTATATGCAACGAGTGTATGGTGACCCCGGCCTGCGTTATTCCAAGCGTGATTTCGATGCGCCTTTAAGACCCCTTTCCGTGGATATCAACTGCGGTGAAGAGGGAACACCCGGACCCATCAAAGACAAAAAGAAAAATCAGACGATTGACCCCGATGAATTTTAATGGGTTTCCCGGTAAACGATTCCTCTTTCTTTCAATCCATTGAGCAGGTAAGCAACACATTCAGGTCGTTTTCCGATAAATTCGGGAACAGAGATGCCCTTGCGTGTATAGAGGCCGGCGGCGATCATGCGCAGGGCCACGGTGGCTGAATAACCTGTGGTACGGGCCATGGAATGGATCCCGGAGGCCGGATCGTATTTGTCATAGAGGTCCCAGGTGTAGCGGGCAGCCTTGCCATCCTTCTTTCCTTCGACCATGACCTGCATCACGGTGATATCGACCTCTCCCTCTTTCAGTTTCCATTTCGGGAAGAGCAGTTTGGCTGTGAGATCCATGGGCCTGATGCGGATCCCGTGCACCTCCACCTCCTCTTGGCTGAAAAAGCCAGTTTCGCGCAGTACCCGCATCTTCTCAATGTGCCCGGGATACCGGAGCGTCTTCTCTTTCATGTTTGGGCATTTCACGGTATGGGCCAATGAACGCAGCCCGTCGGTGTTGAAGGCTTCCAACGTTCCGATGCCGGGGAAGTTCAGCAGCTCGGGATCTGAGAGGGCCGGTTTGACAATAAATTTTCCGTTTTCAATGTAACGTGCAGGGCGGGTATACTCCTCAATCACATCGATGGGTGAAAACACGGCCTTGTATTCATAGGGCCATTCCCTTACTTCGGGCAGTCCGCCCACCATGTAGAGGATATTTTCCGTTTCGTCGAGCAAATGGTCGGCATACCCGATGAGTACGTTGCACATGCCAGGCGCCACGCCCATATCCATGATGGCTGTCACATTGTTTCGGAGAGCAAGCTCGTCAAGTTGGAACGGATCCTCGATGAAGAAGGCAATGTCTACTACATTTTTACCTGCACCGACAATGGCTTTGAGGGTTTGAAAGCCCATGAATCCCGGCACCGCATTGATTACCATGTCGTAATCCTTTACCAGCTGAGCCACCCGGTCAGGGTCTTTGAGGTCGGCAACAATGGTTGTGATCGGTTTACCCGTTGTACCGTGGGCCATCTGCCACTCGAGGAGTTTCGCAAGGGTTTCCTGGTTGATGTCGGCAATGGCAACCGTCAGGTTCTGATCGGCTGCGAGGTCGAGGGCCATCGGGCCCCCTACGAGGCCGGCTCCCAATACAATAATCTTCATACTTTACATTTTAAATTGTGATACTGCTTTTATTTCAATTCCTATTCAATGGTCATCTCATAGATCTCCCCAACATAATCTTCCTTCGGGAAGGGGGTGTTGTCCTGCGAATAGGCAGAACCCACCCACCATTTGGTGTTGTGGAACTCCTGGGTGACGATCAGCAGCATCTGGTTATTCGGGATGGAGGTGACCATGTCGTCCATATAACCGACCACATGGAGCTTGTCTTTTTCCGGGCCAATCCGCCAGATGATTTTGTCAGGCTGCCAGTCGATCTGGAAATAATAATATTTTGATCCGAAGAGTTCGTCGTCGCGTTCCGGCGTTTTCTGGGTCAGCGCCCTGTAGTTCTTATCCCAGCGGTGGGCCCAAAAGGTCTTATTCTCATAATGTACCGGGTAACAGCCATCGGTGAAGTCGCTGGGCTGCCAGCACGCCATGTCCCAGTTGGTGCAGGATACCATGATCTTGTCATCATCGGACAGGATCTCTTCGGGAAAAGGGATGTTCCAGTTTTGCACATTGTTCTGGTCATCGGTCCCCTGGAAGTAAGCGGGCGGCAGAACCCATGACGGGCAATAGGGCACCGTTTTCAGGATCTCGAAATCAATCTCGGAATAGCCCACATTTTTCACCCGCTGATCCTGCTGTCCGCCGTAATAGTTGGCCATGTATCCGGCGTTGTTGCAGTCGCGGCGGAAGTTCCAGTCGGCCTGGGTCTGGGTGATCAGCCAGATTGCATTGGTCAGCCCGTTCCACATGTTATTCCTGTTCAGCAGTTCGGTCAGCTTGCACTTGACGGTGTATTTGCCGAAGGTCAATCCATGGCGGGTGATCACCCCGGCATTTTGTTTCTGCCATTTTCCGAATTCCGATTTTGGATTACGGATCGTAATTTTGTGATCTACGGGGTCGGAGATGACTGTTTCACAGGGCTGTTTGGTCACCGTGGCCGTGACGGCCACCAACTCCTCCTTCCGGTAGAACCTTTTATTCCAGTTGTAGTCTAGCCTGGAATAATTCCCGTTCAGAATATCGGCAATGACCGGGATGTTGCTCATCTTCGTGGCTGGATCGACGTAATGGAAAAACTGATCGAAGGCTGCGATCCTGAATAGCGCTGAATCCTGGCCGCAGTTGTTCATCTTTAATTTCTCCACATCCTCCTTCGAAAAAGAGCCCGGATTGATGTAGATGCCGGCACCGGGGTCGGGGCTGGCAATGACCTTCAGCATGGAAGGAGATCGCTGTACGATGGTGTTTTTCAAGGATCTTCCTGCCCCGTAAAGAAAATAAAACCAGGGGTTCACAAACCCTGATTCACTCTTCATGGCCAGGTTCTGTACATTTTCGGGGATGATCTTTTGTTTCACATTCAACTCGGTGGTGACTACGAGCATGAAACTGTAATTTCCTACCCGGGGATTGCGCTTCCACCGGTCGTTTTGATTGCCCGAATAATAGCGCTGTTCATCCCTTGGGTTCCCGACAATGCGGAAGGTGCTTTCGATGGCATGAAACTCATTGTCGGCGGGGATGATCCCTGTTTCGGCAAAGAGGAGCGACACATCCTCCCAGCTTCCGTAGAAGTTTTCCCAGGCATTGGGGTGCTGCCGGGTACTGTCGGCCGGGTCCCGCTCGGGGAATTTATAGGATTCGTTCTGGTAAAAGATCTTGTAGCAGAAGTTTTGCGGCGCGGTTCCTTTGTTTTTTAACATGAACCTGAGCTGGAACAATCCGCCCTCCACCTGCCTGGCGGTGGGAATGATAAAACCCCGGGTGATGGCCTCTGAATAATCAAGATAGAGGATCTGATCCGGTTTCCAGTTGGCAATGGGGTTGAAATCCTTCACCACGAACTCTTCGCTTGCAGCCTCCAGCGATTTGGTAGATTGTCCGCATGAAATGACTAACCCGGGAATAAAGATGCAGAGCAGGATATATCTCAGGAGATGGTTCATGGATTTGCGGTTACTTTTGATTGGGAAGCGCATAGCGTTGGACAAAATCGGGTAATATGGATTCATAGTGCCGCTCCTTTTTCACCGATCCGATGACCAGGAAGGTGCAGGCTGAAGGTGACTGGAAATATCCGGGGAGCAGGGTCAGCGTTTCATAATATTTTGGATTGCGGTCCTTTTCAAACCCCTGGAAATCAATATCCGAAATAATCCTGAAGGTGGTATCGTTGAATCGGATCTCCTTCAGGTCAAACCTCCAGTCGCGGCTGTAACGGTATACCTTTGCCTCGTTCCCAGGAAGCACATTCAGGATGAAAAAGAGGTCGGAAGGTTTGAGCGTATCCAACCCGATGGTTTTTCCGACATGGTTCTGTTTCTCGCTGTACAGCGGATCCCACCTCATCCGGGCGAGGTTCAGTTTCATCAGTGTGTAGGAATACGCTTTCTCCCCATTGCGCTTCGCCACGGTTAAAACCAGATCGCAGGAGGAACCCGGGAGGAACCGGCCTGCTGAAATACCAAGTTCCTGGTTCCCTTTACTCCAATCCTTCACCGGGTCGTGATCATCTTCGGCCATTACCTTCCATCTGCCACCGGCGTTCGCCTTCGCGTCGAACGACATGACCTTCCATGAGCCGTTGTCTGAAATGACCAGGATTTCGGCCTGGTGGTCGCCATTGAAGTCACCGGCGTAAATGGAGGAGACCGGTGACTCCGATTTCCAGAGGACCTTCAGACTCGTTTGTAAAGATCCCGTTGCCTTACACAGGTTGGGAATTGGTTCGAGTGCCGCGAGCATCCATCCCTTTTCGCCGCTCAGGATAAGCTGGTCGGCCTGGTTTCCCAGGAATTTTCCCTTCAGAATTTTATTGACCCTCTGAACCGGTGCCAGTGCTGAAGCGTTGTTCAGGGTTGCTTTCCGGAAGTCGCGGGTCTCCGGGCAAAAGGCATAGGCAGCCGGCCGGCCATCCTGCCCGATGATAAAAAGTCCATCGTTGCCGGTATTCAAGAAATTGCCGGCAACCACCTGGTCGCCCGGGGATATCTCTGCCACCTTGGGTGCGGATCCCGCCGGCTCCTTCTCAAGGTACGAAACAGGGAAAGGGGGATAGTTGAACCGGGGGGTGTATCCGGCCGGTTTTGTCATGTCAACCCACGCCGAGTCGCCGCGCCGGTCGACCGCTCCGCCGAAGACAATGGTATAATCATCAATGAGGATGTCGGTATTGCTGTTGTTCCAGAAATAGACCTGGATCTTGTAGTCGGGCTTGAACTGGACTTTGGAGAGGTCGAAATACTTGCTCACCTTGAACCATTTCCCCTGCGGAACCTCCGGTTCAACCACCCCGATCCCCTCCCAGCACACATTGACCCCCAGTTCGTTGGAGGCGGTAAAGACCATGCTGCCCTTTACCTCTTTTTTCGTAGGAAACACGTACAGCCATGCACTCAGCGCCACGGCTTTCAGGTTTTGCACCCCGATCTCCCTGGCTGTTCGTTCCACTGCAACGCTGAAGCTGTTTTGCCCGAAGGCCTTAACCGAATACTGCCCCGAGTGGGCCTGTCCTTTATAGAATCCTCCGGGCATCTCTTTGCCGGGAGCCAGCTCAAAATCGAAGTAAAGGGTGTTGGGCGAAAGGGTCCTGATTTTTTGCGGATCGACAAATACCTGTTCCGAACCGGCGGGCATCTTCATCACCTTGGTAAAGGGAAAATACTTCAACCCCAACGCCAGCATGACAACGGAACACAGGATCAGGAAGCCGAAAACGAGCAGTCTCTTGGTTTTTCTATTCATGCAAGCCGGTATGTGAATCAGCACCAGACAAATTTAATGCTTTTTTTTCAGTTGATCATAGGAATAAATGGCATCGAGCATCACCATGGAATCGAGACTGATGCTGCGTTCTCTGGCCTTTTTTTCGACCAGGGCCAGCCATTCCGGGTTGTTTTTAATGCTTAAGGCCATGTAGTCGACCGAATCAAGGTAACTTTTCCCGGCCAGGCTGCCGTATTTGGAAAAGAAGGTAAATTCGGCATCACGCCTGATCATCTCCTCCAGCGGTTTCTGCTGCACCCTTGCCTTGCCGACCATAAAGCGGAACCAGTCACGATCATTCCTGATCTCATTTTCGATGTCGTACAGTTTCGGATCTTTCCTCTCAGGATGGAATGCCAGGAAAGATTCATCGGCAAAATTCCAGAATCCGCAATGAAGGTTGATCTCCGAAACCATGAGCAGCACCACATCATATTTTTCAAGCTTTGCCCTGAGATCCGATTTGTCCGCATACCTGGGGGGATCATTGTTCTGATATGGGTAGAGCTTGTTATTGTAGTACCAGTAATCCTGCGTTTTGAACAACTGCCGACCCCAATCCTCCACAATGTTCACGTAATAGCTGTCGGCAATGACCAGTGCCGATACTGACTTCACGGCGCCGGGTTGAAATACAATGGATGGATAGGCTCCCGGGGTGGGTTTCAGCGGGCAGGCCAGGTTGAGCAATTCGCCAATGTCGTTATCGGTTCCCCTCGGTGTCAGGGAAGTAGCGAGATTACTGGTACCGAAATCGGGCAGTTGTTTCCCGGTCTCTGATTCGATCAGCCTGCTGAGCGTATCAACCGCAAACGGAACGGCATACAGGCTCCAGTGCATGCCATAGCGCGGGAAGAGCGGGTGGCGCGCGGTATCTTTCATCGCCAGGAAATAGCTGTTCAGGTCCGTAAAGGGGAGGCCCAGCTGGCGGCTTCGCCGGATAAAATAGTCGTAGTTGGTCTCCTTTTTTCTTTCAGGATGAAACCGGCCGGGAATGTATTCGGGGAAAAAGCTGGCCTTTCCCGGTTCATACACCAGGATCAATGGGATGTTATGTGCACGGAGGCTGTCGGATACATTCTTCAGGCGCGACAGTTTCTTGTCGATGGCCGCCCGCCCGATGAAATAATCGCCGTTGTATTCATGAATGTAATCCTCCTCGAAAAGATACCCGTTTTTGCCCAGGATAAATCCCCTGGCGTGGATCAGCCCAAAAAGGGTGTAATCATACTGGTTGTTGATGCGGATCAGCGATTTGCGGAGGCCGGAGTAGTCGTTTACCCGGGTGGCGAACTGATCCTGAAAACCGGAGGAAAACCATGTTTTCCAGGTCAGGGAATCGAGTGACGGGGGTTCCGTCTGGTGATAATAGCCAAGCAGGTCGGGCTCCCTGAGCACCTTCAGGGCCAGGTGAAGTGCAGGGGCTGAAAGGACCAGCAGGATGAAAAAAAGGAGGAGACCCTTAACCGTGCGCATAAACCCGTGAAAAAGTTGATTTCCGTACAAATCTAAGGAAATTTGAAACCCGCTTGCTCCCCTTTCCTATCTTTGTGGCAGTTGAACATGCATCCATGACAGGTTTCTTCAGACATAAGCTCCATCTGGTCATCCTGGCCGCTCTTTGTATCCTCCTTGTTACCCTGTCGCTGTTATCGGAAGGGTATTTCGGCGGTGCCGATAACATCACCCATTACCTCATTGCACATTACTCCTTCAAATACCCGCACCTGTTTCTCTACTCCTGGGGACGTCCGCTTTTCACCATGCTGGCATCCCCCTTTGCCCAGTTCGGGTTGCCGGGGATGAAACTTTTCAACACCGTGCTTGGACTCCTCACCGCATGGTTTGCCTTCCGCATTGCCGGAATGCTTAAGATGAAGCCGGCCTTTCCTGCGCTGGTCTTTGTCTGTTTCACCCCGCTCTATTTCATGATGATGCCCACGGCCCTCACCGAAATATTGTTCAGCTTCCTGATGATCCTGTCGGTTTTTCTTTTCATCCGCGGAAATTACATCACCTCGGCCATCGTGATCTCCTTCATCCCCTTTGCCCGCACCGAGGGGTTCATCATCCTTCCCCTGTTTTTCCTGGCTTTGCTGTGGACCCGGCAATACAAAGCTCTCCCCTTCCTGGCAACCGGAGTATTGTTCTTCAGCCTCCTGGGCACTGTTTATTACGGTGATCTCTTCTGGGTTTTTACCCAGTTTCCCTATCCCATCAACTACCACCATCCGATTTACAATAAAGCAGGCAGTTTGTGGCACTTCCTTGAGAGCCGTGATTCAACCCTGGGATTGCCTTTGGAGATCCTGTTCCTGGCAGGGATCATCGCGGCAATCCTTCATTTTTTTTCCGGTGATAAGGTCATCCGCCACCGGAACAATCTGCTGGTTTTCCTGGTCCTGGTGCCGTTCCTGCTCTATTTAACTTTTCACTCCCTTCTCTACTGGAAAGCGATGGGAGGTTCGATGGGACTGGACCGGGTGCTGGCGGCGGTGACGCCCCTGGCGGCGCTCGTTGCACTCAAAGGATACGGGGCGCTGGAGGAGGTGATCGGGAAGAACCGCATCGCGCGGGCTGTCTTCCGCACAGTCATCCTGGTCATCGTGGTGATCGTACCCTTCAGGATTTATGTCGTACCGCATCCGCTTTCCCCCGAAGAGACCACCATCAGGGAGGCGGCAAACTGGATAAAGTCATCTCCCTACGCCAACCGGCTGTTTTTCTATACCGACAACAACGTACCCTATTACCTGGGCGCCGATCCCTATGGCAATTCGCCGGCCCGCTGTTATCTCTTCGGCGATCCGAAATATCTCGATACCATACCGGCCGGATCCCTGATGATCTGGGATGCACACTTCGGCGCCAATGAATCGAAGATCCCGATCGATTCGCTGCTGGAAAATCCGCACCAGCGGCTGGTTAATTATTTCAGGCCCGAAAAACCATGGATCACCTTTGGCGGTGGCAATTATGATTGCTACATCACCAGGACCCTGTCCCCCGGCCAGTCGGCCGACAATTTCGCTATCCGTGATTCACTGCTGGACATCCTCGAATCAAAAAACTGTCTCGACACCCTCTACCTGCAACCCTTTGAAATGCCCGGCGATTTCGGAGATCCATCCCTGTTGTCAGGCAATATCGTGCATGGGGGAAAGTTTGCCTTCGTTATGGATGGCCGCATGGAATACAGCCCGGGGTTGGGCCGGAGTGTTTCGGATCTGCACCTCGGCAATCCTGATACACTGTTAAAGGGTGACGGGCTGAAAAGGGGAATCCGCGTGGTAGCTTATGTCAACCTGCCTGAAAAAAGCAATAAAAACACCCTGCTGGTCATCTCCTTCGAACACAAAAATCAGCCCTACAGCTATACTTCACTCAACCTCAACGAACAAAAACTCAGGCAAAACCGTTGGGGACGGGTCAGCCTCTCTGTGCCTCTCCCTGTGTTAAAATCGCCCGGTGATATGCTGAAAGTTTATATCTGGAATCCCGGGAAACAGGTGTTTTACATCGATGATCTTCGGGTAGAGGAGACCGGGGAGTTTTAGTTTTATTTATAAAATCCCTTCACGTTGTTGATCTTGATCTTAAACAGGTCGACGAACATCACCATGCCATGCCGCAGCACGCGGACAGTTGATTTTTCCTGGTTGTTCAGCCTGACGGGGATCCGTTTGATCTCGAAATTCTGTTTCAGGGCGATGTAGAGCAATTCCACGTCAAAGGCAAAACCGTTGATCCGGGCATGCCTGAAGATAAAATCAGCCACCTCACCCCTGAATCCCTTGAGTCCGCACTGGGTATCGAAAAAGCTGGTGGTGACGATCGAACCGACAAAGCGGGTGAAGAATACGCTGGTGAACTTCCGGAGTCCCGAAATTTCGGTCAGGTAGGATGATCCGGGAAGGTTCCGGTCCCCGATCACGATCTGGAACTCCTTGAAATCGAGGTACCGGAGCATGGTTCCGATCGCATAAAGTTCATAGGGAATATCAGCATCGGTAAAGATCCTGAACAATCCCCGGGCTGCCTTCATCCCGGTACGCACGGCCGCCCCCTTCCCCATGTTCTTTCCATTCTGGCAGAAGGTGCAGTTCAGTTTATGGCATACCGCTTCGGTCGCACCGTGATCATTGCTGCCATCATCCACCACGATCACCTCCCAGGTGTAATCCTGCTTCTGCAGGTAGGAAAGTAAAAACGGGAGGTTCTTTTCCAGGATTCCGGCAGATTTATAGGACGGAACAACAACGCTGAGGTAGATGGATTCTGACATTCTTGTTTTTGCTAAAGATAGAAATATTTGTTTTTGGGATTGATCGAGTTTGAGATTATGATCGAATTCAGATCAATCCCCGGGAACTGCAGGACGAAGACCGTAGCCGGCTGGCTCTTTTTCGTATTGTAAACGGTTACTTCGATCGTCTTATCCATGTTCACCTCCTCCACGATGTGGTTGATCTTCAGCGGAACGGTGATGGCCGAATCCTGCTTTATCCTGAAGGTGAGGGTAAATGTTTTGTATGATGAATAGTAGGCAATGGTGGCACGGTCGCTGAAATGGTTTACAACCGTATCCTGTGGCTGCACCGGCGCCATCCGGCCCATGACCAGGGTGATCTCCTCCGACCTTTCGGGTTGCCGCATGGTCAGGTAGTAGGGCACCAGGGCGACCGTTTTTGAATATTCAAGAAAACGCGCATCTTCCCGGCCAAACAGGTAGGAAACCCCGCTTTTGGCATAGAAATATTCATTCCAGTTGAATTCCTGTTCGGTGATCCCGCGTGCACAATAGGATGGGTTGTTCCACATATCCTTTGCGTAAAATGGCGTTCCGGCAGGGATGGTTTTGAATTCATCCGATTTCATCAGTTCATCCACGGCATAAAACCTCAGGTTGGCGCTGCGCATATCCTTTGCAATGGAATAGTTCGAAAAGTCGGTCAGCACCGAGCAGATAAAAAAGCCAAGGACAAACAATGCCGTGACCCCGTGCTTAACAAATTTGCTGAAGTTGAACAGGTTTATCACGGAACTCAGCAAAAGGGTGATCAGGAGCAGGGTGCCGAAAAAGGAGAAAAAGGTGGTCACATATCCGATCATGGTTCCGAGCCCCGCATAGGCCATATACTTTTCGGTGAGCGCCAGCGGGATCTGGGGAAGGAAGATCAGCAGAATGGCGATCAGCACTCCCGACAAAAGGCCCTTGATTTTCAGGGCTGGCGTGTTCATCAGCAATTTATAGCCGATAAATGAGACCAGGAGCCCTTTGATGATCCATTCGATCCGGGCGCTTAAAAGCAAATTCAACACCACGGGTGAATACCCGGTGATCAGATCCGATTTGTCCCAGAACAAACCATGGGTTGTTTCATACACGGTCAATGGAAAAGAGGAGTAGGCAAGGTGCCATAAAACCATGAAAAAGTTGCCCGGCGTCAGATTCTTGAACTCGAAATTGGTGCCGGGGTACTGGGAAGGATGAACCGTCCTGAATACAAAATAAGCGGCCAGGTAGATCAGCCCGACAACTAAAAAGGGCAGGAATTGCACGAACGATTTTTTTAACCCTTCCAGGTACGCACCCTTCTCCTTCAGGTTGTAAAAAACAAGGGTGAGGACGGCAAACAGGAGAAAGAAAATATAGGTTTCATAAAACAGCAATCCGAGTGCGAAAACCAGGGCGGAGATCAGGAGCAGGTATTTTTTTCCCTGTCCGATATATCGCAACAGGAGCAGGTATGAGATTAACAGCAGGGAGAATGAAAAGGTGAAATAGAAGGGGTAGGCCACGAAGAGGCTTGTGTGCTGCGAGATCTGCATCGTCATCAGGAAAACCAGGAGGAAAAGCCAGGCCATCTCCGTTGATTTCGTCATCACGGAGACAATTTTTGCAAACAGGAGAAAGGAGATGATCAGGGGGACATACTGGAAAAGCTTGACGATCACCATGCTGTCGCCGAAAATGTAGGGCAGGCTGTAGACCGGCCGTACGATATAAAAATAAAACCGGCCGGCAATCTTTGCAAAAAAGGTGGTATCGGCCATGATCTCGCCCCGCCTCGTGATCAGATAATAGTGAAGATCATCGGCTGTGACAAACCCGGTGAAAAAAAGCGGGAAAAAGGTGATGATCGCCACCAGGATCATTCCCAGATAAAAAAATCCTTTGTTTCTTGAGATAAAATCGGCCTTCATGTTTGATCGCAGTTAATTTAAATTAAAATCTGAAATAGATAAAGGGGCTGAATCCCGAGGAGGTAATGGTCGCCTCGCACAGGATAAACAAAAGAATGGCCAGGATGGAGCAGGTGATCATCAGCACATTTCCCGGGCTGAAATAGAGTTTTTGTATCCAGGATTCTACCTTCCGGAACCCGCCCCAGAAGGAGAAGAGGACCGCCACCGTAAGCATAGTCCAGAATTTCGGGTTCAGCCATACCATGTTTTCACCTCCCTGGAAAAGGAAGAGCCGGCGGATGAGGAACCATGCCTCATCCAGCGTTTGTGACCTGAAGATCAGCCATCCGGTCATCAGCAGGAAAAAGGTGAGGATGATCGATGGAATCTTCCCGGCCTTTTTCAGGTATTTCAAGAGGAACAGGCGGTCGATGATGAGGAAAAGTCCCATGTAGCCGCCCCACACGATGAATGTCCAGGCGGCACCATGCCAGAAACCGCAAAGCAGGAAGGTCACCGAGGTGGCAATGAGGTAGATCACCTTGTCGCTGCGTATCCCCAGGTAATGCTCTTTGGGCAGTTTGCGCGAGGTGGCGTAGGCCAGCGGCAGAAAGATGTAGTCGCGGAACCAGAACGACAGCGTCATGTGCCACCGGCGCCAGAATTCGGTGATGCTTTGCGAGATGTAGGGAGAGTCGAAATTTTCGGGCAGCCTGAAGCCGAGCATGCGGGCCAGCCCGATGGCCATGTCGGTGTACCCCGAAAAATCAAAATAGATCTGGAAGGTATAGGCGATCGCCCCGATCCAAACGATCCCGCTCGACATTTCAACGGAGGAGAGGGCGAAAATTTCATGGACGGTCACCCCCAGCACATCGGCGATCAGCACCTTCTTGGCAAGCCCGAGTATAAACCGGTAAAAGCCAGTAAGGCGGAAATCGAGGTTCTCCTGTCCCGACCGGTCGGTGATCTGGGTGGCAATCTGGCCAGGCCGCACGATGGGACCCGACAGCAACTGCGGGAACATCAGGATGTACAGGGCATAATCCTGCAGTTTTTGAAAAACCGGGTGCTGCTTTTTATAAACATCAAGGGTATAGGAGAGTTTCTGGAAGGTAATGAATGAAATTCCCACCGGGAGCACAATTCTCGTCCATGCTTCCGGTTTGGATCCGAACCAGCCCAGCATCACCTGGAACTGGTCGGCGAAGAAATTCATGTACTTGAAATAGAGGAGCAGGAAAAGGTTCAGGGCAACGGATATCCAGAAAAGGGTCCTGCGGCCCGACCCGGTTTTCAGGCTCATCTGACGGATAAGGATGAAATCAACCAGGATGGATCCGGCCACGAAAAAGACAAACTTCGGGGCTCCCCAGGCATAAAAACAGAGGCTGCCGACGAGGATCACCCAATTTCTCAATCTCCTGCCTGCCAGATAATAGATGATCAGGAAGGCGGGCAAAAAATAGAGTAAAAACAGACTGCTGCTGAAAACCATGGTCAGTTATGTGTTGAAATCCGTTTCAATTCATTGTTGTAAACATAAATCGCATCCGTAAGCATGACGGCATCCAGCGGGAGGTTCTGTTCCCTGGCTTTTTTCCGCAGGAGATCCATCATTTCGGGATTGGCTCTGAAGCCCTCCTCAAGCTGCTTTATCCTTGTTTTCCCGGGATAATAATACTCATAGGCCCGGTCAATAAATCCAAATCCGGGGTTCCCGTACCCTGCATTGGTCTCCAGCAGAATGATCACATCCTGCCGGCTGACGGCCTGGTCGAGGTCAATTAAAGCCGTATTGGTATGCCTGATCATCTGCATGGGGTAAACCTCCTTGTCGTAATACCACATCTCCTCGCGCCTGAAGGTGTTTTTAATGATCCCGTTGTCATGCCAGTTCCAGTAAAAACTATCGCTGATGAACAGGGCTGCGGGTTTTGGAAGCGTATCGGTGTATTCATGATGAAATACCGGGTAGGTCATGACAGGCCCACCAATCGCACACATCAGGTTCATCACGCGGTACATGTCATTGTCACTCCGCCGCGCCATCGGTTCATGCACCAGGCTGTCGAGGATCAGGTGCGGAACGGTCCGGCCAAGTTTTACCTCCAGGTACCTGGTGAGTGAATCGGCACACAGAAAAGCGCCATAGGTACTCCAATGCACCCCTGTTTTCGGGTACAGGATGTTAGGCGAGGTGTCTTTCAGGCTGACCATCCACCGGTTGAAATCGATCAGGTTGACCCCGTTTTCAACCATGCTCTGGGCGTAGTAATCATTGTTGGTGATCCCCCTTTTCCCCTTCAGGAACCGGCCGGGAATGGTTTCAGGGTAATAAAACCCTTTGCCGGGTGCAATAATGACCAGCAGGCAGACCCTCTTCTTCTTCCAAAGCCAATCCTGCAGGAATTTTAACCGGGCGACTTTGTCATCGATAAACCTTTTCCCGATGAAATCTCTTCCGAGGTAAGCATCAATGTGATAATCGGCTTGCAGGCAGTTGTCCTTTCCAACAACGATGCGGGCTGCATGAGGAATGGAAAAAAAAGAAAAATCACACTGGTTGAAGAGACGGGTGAGTTCGTTGTGAAAGCCGATGGTGCGATCCAGGTGCGGGGTCATCTTCTGCTGGTATTCGCCGGTGCTGAATGAGGCCAGGGAAAAAACTTGCCGGGAACTGGGAACGAAATAACCTTCAAGCGCGGTAGTGGGAAATATTTTAAACGCCTTTTGCACCGCAGGAAGGGAAAGCATGGCCAGTACCAGAATGAAAACCGTGCTTTTTATCCACGCCATCGAAAGCTCATTTAACGAAAAAAATAACCAAAAGGGAATGATGGCGCAAAGTTAACAGAAATTGAATTAGAGAAAATAAACCAATTCCGGTATCCTGAAAAGTCAAAAAGTACCTATATTTGAGGTTATGAAAACATTTCAGCTTCTGGTAATGCTTGGTTTGTTGTCATTCAACACCAGCATTTACGCCCAATTTATCAGGGCCGGGATGGTCGGAGCCGAAGATCTTTATGATGATATCATTCCCGACACCAGCCTGTGTTGCTCCCCTTTTAATCCTAACTTTCCAAGTTATCGCAAATACTTTGATCTTGATCATGATGGGACCTATGACCTTGCGATCCATGTGTGGGGTGGCGGTATTTTGAGTGGCGGATACCTTTATCCATGACAATTGTTATATCTGGTCTTCTCATTGGGGCGGGGCAGTGGGTACCGGTCCGGAGGTTTCTCAATGGAGCGGTGAACATTATATCGGGGTAAGGCTGGTTCAGCCACGTGAGACGCTGTATGGCTGGATCAGGGTGACAGTTACGGGTGATTGCATTATCCTCATGGATTATGCCTGCAACAAAGGGGTATATACCGGTATTCCCGGGCTGTTGGTATCGGAATCTCCGGTCGTGTTTCCAAACCCTGCCGGTTCCACTGTGAGGTTAAATTGGAATGGGAACCGCGAGCAGGAAAGAGAACTATCGGTTTATTCATCTTCCGGAATGTTGATGTACCAGGCACATTGTCCCTCCGGACAGGCAATCCCGACCCTCAACGTTGCCACCTGGCCGACCGGTTTGTATCTTATAAAAACAATGTCGGGTAATCAGATTTCAACCCGGCGGCTGGAGATCATTCATTAGGCTCAAAAAGCCGGATCTCAAAATTATCCACCAGGATCTCCTTGTCCCCGCGGCACCAGAAATAGGCCTGGAGGGTATTGGTTTTATCATCGAAATAGGGGGTCATGTAATCTACGGTCACCCTGTTCCACACACCGGTTTTCAGGTTCTCCTTTTCCAGTTCAAGCTGCCGGTATTTATAGGCTTTCCCGTTCTGGTTACAGGTAATGACCAACCCGCAGGCAGCCTCTTCGGGCCTGCAGGTAAAATAGATCCAGGCGCTGGCCCTGATCCAGGCAAAATCCTTCTTCGTCAGCTCCCCGTATGGAGCATTGATGCCCGGCGAGAATTCCATCTTCCGGCTCATCCTCAGCGAATAGCTCCCGGCATAGGCGGTATCCCTGCAGAAATTTCCGGGATTCGCCTGATCCGGTTGTTCAAAATCATAAAAGGCGATGACCTTCGGGGTGTAGCCTGCTGTATCTGAAAGAAATTCCCGCTCACTGTTGAGGTCCGATGGTTCTAAGAAGAGCTGTTCTCTGGCGCTCACATGGGTCTTTCCGAAGGTTGCCCAATAATAGGCCTTGGTCATCCTTGAGGGATCCAGCACATAATTCATGTATTGCCAGATCTGAAAAAGGTTCAGGAAGACAAGCAGTGCAAAGAGCGTTAAAAATGAAAAACGGAGACCGGCACGCTGCTTCAGGATCCACTGAACCAGGGCTCCCATCGGGAAAGCCAGGAGGGCATATGATTCCATCATGGTCCGCTGACTAAAACTGCCGCCATACCACCAAATGGGCCAGCTGGCGATGATCACCAGGTGAATGATAAAAAAGACAAACACGGCCAGGAAAATTGATCGGTTTTTCCGGAACAGGGAGATGAAGCCGGCCAGGGCAAACAGCATCAGCGGGGTATAGAGCAGCCACCCCTTCCGGTAGGAGAAGAGGACCTTCTGAAGATAGGGGGCGATCCATTCGAGTCCTACTTCATAACTGTAGTAGATCCACGACCCGGCATGGAGCTTCCAGTAGATCATTTGCAGCGAAACCACCAGGATCGCCGCAACCGCCATGGCCAGCACCTGTGCCCGGTGATGGATCACGAGGGTGATCTTTTTACGCCATGAGTCTCCGTCCCATAATCCCCACAGGATGGTAACCAGTACGATGATGATCGCTGTAGGCCTTACCAGGGCAACCAGTCCGAAGCCCAATCCCAGCATGATGGCATAACTCCATCGGGGATTTTCATGCCAGCGTATGGTGAGCCACACGATCACGGCAAAAAGGGTGAAGAGGTAGTTGTGCGGCATGGAGCCGTCAAAGGCGGTGAGCTGAAAATAGTTGGTGCCGGCCACGATCAGCAGCATCGTGATGGCCACCACCCCGTCGGTGAAAAAATGCAGCAGGATCTTTCGCAGGAACCATAGCCCGATGACAGTGTAGACCAATCCGCCAAGGGCGATGGAGAGCTGGTAGGGAAGCGTGAAGCCGTCGGGTGAATAGCCGGTAAGATGGGCCGCTACGTGGCCGATCAGGAAAAAGGGGCTGTACATGAGGGCCATGCCAACCGGGTATTTCATCACATACTCCCCGGCAGGGCCCATATAAGCCTGGTAAAACCCAATGGTGGGGTTATAGGTATCCATCACCTGCTGAAGCCATCCGAAATTCCTGATCCCCAGGTCGTGGTGAATGAAGGTGGCCGGCAGGTAAAGATAGTAACCGAAAACATCCCAGCTGAGGATGGCAAAAATATTGTGCGTGTCAAACCGGTTGAACAGCAACCGGTTGAAGATGATGGCCAGGGCCAGAAGACAAAAAATCGCCAGGGAAATCCGTTGCTTGCTGCTGTTTTTCATCAGGATCAGGTTAGGGGATGCTTACTGATTACGCAAACGACCGATAAACCGATTTTTCGGCACAAAATCCGGTCAATAATTCTATTGATGGGTACCAGGTAATTGAACAGCTTTACCTCATTGGTTGGTAAAATTTTGTTTCCCAACAGCTTCCCGCTGACAAACCAACCAAAAATGCCGACGAAATTAAAATTAAAAACCCGGATCAGGGTGCCATGTCTTGACATCAGGCTGACCAGGGTTTCCCTGTTATACCGGCGGTAATGCTCGAGCGTCACATCAAAATGGTTGTACAGCGCCTGGTAAGCCGGCACCAGTACCGTCAGCTTGCCGCCGGGTTTCAGCAATTTCACCATGTTGTCAATGGCTGCATGGTCCTCTTTGATGTGTTCGACTACATTCAAACAAAAAACACTGTCAAATTTACCCAGCAATGCAGCATATACATCATTGAAATCCTGGCGGACTATGTCAATGTCGAGCACCCTTTGATCGTCCAGGCCGAACTTGTCCTTCACTATTTCCCGGTAGTTCAGCCGGATATCCGACAGGTAAATGTCATTTTTCTCCCGGATAAAAAACTGAGAAATATTCCCGATTCCGCTCCCGATCTCCAGGATGGTTCCCTGGCAAAAAGGACGGATGGCATCATAGATCCACTTGTTGAATTTATCGGCCGAAGATATGGCATCCAGTGTGACTAAACCCTCCTGATCAACATCCCTGTATTGAAACTGCATCTTATCTTTTATCCTGTGAATACTGCTGTAAGCCTTGCGGTTGCAATATTAGCAAAGATTGGCAAGACTGCCAAACCAGGCCCCCACTTTCTGGTTTAACGGATTACGGTCATGTAGATCTTCTGTACGGCGGGATCCGCGGCCAGGTAGTCCGGGATTAGCCTGTCGCACAGGGCGGCCATCGGTATCCCTTTTGACTTGAGCAATTGATACTGGTCCCGGGTGGGATAATATGGGTAGGCCGTGCCTCCGCTGTAAAACATGAGCATGACGGCATTCTCCGTACCGGCGTTGAAAACGACTGTCTCTCTCGATGGCAGTTTCAGGACCACCTGCCTGTCCACGATGGCATTGAGATTCCTGGTTTTCCACATCAGCAGTTTGTCCGAATGCCACTCATCCAGCTGGTTGATATTCAGTATCCTGAAAGCGACAAATGCCAGAAATAGAGCCAGGACCCAGACAGAAACCCGGGGCGACATGAATTTTCGCAAGAATGTCAGTCCTTTATCCAGGATGGCTCCCAGGGCCAGGAACAGGATGGGGCTGACCATGGTACAAAACAAGGGCGCTTTTGTGGCTGCAATGGTAAAAAACAGGTAAACAAGGATGAGGGAGGTCATCATACCCACGATGTAGGCCTTTTTGTGCATGGATTTGAAAAGAAAAAAAAGTCCCGGTAAAATCAGAAAATAGACCAGCACGCCGCCATATTGCTCAGATAACAGGGAAAAGTGATAGTACCAGGTCTCCCCATGATTTTCAAGGGGTGTAAGAAAATGCAATCGGTTGAAAAGATATTCTTGCCGGCTTTCCAGGGGATAGGCGATGAGAATAAATATCTGCCATGGAAGAAAAACAATACATGTCACAACCAATGATATTCCCATTTTCCTGAACTCCCTCAGCCATTCACTTTTTCTCCGGAGATAAAAGATCCCCAGCGACCATCCCGAATATACCAGCAACCCGGGCAGCCATTTATTCAGGATGGCCAACCCTGAAAAGAGACCGATCAGGAAAAGCCAGTATCGCCTGTCCGAATGAATGTATTCGACCCACGCCCAGATGCTCAGTGTCACATAAAAGATAAAGGCGCTGTCGTTGTGATCGGTGAATTTGAATCCCGAGACATACTGTACAAAATAGAATGAAAAGGTGTAGATGAAGGCGCCGTACCAGGCAATGGCCGCGGTGGAGGTAAGCTTCCCGATCCGGTAGATCAGCAGGATCATCCCTGACATCATGAGCACCGTAGGCAGCCTCAAAACAAATTCACTCACCCCGAACAATTTAAAAAAGAGGGCGATCTGCCAGAGAAAAAGGGGCTGTTTGTGAACCCAGATGTGATTTTCATTCCAGTGTCTGTAATCATATTCAAGAACCGGGTTGCTGATCAGCATGGGTTTAAAGGGATGCCCCATCATGTTTTTCGCCACCAGGGCGTGGAACTGTTCATCCCAAGTCCATAAAAAGGGATCGAGCGAGGCAATGACGAGCCTCAGGATTAGTCCGGCCAGAAAAAGAAAAAGCAGGCTGTATCCCTGTTTCCCCCGCAAAAACAGGATGATGCTCATCAGTCCGAAAGCAAGCGCACAGATGATCCATGCAAGCTGCGGATTCGAGAAATGAGTCTGGATGAGCCTGGTCAGTTCCATATCAAGTTTAGGTTTTCTTGAGGCGTCATTGTTCCAATGATACCGGTAAATTATCCTGAGATCATCGATGAATAACATCGCCCGCCTTGGATTGTGAATGAAGATCCTGATCTGCAGCGAGGAATCGTTTACATCGGGGATGATGAAGGTTTTGCATACCTTCGACCAGGTCAGCGGTGTTTTCACCAGGGTGTCGACCGGCTGGCTGTCGCTGAAAATCACCTTGGATCCCTGGCTCAGGGAATAGCTCAGCGATGCACCTGTAGGCCGCTTACCGGGCTTCAGTCCCCACACCTCAACCTCCATTGTCTTCGGGCAGGGATAGCCGAATTCCGCCAGGGTGGTTGAGTACAGGGGGGTATCTCCTCCTTTTTCACGGGCGGAAATACTGACACGACCTGACCGGGTAAAGATGAACGAGGGTTTGTAAACCGGCGACAGCGCCAGGTTCTCGAAATCATTCTCATACGATTGAACCGGGTGAACCGGGGGGATGATCCCGGCCCGTCCGAGCGAACCAAAATAATGTTCCCAATCCCAGGTGGAACCGTAATAACATCGCTCGAACCGGTAAAGTGAAACAGTCATCCTCAGGTTAACATAGGTAAAGAGGAAGATGAAAAAGAGAAGGATCGTATTAAGCCAAAAACTACGGGAATTGAACAGGCTCGTGATCAGATAACCAAGGGGGACAGCCAGGATGGTAAAATATTCGATGTACGACCGCTGACCATAGCAGCATCCGAAATACCACATGTACCAGGAGGCAACGATCAGCGTGACCAGGACGAAAACCGCTGCGATCAGCCACCCGTTCTCTATTTTCCTGAACAACATCACCAGGTTCCCGATGAGAAAGAAAACCACCAGCGGAGCATAGATCAGCAATCCGTTCACGGGCGAGAACAGCACCTCCCCGACCCTGGGATGGGACCAGTTGGTGAATCCTTCGTTGCGGTAGGAGAAATGGATCCAGTGCCCGGAGAGGTACTTCCAGTAGATGAGTTGCGGCAGGAAGATGATGAACAGGATGGCCAGGAAACACAGGATGTACGATGGTTTCAGGAACTGTTTGATTCGCTTCAGCCATCCGGCGGGGTCTGCAGCATCCCAGCCAAAGAAAAGCAGCCCCAGGATGATGTTGGTGGGGCGGATCAAAATGACCAGTGAAAAGGTGATGCAGAGCAGGATGAACCAGTACCTGGATGCCGACAGCTGGAACTTCTTCAGGGCAAACAGGAACAGGGCAAAGAGGAAAAAGGAATAGACGTGCGACATCATCCCGTCGATGAGTGCATAGTAAAAGAGATTGGTCCCCAGGAAAATCAGGGTGATGACGAACAAACTGACCGCCGGCCTGAAATAGTGATCCAGGAATTTTTTCAGGAACCATAATCCGAGGATAAGGTAGATGACGGCTGCCAGGCTCAGCATGCGCATGAACAGCATCGAGAAACCGTTTTCGCTGTCATATCCTGTTAACCGGGAGATCAGGGCGGAGGCTAAAAAGAAGGGAGCGTTCATCAGAGCCACGCCATAGGTGTACTTGGTGTCAATCTTATTGTGAACAGTATCGGTGCTGAAGCCTCCGCCCGTCTGAATATCCAGGTCGGGCGGCATTTTCCGGGCATCGAAGTGGTAGTAAAATGTGGCCGGCAGATAGATGTAATAGCCGGCACGGTCGGACCACATTTCGGTCCGGTCGTTAAACCGGGTGGCCTCCTTGTGAAAAAACCAGGTAAGCGCCAGCGATCCGCAAAAAAGCAGGTAAAAAAAATAGCTTTCGAATTTCCTGTTATACTCCATGACGTGTTAGCAATAATGGCAACCTCGCCGGCCATTTATGATCATTTTTTCGGTTTAAACAGCGTGACCTCCATATCATCTACCAGCAACTCCCCCTGTCCCCGGTACCAGAAATAGGCCTGAAGCACATCTTCAGGGTCGGGGGCCGGCGGAACATGGTAATCGATGCTGATCCTGTTCCAGCGGTCCGGCTGTAGCTTCTCTTTCTCCAGCGCCACAAACATATACTTGAAATTGACCCCCTGGTGATTGCAGGTGGCCACCAGGCAGCATTTTGCATCGGAGGGCGAACCGGAATGCCAGACATAACCTGTGGCCCGTATCCAGCAGGAATCACCGGGGTTGAGATCTTTGAACCTGATCCAAAGGCCGGGTGAAAAGATCACCCTTGAATTCATCTTCAGCGATTGTTTCCCCGAATGTCCCTTGAAGGCGAGATGCGAAGCCGTGTCGCCGGCATGGCCCGTTTCAAAGTCATAAAAAGCCAGGCGGGTTCCCAGGTTTTCGAGCCCCGCGGGTACCTGATCACGCTCCACCCCTGCCTGATCATGGGCGGGTTGATGCGCATCCCCGTATGAAAGATAATAATTGACTGAAACGAAAACTCCGAGCAGGAAAACAGCCACGAATCCCGCCAAAAGTGTTCTCCGGGAAAGGCTATTTTCAAACATCGGAAGGAAAATTTAAGGTAATTGAAAATTCAAAACATCATCACATCCTCAAATCATTTAAGGTATTTCCTGTCCCAGATATTAAATTTAATCAGGCACCACACCGCGCGGAAGGCATCTTTCATCCTGATCTTTTTCCCCTCTTCGTAGGTGCGGCCATAGTATGAAATACCCACCTCGTAGATCCTGATTTTGGGAAACCGGGCAATCTTCAGGGTAACCTCCGGTTCAAAGCCAAACCGTTTTTCCTTGAAGTGGATCTTTTTCAGGTATTCGGCGCGGAAAAGTTTGTAACAGGTCTCCATGTCGGTCATGTTCAGGTTGGTGAACATGTTGGAGATTAACGTAAGCAGGTTGTTTCCGAAGGAGTGCCAGAAGAAGAGGATGCGATGCGGCTTCCCGCCCATGAAACGCGAGCCGTAAACAACATCGGCAAAACCGTCCAGGATGGGCTTCAGCAGCATGTTGTATTCTTCGGGGTCATATTCGAGGTCGGCATCCTGGATGATGATAAAATCGCCGGTGGCCTCTTCAATCCCGCGATGCAGCGCGGCGCCTTTCCCCATGTTGACAGGCTGGCTGACCAGGCGGATGCTGGCCTGGGGATGGCTGGAGATATAATTTTCGACCACACCGGGCGTATTGTCGGTGCTGAAATCATTTACGACAATGATCTCTTTGTGAACCTCTTCGATAAGCTGAACGGCCAGGACCTTATCCAGGATGCGGTGGATGGTCGCTGCTTCGTTGAAGGCGGGAATTAAAATACTTAGTTTTCGGGATTCCATAAATACCGGATCAGTGAGCAAAAATAAAAGAATTTATTCAGGAAAAGACTATTCGTAATAATAGATGCGCTTGACCCGCCTCGAAATCCCCGTCAGCACCTCATACGGGATGGTGCCGATCGCCTCCGCCAGCTCCGACACCGGATGCTGGTCGCTGAAAATGATCACCTCGTCGCCTTCGTGACACGTGACGCGTGACGCGTGACCATCCTCGTCGTGACGCGTGACGCGTGACGCGTTACGCTCGCCGGAGTCGTAAAAGTCGGTTACATCGATCATCGTGAGATCCATGCAGATGTTCCCGATGATGGGCGCCGGCTTGCCTTGGATATAAAGTTTCCCGCGGCCATTTCCCAGGCGGCGGTTCAATCCGTCAGCATATCCGACCGGTACGATGGCGATCACCGTGTCTCTCTCCGCTTTTCCTTTGCGGTTATAGCCGATCGTCTCTCCTGCCGGGATGTGTTTGATCTGGGTGATCACCGATTTCAGCGTACTCACATTCCTTAACCTCACCTGCTCCGCAGGATCGCCATCGACGCCATATAACCCGATGCCAAGGCGGACCATGTCGAACTGTGCTTCGGGAAACCGCCGGATGCCGGCCGAGTTGAGGATGTGCCGGAGGACAGGATAATCCAGTACACGGGCGATCCGTTCGCTCATCGAAACAAACCAGCTGATCTGATTTCGGGTAAAGTCATCTTCTGCCGGATCCTCACTGGCAGCCAGGTGCGAGAATACCGACTGAACCCGGAGATCGGGATTTTTGCTCAGTCGTTCAATCAACGGTTCCATCTCTGATTCTGTAAATCCGAGCCGGTGCATGCCGGTATCCAGCTTGATGTGAATCCGCACCTCCTGCTGGATGGAGGTCTGGTTGCGGGCAATGGCCTCTTCAAGCCGGTTCAGGATGTGAAGATTGTATATTTCGGGCTCCAGGTTGTACTTCAGCAGGGTGTCGAGGCTCTGTTCTTCGGGACTCATCACCATGACCGGGAGGTGGATGCCGGCTTTTCGCAACTCCACCCCTTCGTCGGCATAGGCCACCGCCAGGTAATCGACCCGGTGATACTGGAGCACGTTGGCGATTTCAAAGCTCCCGCTGCCGTAGGAGAATGCCTTTACCATGGCCATCGTCTTCGTTCCCGGACGAAGGCCCGAACGGAAATAGTTAAGGTTATGGATCAGGGCATCCAGGTTGATCTCCATGACGGTTTCATGGGCTTTCTGCTGTAAAAGCTGACTGATCTTTTCAAATTCAAAGATCCGCGCCCCCTTCAGCAGAATCGTCTCATTCTGGAAGGAAGAGACCGGGAAATGCTGGAGAAACTCATCCGTGCCGGCAAAGAAGATCTTTTGCATGGGGAACTTGTCCCCCTGCCCGATCATGTCGCGGCCGATGCCGATGATCCGGTCCACGCCGCGCGAAGCCAGCATGGAGGCGATCTCCCTGTACAATTCACCCTTTTCACGTCCGGTCTGAAGGATGTCGGACAAGATGATGGTTTTCTTCTGCTGCTGGTTTTGCTGGTTCAGAAAATCGAGGGCGATGCTGAGCGAATTGATGTCGGAATTATAGCTGTCGTTGATCAGGGAACAATGGTTGATGGCCTCCTTCATCTCAAGGCGCAGGGCGATCCGGGCCAGGGAGGAAAAACGTGACGCCTGACCAATGACCAATGACCAATGACCAATGACCAATGAAGTCGAACTCAGAACTATTTCCGTGGCAAGGCAATGGATCGCGTTTTCGATCGAGGCTTCGTCGGTGAAAGGAATGAGAATTCCGATGATTTCCGAGTGGAACGAAGCCCGGATCCGGGTTTGTCCGTTTTCCTTTTCAACTTCGGTTATCTGCAGATCGGCCCCCGGATTCCGGCTCCAGGTAAAGGTCTTCAGGTTTTTATAGGCTGCATCGGCCTCCAGGCATTCGGTGATCAGGCGATAATCGAGGCAATAGACCAGGATTTCCGAATGGAGGAAGAGCCTGAGTTTTTCCTTCACCTTTTGCCGCTGGTCCGTAAAATGTTCGTCGTGGGCATGGCCGACATTGGTGAAGAGACCTACGGTGGGACTGATTACCGGTTCAAGATGTTCCATCTCACCGGGCTGCGAAACACCGGCTTCAAAAATGGCCAGTTCATGCTCCGGGCGCATCTTCCACACCGAAAGCGGGACCCCTATCTGGGAATTGTAACTCTTTGGACTGCGGATGATCTTGTAATCGGCGTTCAGCAGTTGAAACAGCCACTCCTTCACGATCGTTTTTCCGTTGCTGCCGGTTATGCCGATCACCGGAATATCGAACTGCCTGCGATGAAAAGCCCCCAGCTGCTGCAACGCGACCATGGTATCGTTGACCAAAATGAAATTTGCTCCAGGAAAATGTCCTTCTGGAACCTCCGAAACCATAAACCCCCGCACCCCCTTCTCATACAGTTCTGCAATGTATTTATGTCCGTCATTCCGTTCCGAAACAAGGGCGACAAAGAGGCAATGGTCAGGATGGATGAGCCGGCGGCTGTCGATGAGCAGGTCGCGAACCGGAGCGAAGCGGAGCCCGGCGGAGCCAACTACAGCGTCTTCACCGCCGGTGGAATGCACCGTGCCGTGACATATCTCTGCAATTTTTGAGACCGTGTAGGCCGGTTCTGTCATGAACGGTTGTTATCGGTTTGATTGCCGGCTGAATGCAGTTGATTGGCATGAAGCTCGTCATATTCAAGCCGCTTCGTAAAGATATCGGCGGCCATATACAGGGCATTGCGGAAAGCTTCGGGCGAGGCTTCATTTTTTCCGGCCAGGTCATAGGCCGTTCCATGGGCAGGAGCCGTGCGGATCACAGATAATCCGGCCGTATAGTTCACCCCCTCGTCAAACGACATCAGCTTGAATGGGATCATTCCCTGGTCATGGTACATGGCCAGTATCCCATCGAAATTCTTAAAGCTGGAAACTCCGAAAAAACCGTCGGCAGGATAGGGTCCAAAGGCTAAAATGTTCTGGCCGTAAGCCTTTTCAATGGCCGGCTGAATGATGGTCCTCTCCTCTTCACCCAGCAACCCTTCATCCCCGGCATGCGGATTGAGCGCCAGCACGGCAATGCGTGGCTTCACAATGCCGAAATCGCGCATCAGCGTTTGGTTCATCACCTGGATCTTATTCAGGATCAGGTCGACAGTAAGGCTCTCCTTCACTTTGCTGATCGGGATGTGACCGGTCACCACCCCGATGCGGAGTACATTGTTGATCATCAGCATCAGCCAGTTATCGGCATTGAATTTCTTCGCAAAGTATTCGGTCTGACCCGGAAAGGTAAAGGCCGGCGACTGAATGTTCTTCTTGTTGATGGGCGTGGTAACGACCACATCGATGTTCCCCTTTAACAGGTCTTCGGTGGCGGCTTCCAGCGAAAGAAAGGCGAGTTCCCCGGCAATGGGGGTCGATTTTCCAAGGTCGATCTTTATCTCTTCATCATGGATGTTGACGATATTCGGCCTGCGCGGGTGCGCCTGGTCGGCCTTCTTGACAAGGTTAAAATTGAAATCATTGATGTTCAATGCTTTTCTGTGATAGGATGCCACCTTCGAAGAACCATAGACCACAATGGTGTAATTCTCCAGCAGCCGCTGATCCTGAAGGGTTTTTATAATGATCTCATAACTGATGCCATTCACATCGCCATGGGTGATCCCCACACGAATCCTTCTTTCTTTTTCAACTGTTTGTTCCATACGTCTGTCTTAGGCTGCAAAGATATCACGATTTACGATTGACGATTGACGATTGACGATTTTTTTGTCACGTGTCACGCGTCACACGTCACGATTTTACTTCATTACTCCATTACTTCATTACTTTTTTTAAAAACTCAAACAAAAGCCTCACCCCGTACCCTGTGCCTCCCTGGCCGCGGTACGAATCGCGTTTATCAATGAATGCAGGTCCGGCAATGTCGAGATGGATGTAAGGATACCCGGTGAATTTCTCCAGAAACTTCCCCGCAGTGATCATGCCCGCTTCAGGGCCGCCCAGGTTCTTCAGGTCGGCCAGGTCGGAATTCAACTGTTCTCCATACTCCTCCCACATCGGGAATTCGGCCAGACGTTCGTAAACATCGTTTCCGGAGCTTTTAAGTTGTTCCAGCTCTTGAGCCGCCTTCGACTGCATGGCAGCCGCCGCGAACTTGCCGATGGCCCGCACGGCCGAACCGGTGAGGGTGGCCAGGTCGATCACGAGGGAAGGATCAAACTTCCCGGCATAACTCAGGGCATCGGCCAGGATAAGGCGTCCCTCGGCATCGGTGTCGACTACCTCGACCGTCATGCCATTGTGCATGGTGATGATGTCGCCCGAAACCATGGCCTTCTCTCCCGGGCGGTTATCGGTGGCGGGCATCAGCCCCACGACATGCACGGGCAGTTTTGCCCTCGCGATGGCGTAGATGGTAGCTGCCACTGCGGCAGCCCCCGACATGTCATCCTTCATGTTCAGCATGGAACTGCCGGGTTTCAGGTTCATGCCACCCGAATCGTACACCACCCCCTTTCCCACCAGGACAATGGGCTTTTTGTTTTTGGCGCCGGCCGGGTTCCATTCCATCACCGTAAAGGTGGGCGGCTCATGACTTCCCTGGTTGACACCAAGCAGTCCTCCCATCTTCAGGGCGATGATCTTTTGTTTGTTGAGTACCTCCACATGGGCGCCTGATTCCAGGGCCATCTTTTCCACCTCATTCGAAAATACGGTAGCGGTAAGATAGGAATTGGGCTCGTTGATCAGGTCGCGGCAGCGCGAAACAGCATCGAGGAGAATGTTCATATCCGTGACGCGTGACGCGTGACACGTGACGGCATACATTTCTATTTCTTTCAGTGTATTCTCGTTTTCCCGGTCCTTTTTATATTTCAGGAACTGGTACGATCCGAGCGCCATTCCCTCGGCAAAGGCCAGCACTTCACTGCTTTTCCCCTCTGCATCATAAATGGTGGCCTTGACGGCCTTCTGGCTGTTCAGCAGCCCGGCCACTTTATCACCGGCCTTGCGGCAGGATTCCAGCCTTTTCGACGGATCCTTTTCTTCCTTGATAAAAAAGAGGTATACCCAGTAATCCAGCCGGTTGAAAGAAACCACCTCCTGCTTGCGGGTTTCAACCTGTTCATGGATATATTTTTTTTCAGCCGCGCTGAAGAGGCCGGCTGGCAGCTTTGCAAGCTTTGATAGGACGACAACAAGATGCTGGAGTTCTTGTTCTTTACTGGTCAGGATGATGGAAGGGATCATGATTTTAACTAATTTTGAAGCGGTTTATACCTGCAAATTTAGGAAAATTCCGCGGCCGGAAATTTAAAATCCCGGCTGACACTTTCTTATTATGAAAACTGAAAACCTTATATATAAAGCGTTACATTCCGAATTCCTGACGGTGGAAGAGGGGCTGTTCCTGTTTGAGACCCTGCCGCTGGCCGAACTGATGCTGGTGGGCCATGCGTTACGAAAGAAACTTCATCCCGAACCAGAGGTGACCTGGATCATCGACCGCAATGTCAACATCACCAACGTCTGCATCTCCGGATGTAAATTCTGTAATTTTTACCGCACAGGCCACAGCCCCGATGCCTACATCACCACCATCCCCGAATATTGCATTAAAATAGAGGAGATGAAACGGCTGGGGGGCAACCAGCTCCTGCTCCAGGGAGGGCTTCATCCCAAACTGAGCCTCGATTTTTATGAAAAGCTCTTTTCTGAACTGAAAAGCCATTTTCCTGATGTCCGCCTTCATGCACTCGGGCCGCCTGAAATTGCCTACCTGGCCAAAAAAGAGAAACGCTCTTTTCAATTTATCCTGAAACGCCTGGCATCTGCCGGGCTTGACAGTCTGCCCGGCGCCGGGGCCGAGATCCTGTCCGACCGGGTGCGCAGCATCCTTTCGCCGGTGAAATGCAATACCCGCGAATGGCTCGATGTGATGCGGGCAGCACATTCGCTGAACCTGACCACCTCGGCCACCATGATGTTCGGACACATTGAAACCCTCGAAGAGCGGCTTGAACACCTTGTGGCCCTTCGCACGGTTCAGTCCGAAAAACCTGCCGGGCATAAGGGATTTCTCTCCTTCATTCCATGGCCGTTCCAAGATGACCGCACGGTTTTGAAAGAAATATCGGGGGTATTTAACAAAGTGACGCCCGAAGAGTACATCCGGATGATCGTCCTCAGCCGGATCATGTTGCCCAACATTCCCAACATCCAGGCATCGTGGCTTACCATCGGGAAAGAAACGGCCCAGCTATGCCTTCATGCCGGGGCCAACGACTTCGGGAGCATCATGATCGAAGAAAATGTGGTTCGCGTGGCCGGCGCCACCCATCAATTCGATGCAGCCGGAATTCAGCGAGCCATCAGGGATGCAGGATTTGAACCTCGACTGAGAGATCAGGATTTTAACCTGAAAGTAAATTGACCTAAAATATTTTTCTCATTAAACGTGTTTTTTAAGATTAATGGCTTAAATTTGTATTAATATTTTCATATTTACGCCAAATTATGTATTTAAGAGAGCTGACTTCTAAAATTCTCCATTGGATTAACCAGCCTGAAATTCTTATCCTTTATGGCGCACGTCAAGTTGGAAAAACAACGCTCTTAAAGGAATTGATTAAAACCAGGGATGATTCAATCCTTCTGAACTGCGAATTACCGATGGTCGCCGGCATCCTGGAAAACCGTGATCTGAAGGCCATTCAGTCCCTTTTTGGGCAATTCAGGATCATCTGCCTTGATGAAGCGCAAAGAGTGCAAAATATTGGCAGCATTTTAAAACTGATTTATGATGAATTACCGGTATACAAGATCATTGCCACCGGTTCAAGCAGTTTTGAACTTGCCGACCGGATAGCCGAACCACTTACCGGACGTAATATCAAATTCAGGCTATACCCGCTTTCACTGTCTGAAATTGAAAAGAATCTGGGTTGGCTGGAGGTCCTGAACAAATTGAACGAACTGCTGATTTACGGAAGTTATCCAGGTATTATTGACTTAAACAATCCCGACAGGATAGCGAAACTCGCTGAACTTTCATCTGATTACCTTTACCGTGATATCCTCATTTATGAAAATGTAAGACACCCTACTGTCATTAAAAATCTTTTAAAGGCATTGGCATTGCAGGTTGGAAATCAGGTTTCCGTTTCAGAACTATCTGGCATGCTGGGAATAACAAGGCCAACAGTTGAGAAGTACCTCGACCTGCTGGAAAAGAGCTTTGTTATATTTCGCCTGCCTTCCTACAGCAGGAATCTGCGAAATGAAATCAGGAAAAGTCAGAAAATATATTTCTATGACAATGGCATTCTCAATGCAATAACCGGAAATTTTTCTATGATACAAAACCGCTCGGATTCCGGATTTCTCTGGGAAAATTTCTGTATGACAGAAAGAATGAAGGTAAACAGCTTGAAAAGTGCCGGGCCAACAAATATGTATTTCTGGCGTACCTATGATGGCGCTGAAATAGATCTGATTGAAGAAACCGGGGGTATTCTGCAAGCGTTTGAATTTAAATGGAATATCCGGCGGAAACCCATGCTCCCTGCTAGCTTTTCTGAAAAATATAACGTTACTTCCATGTCTGTAGTCAGTCCGGAAACACTCTATTTTCTAAAAGAAAACTGAACCTGCTGGATGAATTCAGCTTTCAAACATTTTTCAGATCGATCAGGATTCCCAGCGCCTGGTGAACGAGTTCTTCAGAAACCACCAGGGTAAATTCATTGGTGGTGGAGATGATCTCAACAATATTGATCCCAGCCCAGGCTATTTTCTTGAGAATGAAATAGTAAATGCCCGAGATCTCGGTATTGTTTTTCGGAAGCCGGATGGTGATTGAACTCAGGTTTGTCTTCTCCGATATCAGCTTCTCCTTCCGGAAACTTTCTTCAACCAGTTTTTCCATAGAGCGGCTGACTATGATCGTGGTCTCATAGATGCCGCGCGAAGCTGAATTTAAATATTTTTTTTATCTTTGTCTCCCCAAAAACATTGCATCTTTCCCTTTTTGAAAACTTTCACTACCGGAGAACCCTTTCCGCTCGAACTGGGCGCTGTCCTCCCCGATCTGACCATCGGATACCATACCCATGGCCGGCTGAATGCATCGAAGGACAATGTCATCTGGATATGCCATGCCCTTACGGCCAATTCCGACCCGACGGAGTGGTGGCCCGGCCTGGTTGGACCCGGGAAACTGTTTGATCCGGATCACCATTTTATCGTTTGCGCCAACATGCTCGGCTCATGTTACGGGACCACCGGGCCGCTTTCCGTCAATCCCGGAACAGGAACCGCCTGGTATCGTGATTTTCCCGAAATTACCATCCGCGACATGGCCTCAGCCCACGAATTGCTCAGGCACCACCTCGGCATTCCTTCGATTCACACGCTGGTCGGGGGATCGATCGGGGCACACCAGGCGATGGAATGGGCCATCAGCCAGCCCGACCTTGTTGAAAACCTGGTCCTGCTGGCAACCAATGCCGTGATTTCACCCTGGGCCATTGCCTTCAACCAATCACAACGGATGGCCATTGAGGCCGACCCCACCTTCTTCGGCAGATCTCCCGACGGGGGTCTCTCGGGTCTGAGGGCAGCCCGGTCCATTGCATTGCTGAGCTATCGCAACCTGCAAACCTATAACCGCACCCAGCAGGAAACCGACATCAATAAAACAAGCGGGTTCAAAGCCTCCTCTTACCAGGAATACCAGGGTGAAAAACTGGTGAAGCGTTACAATGCTTACTCCTATCATGTGATCTCACGTGCCATGGACACACACAATGTTGCACGGCAACGGGAAAGCATCGCAAAGGCGCTTGGGTACATCAGGTCAAAAACCCTGGCCGTGGGCATCTCCTCCGATATGTTGTTTCCTCCGCATGACCTGAAGATCATCGTACAGCATATTCCGGGAAGCCGGTATGCCGAGATCACCTCGGACTATGGCCACGACGGCTTTCTGATCGAGGACGCACAACTGACCGGCATCATTCAAACATTCTATGACCTACTTTGATCCCATTTTCAGCAACCCGTTCCGCTGCCAGTCGGCGTACATCTGCGCAGCTACCTTTAGCGTAACCTCATCAACATAATCAGGATCATCGATGGAAATATCTCCGGTCCAGATCAGGTTGTTGTCCGAATTGGCATAAAGGTTGGCATGCAGGTTTACCGTGGATGTGGTGGCCCAGTAGCCTCCTGATGTTACCACATTGGCTCCGTAGCCATACATGGGATATCCCCAGTTATAATAGTTGTAGTAGTTATAATAGTAATCAGGGTAAATGGTGGTCGTCGGCGGAACGTATACCTGCGATTTGTCAGTGCCTTTATAGGTTACCACCAGAATACCATCTACACCCAGGCTGTCGAACTTCTTCTCCAGGTCCTTTAATTCGTATTTTACTCCGGGGGTGAGCACACTTAGCGATTCCATCGCTTTGAACCCCTTGCTGTTAAAATAACCTGTGGCATATTGCTCGAATGGTTTCTGGTACTCCAGTTTGTCGAACATGGCCCATACGACCACATTGCCGATTTTTTCTGTCTCTTTGGGGTTGGTCCAGCTGGTCAGATAAACACTCGATCCGCAGGAGGAAAAGAGGAACGCAATCAGGATCAGCAATGATCCCGGAATAAGGGAAGACTTTTTCATGATGGTTGGTTTGAGTTTTAAATATCTTTTGTCTTTCAAAGATATAAACTTTTCTGACACAAAAACACGCTTGAGGTCATTCGCAATTTTTCTCAGTAAAAAAGTCCATGGAATCGAGGTCGAGGGCAGCCAGGTAACCGAGCCCGGGATAATTGGGATAGACACATCCGGCATCAAGGTTATAGATGAGCGATGACGGATCATCTATCCTCCTGCGGATCTCCTCCCTGGGCACAGGGGTGTGACCATGGATCAGCCTTCTTCCCTGCAGAAACGCCTCATGATAGGATTCCTGCCGTTTCCAGATCATGGAACTCAGATCATCCAGCGGATTTTCGGTACGACCCTCAAAGCAGGCATGGGTTATGAAAAAACCTGGCGTCTCGGCATAATAGCGCAGCTGGCCGAAAAAATTAAGATATTGGGCGGGAATTCTGTAAACGGTCGCCGGTCCGGGTTTTTGATCCACATTGATGCCGAGATCGTTCAACGTGGTATACCCCGAGTTCAACATCCAGAGTTTGAAATATTCAACCGACTCCATGGCTTTGAGCAGCAGGTATTCATGATTTCCGATGAGGGGAACCACCTGGTACGAAGCCTGCTGAAGCCACAGGATGTAATCCAGCACCGCTTTGATGGCCGGTCCGCGGTCAATGTAATCACCACATAAAAAGAGGGTATCCGAAGGTTGCAGTTTTACCTGGTCTTCAATGAGCCGCCTGAAGGTACTGGCACATCCGTGAATATCGCCCACTACAATTCTCCGGTCCATCGGGGTCGCTTTATCCTGGGTTCGATTGATCGGGAGACACTCTCTTTTGAAAAGCCGCTGCCAGCTCCTGCATGATCTTTTCCGTCGCCCCGCGATTTTCATCGACATAATTCCTGCACAATCCCGATACCCGCTGATACTCCTGCGGGTCTGCTAAAAGACGGGCAGCCGTAGCTGCCAGTTCCCCTGTTGAGGTCACGCAGAAAACGCCTCCGAGGGCGATGAGGTCAACCGCCTCCTTGAACTTGTGGTACCGGGGACCGAAAAACACCGGAACCCCATAGGTGATCGGTTCCTGGATGTTGTGAATGGCCGTTCCGAACCCTCCGCCGATAAAGGCCAGCGTGGCATACTGGTAGAGCTGCGCCAGGATGCCTACCGAGTCGATGATCAAAACATCGGCCTGACCTGCATGATGCGGGTTCAGATCGGAATACCTGATCACCGGCTGATCAAGCTGATCCATGATACGCTGGATCCGCCCGGGGCTGGTGTCGTGCGGTGCGAGAATGAATTTCAGATCAACCTCTTTGTTTCGTATCAGCGGGATCAGCAATGCTTCATCCTCACCCCAGGTGCTTCCGCCTATAAAAACCCGCTTGTTGCCAATGAACTGCTCGATGAGGGGGAAGGAATGTTTCCGGGATGCGATGGCGTACACACGGTCGAAACGCGTATCGCCGGTAAGGGTCACATTCGTCACGCCAATCCCTTCAAGCAATTGGGCCGATGCCTTGTTCTGAACGAAAAACCGGGTCACCGCCGGGAGCTGATCTCTGAACCAGCCGCCATACCATTTAAAAAAATGCTGCGATGGGCGGAAAAGGGCGGAGACAAAATAGACAGGGATCTTTCGTTCACGAAGGCATGCCAGGAAGTTAAACCAGAAGTCGTATTTGATAAAGATCGCAGCGGCAGGCTGTACGATCTCCATCCAGCGCCGTGCATTTCCGGGGGTGTCGAGCGGCAGGTAAAAGATCCAGTCGGCCTGGTCCCAGTTTTTACGAACCGCATATCCCGAGGGAGAATAAAACGTTAAAAGGATCTTAAACTGTGGATACGTCTCGCGGAACGCTTCGATGATGGGCCTTCCCTGTTCAAATTCACCCAGCGAGGAGGCATGAAACCAGATAACGGGCGTCCTTGTGCGGTCAACCTGCCTCAGCGCTTCATCCAGCTTTGCAAAAATTCCACGGCGTCCATCCACCCATTGCCGCGCCTTATCATTGAAAATGGCAGCAAACCGGATAAACCAACCATAAAAAAAAATAAAAAAAGAATATATCAACCTCATCAACATTTCACCCTGTTACCCTGTTACCCTGTTACCTTGTCACCCTGTTACCCTGTCACTCCATCACTTTGTCACTTTTTTAGTTATTCACCCAATCAGGTTAGTACATGTAGAACTCCTTAGGCACCCTCCTGTAAAGCGGGATGATCCAGCTGACCCTGACCGTGTAAAACTGGCTGCTGAAACTGCGGGTGTCCTTCAGTCCGGTATCGAAATCACGTTCACGGTAAGGCTTGGTCCAGGCCTGCATGAATTCAAAAGCCAGCGAAAAATTCACGAGCCGGGCGCTGCTCAGGTACATATATCCTATCGACCCGGTGAGGGCGATGCCGCCATTCAGCCGGTCGTATCCCTTCTTATAATCACCCAGCAGCTGGGGCGCCGTATTCCCGGGGTTATGGATCCGTATCTTATCCTGGATATAGCCGGCGCCGGCGACCAGCGTAAAGCCTGAATTGGGGTTGGGGGCCAGCAGCGGGATCACCTTGCCGAATTTGGCGAAGAAATTAAATCCCCGCTCGTAATAGATCAGGTCGGCATAATAACCATTGGCATCAATGACAAAGCCCTGCCGGGTCGAGATACTCTTAAGCAGTGAATCGCTGTTTTTAACGGTCTGGCCGAACATGAAATTTCCCTCTGCACCGAATAACCAGTTGGTTTTTGTTTTGAACATGATGCTCCCGCCAATGCTCGAATTGCTGCCGAATTGTTTGGCAAGGTCGCCGCCGGGGAACTGGTATCCGTAGGTGGCTGAGATCAGGGGGGTGAAAATGATGGAATCATGGATGTTCAGCTGGGCATACAGGCTTGAAGCAGCAAGAAGGATGACAGTGATCAGCAGTGCAGATTTACGAAACATATTCATCATATTTGGAAGTTAAAACCGGTAAACCAGGCCAATGGTTGGATTCAGCGTGGTCACGACCTTCTTGATTTCGTATTCAACCGGGGCAGAATAAATAGGCTGGTAATAGACGATTCCGGATATCGGGTCAACCTCCTTTGAAGTACCGAGGTACTGGGAACCATATTTTTTGCTTTTCGTGGGCCACCCGCCCATCAGGCTCAGGTTGAATTTGAAGGTGACATGATCGGAAACTGCATAGCCAACCCCTGCCGAAAATTCATAGGCAAAACCGGTTCCCAGGTTGATATTTTTTTTCGTTCCCGAGGTGTCGGTCGGATCGGGCGTTGTGAAGTTCGAACTCGAAGATACAATGACCCCGGCCATGATCCTCGCATCCACGTGGAGTTTTCCAAACTGCTTCATGAAAACAGGTCCAAGCATGAGGTAATGGTTGGTCCAGGTGCCCGGACCCAGGGTCCCCGACGACCAGCCATCGGGCACTATAAACCCGGTGGTATCACTGAGCGGGTTTTTCTGGAAGGTATACTGAAGGGCTAAGCCGAAATCCTTCTGCCCCATCCAGTCAAAGGTGAGCTGAACCTGCCATCCGGCCGTGGCATATCCTGATTTTTTATTTGATTTGTCAATCGAACTGTAGGTTCCAAACACCATCGAATAGCCTCCTGTGGCCTCGAGCCCCAGACGGCGTTTTTTTACCGGAAGCTGATTTTCAGGGGTGGTTTGGGCAAACAGCAACCCAAAGGAAAAAAACAGGGAGAGGAAAAGAGCGGTTTTTTTCATGTTCATCTGACCATTTCAGACTACAAATGTAACGCTTTTGTCTTATCCGAATCCTTCATCCGGTCAAATCATTATTTTGCAGATTGTTAGGACGGCAAATTTGTTCGCATTTTTTTCATATTTTTGTCTGCGGAAAGACAACCTCCGAAATAACAAAGCAATCTCTCAACCATTCAAACTTTCATTATGCGAAAAACCATTGTAGGCCTGATGTTGCTGCTTCTTGCCGGCTTCAGTTTCCACTCAACGGCCTGTACGAATTTCATCTTTACAAAGGGATCGACCACCGACGGATCGGTCATGATCACCTACTCAGCCGATTCCCACGTGTTATATGGGGAATTGTATCACTGGCCTGCCCGCGACTGGCCTGCCGGTGCCATGCTTGATGTGACGGAATGGGATACCGGAAAACCCATGGGGAAAATACCCCAGGTAAAACACACCTACAACGTGATCGGCAACATGAACGAACACCAGGTTGCCATCGGTGAAACCACCTACGGCGGACGTGAAGAACTTTTTACCCAGAAGGGAGCCATTATGGATTATGGCTCATTGATGTATATTTCCCTGCAACGTGCCAAAACTGCACGCGAAGCCGTCAAACTGTTTGGCGAACTCACCGAAAAATACGGCTATGCCAGCGAAGGCGAATCATTCTCCATCTCCGACGCGAACGAAGCCTGGATCCTGGAGATGATCGGCAAAGGCGAAGGTCAGCGTGGCGCTGTCTGGGTTGCCATGCGCATCCCCGATGGTTATATCTGCGGCCATGCAAACCAGGCACGGATCACCCAGTTCCCTTTGAATGACCCTGAAAATTGTCTCTATGCAAAGGATGTCATCACATTCGCCCGCTCAAAAGGCTGGTTCGATGGAAAAGATGCTGAATTCAGCTTCTCCGACACCTATGCTCCGGTCACCTTTAGCGGCGCCCGCGCCTGCGAAGCACGCGTCTGGGCCATGTTCAACCGGGTGAATGCCAACATGGGCCAGTACCAGGATTATGCCATGGGCCATCTCGTCAAAGGTAACTGGGGATATACCACCAACCGCATGCCTTTGTGGGTTAAACCCGATAAAAAAATCAGTCAGCACGATGTGATGAACCTGATGCGCGACCATTACGAAGGAACAAAAATGGATATGACCAACGACATCGGTGCCGGACCCTTCCAGAGCCCCTACCGGTGGCGGCCTATGACCATGAAGGTCGACAGCGTTAACTACATCATGGAACGTGCTACCTCAACCCAGCAGACCGGCTTCGTCTTTGTGGCCCAGTCGCGCAGCTGGCTGCCCGATCCCATCGGCGGCATCTTCTGGTTTGGCGTGGACGATACCTACACCATGGTCTTTTCCCCCATGTATTGCAGCATGACCAAAGTGCCCGACTCCTATCGCGTTGGCAACGGCGACCTGCTCCATTTCAGCCCCACCTCCGCCTTCTGGGCCTTCAGCATGGTGTCGAACTGGGCCTATACCAAGTACAATTACATGATCAAGGACATCCAGCCTGTTCAGCAGGAACTGGAAAACAAGTACATTGCCCAGACCAATGGCGAAGTTGATAAAAAAGCGGCCGAGCTCTATAAAAAAGACAAAAAAGCAGCGATCAAATACCTCACCGACTACTCTGTAAACACAGGGCAGGCCACGGTAAAACGCTGGCAGGAAATGTACCAGTACCTGCTGGTCAAATACATCGACGGCAATGTCAAGAAGGAGAAGGAGGGTAAGTTCGAGACCAATCCCTATGGCGTTCCGGTCATGCCCTCACAGCCCGGGTACCCTGAGTGGTGGCTGAAAGAGATCGTAAAGCAACATGGTGATGTGATCAGGCAAATCGGACCCTCCGCACATTAAACTTAACATCAAGGAATATGGAAGAACAAAACACAACCTCGCGGAATTACAAGATCATTCTGTCACTCGTGGGAATCCTTTTACTGGTGCTCCTCTTTTGGCTTTTCTTTCAGCGTTCGCAGCTTATGAAACTGGTGAAAGAAAAAGAGGCAGAGAAAGTTGAGATGCAGCACAACCTCGATTCCCTGATGACCGAGCACAACAACATCAAGAAATCCTATGGAGCCCTCTCCGATTCACTGAAGGCCAAGGACAGCCTGATCCAGGTCAATGCGCTGGAGATAAAGAAGCTGCTCGATACCCAGTGGGAATACAACATCATCCGCAAGAAATTTGAACGGTTGCAGAAGGTGGCCCAGGGCTATGTGCAACAGATGGATTCACTTTATACCATCAACCGGGAACTGACTGCTGAAAACGATCGTATCCGCCAGGTGGTGAAAACGGAACAAAACCGGAATCAGACCCTGATGAAAGACAAGGAAGAGCTGAAGCAGAAGATGAACGATGCCGCCTTTGTCAAGGCCTACGATGTAACTGCCACGCCTTACAAACTGAAGTCGGGGGGCACCAGGCAACAGGTCACCGACAAGGCAAGCCGCACCGACCGCATCCGCGTTTGTTTTACCATCGGTGAAAACCCGTTGGTCCCATCGGGCAAAAAGATCATCTATATCCGCATCCAGCGTCCCGACAATGTGGTTGTGATCAAAAGCAAGTACGACACCTTTGTGTTCAACGGGCAAACACTCTCCTATTCCCTGCGTGAAGACATTGCTTACACGGGAAAGGCCATGAATGTGTGTGTGGACTGGACTAAAAAGGATACAGACAAACCAGCCATGAAGGGAAAATACATCCTTACGGTATTTGCCGATGACAAGGAGATTGGAGCAGGGTCGTTTGATTTGAAATAAGTCACGTGACACGTGACGCGTGACAGAAAAAGACATGACTGGTGACGCGTGACAATAATAAATCACTTAAACAAGAATCAGCATGCGCATAGGGATTCTGACAGCCGGCGGCGATTGCCCCGGCATCAATGCAGCCATCAGGGGGGTCGGCAAAACAGCCATTCTGGAGTACGGGATGGAGGTGATCGGGATCTCTTCGGGTTTCCTGGGCCTCATCAATGAAGAATATGTTAAGCTGGATGAAACGGTGCTTTCCGGCATCCTCACCCTGGGCGGGACCATCCTTGGAACATCCCGTGAAAATCCATTCAAGAAAAACAACGTCTTCAACGCCATTGATAAACCAAAGCTGATCAAAAAGCATTACCATGAACTGGGGCTGGATGCCCTGGTTTGCATCGGCGGGAACGGCACTCAGCGAACAGCCGCCCTGCTCTCTGAAGTCGGCCTCAATGTGATCGGGATCCCGAAGACCATCGACAATGACGTTTATGGAACGGATGTCACCTTTGGCTTTGATTCGGCGCTGTGGATCGCCACGGAGGCCATCGACCGGCTTCATACCACGGCCAACAGCCACAAGCGCATCATGGTCATCGAGGTGATGGGTCACCATGCCGGGTGGCTCGCCCTCTATTCGGGGATGGCCAGCGGTGGCGACGTGATCCTGTTGCCGGAAATAAAATTCGACATCAACCATGTGGCCAAATGCCTGAAAAAAAGGGCCATCAATAAAAAGCCCTACTCCATTGTCGTAGTGGCCGAAGGCATCCCCACACCCAAAGGGGAAGGGGCCGGCCGGTATGTCGCCAACAGCATCAAGGAACTCACAGGGCTCGAAACCCGGGAAACCATCCTCGGTTACATCCAGCGCGGGGGAAGTCCTTCGCCCATGGACCGTGTGCTGGCAACCCGCTATGGGGCTTTTGCCGTCGAACTGATCGCCCGTAAACAATTTGGGGAGATGGTTTCCCTGAAAGGCGACAAGGTCACCTCGATTCCCCTGGCTGAAGTCGGCGGAAAATTAAGACTCGTTCCCGAAGATCATTCGCTGATTGAAAAGGCACGCAAAATGGATGTTTGCTTCGGCAGGGAAAATTGCTGATCTGAAGATCCGCCGGCCTTCATCCGGCCATGAGAAGGGCTAATCAGAGAATTTGATATCCTTGATGTTGAGCTGGATATTCACGGCCCCATTCCATTCGTTTTCCTCCACATGATAACAGATGTTGAAAGGGATCTGCTTTTCGATGAGGCCGAATTGTTCGCCCTGCTGAAAGGCAATGGCTGAAAAGGGGCCGCCGGCGATCTCGGGATGGACAACGGAAAGTTTGAGATGATTTTTCCCTACGATGCGCGATCCGCCTGCATCCACCACCCCTTTGGTCATAAAGAGCGGGGCCATATTTCCAGGTCCGAATGGGGCGAACTGCTTGAGAATATTGAAGAACCGCGAGTTGATCGCACTCAGGGGAAGGCTCTCATCGATCTCCACCTCGGGCACCAGCTCGATACCGGCCAGCCGCTCCCTGACGGTGGCTTCAAAGCGTTCGAGGAAAGCATCCAGGTTTTCAGGCTTTAGCGACAGCCCGGCGGCAAATTTATGACCGCCGAAATGTTCCAGCAGGTCACTGCAGGCATCCACCGCCTCATAGACATCGAAATCCTTCACGCTCCGCGCCGAACCGGTAACGAGTCCGTTGGAAAGCGTGAGCACGATCGTTGGCCGGTAATAGGTTTCGGTGAGGCGCGAGGCCACAATGCCGATGACCCCTTTATGCCAGGTGGGATGATAGATCACCGTTGATCGGGCCTCCCGGAGCTTCGCACTGCCGGCGATCATCGCCATCGCCTGCTGGGTGGCTTGTGAGTCAAGGGTCTTCCGCTCCGTGTTGTGGGCATTGATCTGTTCGGCTACCCGCTTGGCTTCATCAAGGTTTTTGGTGATGAGCAACCGCACTGAATTATTTCCGCTTTCGATCCGCCCGGCAGCATTGATCCTCGGCCCGATCATAAAAACCAGGTCGGTGATGGTCAGCTCGCGGCTGAACACGCAGCCGCCCAGGCCGTCATCATTTTTCAGCATGGCCGAATAGCGGAGCAAAGCCTCCAGTCCGGGCCGTGGTCGTGCATTGATCAGCTTCAGTCCGAAATGAGCGAGGATGCGGTTTTCACCGGTGATATCCACGATATCGGAAGCAATGCTGATCACCACCAGGTCGAGATACTGGATCAGGTTTTCGAAAGGAATGTTGTTGATATGGGCATAGGCCTGGATCAGCTTGAATCCGATCCCGCAGCCCGACAGCTCTTTGTAGGGATAGGGGCAATCGGGTTGCTTCGGATCCAGGATGGCTGCGGCCAAAGGGATTACAGCTCCCGGGCGGTGGTGATCACAGATGATAAAGTCAACGCCTTTTGTAGTCGCATAGGCTATCTTTTCCACGGCTTTGATCCCGCAATCCAGGGCAATGATTAGCCTGACGTTGGTTTCCGACGCATAGTCGATGCCTTTGAAGGAGATGCCATACCCCTCGTCGTATCGGTCGGGGATGTAAAAATCGATCTCTTCATGAAAACTTTGAAAGAATGTATACACCAGGGCCACCGCCGAGGTTCCGTCAACATCGTAATCCCCGTAAACGAGGATCCGTTCCTTGTTCACAATAGCGTGGGTGATGCGGGCGATGGCCTTGTACATGTCCTTCATCAGGAAGGGATCATGCAGGTCGCTGAGGCTGGGCCGGAAAAAAGTTTTGGCCTCCATCAGGGTATTTACCCCGCGCTGGACCAGCAGATTCGCAAGTGAATTGTCAATGGTCAATTCCTTTGCAATCTCCCTGACCTTCTCAGGATCCCCCTGCGGTTTTACCACCCAACGCTTATCCATCGTACTTTTCTTATTGCTAAAATACGATATTTTTCAGACCGGAATTTTTTTTTTGCATTATTTTGTCACGTGTCACGCGTCACCAGTCACCTCTTTTTCCGTCACGCGTCACGTGTCACGAGTTTTAAGCAAGCTTAAAACTCGGCGTTCTTCGGCGTCCTCGGGAAGGGGATCACATCCCTGATATTCGACATTCCGGTGACAAACAGGATCAGGCGCTCAAAACCAAGCCCGAAGCCGGCGTGAGGGGCCGTTCCGAATTTGCGGGTATCGAGGTACCACCATACATCCTTCTCCGGTATATTCATCTCATGGATCCGGCTCATCAGCGCATCAAGGTTCTCTTCACGCTGGCTCCCCCCGATGATTTCGCCGATCCCCGGGAAAAGGACATCCATCGCGCGAACGGTCTTTCCGTCCTCATTCATCTTCATGTAAAAGGCCTTGATCTCCTTGGGATAACCCGTTAAAATAACCGGTTTCCCAAAATGTTTCTCCACGAGGTAACGTTCATGCTCGGCCTGGAGGTCGGTTCCCCAGTCAACCGGGAATTCCCAGATCTGCCCCGAGGCCTTCAGGATCTCTACCGCTTCTGTGTAAGTAAGCCGTTCAAACTTGTCGCTGATCACCTCCTTTAACCGGTCAATCAGCTGGTTGTCATACATTTTATTGAGAAACTCCAGGTCATCATAGCAGTGATCCAGGGCATACTGCATGAGGTATTTCAGGAAATTCTCGGCCAGGTCCATGTCATCATGGATATCATAAAAGGCCATCTCGGGTTCGATCATCCAGAATTCAGCCAGGTGGCGCGGGGTATTTGAATTTTCGGCACGGAAGGTCGGACCGAAGGTATACACCAGCGACAGGGCCATGGCGCCCAGTTCGGCCTCAAGCTGCCCGCTCACGGTAAGTTTGGTCTCTTTTCCGAAGAAATCCTGGCTGTAATCCACATGGCCATCGGGGAGCACAGGCGGATTGCGGTCATCGAGGGTTGTTACACGGAACATAGCTCCTGCTCCCTCGGCATCGGACCCGGTGATGATGGGGGCATGCAGGTAGTAAAATCCCTGGTCGTTGAAATATTTGTGGATGGCATAGGCCATGGCATGGCGGATGCGAAGTACCGCGCCAAAGGTGTTTGTACGCGGCCTCAGATGGGCGATCTCGCGCAGGAATTCGAGGCTGTGGCCCTTCTTCTGCAATGGATAGGTTTCGGGGTCGGCTGTTCCGTAAACTTCGATATATTTAGCCTGAATTTCAACGCTTTGCCCCTGCCCCTGCGATTCGACCAGGATCCCTTTAACTGCGATGCAACTGCCCGTGGTGACCAGTTTCAATATCTCTTCAGGAAAGCTGGCTACCTCGGCAACAACCTGGATAGAATGAACCACCGAGCCATCGTTGAGCGCAATAAAATTGATGTTCTTATTCCCTCTCTTTGTCCTGACCCAGCCCTTTACCAATACTTCACTGCCATATTCCTTCGATTTAAGTAAACCGGAGATCTTGTTCCTTCGCGTATGTTCCATTGCTTTTGTTTATTGAAGCGGCAAATTTACTGAATTGTGATTAATCTGGTAACTTTGTTTTAATTCCTGCGTCAAAGAACACAATTTATCGACCTATGAATCCTCCATACAACGAAAACATGCCCCGCTGGGCCCACCGGATTGATGATTACGGAAAACGCCACTGGCACAGGGATAGACCCTCTGATAAAAGACAGGGTGAATACATCGGGAACATCATCGTCAACCTGATCTTTCTCTGGCTGGCGAATAAAGTTCCCGACTGGCACCTCGGCTTTATCCGCGATAACTACAACGTAGTTCTCTGGATATTGAATGTGAACATCCTGATCCAGATCGGGGGGAGTGCGCTGGCGCTCATCATCAATCTTCCTGCCATCCGTTACCTCTCAAGGATCATCACCGAATCGGCCAGTTTTGTGATGCAGATCGTCATCTTTTACATCTATCCCTTCGACTTCACCCATTTTCATGGCCTTTTCTGGCTCGACTGGTTCATCCCCATCGCCCTCATCATCGGCATGGTCGTTTCAGCGTTGAAAGTCATCTCCAATCTCTGGAAATTGATTTTTTGGAGAAGCTGAATTGCGTACCTTTGCCCTCAATGACCCCAACCCTTCACATCACACCTCCTGCGCAATGGCTCCCGGTTTCGGCCGAACCACTGGTAATTGCCGGCCCGTGCAGTGCTGAATCCGAACAGCAGGTGATGGAAACGGCCTTCGGACTCGCTGCCATCCCGCAGGTCAGGGTATTCCGTGCCGGCATCTGGAAACCACGCACCCGCCCCGGCGCCTTCGAGGGGGTCGGAATTTCAGGCTTGCAGTGGCTTCAGCGGGTGAAGAAAGAGACCGGACTCCTGGTAACGGTTGAAGTAGCCAACCCGAGGCATGTGAAGGAGGCGCTCGATCATGGCATCGATATTTTATGGATCGGCGCCCGCACGGTCGTCAACCCGTTTGCAGTCCAGGAGATCGGCGAGGCCATCGGTTCCCTCAACATCCCGGTGATGATCAAAAATCCGCTCAACCCCGACCTGAAAACATGGATCGGGGCCATCGAACGGCTGAACCAGATGGGTCTGGAAAAACTCATGGCCGTTCACCGCGGGTTTTCATTCTTTAACCGTTCACCCTACCGGAACGCTCCCATGTGGGAGATCCCCATCGAACTGAAAAGACTCTACCCGAACCTGCCGGTCATGGTCGACCCCAGCCATATCTGCGGGAACAGGGAGATGATCCCGGCCACCATTCAAAAAGCCTTCGACCTGGAGATGAACGGGATGATGATCGAGGTGCACCATAACCCATCCAAAGCCCTGACCGACAAAAACCAGCAGATCACACCGGTCCAGCTGCAGAAGATCCTTGCAAAGCTCATCCTGCGCCGTGAGTCAGGCAGCATTGAATTTGAGAACAAGCTGGAGGAGCTTCGTTCCGAAATTGATAAACTGGATGAGGAGCTGATCGACATCCTGGCGCGCCGCATGAAGGTGGTGGAAGATATCGGGACCTATAAAAAAACGAACAAGATCACCATCCTGCAGTTGAAACGCTGGAATCAGCTGATCAATGAGCGCATCGAAGCCGGCGAAAAAATGGGACTGAGCCGTGAATTTATCCTGAAATTAATGGAGGCACTGCACGAAGAGGGAATTCAACGGCAGATAGATGTAATGAACGCAAAGGAAAAACCCTGACTCATCGTGATTTTGTCACGTGTCACGCGTCACGCATCACGCCTACAGCCACTTCCGTAGTTTAAAATACACGAACATCACCATGGCAATGGCACACATTGTTCCTGCAACAATAACGAAGGAAAATGGATGGTCCTGGATCGGGAGTTTGATGTTCATCCCGTACAAACTGGCAATAAAGGTTAAAGGCAGCAGGACCGAGGATACCAGGGTGAGAATTTTTATCACCTCGTTGGTTTTGTTCACCTGCAACGAATCAAAAGTCATCGAATAGCCCTTGATCAACTCCCCGTCATCCTCCACCATATCCCAGATCTTCTGGTAATAGTCCATGATGTTGCCCCAGTAATCCTCCATGTTTTCGGCAAACCCTTTAATGACGCCACTTTGCAGCTTGTTAAAAAGTACCATCTGTGGTTTGAACATGGTGTTGAGCAGGATGACATTTTTCCGTGTCATGGAGATTTTCTCAATGATCGGCTCAGCCTTCTTTCCAAACAGGGCCTTCCCGCAATTATCCACATCTTTGTCAACCTTTTCAACCAGCGTTTGGGTATCTTTCATCAGGTGGTCCAGGATCTCATAAAGCAGGGCATCACTGCTGCCCACCTCCATGCGTCCGGCCGGTTGTGATTTTGCCTTTTCACGGTTGAACAGGTCTTTCAGCATCCACTGGGATTTCCCGATGCTGATGAGGTAATCTTTCCCCCAGAAAAATTTTATTTCGCGGATCTCAACGAACTGTTCCGTTACACCAAAGGCCGGGAAATGAAGAATGAAAAAATGGTAATCATCATAAATGTCGATCTTGGGCCGCAGGTTCACCTCGGTGCGGCAGTCTTCAAGATCGAGGGGATGGAAATGATACCTTTGTTTCAGGGCCTGGAGATCTTCTTCGGTAGGCCGTACGATATGCGACCAGCGCAGGGTTCCGAATTTGATAGTTTCGATCACGGTATGTACTTTTATTTTACATTTTTCCAGCGGAATGTACCAATCATGTGTTCCATGTCCCTGGTTAAAAAATCGATGACCGGCGCCAGTGAATCGTTGTTGGGAACCAGGTTGAAGTAAAGGGCTCCCCTCACGAAATTTGTAAGACTGTCGGTCACATAGAACTGGTATGTTGAGGCGGCGTCAGCCCCCCGGATGTTGTATACCAGGCCGAAAACCCTGTGTTCCCTGTCCACAAATTCCCGCTGGGTAATGGCGCTGGCCTTCGGAATATGCTTGTTGACCAGGGTATGGGCATCCTCCAGGTATTTTGCAAGGTTCCCGTGTATCACCTTGTAGCTGATGTGCATGGTCGCTTTAAAGGGTTTATACCGGATGTTGATCCAGTAGGGTTCTGCCATTTTACTGCTGTCGGCCGTGATGTCGGCATACACCGGGTATTCAAATGTATAAGGAAACGTTGAATCAAACAGCTGGTATTTTTTTTCAGGAAGATCGATGCGGAAATAACCACGGGGTTTCGGGGAGTATGATGAGTTGCAGGAGGGTAAAAAAAGTAACAGAGTAATGGAGTAATGGAGTAATGGAGTGAAGCAGTGAAAAATTGAAAAAAAACGAACAAAAAAACGAACCATACATCATGAATTAATTATCACCCTGTTACTCCATTACTCCATTACTTCATTACTCCATTACTCCATCACTTTATTACTTCTAAAAAGGTAAGTCATCCTCCGGCGTATTCTCCAGAACACCTTCAACTTTACCTATTTCACCAGCTGCAGCTCCGTTGCCTTCGTCGCGGCGCGGGCCTCCGCCCAGCATCTGCATGGAATCACCCAGGATCTCGTAAATGAACCTCTTCTGACCCTCCTTGTCTTCGTATTCGCGTTTGCGGATCCGTCCCTCCACATATATGGTGCTTCCCTTTTTCAGGAACCGTTCGGCCACATCGGCCAATCCCCGCCACATGACGATGTTATGCCATTCAGTATGCGTGGCCTTCTCCCCATCCTTTCCTTTATATGCTTCGGTGGTTGCCAGTGTAAAAGCTGCCTTTTTTACTCCGTTTTCGAAATTCTGAACCTCCGGATCTCTGCCGAGGTTTCCTATCAGAATCACTTTGTTGACTCCAGTTGCCATGATGATTGAATTTAAAGTTAAAACTCCGTGAACAAAAATACGATATTTAATGCTTAATCGGAGAAAGAGGCAAAAGGTGACAGAGTTTTAACAGATTTTTTAAAAATATTTACTCCATTACTCCATTACTTCATTACTCCATTACTCTGTCACCCTGTTACCCTGTTACCTCAGCAATGGCATAATCAACAGTGACGCCGAAAGCAGAACCAGGATCCCTACGCTTCCCCACCCGATGATATTCTGAATGGGTTTGTTCACATGTTGTCCCATGATCTTTTTATTGTTGACCAGCAGAATCATGCAGATCAGGACCACGGGAAGAAGCATTCCGTTGATGACCTGCGACCAGAGGGAGATGGCGATCAGGGGAGCATGGGGGATCAGGATGATCAGCGCGCCCAGGACAATAATGGCGGTGTACAGAAAATAAAACTCGGGAGCCTCTTTCCATTTTTTATCTATTCCGGCCTCGAAGCCAAACGCTTCACAAACATAGAAGGCGGTGGCGAGGGGAAGAATGGTAGCGGAAAAGATGGAGGCAATAAAAAGTCCGAAGGCGAATACATGCGAGGAGAGGGCCCCGGCAAGGGGTTCAAGCGCCATGGCCGCATCCTTGGCTTCATGAATGGAGATCCCCCTGACATGCAATGTAGATGCACACGACACCATGATGAAGAAAGCCACCACCACCGTTGCAACACAGCCAATCACGATGTCGATCAGGATATATTTGTACTGCGAGATCTTCAGCCCCTTTTCAATCACCGTCGATTGCATGTAGAACTGCATCCACGGGGCGATCGTCGTTCCGATAATCCCGATGATCATCGAAATCGAACGTTGGTTGAATTCAGCCCGGGGACGGATGATGGATTGACCGATCTCATTCCAGTCGGGATTTCCCATGAGGGCCGATACAACATACATTAAAAGCGATACGCTGAACAGGATGAAGATGCGCTCGGCAATTTTGTAGTTGCCCTTCACCACCAGGATCCATATCAGGAATGCAACCAGGGGGACGGAGATATATTTGCTGACGCTGAAGACCTCCAGGCTTCCGGCAACCCCGGCAAACTCGGTGGTGGTATTCCCCAGGTCGGCCAGCAGCAATCCGATAAAAATAAAAAAGGTGATCTTGACCCCCGCCTGCTCCCTGATCAGGTCAGCCAGCCCCTTTCCCGTTACAATGCCCATCCGGGCATTCATCTCCTGGATGATGACCAGTACAAAAAATGAGGGGATGAGCGTCCATATCAGCTTGTACCCGTACAAGGCGCCGGCTACGGAATAGGTCGTGATCCCGCCGGCATCATTATCCACACTGCCGGTGATGATGCCGGGCCCGAGAATAGCCATGAATATGGCGATATTCCGCATGATCGATTTCCGGCGATGGTGGATGGTCATGGGATGCAGATTCCGGCTATTTGGTTTTTCTTCGGCTTAACAGGTCGTCCACGATATCCTCAACCACCACAACGCCCTCCATCATGTAGCTCTGGTTGATCACGGGGACCGAAAGCAGGTTGTATTTGGAGACCAGTTCGGCCAGGGAGTCCACCTTGTCATGGTCAAAAACCGAGATCGGGTTTTTCTTCATGATCGCTTTCAGCTTCAGCGAAGGATCTGCAATCACCAGTTCTCCCAGTGAGATGGCCGATAAAAAGCGTTCCTGCTGATCCACTACGATGATGGAGTAGATGTGGGCTGGCTCGGGTTGCTGACGCCGGAGTTCATCCAGCGTTTCGGCAACGGTGAAATTTTCATGGAAGCTGTAATAATCGGTCGACATGAGCGAACCCACATATTTGTCGTGATATTCAAGCAGTTCCCTGACCTCCTCCGATGATTCCTTTTCCATCTCCTCGAGCAGCTTTTCAGCCTTGTCGTCGGTGAGGGCATCCAGCAGGTCGGCCACCTCATCGGCCGGCATTTTCTCAAGCACATCCGCCACCTTTTCCACGGGCAGGCTCTCCACGATATGGATCTGGGCATGCGGTTCAAGTTCTTCAAGCACATCGGCTGCCTGTTCTTCGTCAAGGGAGGCAAAAATATAGGTGCGGGATGTTTTGTCAAGCTCTTCGATGATATCGGCCAGGTCCGATGGGTGCAGGGTATTCAGCCTTGAAATTGATTTCGACAGCTTGATGTTGGCATTGGAAAAATCGACGGCGGCAATGTCATCCCAAAGAATGAATTTTCCCGGAATACTGGCTTTGAACGGATCAAGAACAGTCTGGATGGGTTTGTCGATCCCGATCCGGCGCAGCAGCCCCTCCATGCCCACATCCACCGCAATGGCATAGGTCCCTGCAGGGATCATCACCAGCCTTACATCATTGACCCGTACCAGTTTCCGGCCGTTTATGTCGACAATCTGTTTATCGAGGATATTCTCGGCCAGCCATAAACTGTTCGCAAAGGTTGTGGGAGAGATATCATGCACCTCGAGGCAGGTGACCCTCAGTTTTCGCTTGAATTTCTTGATCTCAAAGGAAGAGAAATCGAGCACCCTGATGTCGTTTCCCTTTTTAACCTTGATGGCCACCACCTTTGGACGCACCGGCTCAGTTTCCTTCCCGGGAACGATGGCCTGGTCAATGAGGAAGTCTTTGATTTTTCCAATGGTTAAACCATCATCGGAAAGGTAGTTTTTGCCCAGGATCTGGCTTAAATGGAAGGTAATTTGAGATGTCATGTTCGCCTCCTTCTTTTATTAACCTCTGCAAAGAGGGGCGACATCATGAATAAAATCAGGATGAAACCCTACAGGTACAGGGGTGGATTGATCAAAATACTTCGCGCAGGTAAATCGTCCATTGGGTTAATACATAATTTGATTGCAAAGATAACTAAAATCTTCTAATCCTCTTCTTATCCTCCCGGCAGGGTAAATGTAACCGTGGTTCCCTCGCCCGGTTCACTGTCAATCCTGATGGTTCCATTGTTTTTCTCAACATACTCCTTGCATAAAAGCAGTCCAAGTCCTGTCCCGGTTTCACCCGATGTTCCTTTCCGCTTATACTGCTGGTCGATGTTGAAAAGATGATCGATCTCGTTTTCCGGTATCCCAATCCCGGAATCGGTAATCGAAATTTTCACAATGCTTTTTGAATTTTCTGCATTGCCTGCATTGATCCTGATCCAACCTCCGTTCGGTGTGAACTTCACCGCATTGGTGATCAGGTTCCTGAACACAGTCAGCACCATATTCCGGTCGGCCAGCACCGTGATGTTTTCCGGAATGTCGAACTGGATCACCAGCTGTTTTAATACGGTGGACGGATATACAACCGAAACTGCTTCAAGGTAGATTTCAAGAAGGGAAATCTTCTTCGGATCAGCCTGGATGCTCCCGGTATGCACCCGCGCCCATTCGAGAAGCTGATCAAGCAACATGGAGGCTCCAACAGCAGACTTATTGGTATATTCAACCATTTTTCGCTGCTCTTCCATCTTCAGATCATTTTGTTCCTTTATCAGGAGGGTGGTGAACCCTAAAATAGTGGAAATCGGATTTTTAAGATCATGGGCGATGATGTAAATGAACTTCTGCAGGGTTGCATTGCTTTTTTCAAGCTCAATGGCTGTCTTTTTTATCCGGTCACGTTGATCGACGACCTCCCGGTTCAGTGACTGTAACTCAAGGTTCACCCTTTTAAGTTTCCGCATCTGATAGATCAGTGTGATGATAAAAAGGAGTGCCGCTATGAAAAGAGTGCCGGAAAGGAGGATAAGCCATAAACGCAGAGTCATCTTTTGCTGAAGGTATTCCTGTCTTATTTTCAGCTTTTCATTCTCCTTTTCAGTCTCCACCACCCTTAGTTTACCTTTCATTTCATTCATCATCAGGTCGAAGGTTTGAACACGAAAATGGAGCAGGCTGTCATAGCCCTCCTTCAGAAATCGGTATGCAAGCTGGGGACGATTGGTTTTATGGTAAAACCGGTCGAGGAATTGGGCCGAAATGATGATATATTGCATGGTATGCCTGCTTTTTGCCATAGTGTATGCCTTCAGTCCAAGCTTTTCCGCCTGGGCTGTTTTTCCGAGCCTGAAATTCACCCGCGCCATGTTCACCAGCAGCAGGGGTTCATCTTCAGGGTTCACCTTCATCATGACGGGATAGGCTTGTTCGAGTAATTTCAAAGCGTTGGGGTAGTCCTGGCGGTTAAACTCGACCATCCCCAAAATATTGAGGTTGCTGTAGATGATCTTTTGCAGATTTCGCAGCAGGGCGATCTCCATCGAAAGACCTGCATATTTTGTCACCGAGTCGAGGTATTGGATGCCATCCTCATACCAGTTGGCAGCATAATTATTGTATGCAAGGGCAAGGCCGTCCGGATCACCGATTTTCTTTGCAAAACGGATGGCTTCGAGCAGGAATGTGTAGCTTTTTTGCCTGATCTCGGCAGCCCGGCAAATGTCGCCGAGCCGGGTCAGGCAATAGATCTCTCTTTTGGAATTTCCGCTGGTTTTAAACACCTCCAGGGCCCGGGATGTATATTCCAGCGCCAGGTTGTATTTGGCAGCAAAATAGGCTGTATCGGCCCTTTTCAGGTTATACTCCGCTATTTTTTCGGCAGGTGTTGGTAAATAGGCGATCGGACTCCTCTCACTGTAAGCGGTCGGGAATAAAAAGCACCAGAATAGGATTGCCGGCAGGCAGCGTTTGACCATCCTTACAAAAATAATGACTTCCTGTGATTAATTGACTTGATCATGGAGATATTTTTCAATCATTCTCGGAACAGGGTATTCATTCAATTTGTTCACTGCGACCAGGAGACAGGGCCATCCGACCTTTTTTTCCGAATGAAACCGGTAAAACCAGGTATGGAGGCGCTGATGGGTAAGCAGGTGATTGTACTTTGGTGAAACCCCCTGGAACTGCGTGATCGTCAGGCCGGATTGATGATCCCGGAGAAGGATACCGAGCTCCCGGGCATTCAGCGGATGATCCTGCTTCATCCCGTCTGGAAGTTCAACCTGCGGGAAATCAAACAGGTTTTTCCAGATGTCATTTCCGGTTCGCTTGTTCAGGCAGATAAAATCCTCGCCGCCGATGGTGCAGGTGATCACCAGGTAATGGAGATACCGGTTGCGGATCGCGGCCTTCAGGCTCCGGGCCGGCAATCGGGCCACCATCCCCTCTTTCAGGGCGAAACAGGATGAACGGAAAATACAGGTGGCGCAGGGCGGATTGGCCGGAACGCAGAAGGTGGCTCCAAACTCCATGACGGCCTGGTTAAAATCGCCGGGATGGCGGTAATCGATCTTGTCGTTGGCGATCTCAAGAATTTGTTTTTTCGTGGATGCCTGGGCGGCTGATCCGGTAATCCCGAAATACCGCGAGAAAAACCGGATGACATTCCCGTCAACTACCGGGTAAGGCAGATCATATACAATCGAAGCGATGGCCGCAGCCGTGTAATCCCCCACCCCTTTTAAACTCCGGATCCCTTCGTAGGTGCCCGGAAATTTTCCGCCAAAATCCCGTACGATCATTCCTGAGGCTTCATGCATGTTGCGTGCACGCGAATAGTACCCAAGCCCCTGCCAGAGTTTCAATATCTCCTGTTCATCGGCCATGGCCAGGTGCTGAACGGTGGGATAGGCGGCCACAAATTTCTCATAGTAGGGCAACCCCTGGTCAATCCGGGTCTGCTGCAGGATAATCTCCGAAAGCCAGACAAGATAGGGATCGCGGGTCATCCGCCAGGGAAGATCCCGCTTGTTTTTATGGTACCAGGAGAGCAATTGGCGGGAAAAATTCATAGGCAAAGATACGGGGAAATGGAATTACCAATGACCAATGACCAATTACCAATGACCAATTACCAATGACCAATTTTTACTTCATTACTCCATCACTTCATCACTTCATCACTTCATTACTTCATTACTTCATTACTTTGTCACCTTGTTACCCAGTTACTTTCTTAAATAATTTTACTTCTTTGCATTGTTTCTCAAAATAATCTTATATTTGCAGCCCGTTTTCCAGTATATAAAAGCATTCAGTAACAAGAATATATATCCAATTAACAACAATCAAACATGACAAAAGCAGAAATTGTAGCAGAAATTGCTAATAAGACTGGCATTGAGAAAGTTGCCGTTCAGGCCACCGTTGAAGCTTTCATGGATTCCATCAAGAACTCCATGACCACAGGTCAAAACGTTTACCTCAGGGGTTTCGGAAGTTTTATTATCAAAAAAAGAGCTGAAAAGACAGGAAGAAACATCTCAAGGAACACCACCCTTATCATTCCCGCCCACAACATTCCTTCTTTCAAGCCGGCAAAGACATTTGTAAACAAAGTGAAATCACACGTTAAAGTGAAGTAATAACTTCTTAATCTGGTTTATTATGCCAAGCGGAAAGAAAAGAAAGAGACATAAGATGGCAACGCATAAGCGGAAAAAACGCTTGCGCAAGAACAGACATAAGAAGAAATAGCCTTCCTGCTGCTGCAATTCCTTCAGTCATCCATGGTCACTGGCCTATTGCCAGTACCTTTTCTGTAAATTATGGAAAACTGTGAATAAGGAATTAATTATCAACTCAACCTCCACCGAGGTTGAAATTGCCTTACTTGAAGACAAGCTTCTTGTAGAGTTAAACAAGGAAAAAGCCAACAACGAATATTCCGTTGGTGACATCTATTTGGGCAAGATCAAAAAGATCATGCCCGGGTTGAATGCTGCCTTCGTGGATGTTGGGTATGAGAAGGATGCATTCCTGCATTACCTCGATCTGGGCCCCCAGATCCTCTCCCTGCTGAAATACATCAAGGCCGGACAGGCTGGCAATGGCACGGCCCTTTCCATCGGCGACTTCAGCCTTGAAGAGGATATTCAGAAATCGGGGAAGATCGTCCAGGTGCTCAAGCCCAACATGAACATCGTGATCCAGATCGCCAAGGAGCCCATTTCCACCAAAGGGCCCCGGGTGACCTCCGAAATTGCCTTTGCAGGCCGTTACCTGGTCCTGATCCCCTTCTCCGATAAAATATCCGTCTCCCAGAAAATCAAAAGCGCCGAAGAACGCAACCGGCTTAAGCGGCTCATCACCAGCATCAAACCCAGGAACTGCGGGATCATCATCCGCACTGTGGCTGAAAACAAGCTGGTAGCCGACCTTGACGCCGATCTGCGCAGCCTTTATAAACGGTGGGAGATCATCACCCAGAAGCTGGCCACGGCCAAGCCGCCGCAGAAAATCATCGGCGAGATCGACCGCACCTCGGCCATCCTGCGGGATGCGCTCAACGAATCGTTCAACAACATTGTGGTGAACGATCCCCTGATTTACGATGAGATCAGAGCCTATATCCAGCGCATTGTTCCCGACAAGGTCAGCATCGTCAAACTGCATACGGGCAAAGTGCCCATTTTCGACCAGTACGGCATCGACAAACAGATCAAGAATTCGTTTGGCAAGATGGTCACCATCAAAAGCGGGACCTACCTGGTGATTGAACATACCGAGGCGCTGCATGTCATCGACATCAACAGCGGGCACCGGGTAAACCAGGAGCAGAACCAGGAGACCAACGCGATGGAGGTGAACCTGGAGGCTGCCACCGAGGTAGCCCGCCAGTTGCGTCTGCGCGACATGGGCGGCATCATCGTCATCGATTTCATCGACATGACGCAGGGGCTGAACCGAAGGAAACTGTTTGAAAAACTGCGCGATGAGATGAAGCGCGACCGTGCCAAACATTCCATTCTTCCCCCGAGCAAATTCGGACTTGTGCAGATCACCCGCCAGCGCGTGCGCCCGGAGATGAATGTCCAGATCCTTGAAAAATGTCCGGCCTGTGACGGAACCGGCAAAATCAGGCCAACCATCCTGCTCACCGACGACATCGAAAACAACCTCGGCTACCTCATCCGCGAACAGAATGAAAAAAATCTGACCCTCGTGGTTCATCCCTACGTTTATGCCTTCCTCACCCATGGATGGTTTAACTTCAAATGGAAATGGTGGCGCAAACTCGGGCAATGGATTAAGATCAAACCCCAGAACGCCTCGCACTTTCTCGAATACCATATCCTGAATAAGAATGGGGATGAGATAAAGATGTGAAAGGGTAACAGGGTAACAGGGTAACAAGGTAAAAAGTGACAGAGTAATGAAGTGATGAAGTAATGAAGTAAAAATTGGTTATTGGTAATTGGTCATTAGTAATTGGTAATTGGTCATTGGTAAATGGATATAGTTGTTAGCGGTATAAGACCAACAGGAAACCTGCACCTGGGTAATTATTTTGGTGCGCTGAAGAGTTTTGTGAAAATGCAGGAGGAAAACCGGTGTTTTTTCTTTATCGCCGACTACCACTCCCTCACCACGCATCCCACGCCGGCCGACCTGCATGGCAATGTTAAAACCGTGCTGGTCGAATTCCTTGCCTGCGGACTTGATCCGGAGAAGGCGACCCTTTACATCCAGAGCGATCTTCCCGAAACAGCCGAATTGTACCTGCTGCTCAACATGAATGCCTACATCGGCGAGCTGGAACGTTGTACCTCCTTCAAGGAGAAGATCCGCACCCAGCCGCAGAATGTAAATGCCGGACTGCTTACCTACCCTACCCTGATGGCGGCCGACATCATCATTCACCGGGCTCATAAAGTGCCGGTAGGAAAAGACCAGGAACAGCACCTGGAGATGACCCGTACCTTTGCCAACCGTTTCAACCGGCTCTACCAGGTTGATTATTTCCCCGAACCCGTAGCTTACAATTTCGGGGAGAATCTTGTTAAGATCCCCGGTCTTGACGGCAGCCTGAAAATGTCGAAGTCCGACAATGAAAACAGCTCCATTTTCCTGGCCGACCCCCCGGAGGTGATCCGCAAAAAGGTGATGAAAGCCGTTACCGATTCGGGCCCGGTTGACCCAACCCAGCCCCGTTCGCAGGGCGTCGTGAACCTCTTTGACCTGATGAGCTACTTCTCTTCACCCGATACCCTGAAACATTTTGAGGATACCTGGCATTCAGGGGCGATCCGTTACGGCGACATGAAAAAACAACTGGCCGGGGACATCATCCTCTTCACCACCCCCTTCCGCGAAAAGATGATTGCCCTGGCTGCAGATGAAGGCTATCTGAAAAAAGTGGCCGCTATGGGCGCAGAAAAAGCCCGGGCCTCAGCCTCCAAAACCATACGGGAGATAAGGGAAATAATTGGGTTTAAGGCCTTTTAGAAGGTAACAGGGTAACAAGGTAAAAAGTGATGAAGTGATGAAGTAATGGAGTAATGAAGTGACAAGGTGACACGGTGACACGAAAATTGGTCATTGGTCATTGGTAATTGGTAATTGGTAATTCTTCCCAATTACTCCACAGGTATAGTAAAGCAAAAGGTGCTTCCTTTCTCCGGTTCACTCTCCACGAAGATAGTCCCCCCGTTTTTTTCGACGAGCTCTTTGCACAGGATGAGTCCGAGCCCGGTTCCCTTCTCCTGCGCCGTTCCGTTCGACCTCACCTTTTCATCGATCCTGAATAACTTTGGAACCAGTTCAGGCGCAATGCCAACGCCCGTGTCATGAACGCAAACCTTCACCATTCCTGGCTTATCAGATGTTTTTTCAATTTTATGCCCGACGATCTTCACCTGTCCCCCGGGTTGTGAGTACTTGATGGCATTGGAGACCAGGTTCCGCATGATGGTCCTGACCATGTTTTCATCGGCCAGCACCATGGTGTTGAAATTGATGGCCGTAAAGAGTTTGATCTGTTTGCTTTCAGCCTGTTCACGCATCAGGATCACCACTTCATTGACGACCAGGCTCAGGTCGAAGGTAACCGGATTGAATATGAGCGTCCCGGTTTGTGTCATGCCCCATTCCAGCAGGTTTTCAAGCAACCGGTAGGTGTTTTTTGCGGAAGTGTGTATGTTCTGGATAAAATGCTGGCGCTCTTCATCGGTGTAATCATCCCACTCATTCGCCAGAATATCTGAAAATCCAAGGATCGCGTTGAAGGGTCCCTTCAGGTCATGACTGATGATGGAGAAGAATTTATCCTTGGCATGGTTCAGATCCTGTAACTCCTTGGTATATTTCAGCAGCTGCTCTTCAGATTTCTTCCGTTTGGAGATGTTCCGTACGATAGCCTGCAGATGAAGCACCCCGTCGAGCGGAACCGGATTCAGGCTGACCTCGGCGTCGAAAGGGGTTCCGTCCTTTTTGATGTGTTTCCATTCAAAGACCTGGCTGTGCCCCGACAAGGCGCGGTTAATTTTCTCATTTGCCTTTTCTTTCGATTCAACTCCGTCGGCCTGAAACAATGGAGAAAAATCCAACGGTGACTTGCCGATGATATCTTCCCGTTTACAGCCGAAAACCTCCGCGGCCCGTGGATTGCAATTCATGAACATGTTTTTATTCAACAGAAATATGGCATCGTGGGCCGTGTCGAACAGGACCTGGTAATTGATCTCCTTTTGCTCGAGTTCCAGAAATAATTCCTGAGGATCCATCCTCAAAACCATTTCTGATTCATTCTGTGAATTGATGATTGATGAGGATGTTTCAGGAGATTTATCTTGCTCGTTCATGATTGAAAGGTTACTTTTGTAAAAAGGTAACAGGGTAATGAAGTAATGAAGTAATAAAGTAATAAAGTAATTTTTCCCTAATGGCTAATTCCTAATGGCCAATGGCTGTTTTCCCCGACATGTAAAAGTAATATATTTTCCCGATAAATGATAGAAACCGCCCCGATACAAGAGACTGCCCTGCTGATTGGATTGGCTACCCAGGCACAAAGCCCGGAACAAACGAGCGAATACCTCGATGAACTGGCGTTCCTGGTGGAAACTGCGGGGGGAGTTCCTGTAAAAAGGTTCATCCAGAAACTTACCCACGCTGATTCAAAGACCTATGTAGGCAGTGGAAAATTACAGGAAATCCATGCCTGGATGGAGGAAAATCCGGTTGACCTGGCGGTTTTCGATGATGAGCTTTCGCCCAGCCAGATCCGGAACATCGAGTCGGTGCTTCAATGCCGCATCCTCGATCGCAACAACCTGATCCTCGACATTTTCGCCCGGCGGGCCGTTACCTCCTATGCCCGTACCCAGGTGGAACTGGCGCAGAATGAATACCTGCTTCCCCGGCTCACGCGGATGTGGACGCACCTGGAAAAGCAACGGGGCGGGATCGGTCTTCGCGGCCCCGGTGAACAGGAAATTGAGACCGACCGCCGGATCCTCCGGTACCGCATCTCCCTCCTCAAAGATAAGCTGGAGGCCATTGACAAGCAGATGGTCACCCAGCGCAAACACCGCCGCGACATGGTGCGCGTGGCTTTGGTGGGCTATACCAACGTGGGTAAATCCACCATCATGAATGTGCTTGCCAAATCCGACCTGTTTGCCGAAAATAAGCTCTTTGCCACCCTCGATACCACCGTCCGCAAAGTGGTGATCGAAACCCAGCCCTTCCTGCTCTCCGACACCGTGGGCTTCATCCGCAAGCTGCCCCACTCGCTGGTTGAATCATTCAAATCGACCCTCGACGAGGTGCGCGAAGCCGATATCCTGGTTCATGTAGCCGACATCAGTCATCCTGCCTTCGAGGAGCAGATCAATGTGGTGCGGCAAACCCTGGCCGACATCAGGGCATCCGACAAACCCACCATCATGGTGTTCAATAAGACCGATGCTTACCGGTTTATCGAGAAGGAGGCCGACGACCTCACGCCGCCCACCAAAGAAAACCTGACCCTCGAAGAGCTTGAAAAAACCTGGATGGCCCGCGAGCATCTTCCCTCGCTCTTTATCTCCGCCACCAACCGCGAAAACATCGACAAGATGCGTGAAACCCTCTACAATGAGGTCCGAAAGATAGTGGTGGTCAGGTATCCGGAGAATCAGGGATAAAAAACATGATATATGTCCCCGATCCCGAACCTTATTTAGAACTGAGCATTTCATTTTTTTTCTTAATTTTGACCTTCTTAACCACAAAAAGAAAACCATGTTAACACGCTCAGAAATATTGAGTTATTTACATGATAATAAAACTATATTCCATGATCAGTTTGGGATCCAGCGGATTGGTCTTTTTGGGTCCTATGCTCGAAATGAACAAACCGATCAAAGTGATATTGATATCCTAATCAAAATGACGGAGGAAGCTGAAGATATATTTGATAAAAGATTAAAGCTGAGAGAATTGCTGATGATTCGTTTTGCAAAAAATGTTGATATTTGTCATGAACAAGCTATCAAGCCTATCTTTAAGGATTTAATTTTTAAAGATGCCGTTTATGCATAGTAAAGATGAATCCTTAGTGATTCTAATGCTTGAAACGATAGGGAAGATCCAGCTTTTCACATCCGATCTTAAAAGTGCTGAGGCTTTTGAACATGATATTAAAAGCTTCGATGCGACAATCATGAATTTTATTGTTCTTGGTGAAACTGCAGGTAAATTATCTGAACCATTTAAAGAGATTCATTCACAAATTGATTGGCGAAAAATATCTGCTTTTAGGAATGTCTTGGCTCACGATTATTTTGGGATATTTCCTGCTGAGGTTTGGGAAATTATCCAGAAACATCTTCCAAAATTAAAAAGCGATCTGGGATCGATTTGAGTTTTTATTCTGTAAACAAGTTTGCCTTGAAATTCCGCAAATTTCACCTGATCCTGTTAAGCCTCCTCAGCGGGGTGATCCTCTCCCTGGCCTGGCCCGAACGGGGTTGCCCGGCCCTGCTTTTCGTCGGACTGGTCCCCATGCTGTTCGTTGAAGATTACATCACCCGCCATCCTGAAAAATTTATCAAGTTCAGCCTGCTTTTTTATGCCTATTCCGGGTTCTTTTTATGGAACGTGCTCACCACCTGGTGGATCGCCAACTCCACCCTGGTCGGGGCCGCCATGGCCATCGTGCTGAATTCACTCTTCATGTCCATCATTTTCCAGGCCTTTCACTTTACCCGGAAAAAACTGCACAGTCCCCTGGCCGGATATGCCGCCCTCGTCTCTTACTGGATCGCCTTCGAATATCTCCACCTCAACTGGGACCTCAACTGGCCCTGGCTCGACCTCGGCAATGGCTTCGCCGCCTATTACAAATGGGTGCAATGGTACGAATATACCGGAGCCTTCGGAGGAACCCTGTGGGTGCTGGTGGCAAATATTCTCGCGTTCCAGCTGATGAAAAAATTACCAATTACTAATTACCAATTACCAATTACCAATTACCAATTACCAATGACCAATTACCAATTACCAATTACCAATTTTTTCCGTCACACGTCACGATTTTACTCCATTACTCCATTACTCCATTACTCCATTACTTTGTTACTTTTCTTCTTATGGCTCGCCCTTCCCATCATATCTTCATACATTATCTACAACAGGTACGAGGAAAAAAAATCTCCGGTGAACTTCGTAGTGGTTCAGCCCAACATCGATCCCTATTCGGAACAATACTCCCTGCCTCCCGCCGAGGTCATCAGCCGGATCATGGAGCTGGCCCTGCCGAAAACCGACAGTACCACCAACTTCCTGGTGGCGCCCGAATCGGCCATCCAGGAAAGCATGTGGGAAAACGACCTGACATCTTTTACGAGCATACGGCTGCTGAAACAGGCCATCGCGCCCTTTCCCAACCTGAACATGCTGGTGGGCGGCTCAACCTTTTACCAGCTGGCGCCGGGAGAACCCCGTAAACGCTGGTCCAGGAAATTTACCGACACCGACAACGCTTATTATGCTTACAATGCAGCCATCATGCTCAACAGCAGGGATTCGCTGCAGCTTTATCACAAGTCAAAACTCACCCCCGGCGTCGAGATCCTACCCTCCTTCAAAGGATTTAAATGGCTCGAAAAATTTGCCATCGACCTGGGCGGAACGGTGGGTAGTCTTGGCATGGATTCGGTCAGGAAGGTATATACGACCGTCGGCACAGTAAAGGTGGGTCCTGTTATTTGCTACGAATCGATTTTCGGGGAATTCTTTGGAGAATTTGTGAGGAACGGGGCGCAGATCATGATCATCATCACCAACGACGGATGGTGGGGCAACACGGCCGGCCACCGCCAGCACTATTCCTTTGCCCACCTGCGTGCGATCGAAACCCGCCGCAGCATTGCCCGATCAGCCAACACCGGCATCTCCGCCTTCATCGACCAGCGCGGCGATGCCCACCAGACAACCGCCTACTGGGTCCCGGCGGTGATTAAAGGTACCCTCAATGCCAATGACAGGATCACCTTTTATGTGGAACACGGCGATTATCTGGCACGGTTTTTCTCTTACCTGGCCGGGGTATTGATACTTTCGGCGGTGGGGAGGGCTTTATTTAAAGGTAACAGGGTGAAAAGTAACAGAGTAATGGAGTAATGAAGTAATGGAGTAATGGAGTAATGGAGTAATGGAGTAATGGAGTAATGGAGTCATTGGTAATTGGTAATTGGTAATTGGTAATTGTAAAAGGTGTTTATGAATAAATTGGCAAAAACGTCGGTTCCGATCAATGATCTGGCTAAAAGGAGATGGAGCCCGCGGGCATTTCTGTCAAAGCCGGTGGAAAGGGAGAAGATCATCAGTTTGTTTGAAGCGGCACGATGGTCGCCTTCAGGCGGAAATGAACAGCCATGGCGGTTCATTGTGGGACTGGATCATGATGAAACCTGGCAGAAGATCTTCTCCACGCTTTTTGAAGGAAACCAGGAATGGAATCAACCCGTTCCGGTTCTGATCCTGTCGGTCGGCAATAAAATATCCTCCTGGGATGGCAACGTCAGCGACTATTTTCAGTATGATGTGGGACAGTCGGTGGCGCATCTTACCCTCGAAGCAGTTAACCAGGGATTGCATACACACCAGATGGGAGGCTTCTCTCCGGAGCGGGCACGCGAACTGTTTGAGATCCCTGATACACACCAGCCACTTACCGTCATCGCAGTCGGTTATATGGGTGAACCCGAACTCCTCTCCGAAAAACTAATGCAGCGGGAGTTGCTCGGGCGCAAACGAAAAGAGCTAACTGAGATTGTCTTCTCCGGGAAGTTTGGAAACACCAGCCTCCTTGTTGAGTAACCTGATATTCATTTAACCCATGAAATATATCCTTTCGCTTCTCCTCCTTTCCTTTTTATGGGTGAGTTGCAACCAGCAACCCGGCAGCAAAGCCGCGCAGACCGAAACAGCCAGGCCAAAATCGACGGTGAAAATCCCCGACTTCAACAGCGATTCGGCCTATGAATCGGTACGAGCCCAGCTGGCATTTGGTCCGCGGGTTCCCAACACCCCGGCCCATGTTAAGTGCGCAAACTATCTCATCAGCAAGATGAAAACCTACACCCCGGTGGTGATGGTGCAGAAGGGAACCCTCAGCGCTTTTAACGGCACACCCCTCCATTTCCAGAACATCATTGCAAGCTGGAAACCCGAAACCAACAACCGGATCCTTCTTTGCGCCCATTGGGATTCGCGACCCTTTGCCGATCATGATCCCGATAAGAAAAACCGCAGCAAGCCGGTGGATGCCGCCAACGACGGGGCCAGCGGCGTGGGCGTACTCATGGAGATGGCCCGCCAGTTCAGCCTGCTCAACCCCACCGTGGGTGTCGATATCATCTTTTTTGATGTGGAAGATTATGGCCCTCCGCAGGATCAGACCATGTCGGATTCCGAAGATCAGTGGGGACTTGGGGCACAGTACTGGGCAAAAAACCCGCATAAATCGGGGTATGTTGCGAGGTACGGAATCCTCCTCGACATGGTTGGCGCCCGCAATGCCACCTTCCTGATGGAGGGGTACTCGATGCAGTATGCCGGCGACATCGTGAAATCGATATGGTCAACCGCCGCACGCATCGGGTATGTCTCCTGGTTCCCGGAGGAACAGGCCGGTTATATCACCGATGATCATGTTCCCATTAACCGGATCGCCAACATCCCGACCATCGACATCATCCATCTCGACAAAAACTCCGAAACCGGGTTTTATCCCTACTGGCACACTACCGGCGACACCTTCGATAAGATCGATAAAAACACCCTCAAAGTCGTCGGGCAGACCTTGATGACGGTGGTTTATGAGGAGGAGTAAAAAACGTGACAGGTGACGCGTGACACGTGACACGTGACAAAAGCCGTGACACGTGACGCGTGACCAAAGAAATCATTCTTTTTGAATTTTTCGCTTTATCGAAAGGATCAAACTGACCAGCATCCGTCTCAGACGATCCAGTACCTCTTTCTCCGGGTCAGGTGATGTAATGTATCCCAGCCTCAAGGCAACCTCCAGTTGGGTTTCGATTTCAATGACGGAACCCAAGGCAATGTACAAAAATTGGAGGAATTCTTTTGAATGATTTCGCGCAGCCCCTTCCGCAATATTTGAACAAATTGATATACCCGCCCGGCGTAATTGCTGTGAAAGCCCGAATTTCTCATAACCAGGAAACCGATCAGTAATCCTGTAAAGATCAACAACAAAATCCATGGACACCTTCCAGACATCCAGGTCACGATGAGTTTTTAATGCAGCCATAACTTTTTTCTGGTTAATCACCCGAAAAAGAAAAAAGTAACGAAGCTGTTAATAACTATTTTTCATGATTTTATTTTCCGTCACGCGTCACGCGTCACGCGTCACCTGTCACGATTTTTTTCGTTTGATTGAATCGAATATATTTGTATTTTTGTAACAAACAAGTTTCACTGACATGATATTGGAGAGTGTAATAGCCCGTGTTATTGAGCAGCAAGAAAATCGTTTAATGCTGCGGGAAAGCGGATTGAAAAGGGAATTGATCCCTGCCCTGCAAAGTTTGTCTTCTCACGCATTGATTATTTCAGGAGTGAGGCGTTGCGGAAAAAGTACCCTTTTGATGCAAATGATAAAAGGGATGGATGTGAAGACAATCCTTTATCTCAACTTCGAATCTCCCCACCTGTACGAATTTTCGCTATCAGATTTTGCGCGATTGGATCATCTGATCGAACAAAAGGGGGCAAAAACACTATTTTTCGACGAATTGCAATTGGTTGAAGGTTGGGAGATGTACGTCCGTCAAAAACTGGACGAAGGTTTCCGCTTGATTATCACCGGATCAAACGCCTCATTGCTAAGCAAAGAGTTGGGATCAAAACTTACCGGGCGGCATATCACACAGGAGTTATTCCCCTTCTCCTACAGCGAGTTTCTGGCGTTCAAAATGTTAACTCCCTCGGCCGAAAGCCTGAGTTGCTATATGGTTACCGGAGGTTTTCCTGAATTTGTGAAAACAGGCGACGAAGAACAACTTTCCTCGCTTTTCGATGATGTGCTCATCAGGGATATCGTTGCACGATATGGGATTAAGGATATAAAAAGTCTTCAACGGATGGCCTCTTATCTTGTTTCAAATATAGGCAATCGCGTAACGGCAACCAAACTAAAGCAACCGCTGTCGATCGGGGCGACAAGCACTGTATTAATCTGGTTTTCTCATTTGGAACTTTCTTATCTGGTATCCTTTCTGCCCATGTTCAGCCATTCAACGAAAGCCCGGCTGATCAATCCCCGGAAGGTATATGCCATAGATCTGGGGCTGGTAAATGTCGTTTCCAATTCGATGACGGAAGATATGGGCCGGAAACTTGAAAACCTTATCTTCCTGCATTTGCGAAGAAAATATTCCGAACTATACTATTTCGATGAAAAAGGCGAATGTGATTTTGTGGCCATGAAAAACGGAGCGGTTTCCCAATTGGTGCAGGTATGTTACGAACTAACCGCCGACAATCTTAAAGGGGAACTGAATGGGTTGTTGCAGGCCATGCGGTTTTTTAATCAGGCAAAAGCCACCATGGTGACCTTTGACAATTCCGATTTAATTGTACAGGAAGGCTTTGAAATATCCGTAATCCCGGCATACAAGTATTTAACAACCGAAAAATAAATTCTTTCCGTCACGCGTCACGTGTCACGCGTCACGATTTTGGTCACGCGTCACGCGTCACGTTCACAAGAGTTCATTCGCCAGATTCGCCAGCTCCGACCGCTCGCCCTTTTCCAGCCGCACGTGGGCATAAATGTCGTGCTTCCGTACTTTGTCGATCAGGGTGGACAGTCCGTTCGACTGGGCATCGAGGTAGGGCGTATCGATCTGGTAAATATCTCCGGTGAAGATGATCTTGGTATTTTCGCCGGCGCGGGTGATGATGGTTTTCACCTCGTGGGGCGTGAGGTTCTGCGCCTCGTCCACGATGAAGCACACATTCGAAATGCTGCGGCCGCGAATGTAAGCCAGCGGGGTGATCACCAGCTTCTCGTTTTCAACGGCCTCGGTAAGCACCTTATATTCCTTGTCTTTTTCACTGAACTGGCTCTGGATGAATTTCAGGTTGTCCCAGAGGGGCTGCATGTAGGGATCCAGCTTCGACTTGATGTCGCCCGGCAGAAAACCCAGATCCTTGTTGCTCAGCGGCACGATGGGCCGCGCCAGGTAGATCTGCTTGAAATTCCGCTTTTGCTCGAGCGCACCGGCCAGCGCCAGCAGCGTTTTCCCGGTACCGGCAATGCCCTGCATGGTGACCAGTTTCACATTGGGATTTAAAATAGCATGAAGCGCAAATACCTGCTCGGCATTGCGGGGGTTCACCTTGTAACATGCTTTTTTTTCGATCTTCTCAATGCGCTCCGTCAGCGGATTGTAAAAAGCCAGGACCGAACTTTTCCCGTTCTTAAGGATGAAATAATGGTTCGGGATGGGGTTCTTGATGCCGATATCCTCGGGCATGCACCATCCCGCTTCATAAATGACATCAATGATCGTTTTATCAAGACCCTCGATCAGCGTTTTCCCGGAATACAGCCCCTCCACATCCTTGATCTTTCCTGTCTCGAAATCCTCGGCGGAGATGTTGAGCGACTTGGCCTTCAGGCGCAGGTTGACATCCTTGGATACCAGGATGACCTTTTTCGCCGGATTTTCAGCCATCATCACCAGCGCGGCATTCAGGATGCGGTGGTCGGGCTTGTTGTCACCAAACACCTTGACCGCATCGAGTTCGCTCTGCTCATTCATCACCACCTTGAACTTGCCGCCCTTGGGCATCCCCAGCGAGATCCATTTGGTGAGGGTGGCCCTGTCTGACAGCCGGTCGATGATCCGGATGAATTCACGCGCTTCGAAATTGATGGTGTCGTTGCCCTTCTTGAAATTGTCGAGCTCCTCCAGCACCGTGATCGGGATGGCTACATCATTGTCGTCGAAACTGCGAATCGCGTTATGGTTGTACAGGATAACCGAGGTATCCAACACGAAGATCTTCTTCTCTGTGATTTTCTTTTTTAGCATCAGAGCCGGGTTTAAAACGGACCAAAAATAACCATGAAATCTCCAGATTTATGCCTTACCGAAATAAGATATAAACACCCGTTTGTTAAGGAAACTGCAACTGCAAGTGAATCAGCCGGATTTTCTATGCGTTATACACGAAAATATACGCAATACGTATATTGTTTGCTAAATTTGCGACTCAAGACTTGATATGAACCAGCCACCTAAAAAACTTTTCCTCCTCGATGCCATGGCCCTGATCTACCGGGCCTATTTCGCCTTTAACAAGAATCCGAGGATGAGCTCCAAAGGGGTGAACACCTCCGCCGTTTTTGGATTTGCCAATGTATTGCTCGATCTGCTGAAGAAGGAAAAGCCCACACACATCGGGGTGGCCTTCGACACCATGGCCCCCACCGTCAGGAAGGTGGGTTTTGAAGCCTACAAGGCCCACCGCCAGGAGACGCCCGAAGATATTATCAATTCGCTGCCTTACATCCATGAACTGATCGAAGGATTCAACATCCCCACGCTGTTCGTCGACGGGTACGAGGCCGACGATGTGATCGGAACGCTGGCCAAACAGGCCGAAAAGCATGGATTTGTCACCTACATGATGACTTCGGATAAAGACTTCGGACAACTGGTCAGCGATCAGACTTTTATTTATAAACCGGGGAAGTTCGGCAGCGATGTCGAGATCCTCGGCGTGAAGGAGGTGTGCGAGAAATTCAGCATCAGCCGGCCCGAACAGGTCATCGACCTCCTTGGGCTATGGGGCGATGCTTCCGACAACATCCCCGGTATCCCCGGTGTGGGCGAGGTGACCGCCAAAAAACTGCTGGCCGAATTTGATTCAGTGGAGAACCTCATCGCCAATTCCGAAAAAATTAGCAACGAAAAACTTCGCAATAAGGTGATCGAATTCCAGGATCAGGCCATGATGTCAAAGCAACTCGCCACCATCATCCTCGATGTGCCCATTGAATTCGACGAATCCAGGCTCATCATGGAACATCCCGATGAGGACCGGCTGAAAAAACTGTTTGATGAGCTGGAGTTCCGGACGTTTGCTCAAAGGGTGACGACCTATCTCGCCGGGGAAAAAGAAAAAGGTGACAAGGTAACAGGGTTACAGGGTGACAAGGAAAAAAGTGACAAGAGCGTGACGCGTGACGAAAGCGTGACACGTGACAAGAGCGTGACACGTGACAGCGTGACGCGTGACAAAAACGCGACAGGGTTACAGGGTGACAAGGTACCGGCTGCGGATTTGTTTTCGGGGACAGAGGAAAATTTTCAATCCAACCAGAAAAAATCGTCCCTAAACCCTAATGGCCAATGGCCAATGGCTAATGGCGATGTTTCAATGGCCAATGGCCAAAACCTGATGGCTGACTCCCCAAATTCCGAAATCGAAAATCCTGAATTTCAAATCGAAAATCGAAAATCGAAAATCGAAAATATTTCAAGCATCCCCCACACCTACTACCTTGCCGATTCTCCGGAGAAGATCGCCACCCTGATCTCCTCCCTCGAAAAGCAAACCTCCTTCTGCTTCGACACCGAGACCACCGGGGTGGATCCGAATACCGCCGAACTGGTGGGGATGTCGTTTGCATGGCAGCCCCGGGAGGCCTGGTATGTGCCGCTTCCCGACAACTACCATGAAGCGCTGGCCATTGTCACCGGGTTCAAAGCCGCCCTGGAGGATCCAAAGATCCAGAAGATCGGCCAGAACCTGAAATTCGATATCTCGATCCTGCGCTGGTATGATGTAAAGGTGAACGGCCCCCTGTTCGACACCATGCTGGCCCATTACCTCATCCAGCCCGACATGCGCCACGGGATGGACCTGCTGGCCGAAACCTACCTGAACTACAAACCCGTGGCCATCGAAGAGCTGATCGGGAAAAAGGGGGTGAACCAGCTCAGCATGCGCACCGTTGACCTGGAGCGCATCAAGGAGTATGCGGCCGAAGATGCCGACATCACCTTGCAGCTCAAACAGGTTTTTGAACCGATGCTCAGCGAAACCGATACCCGGGACCTGTTCGACAAGATTGAAGTTCCGCTCATCCCGGTGCTGGCTTCGATGGAGGCCGATGGGGTACGGATCGATCCGCAGGCGCTGAACGAATTCTCCGCCGAACTCGAAAAGGAGATCCGCATCCTCGAAACATCCATCCACGAAGATGCCGGGATGACCTTCAATATCTCATCCCCCAAACAACTCGGCGATATCCTGTACGAAAAGCTGCGGATCGTGGACAATCCGAAGCTGACCAAGACCAAGCAAAACAGCACCAGTGAGGATGTGCTGGTGAAACTGGAAAACAAGCACCCCATCGTCCGCAAAATCCTGGAATACCGCTCGCTCACCAAGCTCAAATCGACCTATGTGGATGTGCTGCCTACGCTGATCAATCCGCGCGACGGCCGGGTCCACACCTCCTACAACCAGGCCGTGGCCGCCACCGGCCGGCTGAGTTCCAACAATCCGAATCTCCAGAATATCCCCATTCGCACCGAGAAGGGACGCGAGATCCGAAAGGCCTTTATCCCGAGGAACGACAACCATGTGCTGCTTTCGGCCGACTACTCGCAGATCGAGTTGCGTATCATCGCCCACCTGAGCGGCGATGCCGGGATGATCGGTGATTTCAACCTGGGACTCGACATCCACGCGGCCACCGCGGCAAAAGTTTATGGCATATCCCTCGAAGAGGTAACCAAAGAGATGCGCCGCAACGCCAAGATGGTCAATTTCGGGATCATCTATGGAATTTCAGCCTTCGGACTGGCCGAACGGCTCAGCATTGCACGGAAGGAGGCCGCCGAAATCATCCGGCAGTACTTCGAAAAATATCCGGGCATCAAGGCTTACATGGAAAGCACCATCGAATCGGCCCGACGCAACGGCTATGTGGAGACCATGATGAAGCGCCGCCGTTATCTGCGCGACATCACCTCGGGTAATGCCACCATCCGCAGTTTTGCCGAACGCAATGCCATCAATGCCCCCATTCAGGGAACCGCCGCCGACATGATCAAGATCGCCATGATCAGGATCTTCAACGAGATGGAGCGGCAACAGCTGAAGTCCCGGATGATTTTACAGGTTCATGATGAACTGGTCTTCGACGTGCATCAAAGTGAAATCGAACTGATCAAACCCCTGGTGATGGAGGGAATGCAAAATGCCATCCGGCTGGATGTGCCCGTGCTGGTGGATATGAATACGGGGAGGAACTGGCTGGAGGCGCACTAGAAGGTAACAGGGTAACAGGGTGAAAAGTAATGGAGTAATGAAGTGATGGAGTAATAAAGTAACAAGGGTAACAAGGTAACAAGGTGACAGGGTTTTATAAATGAATAATGGGTTACCGCATAAGCAACCTCAGGCTGGAGCGGTGATAAGTTGCAGGTAAATCTGTATAAATAAAATCGAGCGACAGGCGTAGTTGCCAATGACAAATTACCAATTACCAATGACCAATGACTAATGATCAATTTTTACTCTGTTACCTTGTTACCTTGTTACCTTGTCACCTTTTTTCTACCTTTGCCACATTATTGACGTTTTATGACATACAAGAATGATATCCGGGTGGTTATGACCCTTGATGCCGGTGGTACAAATCTGGTTTTTAATGCCGTACAGGCTGAACAGGAGATCCTGGAACCCATCGTATTATCCTCACAGGGCGACAACCTGGAGACTATCCTGCTCAGGATCATCGACGGATTTTCGCAGGTTCAGACCAAGCTGGTAGCCAAGCCGGTGGCCATCAGTTTTGCCTTCCCGGGTCCGGCCGACTTCGAGAACGGCATCATCGGTGATTTGCAAAACCTCCCCTTCTTCACGGGTGGGGTGGCCCTGGGCCCCATGCTCCAGGAAAAATTCGGCATCCCGGTATTCATCAACAACGACGGCGACCTGTTTGCCTTTGGTGAAGCCATCGCCGGACTGCTTCCCGAGATCAATAAAAAGCTGGAAGATGCCGGAAACCCGAAACGCTATAAAAACCTGTTCGGAGGCACCTTCGGAACCGGCTTCGGCGGGGGTATCGTGACCCGCGACGGACTCCTCTGCGGGGATAACAGCGCAGCCGGCGAGATCAACCGGATCCGTAACCGCACCTTTAAAAACTGGGATACCGAAGAGAGCGTCAGCATCCGCGGCATCAAGCGTGAATATGCCAACAACACCGGGCTGAACCTGGCCTCCTGTCCCGAACCCAGGGAGATATTCGAGATCGGCATGGGGAGCACCAAGGGCGATCAAAAAGCTGCGATCCAGGCCTTTGAAGCCTTCGCCCGCGATGCTGCCGACGCCCTGGCCAATGCCACCACCCTTGTTGACGGACTGATCGTGATCGGCGGCGGACTCTCAGGCGCCTACCCTCTTTTTCTTCCCAAACTGGTCGAGGAGATGAACTATCCCTTCGACACCATGTCGGGCAAACAACTTGAACGGATGGAGACGGTTGCCTATAACCTTGAAGACGAAGTAAGCCTGGCTGCCTTCCTCAAATCATCGTCGGTGGAGATACCCGTTCCCTTTACAGACCGGACCGTTTTTTTCGACCCTAACAAAAAAGTGGGAGTCGGAATTTCACGGCTTGGCACCTCCAGGGCGGTATCCATTGGGGCATATGCCTATGCACTCGCTAAACTTGGAAGCTGATTCCACTTTGGCCTATTTGGACTGTTTTCAAATTACCTAACATTTTCTCACTATATAATTAAAACAGTACTATTATTATTTGTAACTTTGCGAAAAGAATCTGATTTAAATATTAACCAACAACCCAGCCCTATGAAAAAACTTTTCCTTTTTATCGTTTGTTTGTTAACATCTGCAGCCCTTTGGGCTCAGGAAGTTCAGCGCGAAATGGTCGTGCTGGAAATTACCACGAGTACCTATTGTACTTACTGTCCTGGCGCTGCCATGGGCGCTGAAGACCTTTTAAACAACGGAAAATTTGTTGCCGTCATCGAACATCACAACAGCTGGCAGGGCAACGATCCATTTGACACCCCTGAATCAAATGCTCGTTCCAACACCTTGGCCCCCGGTGGAAACCCCGGCGCCTTCTTTGATGTAAAAGTTAAACTGATTGGCGGAAACCATACCACCAGCATGTATCCTCAATACCTGCCAAAATACAACACCCGCATCGCCAAGACATCTCCCCTGGTCCTGACGATGGAAGTTAGCAACACGGGCCTTGACTATACCGCCAACATTAAGATGGTAAAAGTAGGAGCCATCACCTCGACCAACCTGCGCATGATGTTCGTGGTTACCCAATCACACATCGCCTATAACTGGCAGGGTCAGACCAAACTGAATTATGTGAACCGCCTCATGCTGCCCGATGCCAATGGTACTGTTGTCAGCTTTGCCTCAGGCGATACGGTAAATGTTTCCATGCCCTTCACCCTCGATCCTACCTGGCCTGTTGAAGATTGCGAAATCATTGCCTTCGTTGAAGACATGACCGGCAAAGAGGTGCTTAACGGAATGAAGAAAGCAACGGTTGATCTCCTGCCCAACTTTGAAGTTACCGGTACCGACTTCATCATCAACCAGCCTGTTTCCTTTACCAACACCACCACCGGCGGTTACATGGATACCCCCGAAACCTATCAGTGGTCATTCCCGGGCGCTACCCCCGATACCTCCACACAGGCCAACCCAACGGTTACCTATGCCGATTCAGGAGCATACGATGTGACCCTGATCGTAAACAGGGGCGGACAGATTGAGACCCTCACTAAAACGGCTTATGTTCACGTTCTTTACCCGGTAGGCGTTCAGGAAAATCAAATCCTCCTCAACACCAAAGTTTCCCCGAACCCATCCAAGGGCGTTTTCACCCTCGATGTATTCTGTGGAAAACAACTCACCGTGAATGTTTCTGTGGTGAATGCCATCAACATGCCGGTATTCCAGGAAAATGGGATCTCTTTCAAAAACCATTTGACGAAAACCATCGATCTGGGCAACGTGGCAAAAGGCATCTATTTTGTCGTGGTTGAACAGGATGGGAACAAGACTGTGCAGAAAGTGATCGTTAACTAAACTTATTCGTTCGAACAATAGAGGCCATCCCGACTGGGGCGGCTTCTTTTGTTTGTACCAGTCACTGCATCGCATTTGATACCGACTTTGGTCACTGCATCGCATCAGTTCATTTTATGCAGCGACTTTCAAAAGTTCGCCCCAGGCTGGACCGGAAAAGAAAATTTAAATAGGAGGAATAACAGTAACCAAATGAGCAGCCTTAGTCTGGAACGGAAAAAAATTTTTGAGAGGAATAATGAGTTACCGCATAAGCAACCTCAGGCTGGAGCGGTGATAAGTTGCAGGTAAATCTGTATAAATAGAATCGAGCGACAGCCGTAGTTGCGATGCTGTAACTCTTATTCTCACAATTTAGTGACAGGCGTAGCTGTGAATGGGTACCTGTTATTCTGACGCAACAGGCAACCTTATTATTCGTAACTTTGTCTTCTATTGACATTAAACAAATTAATGAGCCATGAAAAAGTTTACTGCCGTTTTCCTTTCCCTTCTTTTGACCATCACATTGATGGCCGGGAATGTCGATAAAGTCTTTACCTTTTCCAAGGTAACTGTTCAGCAGAATGGCCTGTATCATTCCGTGGTCCTGGACAATACAATGCTGGCCGGACTCAACGGCGAACCCATGCTTCCCTACCGGCAGGTGGCGCTGATGCTTCCCCCGGGCGAAAAAGCGGTCTCCATCCAGGTTACGGGCGAAGATCTGACGGCCGTTCCAGGCGCCTTCGATCTCTTTCCGCAGCAGTATAATCAACCCATCTCCAAAGGTCCCGACGGGAAATTCATTAAAAATGAAGCGGTCTACCGTTCCTCCGCCAATTATCCCTCCACCCCAACAGGTCATCTGATTACCTCCTACCTCAATGGCTATGCCTTTGCCCTGTCAACCTTCACCCCGGTGATCTATAACCCGGCCGGAAAATCGGTCTCCTATTTCCGCAGGGTGACGGTCCACATTGTCACCGCACCCGATGTTGCCGCCAAACAGGCGCTTAAAAATCTGACCTCCTCCCCGAAAGCCCTCAAACGGGTCCGCCTCTTTGCCCAAAACCCGGAGATGATGAAACAATACCCGGTTAAAAGTGCCCTTAAAACCAGTTACCCGATCCTGATCATCACCCCGGCCCAGTTCCAGACCGGCTTCCAGAATCTTGTGAATTATTACAACAGCCAGAACCTTGCTTCGCAGATCGCTACCATCGAAACGATCCAAAGTACCATGACCGGGGGCGATCTGCCCGAGAAAATCCGCAACTACATCATCCAGGAATACCAGAACTCAGCCATCGAACAGGTGGTACTGGGCGGTGATGTGGACCAGGTTCCCTTTCGCGGACTTTACTGCTATGTAATCTCCGGTTCCGGTTATGAGGATAACAACATTCCGGCCGATGTCTATTTTTCGGCCCTCGATGGCAACTGGAACGCCAACTTAAATGATAAATGGGGAGAAGCGCCTACGCTGATCAACCCCGTGGATGAAGCCGACCTGCTTCCCGAGCTTTCGGTCGGGCGCATGTCGTTCAGCAACTCAACCGAACTGGCCAGCATGGTACACAAATCGGTCTCCTACCAGGGTACCCCGGTGCAGGAGGAGATGAAAAAACCCTACCTGGTCTCCGAATTCCTGTATGATCCTCCCCTGACCTGGGGATCGGACTACCTCGAGCTCATCGTGGATGACCACAGCGACAACGGCTACTTCACCCATGGCATCCCTTCGTCCATCAATCAAATTACGCGGCTTTACGACGCGCCCACCTATACCTGGACCATTGCTGAACTGCTGGCCGGGATCAATGAGGGAAAATCGTTCATCCACCATTGCGGTCACTCCAACTACGACTACATGATGCGCATGTCGACCAACCAGATCACCAACCAGGCCTTCGCCCAGGTGGACGGCGTTACCCACAACTACCAGCTGATGTACACCCACGGATGCATCTGCGGCGCCTTCGATGAGTCGGATTGCATCGCCGAACGCTGCACCTCCATCTCCAACTTCTTGGTTGCCGGGGTCTTCAACTCCCGCTACGGATGGTTTAACCAGGGACAAACCGAAGGTCCTTCGGCCCACATCCACCGCGAATTTATCAGCGCCCTGTACAATCCGAATCCCGATTCAGCCATCGCTGAACTCGGTTCGGCACACACCATGTCGAAGATCATGACCGCCCCCTGGATCGGACTTCCCGGCGAATTTGAACCGGGCGCCCAGCGCTGGTGCTTTTACGACTGCAACGTATTGGGCGATCCCGCCCTCAAGGTTTGGATCGACAACCCCATTGTGGGAACGCCCGAACACACATCCGATGATTTCACCTGCTCCCTTTCACCCAATCCCTGCAACGGGCAGGCCACCCTCACCTTTAACCTCCGTCAGACAACCGATGTCAGGCTCAGTGTGATGAATTCCCTCGGTCAGCAGCTCCTCACCCGCACCTATTCAAATAACACGGCTGGCACCCATACCGATGTCATCGACCTCGGTGGTACAAGCCAGGGTGTCTATTTCTGCCGTATCGAAACAAAAGATCATTCATCCATCATAAAACTTATTGTAGTCAGATAATTGTCATTTATAAACCATTTTAAATGTAATTCTATGAGGAAATTTATCCTTGCCCTGGCGCTTCTTGCATCTACATCCCTGAACATGCGCGCGCAAAAGTTCAGCTACCCCGACGTGACGGGAAAACCCGGTTATCAGCTTACCGATGCAAAACCTGCCTCGGTCACGGTTCGCTATGCCATCCCTGTCTTCTCACTCGAAGACCAGGTGATCGACGGAGCCACGATGAAATACATCGACCTTCCGGGAACCTTCCTCTTCAATGATGAGGGAATGCCCAGCCTGCCCGGAACCGGCAAATACATCGCCGTCCCCCAGGGTGCCACGCCGAGGTTCAACATCGTTTCGCAGCGCACCGAGGTCATCCACAATGTCGACATGGCCCCGGCTCCCCGTCTTCCGCTCGATAATGACAAGCGCCCGGTTGCCTATGTAAAGAACGCCCAGGTTTACTCCACCAATGCCTTCTATCCCGCCTCTCCGGTTTCCATGTCGGAAATGAACCAGATCCGCGGCGTCAATGCCGTTATCCTGGGGATCACCCCGTTCCAGTACAACCCGGTGACGAAGGATCTCGTGGTGTATAAAGATCTCAAGGTCGAAGTTTCCTTTGATGGAGGCAACGGCCAGTTCGGCGATCCGGCCTTCCGCAGCACCTGGTGGGATCCGATCTTACAGGACAACTTTATCAATTACGCCTCATTGCCCGTGATCGATTACAACGCCCGCTGGCAGACCTATGGCAAGAAACCGCTCACCGATGAATGCGAGTACATCATCATCTCCCCGACCGGAGCCTCATTTCTCTCCTGGGCCGATTCCATCCGCCAGTTCCGCACCGAACAGGGGATCCTGACCAAAGTTTTTACCGTGGATGAGGTGGGCGGAAATACGGAAGCCGCCATTGAAGCCTTCATCGACAATGCATACAATACCTGGACGATCAAGCCGGCTGCCTGCCTGATGCTGGCTGATTACGGTTCCGACGGAACAAAAAACCTCACCTCGCACATGTATGTCCATCCCGACGGTTATCCCGATTTTGCCTCCGACAATAAATTTGCAGATGTCACCGGCGATGAGATGCCCGATGTGATCTTTTCAAGGATCACCGCCAACGACAATACGCAGCTGACGACCATGGTGACCAAGTTCCTCAGTTATGAACGCAATCCTCCCGTCAACCCGCGTTTTTATGATAAGCCCATCACCGCCCTTGGCTGGCAGACCGTACGCTGGTTCCAGCTTTGTTCGGAAGTTGTGGGCGGCTATTTCAGCACCGTCCAGGGCAAGCATCCCCGCCGCATCAACAAGGTTTACGAAGGAACCCCCGGTTCCCAGTGGTCAACCGCTCAGAACACAGCAACGATCGTAAATTATTTCGGACCCAATGGATTGAGCTATATCCCGCAGTCACCTGCCACCCTTGGCGGATGGGACGGCGGAAATGCTACCATGGTCAACCAGGCCATCGACTCCGGAGCCTTCATGCTGCAGCACCGCGATCATGGCTATTATCCCGGATGGGGAGAGCCAAGCTACGAGATTCCCAACATTGCGCAGCTGACCAATACCGACCTCACCTTTGTATTTTCGATCAACTGCCAGACCGGAGCCTTCCAGCGCTCAACCGCCTGCTTCGGCGAAGCCTTCCACCGTCATACCAAGAATGGTCACAATTCAGGCGCCCTCGGACTTGTTTGTCCCAGCGAAGTTTCTTACTCTTTCGTGAACGACGTGTTCGTTTGGGGGATGTACGACAACATGTGGCCCGATTTTATGCCATCTGAAGGATCCACTCCCACCGAGCGCGGCGTTCTGCCCGCCTTTGGCAACGCCGCAGGGAAATATTTCCTGAAGCGTTCAGCCTGGCCTTACAATACCGGGAACAAGCAGGTTACCTACCGCCTCTTCCATATGTTCGGGGATGCTTTCCAGGTGATGTACAGCGAAATCCCTGTTCCCCTCACCGTTTCACACGACACAACGATCGAATTCGGCAATACTGCCTTCAACATCCAGACCAACGACAGCGCCTTCATCGCACTCACCCTGAACGGGACCATCCTGGCCACCGGGTATGGCAGCGCCAGCGGCCCTGTTGCATTGACCATCCCCGAGATCCCGGTTGGTTCGCTTGTGCTGGTCACCGTGACCAAGCACAACTTCTACCGTTATACCAGCATCGTTCCGGTTGTTTCTGATGTTCTCCAGGCCAACTTTTCGGCCAGCGCCACCAGCCTGTGCGTCGGTTCTTCTGTAGATTACAGCGATCTCTCCTCGGGTACCCCCACCACATGGGCCTGGGTCTTTGCAGGCGGCACACCGGGAACCTCCACCGAGCAGAACCCGACCGGCATTGCCTACAGCGAATCGGGGAATCACGATGTGACCCTCACTATTTCAAAGGCTACCGGAGAACCGGTCACCCTGACAAAAACAGCCTACATCGCCGTTGCCAACCTGCCCACCGCAGACTTCGAGGCATCGTCAGGCTGCCCGGGCGAACCCGTGCAACTCTCTGACCTCACGCTGCCCAATGGCGGCACCCTCACCAACTGGAGCTGGAATTTCGGCGATCCGAACTCCGGCGCCCTTAACACCTCTGCGGAACAAAATCCAACCCACACCTTCAACGATCCCGGAACTTATTCGGTAACGCTGGAGGCCAAGGTCAACGGACTTTGTGTAGACACCAGGGTTAAGGAGGTGATCGTGATGAAACTTCCGGGTACAGCAGCACTTCCCACCGGAACCACCAGCCTATGCAAAGAGGCCACCGGCGTGGTCTATACCACCGAAGGGGCCACCGATGCAACCACCTATAGCTGGCTTACCCAGCCCGAAGCAGCCGGAACCATCGCCGGGACCGGTGTAACCGGAACCCTCACCCTGGCGGCAGGCTTTACCGGTGACTTCACCATCCTGGTGCAGGGATCGAATGAATGCGGCAAGGGGATCTCCTCCGATGCATTGGCCGTTAACGTGATCGAAGCCCCTGTGGCTCCTGTCAAGCCAGCCGGCGCCGACAGCGTGAACCTCAACAAGGGTCTCCAGAGCGAATTTACCATCACCGAAGTTCCGGGCGCCCTGGCCTATGCCTGGTCACTCACCCCGGCCGATGCGGGTTCTGTATCAGGCACCGGCCTTACCGGATCGGTTACCTGGAATAAGACCTACCGTGGCATTGCCACCCTGCAGGTCAAAGCCTCCAACATCTGCGGCGAAGGCCTTGGCTCCGACGGAAAGGGTGTTACCCTGTTTGCCCCTGTGGGTATTGCCGAAATCGACGGCCTCGGGATCGAAGTCTTCCCGAACCCCAGCAACGGGGATTTCAGCATCGATCTGGCCTCCGGCAAGGTGACCAGGGTGAACATCACCATCGTGAATTCACTGGGCGTTACCGTTTACACGGCCAACGATGTTAAGTTCCGCAGTACGCTTCACAAAAACATCCATCTCACCGGGTTGCCCAAGGGGGTTTACCATGTGAATGTGAGTGGGGATGGGGTTGCAACCTCAGTCAAGCTCGTGATCGGAAAGTAAGGGTTAGCTTTTAACAGGAAGGGCTGGTTCATTCATTTGAGCCAGCCTTTTTTTGTAAGTTGTTTCAGGACAGCAGTAACCAATTCGCAGCTACGCCTGCTGCCAAGTGGGGAGAATATTAGTTACCACAACGCCACTGCGTCTGTCACTCGATTATATTTATAAGGCTTACCAATGACTTATCACCGTTCCAGCCTAAGGTGGCTTATGTGGTAACTTAATATTCCTTTGTAAAATATTTTCTCTTTTTCCATTCCAGCCTAAGATTGCTCATGTGGTACCTGTTATTCCCTTTATTTAAACTTTCTTTTCTGTGAAGGGTGTTTTCTGAAATAAAGAAAAAAACTCCTCCTATGATATGGAATTAAATTATTGTACTTATTTTTATACCTATAAATGTACAAAAAGGAGTGAACTTATGTTAACAGCAACGATTTCTGATTTTCGCAAGGATATTAAAAAATATCTTGATCGTGTCACCGAGAATTTTGAAACCCTGATTATCAATAGAGGGAAAGACAATGGTGTCGTTATTATGTCATTGGATGAATACAATTCACTCAGGGCAACCCATCATGAATTATCATCCAAGGCCAATGAAAAACGATTGGATTCAGCGATCGAAAAATTTAAAAAGGGCTCGTCGTTTGCCAAAGAATTGATTGAGCCATGAAATTTGTATTCGTTGACGAGTCGTGGGAAGATTATCTATATTGGCAAAAAAACGATAAACGGATCTTATCCAAAATCAATGATCTGTCAAAAGACATTTCCCGAAATCCGTTTTCCGGCATTGGGAAACCAGAACCCTTGAAATATAAATACAAGGGATACTGGTCACGGAAGATCGATCATGAGTACCGATTGATCTATCGCATAAAGGACGATGAAATTCATGTTGCTAAATGCAGGTTTCATTACGATTGAGGGAATACCAGGTACCCACTCGCAAATGCGCCTGTTTTTCAGGATAGCAGTAACCAATTCGCAGCTACGCATGTTGCCTGGTGGGGAGAATATTAGTTACCACAACGCAACTACGGCTGTCACTCGATTTTATTTATAAAGATTCACCTGCAACTTATCACCGATCCAGCCTGAGGTTGCTCATGCGGTAACTTAATATTCCTTTTTGTCACGCGTCACGTGTCACGTGTCACAATTTTTTCCGTCTTTGTATATCGAAATTCGCAAATTGTCATGTACCTTTGTGTATCAGATGAAATCATAAAATTATATCATGGGAATAGTTAAAACCTTCATAAAATTATCTAACCCCCGGTTTCCTGAAATCCATCCCTTAGAGGTTGAATGTTTGGTTGATACAGGAGCGCTGCACCTTTGCATTACTGAATCGCAGGCAATACAACTGAAACTTGATGAGTTTGAAAAACGTCCTGTTACGCTTGCTGATGGTGTCGTTCATCAGATACCTTATGTGGGGCCGATCAAGATCGACTGGCAGGGCAGAGTCAGTTTTTCAGGCGCCATGGTTCTCGGAAATCAGTGCCTGCTCGGAGCCATTCCCATGGAAGATATGGATATCATGATACATCCGGCACGCCAGTGCGTTATCGCTAACCCGCTTCATCCCAATATTCCTGCATCGGTGGTCTATTAATCTTTCACAATAAACCTGCTGCGCCTGTTGTTTCAGGATAGCAGTAACCAATTCGCAGATCACTTTTTGGGGAATACCAGGTACCCACTCGCAACTGCGCCTGTCGCTCGATGGTGGGGATTGTGAATACCAAGTACCCACTCGCAACTGCGCCTGTCACTCGATTATATTTATAAGGCTTACCTTTGACTTATCACCGTTCCAGCCTAAGGTTGCTCATGTGGTACCTGTTATTCCCTCTATTTAAATTTTCTTTTCCGTTCCAGCCTGAGGTTGCTCATGCGGTAACTTAATATTCCATTTCGTCACGCGTCACGCGTCACGTGTCACGATTTTCCGTCAAAACATATCTTCGCGCGAAAACCCTGCATACGTTATTTCGTAGCCGGCTAATTTGCTCAATAACCCCTCCGACTTTAACTTCAGCTGATCGAGGCTGATATTGTTTTTATTGAGTTTGACCTCTGCAATCAGCGCTTTCTTTTCGAGGTCATTGATGGCCACAATATCCAGTTCATTCTGATTCCGTTTTTCCCAGTACGGACCAACCTGCGAATATTTACCCGACAAGGCAATCTTTGCACGGAAATATTTCTCCAGGTATAGTCCGCTAAAGGTATTGAAATCGCGTTCAACAAGGGCCCTCACGTAAGCGAAATTGCCTATCTCTATGGCGCTCCGGTATTTATAGATGAACCTGAACCAAAAACCCAGAAAATTATCTTCAATTAAATATTTCTGAACCCTTCCGTTGGGTTTCGAAAGGAGCGGTCTGACACTGCGGATGATTTGATAGTCATTTTCCAGTCGTTCGAGGTACCCTCCAATATTTTTTTCCAGAATTGATTCTATGTCGCTTCGTGATGTCTTTGAAGAAGCAATCAATGATAAAATGGAGAAATAGGTTGTGTACTCCTTTCCAAACTCCTCTATCAGGAGGTTTTTACCCTCCTCAAGCAACAGGGAGTTCTCCCTGAAAATTTCGTCGAGCATTTGTTTGAGCGAAAACCTTTTTTTGTCTGCAAATATTTCCACATATTTTGCCACTCCTCCCGTTAACATATAGAATGCCAGTAGGTCTGCAGGTTTACAGGCAGGATGATGATCAGATAAAATCGTATTGATCACATCAACAGTAAATGGTTTTAAATGGATCCGTTCATTGGCTCTTCCAAACAGCGGTTCTTTTGCATTTTCAAAGATCTTCTTCATGAGCGAGTAAACTGACCCGCTCAGAATCAGGTTCATCATAGATGTTGATTTATACCGGTCCCAAAGATTTTGCATTTCGCTGTACACCGCGTCATTGATTTGATAAAACTCCTGGAATTCATCAATAATGAGTGTAAATGGCTCAGATTGTGACATGATCAGGAGGGATTCGAAAAGTTTAATAAACGTTCTGAACTCTCCCGGAACACGCTTCTTCAAACCATGTTCAATTTCATCAGTAAACTCCTGGCAAAGCAGCGATTCGGATTTTCTTGCCACAAAAAAATAGAGGAATGGCTTGCCTTCAAATGCCTTTTTTACCAGGCTGGTCTTACCCACCCTTCGCCGGCCCACGATCACGGTCATCCTGGCCGAATGCTCCGATAACTCCCTGGTTTCAGCTAAAAGCGACAGTTCATTTTCGCGATCATAGAATTTCATTTCAACTATATGTTTTTACAAAGTTAAACTATTTATCGTAACCGGGGTTACGGTAACCGGGGTTACAATAAAAATATTTTCGCTTCGCTCCGGTTGAACCCCGACGGCTTTTTCAACCAGCTAACCAATTTGGAACTAACAAATCTGTTACTAATCCTTTTTTGTCACGCGTCACGATTTTTTCCGTCACGCGTCACGCGTCACGTGTCACGTTCTTTCGTCAGCCACTTCCATACCGGCAAAACCTGAATTTCTCCCGAATCAGTGGTGATCAGCTCCTCCTGATCCCAGGTCAGAATCATTCGTTCAGGTTGCCCAAGTTCGGTTACCACAGCTTCAAGGCCCGCCAGCTCCCTTTCCCTGTTCTCAGCAGTCAAAGCATAGGTCACCTGGAATGCATGGGAAATCCCCGATTGCTGCCTCACAAGAAAGTCAACCTCTTTTCCGCGGGCCGATTTCCAATAATAGATATCAGCATATTCCCGGGCAAGTTGTTCAAAAACGATGTTTTCAAGAAGCTTTCCGATATTTTGTGAGAATTTGAAACCTACCGCATGGTAAAAACCAAGGTCGGTAATATAGTATTTGTCGGGATTAAAAATTTGCTTCTTCACCGAAAAGTCGTAAATTGACAAAGCCCTGATCATGTAAACATCCTGAAGAATGTTCAGATAATTCTTCACCGTGGTAGCGTTTTTAGCGTTCATGGTTTTCCTGAGCGCTTCGTAGCTGAGCAGCGTTCCGCTGTTGCTAATCAGATACAAACACAATTCCTTGATCTCTTTTACATTGCGGATGTTATAGCGTGAAATTACATCCCTGTGAATAATATCTTTGAAGTACTGATCGGCTAACATGACATCCTGGTTTTTGATTATTTCAGGAAACCCGCCCAGGCTCAGGTAAAGGTCGAACGCTCTTTTAATTGCTGAAATATGTTCACCCAGAAGCATCTCCCTGGTTCCCATGCCGATGCCCTGAAAACCCAAAAACTCAACAAATGAAAACGGATGAACCCCCAGCTGCCGGTTTCGCCCTGTTAAGGCAAAAGAAACAGATGAAGCTATCAGGGAGGCATTGGAGCCGGTGATAAATATCTTTACCTCCTCAAATTCATATAAACGGTTAATCCAACGCTCCCAGAAAGGAATATTTTGTATTTCGTCAAAGAATAAATATTTCATTCCCATCGGATTATCAATCTGGATATAAGATTGGTAGAGCCGATCAAAGTCATCCACCGTGAAGTTGATAAAGCGCTCGTCTTCAAAGTTGATGAACAAAATGTTTTCCTTATGTGCAAGGCCTGAGTCAAGCAATTGACGGGCTATGAGCGACATCAGGCTCGATTTTCCGCTTCGCCTTATCCCGCTCAGGAATATCACCTCGCGCGATTTGAGAAAAGGGTCGATATCTAACAGCAAATCACGGTTTATCAGATTTTTATCCTTCAGAAACCGATCTTTGTGGGTAACGATCAGCGATTGCAACAACAGGCTATCCATTTCGATATATTATAATGCAAATATAATATATTAATGTAAACATTATAATGACACTGTATTATATATGATCTGCAATTCTTGTTTCAGCACATTCCAAGGATTTTGTTTGTCACGCGTCACGCGTCACGCGTCACGATTTTTTCGGTCCGGTTTCCTGAAATCCATCCCTTAGAGGTTGAATGTTTGGTTGATACAGGAGCGCTGCACCTTTGCATTACTGAGTCGCAGGCAATACAACTGAAACTTGATGAGTTTGAAAAACGTCCTGTTACGCTTGCTGATGGTGTAGTTCATCAGATACCTTATGTGGGGCCGATCAAGATCGACTGGCAGGGCAGAGTCAGTTTTTCAGGCGCCATGGTTCTCGGAAATCAGTGCCTGCTCGGGGCCATTCCCATGGAAGATATGGATATCATGATACATCCGGCACGCCAGTGCGTCATCGCCAACCCGCTTCATCCCAATATTCCTGCATCGGTGGTATATTAATTAGTCATTATAATGCGGCTATCGCTCAGTGGTGTATCGTCTTAATTGAATGGATGGAATCGAACTCCAGAAATAAAATCAAGAAGCGACGGAAAATTTTGGTTAAATAAATTGTGGAAAAACAGATTTTTCATAATCATTATGTTTCCTACTGATGATATAAGTAGTCTGAATGCCAATCGATTGGGCAATTTTACTTAATCTGGTTAAATCGCTTTGGGTGGTGTTTACTTTTACCTCAAGAGCTATTTCATTGTTCAAAATAAAATCTATTTCGGCTGAATTCCGTTTGTTATAGAATGATACATTGCCATAAACGTCCAGCTGATTGAAAACTGCTGTTTCGAATAATTGTCCTTCGGTAACTTTTGAAATCAGGTTTAAAATTCCCGTATCAGAGAAGTACACTTTCTTACCTGCTGCAACACTTTTATCGATGCTTTTCGAATATTTCGGTACAAGTTTTAAAAAGAAAACCCCTTGTAAATATTCTAAATAATTATAGACCTTCACCCTGTTAATTCCCAATTCGGAAGCCAGTTTTGTAACATCGATCATGTTCCCGTTGCGTGGGGCCAGGAGTAGAATCAAATCACGTAATTCACGGACATCTTTGAATTCGGAAAATAGTTTGATCTCTTTTTCGAAAAAAGAGGCGAAAATATTTTTTAAAACCAGTTTCTTTGTTTCCATGTCCGGAGTAAGTGCAACTTCCGGAAATCCGCCATATTCAATATATTCATCATAAAAACGATTTCTTTTCAGATATTCATATTTGGAATGTTTTTCAAAAATGTTGTCCAGGGTGTCTTGATCTATTTCGTTTTCGGGAATTGCGTTGTTAAAGTACAGGAATTCGCTGTAGGATAAAGGTTTAAGTACATACATAAATTTTCGTCCGCTCAATGATTCGGGAAATAAATTGCGCATGTAATAATTTGATGAACCGGTCACTATAAATTTAACCTGGTAGTGGTCGATTAAATACTTCATAATTTTTGTAACATCAGGGTAGTTTTGTATTTCATCAATAAACACAAACAAAGGTTCCCCCTTTTTTGCCGATGCTTGTTTAATCAAATCAAAATAAATTTGATTGTAATCAATGGCCTCAAACGGCATGATGTCGAGTGGGTTCTCAAAATCGAACCAGAGTTTTGGTTGATCTATACCATGATAAACCAGTTGCATCAGTGTAGTTTTTCCAACCTGGCGCATACCACAGATAATGAGCGCATTTTTATGGTTAATCTGATTCTGTATCTGAAAGTAAAGACTCCTTTTCATTTGTTCTGTGATTAATATATTACAAATATACGCAATAATGTAATATTATATTTACAATTAAACCAGCTTTGAAGAATAATCCGTTGTTTATTATAAATATAATTATTATATTTGTAATAATTATAAAAGCAATAAAGCATGAAAAATCCTTTTGTCATCAGTGGGTATGTATCTCCCGCCTATTTTTGCGACAGGGAGGAAGAGACCAGGAATTTAACCCGGTATGTGACCAATGGCCGCAATGTGGCCATCATTTCTACACGCCGAATGGGGAAAACCGGGCTGATCAGGCACTGTTTCCAGGCTAAAGAGATCAAAGATCGTTATCACACCTTCTTCATTGATATTTACGCCACCGGAAGTTTGCGGGAGTTTGTCTTTGCGCTGGGGAAAGAAATTTTTGAGGAGCTGAAGCCCAAAGGAAGCAAATTCCTGGATCAGTTCTTTTCTGTGATCACCTCGTTCCGCGCCGGGTTCCGGTTGAACCGCGATACGGGCGAACCATCTTTTGAAATAGGCCTGGGCGATATCGCTGAGGCCAAAAGCACGCTGGATGAGATATTCCGCTACCTTGAGCAGGCCAACAAACCTTGTATCATTGCCATTGATGAGTTCCAGCAAATTGCACATTATGCTGAACCCAATGTGGAGGCGGTGCTGCGGTCGTTGATCCAGCAATGTAAAAACAGCTGGTTCATTTTTGCAGGCAGCCAGCACCATACCATGACGAATTTGTTCCAAAGTCCGGCCAGGCCGTTTTATCAGAGTGTCGGAATGATGAACCTTGGCTGTATATCCCTTGATAAGTACAGGGAATTTGTCATCATGCATTTTACAGCCAACAACAAGCATGTTGACCCTGTCATCATCGATAAGGTGTATGAAAAGTTTGATGGACATACCTGGTATCTGCAAATAATTTTCAATGAACTGTTCTCTTTAACCCCTGCCGGCGAAAAGTGCAGTTTACCGATGCTTGACGACGCCTTGACAAACCTTATTTCGGCCCAGGAATTTACCTATCAGGAAATACTGTCACGCCTGCCCGAAAAACAGAAGGAGATTCTGATTGCCATATCCAAAGAGGGTAAAGCCGCTGCGGTTACCTCCGCCGATTTTATCCGGAAACACAAGCTTCATACCGCAAGTTCGGTTCAATCGGCGCTCAAATATTTACTCGAAAAGGATTTGGTGACGCAGGAAAATAATGAGCACCAGGTGTATGACCGGTTTTTCGGGATCTGGATCAAATTGAATTTTTAATGTCACCTCAACGCCGTTGCGGATGTTGCTCGGCTGTATGAATAAGAGTTACCCCACCGCATCTGCGTCTGTCACTCGAAAGTATTTATAAGGATATTCCACATACCCATCACCGCTCCAGACTAAGGCTGCTTGTGCGGTAACTCATTATTCCATTTATAAAAACACTGTTTCTTTTTTCAGTCACGCGTCACGCGTCACGCGTCACGCGCCACGTTTTTTCTCGATAATTGTTTTACCTTTGTGCATATTCGGTCTAAATTTGTAGATATGACAGAAATTATTCGACATGTTACGATTCCGGAATCCTCCGCCTGTATGCTGCCTTTCCCGAAACACTTATCAAAACTATCCAGGCCTTAAATCCATCACAAGTTATCATTGATGAGGTGCAAAAGGTTCCTCAAATACTTGAGGTGGTGCATAAGGTGATGGAGGAGCAAAAAATACAATTTATCCTGACCGGCTCTGGTGCGCGAAAGCTGAAAAAAACCGGCGCCGATCTTCTGGGAGGCAGGGCTTCGAATTGCCGGATGCACCCCTTTACCGCCGAAGAACTTGGTAATTCGTTCTCCCTTGCCAAAGCCTTGCAGACTGGTCTGATCCCTGTTGTTGAACAAAGTGCAGACCCGGCAAACACACTATCGGCCTATGTCGATATTTATCTTCGCGAAGAGATCATGTCCGAAGGATTGGTACGAAACCTGGGATCATTTGCCCGGTTTCTTGAGATCATCAGCTTTTCTCATGGAGCCGTGCTGAATGTAAGCAACCTGGCCAGGGAATGCCAGACTCCCAGGGGCATCGTAACAGGATATATCGATATTCTGGAAGATCTTTTATTGGCTTATCGTTTGAATGTATTTGCGCGCCGGGCAAAAAGGAAAACGGCCTCCCATCCTAAATTTTATTTCTTCGACAACGGATTATACCGAAGGTTACGGCAAAGGGGTCCGCTTGATATTGAATCAGAAATATCAGGACCTGCGCTTGAAGGACTTGTGGGTCAACACCTCAGGGCATTTTCCGATTACCAGCTTCCCGGTGTTTATCTGTATTACTGGCGTTCGCTGGCAGGCAATGAAGTGGATTTCGTGCTATATGGCGGAAAAACTTTTACTGCCATAGAGGTTAAAAACACAAAAATCATGAGGCCCATCGACTATAACGGACTCGTTTCTTTTGCCGACGATTATCCTGAAGCCTCTCTTTTGTTGCTCTACATGGGGAATGTGGTAATGAAGCATAAAAATGTACTCGTTCTTCCTGTTGAGACCTTCCTGATAAATCCGGGAGAATATTTGAAAGAGACTGGGTAAGAAGTAATGAAGTAACAAGGTGACAGGGTAACAGGGTAACCAGGTGACAGGGTAAAAAGTAATGGAGTAATGAAGTAATGAAGTAATGGAGCTTTTAAATGGAATATTAAGTTACCACATAAGCCACCTTAGGCTGGAACGGAAAAAGAAAATTTAAATAGATATAGGAGTTACCACATAAGCAACCTCAGGCTGGAACGGTGATAAGTTGCAGGTAATTCTTTATTATTAGAATCGAGCGACAGCCGTAGTTGTGTTGTGGTAACTCATATATCCACCATCGAGTGACAGACGTAGCTGCGATGGGGTAACTCTTGTTACCGCTTCAGCCCGCACCCTGCATTTTTTATGGGTTATAACCATATAAAATATAAATATTAACACTATCTTTGGGGTTATAATCTTATAAAATGATGGAGATAGTCAGAAGAGATCTATATTTAAACCAACTTTGCGATTTTATCGATAAGCCGTTTATCAAAGTCATTACAGGCATCAGGCGCAGCGGGAAATCTGCTATTCTTCTTTTGCTGAAAGAGGAATTACTGAGACGTGGAATCGGAAAAGCGAACATTATCCATATCAATTTTGAGAGTTTTGAATTCTCCGAAATTGATCAGGCAGATAAGTTGTATGAACTTGTAAAAAACAAAATAGCTGGAAAACAACGCTGCTATCTCCTGCTGGATGAGGTACAGTTGGTAACATCGTGGGAAAAGGCAGTGAATGCATTTGTAGTTGATTTTCAGGCGGATATTTATATCACCGGTTCCAATTCACACCTTTTATCTTCCGAATTGGCTACCTTACTGGCCGGACGCTATACCGAGCTTCACATTCATCCCCTGTCATTTTCCGAATATCTTCAGTTCAAAAGGGAACGCACCCATCAGGAGGTTTCAGATCCTCATCGCGAATTCGAACATTTTTTACGGCTGGGCGGATTTCCGGTACTTCATACCGGGGAATATACGCTTGAGACTGCCTATAAGGTGGTTTTCGATATTTATTCGTCGGCCATCCTGCGCGATACGGTTCAGCGCTATAATATTCGCGATGTGGAGCTGCTTGAACGGGTTGTCAAATATGTGTTTGATAATGTTGGGAGCAAATTCTCTGCAAAAAATGTGGCGGATTATTTCAAAAGCCAGCATCGAAAAATCGATCTTAACACGGTTTACAATTACCTTTATGCGCTTGAAGGCGCCTTTATTGTATACAGGATCCCCCGTTATGATATAAAGGGGAGAGAGATTCTCAAAACATTTGAAAAGTATTATATAGGCGATCAGTCCTTGCTGTATGCCGTGATGGGCTATAAGGACAGGCTCATTTCGGGCGTATTGGAGAATATCGTGATGCTCGAACTGAAACGAAGAGGATACCGGGTATTTGTTGGAAAATCGGATAACCGGGAGATTGACTTTATTGCCGAATTGAAGGAACAAAAAGTATACATCCAGGTCGCTTACAAAATGGCTGAACAAACCACGATTGACCGTGAGTTTACTCCGTTGCTCGAAGTTAAAGACCATCATCCTAAATATGTGGTAACCATGGATGAAACCTGGCAAGATAATGTGGAAGGCATTCAACACAAGCATATTGCCGATTTCTTATTGATGAGAGAGTTTTAGAGGTGACAGGGTGACAGGGTGAAAAGTAACAGAGTAATGGAGTAATGAAGTTATGAAGTTTTTTTAAGTGAATATAAGTTACCACATAAGCAGCCTTAGTCTGGAGCGGTCTGTATGAAAAGGTAAAAGTCAGGACAACTTTCGAGTGACAGACGCAGCTGCGATGGGGTAACTCTTATTCCTACAATCAAGCAACAGGTGCTGTGGTAACGCCTATTTCTTCAATTTTCGTCACGTGTCACGCGCCACGTCTCCCGCGTCAGTATAAGAACCCGAAAAGCCAAAGTGGAATTTTATTTTCAAATCCATATTCGATATCATCGGCGGCGATGAAAGCTTCGGCTAAATGTTTAATCTGACGTTTGCTTTTATTTTTTCCACCAATTTCAAACGTATATTTTCCGGATACCAAAAAGTCGCTCTGTTCAGAAATGGCTAGTTCGTATTTATATCGTACCTGATTGACAAAAAATGTCTCTCTTGCATTTCCCATATCCGTTTGTTCTCCTTTAAACGTGTACATGAGATTTGTGTTTTCGAGAAATATCTTATCCGGTTTTTGCAAAAGACTGATACCATGTGCATCCTTATAAATAGAATTCAGCAGATGTGCTTCATTCAAATAAAAAAGATAGGAGAGCATGGTCTGCCTGTTCATTCCAATTCTTTGGCTCAGGTTTGTTATATTGGGTACGAAAGGAGCCGATTCAGATATAACGAAAAGCAATTGCTTCAATTTATGGATATAGGATATATCCACACCTCTTAACAACGGAAGCTCAACCTCCAAAATCATATTGACAACCTCCTCAATACGGCCATAATACAAATCTATTTCTTCCTTAAAAAAAGGATAGTATCCTGTCCGTAAATAGCCTGAAAAGTATTGCAGGGGTTTGATACCCGCTAAAACCTCTTGTGAAACGGCATCATGATTTTCGAGCAACCCGGGCAAGCTGACTATTTTAAAATCCGTACCCAGCTCCATATTCAGATATTCGCGAAATGAAAGGCCTTGCATCGTATAAACCACTGCCCTTCGACTTAGATCGGCACGTGAATTAATAATCTCCAGGAGCGATGACCCTGTGAAAACAAGATGAAGCCCGGGATAATCATCATAAATGTTCTTTACCTCCACCGACCATTGCGCATATTTGTGAACTTCATCCAAAAAAAGATGTTTACCCCCCTTTTTAACAAATGAATCAACCAATTCTATCAGATTATGCTCGCTAAACCAAATATCATCCAGACTAACATACAAGGTCGATGGAATTTCGGCGCTTAAATGCAATTTAATGTACTGCAGCAGCAACGTGGTTTTACCTACGCCCCTTGCTCCTTTTATCCCGATAAGTCTGGCATTCCAATTTATTTCAGACATGATGCTCCGCACAAATTGCGTTTGTGTCAGTGCTATTTTTTTCCGGTATTTTTCAACTAGTTGCTCCATTTCATTTTTAATTTGAGACAAATATACATGTTTTGTTTACCATAACAAACAATATGAGCACATAATTGTATACTGCAACGAACAAAAGCGTGACGCGTGACGCGTGACAAAAACAAACGTGACACGTGACGCGTGACGCGTGACGAAAGTTTTTATAAAGGAATAACAGGTACCACATGAGCAACCTTAGGCTGGAACGGTGATTAGGGATGGTAAATCATAAAAATACAATCGAGCGACAGCCGCAGTTGCGAGTGCGTACCTGATATTCACACTCTCCCCAATCGAGTGACAGGCGCAGCTGCGATGGGGTAACTCTTATTCCTACAATCAAGCAACATGCGCAGTGGCGGTGTGGTAACGATTTATTCGGTAACTATACTTTCAGATTGCAGGTTTACCCAACGTCTCAAGTTCCTGCCAGGGAATGATTTCGATGCCATTGCTGCGACGCTGGCTGGTTTTTCCGCCATACACCACGGTGGCATTGGTCTCTCCATACAGCGATTGCCAGAATGAGAGGTTCCTGAAGTATTCCGGAGTTATGGTTTGCCCCGATTTAATTTCAACAGGATAGAGGTTATTACCCTGTTCGATGATCACATCAATTTCATGTCCCACACTGTCCCTCCAGAAGTACAGGTTATTCGCCTGGCCGCGGTTGAAGCGGAATTTGATAAGTTCATTGATTACAAAATTTTCAAACAAACTTCCACCCGCAGGATGCCAGGTCAGTTGCGCTTCAGTTTGAATTCCAAGCAGGCTGCAGGCCAATCCGGTATCATAAAAATAGAGTTTTGCCATTTTCACAACCCGCTTGTTGAAATTCCGGTGATGTGGCTGAAGCCTGTAGACGATAAAGCTGCTTTCCAACACGCTGATCCATGCCGCCACCGTTTTATTATCGACCCCTGTTTCGATCGCGAGGCTGCTCATGTTAAGTAATTGGCCTATGCGGCCGGCACACAATCTTAAAAAGCGTTCAAACGTGTGGAGGTCGCTGATGTTTTTGAGTTGCCTGACATCCCGTTCCACATAGGTCCTGAGATAATTATCGTACCATGAAACCACTTCAACCGGTTGATCAAACAGGGGTGGGAAAAAACCTTTGAATATCATCTCCCTGAAATTCTGATCAATCTTTAAGGGTAATTCGAATGCAGAAAACGGCAAAAGTACCAGGTAGGCTATTCTTCCGGCCAGACTCTGGGAAATATTTGCCTGTAATAGAAAATTATTGGAACCTGTGATGATGAATTTCCCGGGTACAGGCGATTCATCAAGGATCTCTTGCAGGTACGAAAAAAGTTCAGGCTGACGTTGTGCCTCGTCTAACACGGCTCCATCGGGAAACTGAGCTAAAAAACCCCTGGGGTCTTCCATTGCAAACCGCCTGGTATCAGGGTTTTCAAGACTTATATAGGGCTTGTCAGGAAACACAAAACGCGACAGGGTAGTTTTTCCCGATTGCCTTGGTCCAATAACCGCCACTGCCTTGAATTGTGCGGCAAGACCCCTTAAGGATTCTTCAGCTTTTCGTTTAATCATGTTACAAATATACAATATTGGAATTGAATTCCAATATTGTAGTAACAAATTCGCATCTACGACTGCTCATAATGGAGGAATGGAGGAAAAGCGTGACACGTGACGGAAAAAAGTAACAGAGTAATGGAGTAATGGAGTAATGAAGTAACAGGGTGATAAGGTAACAGTGTTTTTAAAAAAGAATAATGAGTTACCACATAAGCAGCCTTAGTCTGGAACGGTGGTGAGTAAGTGGAATATCCTTATAAATACCATCTAGTGACAGGCAGTGGCGTTGTGGTAACGCGTATTTCTTCAATTTTCGTGTCGTGCCACGCGTCACGTCTCCCGAATCAGTATAAGAACCCGAAAAGCCAAAGTGGAATTTTATTTTTTCCGGTAAATTCTGGGAATTTTAAGCAATCTGGCAGAGTGATGAACTGTAAGGATATCAATTCTAAACTTATCAACAATTCTGTAAACAACTCTGTAGCTTCCCCTGATCAATTCTCTGATGTGGGTAAGTCTGTATTCAGGAACAATTCTTCCAGTTTTCGGATGAGATTTAAGGAGATGAACCATTTCTCGAGCCTTTTCCTGGCTTCATCATGCGTGTAGACCTTGTTATTCATAGACTGTTCCAGCCCTCTTTCGACTTTATCCATGAAAATCAGTTTATCAACTAATTCATCCAAGGTGAAACTGTCAGGGAAAGTTGATATTGTCTTGATTACATTATCTTTAATGAGCATGGTATTTCTCTTTTACCTCACAAAGGTAGCAAAACTGATCTTCTACAGTTGCATTTTGCAACCTATTCATAAACAAACAAATATCGATCATAAAAAACTTGTTGGCACCACATATGCCAAAACCATCATATGAACAATATTCACCGCTGCTTTAATCT